>Ga0075012_10006671_pt1 | contig 10451 bp, 7 predicted proteins | sample All_14_2_FD_71474 | JGI IMG/M metagenome (GOLD analysis project Ga0075012, IMG submission 71474) | Freshwater microbial communities in response to fracking from Pennsylvania, USA - Allegheny Zone_MetaG_DW_15 | ecosystem: Environmental > Aquatic > Deep subsurface > Groundwater > Drilled... | reverse complement strand
GGGCTGGCTCCGACCGAGAAGATCGTGATCGATGGCCTGTCTCGCCTGCAGCCGGGCATGGCTGTGCAGCCGCGCGAGGGCAAGATAACGCCGCGCGCCGCCAATCAGGCCCCAGATGGCGCGCCTGCGCAGGCACCCCGACCGGATGCCGCCAAGGCAGCCAACTGATGCGGTTTCCGCATTTCTTTATCGACCGGCCGATCTTTGCGGCGGTGCTGTCGATCCTGATCGTCATTCTGGGCGTCATTGCCTATCCGTTGCTGCCAGTCGCGCAATATCCTGAGATAGCACCGCCGACAGTTGTCGTGACGGCGAGTTACCCCGGCGCATCGGCGGAAACCATGGCGGAAACCGTGGCGGCTCCATTGGAAGAGTCGATCAACGGCGTCGAAAACATGATCTACATGTCGTCGTCATCGACGGCGTCGGGCGCATTGACGATCACCGTCACATTCCGGCCGGGCATCAATGTCGATCAGGCGCAGGTGCTGGTGCAGAACCGTGTTGCGACCGCTGAGCCGCGCTTGCCGCAGGAGGTGCGGCAGATCGGCGTTACGGTGCGCAAGAATTCACCCGACCTGTTGATGGTCGCAGGCCTCTATTCGCCCGACAAGAGCCTGTCCGTCCAGTATATGGCGAACTACGCCAACCTGCAGATGCGCGACAGGCTGTTGCGCATTCCCGGAATCGGCGATGCAGCGTTTTCCGGCGGACGCGATTACAATATGCGTATCTGGATCGATCCGGACCGGGCCGCGCAGCGTAACCTGACCGTGGGTGAGATCACTGCCGCGATCCAGGCGCAGAACGCGCAGGTTGCCGCAGGTTCGGTCGGCCAGCCGCCGAATAATGGGGCAGGTGCAGCGTTTCAGCTTAATATCCAGACTGAAGGCCGGCTGACGACGCCCGAGCAGTTCGGTAACATCATCGTACGCCGTGACTCGGACGGGCGGATGATCCGCGTGCGCGACGTGGCGCGTGTGGAACTGGGCGCGCAGGACTATGGGTCGAACAGCTATGTCGACCAGCGCGATTCCGTCGCGATCCGCATGACGTCCCTGCCCGGATCGAATGCGCTGGAAACGGCGGCGGCTGTGCGCGCGGAACTGGCCAGCATGGCCAAATCCTTCCCGCCCGGCATGGCCTATTCGATCCCGTACAACCCGACCGAATATATCGAGGCGTCGATCGAGGCGGTGGAGCATACGCTGATCGAGGCGATCATCCTGGTCGCGCTGGTGGTGTTGCTGTTCCTGCAGAGCTGGCGTGCGGCGCTGATCCCGATCATCGCCATTCCCGTGTCGCTGGTGGGCAGCTTTGCGCTGATGGCCGCGTTCGGATTTTCGCTCAACAACCTGTCGCTGTTCGGACTGGTGCTGGCAATCGGCATCGTCGTCGATGACGCCATCGTGGTGGTCGAGAATATCGAGCGCCTGATGCATGAGGAAGGGCTGTCGCCGCTGCAAGCTGCGCACAAGACCATGGACGAGGTGTCCGGCGCGCTGATCGCGATCGCGCTGGTGCTGTGCGGCGTGTTCGTGCCGACGGCGTTCATTCCCGGGATTTCGGGCGCGTTCTACAAACAGTTCGCGCTGACGATCGTGGGTGCAACGGCCATTTCGGCGTTCGTGTCGCTGACGCTGTCGCCGGCCATGGGCGCGCTGATCCTGAAGGCCAAGCATGGCGACAGCGAACCACGGCAGGGCCTGCTGGGCGCGCCGGCGCGCTTCGCACGCTGGTTCAACAAGGGCTTTGACCGGCTGGGCGCGCGCTATGGCAAGATCACGGCGCGGGCCGTGCGCATGCTGGGCGTGATCGGTATCATCTATGCCCTGCTGCTGGTGCTGGCCGGATGGCGTTTTGTGGATACGCCGGCGGGCTTCATTCCCGAGCAGGATCAGGGATTCCTGATCGCCGTGGTCCAGATGCCGCCGGGCAGCGCCCTGCAGCGTACCGACGAGACGCTGAAGGAAGTGCTGAAGCGCGCGCAGAAGAATTCCGCCGTGGAAGGCACGATCGCCTTTTCTGGATTCGACGGCGCGACATTTTCTGCGGCGCCCAATGCGGGCACGGCGTTCGTGCGCCTGCTCAAGGACCATGGCGCGCGCAAGCCCGCCGTCGAGGTGGCGAAGGAACTGCGCGCATCCATGGCGGACCTGACCGCCGGCAACGTGCTGGTGATTGCGCCGCCGCCGATCCGCGGGCTGGGCACGGGCAGCGGTTTCAAGATGATCATCGAGGATCGCGGCAACAACGGGTACAAGGCGCTGGAGAATGTCGCGCTCCAGATGATGGGGCAGGCGAACCAGACGCCGGGCCTGACGTCCGTGTTCACCACCTATAATGTGCGCACGCCGCGCCTGTACGCCGATATCGACCGGCAGCGGGCGGAGATGATGGGCGTGCCGGTGGAGAATATCTTTGCGACGCTGGGCACCTATCTCGGTTCCACGTACATCAACGACTTCAATTTCCTGGGCAAGACGTTCCGTGTGACGGCGCAGGCCGACGCGCCGTATCGTGACGATCAGGACGATGTGCTGCGGCTGCGGACGCGGTCCGCGAATGGCGAGATGGTGCCGCTGGCGTCGGTGATGACGTTGCGGAGTGACACCGGGCCGTTCCGCGTGGTGCGCTACAACCTCTATCCCGCGGTCGAGCTGCAGGGCGAGACGGTGCGCGGATATTCGAGTGGGCAGTCGCTGCAGTCTATGGAGGATCTGGCGGCGAAGACGCTGCCGTCCGGGTTCGACTATGAATGGACCGAGATCGCGTTCCAGCAGAAGCAGGCGGGCAATACCGGCATCCTGGCGTTCGGGCTGGCGGTGATATTCGTGTTCCTGCTGCTGGCGGCGCAGTATGAGAGCCTGGTGCTGCCGCTGGCGGTCATCCTGATCGTGCCGATGTGTTTGCTGGCGGCGATACTGGGCGTCAACCTGATGGGCGGGGACAATAATATCCTGACGCAGGTGGGGCTGGTCGTGCTGGTCGGGCTGGCGGCGAAGAATGCGATCCTGATCGTGGAATTCGCGCGGCAGGGGCATGAGGAAGGGCTGGACCATCGCGCCGCGGCGGAACAGGCCGCGCACCAGCGCCTGCGTCCTATTTTGATGACGTCCATCGCCTTCATCCTGGGCGTGCTGCCGCTGGTGATCTCCACCGGGCCGGGGTCTGAAATGCGGGCGGCGCTGGGCATCGCGGTGTTCTTTGGCATGATCGGCGTGACGTTCTTTGGCCTGATGTTCACCCCGGCATTCTACGTGATCAGCCAGATGTTCGGCGAGAAGGTGCGCGGATGGACGGATTCGTTGCGGAAACGCAACGATCATTCCGGGGAGGCGCAGGCATGACGCGCGTGCGTGGAACATTCCGTTCGGCCCTGAAGAACGCGATGACGCAGCGCGCAATGATGCAGCGCCAGGCCGCGCTCCGCCCGGCCCTGCTGGCGGCGGTGGCGGCGAGCGCGCTGTCCGCATGCGCCACCGGCCCGAACTACAAGCCCCCAAAGCCCCTGCCGGAAGCGAGCACGACGCTGAACGAAGCGACGCGGGACGGGGCGGGCGCGGCGGTGACGCAGGCCGCGCTGCCCGCGAAATGGTGGCGGCTGTTCGACGATCCCGCGCTGGACGCGCTGATCGAGAAGGCGCTGGTCCACAACACCGACATTCGCGTGGCGCGGGCCAGCCTGCGGCAGGCGCGCAGCCTGCTGAGCGAGCAGAAGGCCGGATGGCTGCCCACGACGACGGCGTCGGCGCAGGGCACGCGCCAGCAGATCGGCACCGGCGCGAACCCGCAGTTCCAGCTGAACGACCCGATCCGCACCGATTTCTATCAGGCCGGGTTCGACGCAACGTACGAGCTGGACCTGTTCGGCCGCGTCAGCCGATCGGTGGAGGCGGCGCGCGGCGATTTTCAGGCGGCGCAGGCCGGGCTGGACGATGCGCGCGTATCCATCGCGGCGGAGACGGCGCGCACATATGTGACCGCGTGCGGCTATGCCATGCAGGCCGCGACCGCGCGTGAGACGGTGGCGTTGCAGCAAAAGACGCTGGACCTGACGCAGCGGCTGCTTTCGGGCGGGCGCGGCACGCAGCGCGATGTCGACCAGTCGGTGATACTGGTGGAGCAGGCGCGGGCGCAGGCGGCGAATTTCGAGGCGGAACAGCGCGCGGCGCTGTATGCGCTGGCCGTGCTGACGGGCGACCCGCCGGCGCAGTTCGACCAGGGCGTGGCGGCGTGCAGCCGCCTGCCGGTGATCAGCCAGCCCATTCCGGTGGGCGACGGGCGCGCGATGCTGGCGCGGCGGCCGGACGTGCGGCAGGCGGAACGCGCGCTGGCGGCGGACACGGCGCGGATCGGCGTGGCGACGGCGGCGCTGTACCCATCCATATCGCTGCTGGGATCGGTGACGACCAGCAATGTGAAGCTGAGCGAGCTGGGCACCAGCAATTCGATCGGGTGGTCGCTGGGATCGCTGATCAGCTGGAATTTCCCGTTCAACGGCGCGGCGCGGGCGCGCGTGCGCCAGAACGAGGCGATCGCCGAAGGATCGCTCGCCCGTTTCGACAAGGCGGTGCTGACGGCGTTGCAGGAAACGGAGCAGGCGCTGGCGCGGCTGAAAGGCGCGCTGGACCGGGAGGCTTCGCTGGACCGGGCGATGAAGGCGAGCGAGAGCGCCAGCTTTATCGCGGAAAAGCGGTTTGGCGCGGGATCGGACAGCTTCCTGCAATTGCTGGATGCGCAGCGCAGCCGGGCGGACGCGCGCGCGGCGCTGGCGGCGGCGCAGGTGGACCGCGCATCGGCCCAGGTGGCGTTGTTCAAGGCGCTGGGCGGCGGATGGGAAGACGCGCCGGAGCCGGTGCGGGTTGAGGTGGAGTAGGGTTGGGGCCTCCGTAAGAGGGAGGCCTGAGAATGATAATTTCTTGGTTACCACCAGCTAATTGCAATCATTGAATTGCAAGATTGAACTATCTCAATGTGATCGTTTGACTTGCCTGCGTAGAGGTACTGACGAACGGTCTTATGGGTTTCAAATCAGCGAATGGTCGCCATTTCTTTTTGGTAGGTCGAAGTGTAGTTTAACCGCCATAGGGGCGCGCTAAGCTCTACGGTGGTGCGCATGGGGGGAGTCTAGGACGTGCCAACACTGACGCCGAACATCGAAAACCGGGTTCGGAAGCTTCCGAAGCCTTCCAACCATACGCAAGGACTGCAGCCGCTCTTCGAGGCTGTCAGCAATGCTTTTTATGCCATCGAGGATCGGTTCGATCCCAATGCGTCGGATACGGGCCGCGCTGAAGTTACGGCTAAAGGGCGCGTTGATATAGTGGTTGAGCAGCTTGGTAAGTCCGGAAAAGTTACAATAGCCGTGAGCGATAACGGGATAGGCTTGGATGACCGGCGCTACGAAGCTTTCGCAACCATTGATACTGATTTCAAACGAGCGAAGGGAGGGAAGGGTGTTGGACGGTTGTTTTGGCTCGATGCGTTTGAGACAATTGAGGTAGAGAGCCATTACGTCACATCTGACGGGATGTCTGGACGCGCTTTCGCCTTCTTGTTGAGCAACGCTGAACAGATCGTACCAAAAGATGGGGCGGCATCCACTGGAGGTCCCGGAACCTCGGTCATTTTTAAGGGACTGCGAACCCAGGACTATGCCGATCATTTTCCAAAACGTCCGGACACATTTTTGCGTTACTTTAGCGCTCACTTTATAGCTGATTTTCTGCTCGGTACCGGACCAAGTGTCAATGTGACCCTTGACGGCGAGACGACGCGATATCCCAAAGAGATTTCGGAACTTGTCGTTGGGCCACCGTTACAAACGGGAACTGTTCCCCATCCTAAGTTTGGCGATCTCTCGGTAGTCGGGTTCACCTGCCGGCCCGAAGCGAGCACTGGCCTCGATGGTAATCATCAACTGCACCTGCTTGCCAACGGTCGTACCGTCGAAACACGCAAGATTGACAATCTACTTGGCCTTGAAGCGATCGAAAGAGAGGGGGAAGAGGGGCTGGTGTTTCACGGCTGTGTTTCCGGCGCCTTTCTTGATGACCGTGTCAACGAGGGGCGCACAGCTTTTAATCTGCCCGAAAGCACGCTGAAGGAGATCAGCCGCCAATGCGTTGAGATGGTGAAGGATCGGCTTATTCCCGATCAGATTGGGAAATATCGGAATGAACGTCGTAAGAGTTACGATCTCTTTATCCATCGCCATCCGATTTACGATTTCGATGATCCGGAAGTGCAGTTAGACCGAGTGCCGTTTCACGCGAAAGCAGCCGAGGATTTCGCGGCGGGACTTGTCAAATTCCAGATACGGCGTGAAGAGGGACGCCAAAATGCGATGCAGACGATCATAGATGTGCTCGAGGGTGAGGACATCCCAGCGAACTTCGAAGACACAATATCGCGGGTCGCCCGTGATATCCAAGCGTCCGAAAAGCTCGCGCTGGCACAGCACGTTGTCCGTCGCAAGCTTGTTCTCGAATTGCTAGGCAAGCTTCTGCTGCGGATGCGCAAAGTCGAGGACGGCAAGAGTCAGCACCATCTGGAGAGTACTCTTCATTCCTTTATTTGTCCTATGTCGATCATGGGCGATGATCACAAAGAGGTGAAATCGCGCGCGCACGACCTTTGGATTGTTGATGAACGATTTGCGTTCACCCGTGCGTTCTCCTCCGATAAGCGTCTTGACAAGATATTGACTGAAGGGGGCAGCGCGCAGCGCCCCGACCTCATGATCTGGGATTTCGCCGTGGGGATGGGTGTCATCGATCCTGAAAAAAATGCCGATCATATCGACACATCCGAGCCATTGACTAAAGTCATGATCGTTGAGTTCAAGCAACCGGGGCGGAGAAGTTACGCCAAAGCTGAAGATCAAATCGAACAACAGATTATAAAGTACCTTGCGCAGTTAAAGGGTGGGCAGATTGAGACGTTTCAAAAGGAGCGCGTTCGGATCGCCAAAGACTGCGTTTTTCATTGCTTTGTAGTCGCGGATATCGTGGGCGATCTCGAACTACAACTGTCGGGGTGGGAAACTACCGCAAGCGGTCAAGGGCGAATCCGTCCTCTTAAAAACGAATATCGTGGATCAATTGAAGTTATTCAGTGGCGTGACCTCATTAATGATGCATGGCAACGAAACAAAGCAATGCTCTATGCGGCGGGACTTAGTCGATCTGTGCCCATTAAGTAGTTTATAGGGTGAGTTTATACGCGGGCAGTGTTTGGAGAATTACCGAAGATATTTGTGTGGGATAGCCCTTGTTATTAACTCGCGCAAATGTCACCAAACCTCTATTGCTGATATCGCATACGGCCCGTACGCTATGAACTTGAGGTGATCAAAATTGCTCAATAGGACTGCTGAAAAATATCCTATTTGGTACAAAAATATTGACATCGTCACGCTGATATGGCACATCCTTGAACAGTCGGAAATTGTGAGTCGCCGGTGGCGGCAGCGGAAAAGGGCTGGTCCTGCGGGGCCGGCCCTTTTCGTGTGCGCTGCGCCTGACCGGCGGAAGGACGGGGGATGCGCGGTGCGGCGGAGGATGATGGCCCGATCCACGAAGGGGCCAATGAAAGCGCCAATGGGTCGGCCAAGGGCGGGATCGATGATGGGGCCAATGACAGGGCAAATGAACGGGTAAACCAGGCGGGGAATGCATCGGGCGGGGCGTCGCGCGCCGGGCGTGCGCGCAGGGCGCGGCGGGACGGGTGGACCGCGCATCGCCGGGGGCTGTTCCTCGACACGCTGCGCGCGACACTGAACGTGCGGGCGGCGGCGCGGGCCGCCCAGATGTCCGCCCAGACGGCGCATGACCTGCGGCGGCGCGACCCGGACTTTGCGCGGGCCTGGGCGGGGGCGCTGGACGATGGCGCGGCGGAAATGGAGTTCCGCCTGCTGGAATGCGGCATGTTCGGCGTGGAGACGGAGGAAGTCATCACGGAGACCGGCCCGATCACGCGGGCGGACGGGACGGTGGCGGAGAGCCGCCGCATCGTCCGCGTGACGCGCACCGTGGCGGGCCGGAGGATCGGGACGCATGACGGACGAAAGCACGCTGGAATGGATGGCGCTGCAGAGCGACGAGTATATCAACGCGCTGCTGCACCGGCTGGACGATGCGGACCTGCGCGCGGCCGCCCATGACTGGAGCGTGCAGGGGCGGAAGCTGCAAAAGCCGCCGCCGGGCGACTGGGCGATATGGCTGATGCTGGCGGGGCGCGGCTTTGGCAAGACGCGGGCCGGGGCGGAATGGGTGCGCGCCATCGCGCAGGCGGACGGCGCTTCGCGGATCGCGCTGGTGGGGGCGAGCGTGCATGAGGCGCGCAGCGTGATGGTGGAGGGCGCTTCGGGCCTGCTGTCCATCCTTTCCCCGTTCGAGCCGCGGCCGGACTGGCGACCGGCGCTGCGGCGGCTGACATGATCGACGCGACGCTGAAGAGCATCTCGCCGATCCGCGCCATCGCCAATGTCGTGCGGACGGGCAGCGCGGGATATCGCAAGCTGGTGGCGAGCGGCGGGTTCGCGTCGGGCTGGGCGAGCGAGACGGGCGCGCGCGCCGAAACGACGACGCCGGTGTTCAACGAGATCGCGCCGCCGCGCGGCGAGCTGTTCGCCAATCCGGCCGCGAGCCAGGCGATGCTGGACGATGCGATGTTCGACGTCGAAGGGTGGCTGGCGCAGGAGATCGCCAACGAGTTTGCGCGGGCCGAGGGCGCGGCGTTCGTGAGCGGCGACGGCACGAACAAGCCCAAAGGGTTCCTGGCCTACGCCACGAGCAACCTGGCGGACGCGACGCGCGCTTTCGGGACGTTGCAGCATGTGGCGACGGGGGCGGCGGGCGCGTTTGCCGCGTCCAATCCGGCGGACAAGCTGATCGACCTGGTGCAGGCGCTGCGCGCGCCATACCGGCAGGGCGCGTCGTTCGTGATGAACGCGGCGACGCTGGCGGCGATCCGCAAGTTCAAGACGAGCGACGGCGCATTCCTGTGGCAGCCGGGGCTTTCCGTGGGGCAGCCCGCGACGCTGCTGGGATATCCGGTGGTGGAAAGCGCGGACATGCCGGACATCGCTGCGGACAGCCTGTCGATCGCGTTCGGCAATTTCCACGCCGGCTATGTGATCGCGGAGCGCAGCGAGACGAGCATCCTGCGCGACCCGTTCAGCAACAAGCCGTTCGTGCATTTCTATGCCGTGAAGCGGATCGGTGGGGCGGTGACGAATAGCGAGGCCATTAAAGTGATGAAGTTCGCGGCGACGTGATGTGGGGTGAGCGGCGCTGCTGAATTTTGTTCGCGCAGAGGCGCGGAGACGCGGAGGGGGTTCGGTCTTTCTCGGCGGGCTCTGCGCCTCTGCGTGAACCCGTTTGTGATTGCCTTCGGCCCCATCGAGGCGTGTGGGCGCCCGCATTAAAGCTTTGGGAGAAAGTGATGACGCTGGTCATGGAGCCGGTGGCGGCGGAGGCGTTGGCCCATGCCGTGGCCGAGGTGAAGGCGTGGTTGCGGGTGGACGTGGCCGACGAGGATGCGCTGACCCTGCGGCTGGTGCGCGCGGCGCTGGACCATGCCGAGGCGGTGCTGGGACAGGTGACGATCGTGCGGGACGGGGTGGCGGTGATGCCCGTATCTGCCGCGTGGACGCGATTGCCGGTGACGCCGGTGGTGGCGATCGGGGCGCTGCGCGGGGTGCCGGCGGAGGGGGCTGCATTCGCGCTGCCGGTGGCGGGCTATGCGGTGGATATCGATGCGGACCGCGATGGCTGGGTGCGGGTGTCCGATGGGGGCATTGCCGGGCGGGTGGAGGCGCCGGTGACGGCGGGGATGGCGGCGGACTGGGATGCGTTGCCCGATGCGGTGCGGCAGTCCGTGGTGCGGCTGGCGGGGCATATGTTCACCGATCGGGACGGGCGTGACCCACCACCCGCGAGCGTGACGGCGCTGCTGATGCCATGGCGGCGGATGCGCATGGCGCAGAGGATGCCGGCATGAGCGGGCGAGCGCTGGAGCGGGTGGCGGCGCGCGGTGTCGCCGTGGCCGGGCGGCGGGCCGACAGGATGCGCAAGGCCGTCGTCGCGCGGGCCGAGGCGATGGGCGTCGATGCGGCGATCGTGGGCGAGGATGTGACGCTTTCCGGCCGAGGGTTGCTGGACCGGTGGTTGCGGGATGCGGTGTTTCGCGACGTGGGGAGAGCGGGCAGATGAGCGCGGAAGTGGCGGTGCGCGCGGCCGTGCTGGCGGCGTTGCGCGGGGATGCGGGCCTCTCTGCGTCGCTCAACGGGATTTACGATGGCGCGCCGGTGAAGGCGACGCCGCCGCACGCCGTGGTGGGCGAAGCGGTGGCGGGCGACTGGGGCGTGAAAGGCGCGGACGGGCGCGAGGTGCGGGTGACGATCACGCTGTTCGATCGCGCGGAAGCGCCGGCGCGGCTGGGCG
>Ga0075012_10006669_pt1 | contig 10453 bp, 12 predicted proteins | sample All_14_2_FD_71474 | JGI IMG/M metagenome (GOLD analysis project Ga0075012, IMG submission 71474) | Freshwater microbial communities in response to fracking from Pennsylvania, USA - Allegheny Zone_MetaG_DW_15 | ecosystem: Environmental > Aquatic > Deep subsurface > Groundwater > Drilled... | reverse complement strand
CAGGGCAAGCACCGGCTGCGCCTCGACCGGATCGCCAAGGACGGCAAGCCCGTCGCGCGCCTCGAGCTGCCGTTCGAGCGGGTGATCGTGGCGCCGGTCTCCAGCGCCGACGGCCGGCGGCTGCACATCGTCCGGGGCGACAATCTCTGGAACATCGCGCGCGCCCACTATGGCGCCGGCTGGCGCCATACCGTCATTTTTGACGCAAACAAGGAACAGATTGTCGATCCCAATCTGATATATCCGGGGCAAATACTCACTCTGCCCAAGGTCAACTGATCTTCGGACAACCGAGAGCGCGCAAAATCATGCTGGCAAATTTTCTGGTGCCGATCCTCTCCGACGGTTGGCGCTTCATCGCCCTGTTTGCCGGCGCGACCTTCCTTGCCGCCCTGACCGGTGCAGCATGGCTGTTCTGGCCGCTATTCGTCGTGACCCTGTGGTCGATCTATTTCTTCCGCGATCCGTCGCGCGGCGTCCCGCAGGACGACGGCCTGCTGATCGCCCCGGCCGACGGTTTGGTGCAGATGGTGGTCCAGGCCGTGCCGCCAGTGGAACTGGGTCTGGGCGACAAGCCGCTCACGCGCGTCTCGATCTTCCTCAGCGTGTTCGACGTGCACATCAACCGCAGCCCCTGTGCTGCGACGGTCGAGGTCGTATCCTACCGTCCGGGCAAGTTCCTGAGTGCCAACGCCGACAAGGCCAGCGAGGACAATGAGCGGACGGCGCTGGCACTGCGCCGCGCGGACGGCCGGGTCATTGCCTGCGTCCAGATCGCCGGTTACGTGGCCCGCCGTATCGTCTGCTACGTGAAGCCCGGGCAGACGGTCGCGGCGGGGGAACGTTTCGGCCATATCCGCTTTGGTAGTCGTACAGACCTCTACCTGCCGGAGGGGGCGCGTCTGCTGGTCTCTCCCGGCCAGCGCATGATCGGCGGCGAGACGGTGATGGCCGAACTCGATCCGTCGGTCAGCGAGCCGCGCACCGCCGTCGAATTCTAGGGAGTCCGACATGGACAGCGACCTGCGTTCGCAGCGCAGCGGACTACGCGGCTTCTCGATCCATAGGCTGATCCCCAACGTCCTGACGCTGGCGGCCTTGTGCTCGGGCCTCACCGCCATTCGGTTCGCCCTCCAGGGCCAGATGCGGCTCGCGGTGATCGCGATCATCGTGGCGGCGATTTTCGACGCCCTCGACGGTCGCGTGGCGCGCAGGCTGGGGGTCACGAGCCGGTTCGGTGCAGAGCTGGACTCGCTATCGGACTTCCTGTGTTTCGGCGTGGCGCCCGCCCTGGTGCTTTATCTCGCCTCGCTCACGCAGGTGGGCGCGCTCGGCTGGGTCGTCACCCTCATGTTCCCGATCTGCTCGGCGCTGCGCCTGGCCCGCTTCAACACCGCGCTGGTGTCGGACACCCCGCCGCCGGTCTGGACCGGGTCCTTCTTCACCGGCGTGCCAGCTCCGGCGGGCGCGCTGCTCGCTCTCATGCCCCTCATGCTGAGCTTCGAGATCGAAGCGGCATGGCCGCGCCACGCCGTGCTCGTTGGACTCGGTCTGGTGGTTGTCGGCGGCCTTATGGTGAGCCGGATTCCCACGTTCTCGTTCAAGAAGGGTCGGGTCCCGCGTCACCTGGTGCTGCCGTTGCTGCTCGGAGCCGGCCTGTTCATGGGTGTGCTCGCCAGCGCCCCCTGGATCGCTCTGTCGCTGCTCGGCCTCGCCTATATCTGCCTGATTCCCTTCAGCATCCTGTCCTATCGGCGACAGTCGGCACAGGACCGGCGGGCGGCCGAAGCCGCGGGTGTGGTCCCGCTGCGCTCCGTCGATACCGGGTCTGGACCGCCGCGCGACTGACGCGGCGTGCTCGATCCCATCCTGCGCCGGTGGATCGACCCGCCGCTCGAACGGGCTGGCGGATGGCTGGCCGCCCGGGGTGTGTCCGCGAATTCGGTGACCGTGACTGGCCTCTGCGTAGGGCTGATCGCCGTCCCGCTGATCGCGTCCGGAAATTATGGAGCGGCGCTGGTGGCGATCGGCGCGAACCGCTTGCTCGATGGGCTGGACGGAGCCGTGGCGCGGCACACTCGGTCGTCGCCCTACGGCGGGTATCTCGACATTTTCTGTGACATGGTGTTCTACGCCGCCATTCCGATGGGTTTCGCCCTGGCGCGACCGGAGAATGCCGTCTGGGCGGCGCTGCTGCTGGCCTCCTTCGTCTGCACCTGCGCCTCGTTTCTGGGCCGCGCGGTTCTGGCCGCCGGGCGCGGCGAGGCCGATGCAGGAACGAGGGGACGCAAATCATTCTTCCATGCTGCAGGACTCGTGGAGGGCACGGAGACGATCCTTGGCTTCATCCTCTTTTGTCTGCTGCCCGATCTCTTTTCTTGGCTGGCCGGCGTGATGGCGGCGCTGTGCTTCTGGACCGCCTTCGCCCGGCTGGTCGAGGCGCATGGAGTGAATTCAGATTCCTGATTTCGTGCTAGAGCGGCCCATCAGGCTCGAGTTCCAGTAGTGTGTAAACGCCGCAAGGATTCTCCAGCAAAATCATATTGTTAGAAATGATGACACAAAAGCGACCAGTTTCGATTGACCTAAGAAATTGCGTTAAGTACCTTTGCTAAGTGGATTCGGCGTGGGGCCGATTGTGCTGGGCTGGGGAGCAGGGAATGCTTACGATTTTTCGTCGCTTGATGAAGAACGACCAAGGCGCCACCGCGGTCGAGTACACGCTGATCACTTCGTTGATCGCAGTTGCCGCCATTGCCTCGATCCGCTCCGTGACGGACAAGGTGAGTCACGTGCTCGGTGCGGCCGGGCTCAACTGATCGCAAATCCACGGCCTTGCCGGCTCTGGTGACACTCTTCCAGACGGGCTGCCTGGTTGTCGTCGCCGGGCTGCTCCTTGCTGCTGCCTGGCAGGATCTGCGAACTCTTCGCATTGCCAACGGTTTGTCGGCTGCGATTGCAGCCCTGTTCGGTGCCTGGGCGGTCGCAGGTCTTTCGGCCAGCGACTATTCACCGACGGCGCTGGGCCTCGCGATCGGTTGCGCCGGCGGGCTGTTCTTGCTGGGCACGGCAGCGTTCGCCGCCGGGATGATCGGCGGGGGAGACGTGAAGTTGCTCGCCACAATCGGCCTGTTTGCGGGACCTTCAATGATCCTCGATCTGCTCCTGTTGACGGCTGTGGGGGGCGGTTTGCTGGGGGTGGCAGTCTTGGCAGGCGTGCCGCTCGGACCTGTCGACGGTCGCGGCGAAGCCACGCTGCGCGAACGGTTACGCACGAGGATTCCCTATGGTCCGGCCATTGCAGCTGGCGGCCTGTGGGTTGCAACGAAGCTGGCCATAGGTTGAGATTGCGATCCGAAAAGGAGATCGCATGTTCCGGTTGCCCGCCACGATCGTTCTCGCTGCTTCCCTGATGGCCACGATGCTGGCGTCCACGGCGATTGCCCAGACACCGGCGCCGATCCAGCGCAGCTACGTCGAAATGTCGACGACCGCCGGCATGCCGGAGTTCCGCGATCCCAAGACCGGCCAGATCTGGACGCCTGCCAACGTCGGGCAGGGGCCGGTCGGCAAGCCTACGCCGGCCGATCTCGCATTCGATCCGATGGCGCAAGCGGAGCGGATCAAGGGCGTCGTGATCCAGCGGCCGGGCTTCGCTCCCCTCGGTTGGTCGGCTCCCACCGCAGGACCGACCACGCCGCTGGTGACCATGGACAATGCCAGTCTCAGCGCCGTTCCGGCGCGGCGCTGGCAGGTCGTGATGTACGTCAGCAACAACAGCGCCGGGACCCTGGCTCCGATGATCGACTGCCGCTTCACCAATGCCGGCAAGCTCGTCGAGGAGACCCGTGCCCTGCTGCCGGGTATCGGTGCTGGCGTACGCGGTGGACTGACGATCTACGGCCCCCGGACCGACTTGTTCGTGGATCGCGCGGACTGCCGTGTCGTCTCGCCCTGATCGCCTATCCCTGAACCGAGTAGCCGCCGTCGACGGTGATCGCGGCACCGGTAACGTAGTCAGAGGCCGACGAGGCGAGGAAGACGGCGATCCCGGCAAAGTCTGCCGGTGTCCCCCATCGGCCAGCCGGTGTGCGCTTCAACACCGAATCATGGAGCGTCGGCACGTTCTGGCGGGCGCGCTGAGTCAGTGCGGTATCGATCCATCCCGGAAGGATGGCGTTCACTTGAATGTTGTCCTTCGCCCAAGCGGTCGCCATGGCCTTGGTCATCTGCACGATGCCACCCTTGCTCGCGGCATAGGCCGTCGTGAAGGAGGCGCCGAAAATGGACATCATCGAACCGATGTTGATCATCTTGCCTGAGCCCGTCTTCATCATCTCCGGATAAGCCGCCTGACTGCAGAGGAAGGCGCTGGTCAGGTTGCTGTCGAGAACGCGGTGCCATTCCGCGAGTGTGTATTCCTGAGGCTGCTTGCGGATGTTGATGCCGGCGTTGTTAACGAGAATGTCGAGCCGGCCGTGAACCTCGACGGTGTCGGCGATCAGCGCACGGCATGAGGCCTCTTCGAGGACGTCGACGTTTGCGGCAGCGGCCGTTGCGCCGGTGGCCTCAAGCTCCGCCACAGCCGCTTCGTTCTTCGCGACGTCGCGGCCGGCTATGACGACCGTGGCCCCCGCGCGCGCGAGTCCCATAGCCATGCCGAGGCCGATACCGCCATTGCCACCCGTGACGATGGCTACACGGCCCGACAGATCGAACAACTCCATCCCCATTTCCTCGTTTTTCAGCACGGACCTCTATACCCGCGGCCCGGAACCTCAAACAGGGGCTCCCGTTGATCCGGCATGGAGAAGCGCCATTGAAACCAGCAGGGAATGCAGGATTCGCAGCCGGCCGGCCGGGCTGACCGGGTGGCTGCGGACAGGGTGGCGGCGGTCGAAAGGCCGCCGCCATTTCTATGGCACGGAGTAAAGCGCTGCCTATAGAGCGCGGAACAACGAGCTAGCCGAGCGCTACTTTTCGGAAGGCTCGTCGCTTCCTTCCTTCTTGTGGGCGGCAGCATCCTTGTCGATGAGGTTCAAAAGATCGTCGGGCAAAGGTTCGCTCGCGATCTCGTCGTACATGGCGTGAAGCTGCTTGTGCAGCCACAAGTCGAATGGCCGATCGTTGGTCCGAGCCTTGGAGCGCGCCGCGGGAGCGGCGCGCTTGGCTTCGGGCTTATCATCGTTATTGGCCATCACATGCTCCCCGGAGGCGGAAGTCCACTCCGCGGGATCCTGCCCGACCCATTCACTTCTCCCCCTGGGACTACTCATGACTATGTCGCACTCTGATCGCAGACTTTAAAGGGGCATCAGCGCGCGTCGAGGGCGCGGTCGTCCTGAAGGTCAGCCGATACCCGGCCAGACCCCGAGGGACGGCGCGCCTCGCCTTCGAGCAGGAGGCGCTCCAACGTGTCGCGAGCCCGGGAAATGCGGCTCTTGACGGTACCCACGGACACGCCGGTGTGCTCGGCGATGGTTTCGTACGGCAGCCCCTCGAGCACAGCGAGGAGAAGGGCCTCGCGCTGTGCCGCCGCAAGCTTGCCGAATGCCGTCATGAATTCCCGCATGACCAGCCCGCTGTCCTGATGCGGAGGATGCGAGAGCGACTCGGCGATCGCCGTGTCGACGGGGACGGTCGGACGGCGCCGGCGCAGCCCGGAAATGAATTCGTTGCGCTGGATCCGAAAGAGCCACGCGGCCAGATTGGTGCCCGGCTGGAAGCTGTTGCGACCCGTCAGCGCCTTGATCACCGTATCGTGTACGAGGTCATCGGCCGCATCGCGATCACGGGTAAGCGACAGGGCATAGATGCGCAGCCGGGGCAGGATGGTCTTGAGCTGGTCGTGAAAGTCTCGGGTGCCATTGTCCTGCTGGGTCTGCGTGGCCATTAGCGATCTCCAAAGGTTGCGTCCTGCGAAGAGGAATGCCGGAGCAGCGGATTGGTTACAGACCCACGACCAAAACTTTTAACCATTTGAAATACTGAGGAAAAACGCGCCGCTCTACTGCAGCCGCTCCGAAAGATACTTGCGGGCCCTGGACACGCGGGCCTTGAGTGTGCCGACGGAACAGCCGCACAGGCTCGCGGCTTCCTCATAAGAAAAACCCCCCGCGCCGATGAGGACCAGGGCCTCGCGCGACTGCGGATTGAGCTTCCATAATTCCGACGACAGTTCCTTCAAGGCGAGCGTCGCTTCCGGATTGTCCACGGCCGGCAACGGCGCCGCGGCCTCGTTGTCAATGGTCAGGGGTCTGCGGCGCTGTGTTCTGAGATCCGAGTAGAAACGATTGCGCATGATCGTGAAGAGCCAGCCCTTGAGGTTGGTGCCGGGTGTGAACTGGGCTTGCTTGTCGAGTGCCGCCAGAATTGTGTTCTGCACCAGATCGTCCGCGGATTCGCGTTCGCGACACATGAAGCGCGCGAATGCACGCAGGTCGGGGAGGAGCGCGACGATGTCATCTTTCATGGCTTTTCTATCTGGGGAGCCTTGTCGGATAACGGAAGGGCAATTCTCCGACTCCGACCACATATGGTGCGAAGATCAGAAAGCGGAACCAACGCTGCTGTCCTGCGTTGAGACGGTCACTCATTCCACGACGAGGACTCTATGGGACGCGCCGCTCTTCTCTGGTTCTTAGGTGTACCGATTCCCGTGCTTCTGCTCATGTGGGTCCTGGGCTGGCTTCACTAGCGGTTCGACCGCAGACGGGTTGTCCGTCGCGGGTCAGTGGCGTGGGTTGACGCGGGGCAGCGTCAGTTCTCGTGTCCGTCCGACGAGAGGTCAGGTCTGCTGTTGTATGCAGACCTATACGGCGTAGTGTACACGTCGCGATGCGCCGAGAGACGGATTTCGAGCGATTGAGGGAGATTGAAGTGGCTGAAGAGGTAGCTTCGAAGAAGGTTTCCGAGGCGATCACCAGGACGTTGCCGTTTCTGCGTCGGTATGCGCGCGCGGTCACAGGCTCGCAGCAGCAAGGGGACGAGTGGGTCCGCCTTTGCGCCGAGGTCGCAGTTCAACAGCCGGAGCTGATTGCGGAAGCAGAGGATACAAAGCTTGGGGTGTTCGCGCTTTTCCATCGGCTGCGCCAGCCTTTCGGTGACATCGAGGCGGCGGCGAGCGGCGGCGAGAGCGTGCGCGGACGCCTGAAGGAATCGTTGACCGACATGGCGCCGATGCAGCGCCAGATTCTCCTGCTCACGGTTCTCGAGGGCTTCACCGTGGGAGATGCTGCCCACATTTTGGGTGTCAGCATCGATGACGCGGAACGCAGCCTGGAAGAAGCGCGTCGCGAATTGCAGCGCGTCGCTTCGGTGCGCATCCTGGTCATCGAGGACGAGGCGGTCATCGCTCTCGACGTCGCCGACATCGTGCGCAACGCCGGGCATGAAGTCGTGGGCATTGCGGCCACGGAGAAGGCGGCGATCGAACTCGCCAAGAAGCACTCGCCCCACCTGGTGCTCGCCGACATTCAGCTGCGCGGCTCCGACAGCGGCATTTCGGCTGTGAACCAGATCATGAAATCCATGTCGGTGCCGGTCATTTTCGTTACCGGTTTCCCGGAGAGACTGCTCACTGGCAAGCAGGTCGAACCGGCCTTCGTGATATCCAAGCCGTTCGATCCCGACCTCCTTCGGGCGGCGATCGCGCAGGCACTCGATACCGTGTCTATCTGATTCGGGACGGAACGTGGCGCGATGGTCGCTTCGCACCAAGCTCGTCTCCCTCGTAGCCCTGGCACTCTTGCCGGTGTTGGGGGTGGCGGTCTGGCAGGCGGAGCTCCAGGAGCAGGCGGCCGTCACGCAGCGGGCGGCGGCGCTCGGGGCGGTCTCCGATCTCGCTGTGGCACGGTACGCTGGATTGTTCGATGCATCGCAGCGCATGCTCGCTGCGGCCTGTGCAGATGAGTCCGTCCTCGAAAGCGCCCGGCCGAACCCGTCCCCAGAGGTTGTGAGCCGCTGCGAAGACTACCTTTCCAAGCTGCTTCAGGCCTATCCAGGCCAGTATTCCACGGCGTTCGCGACGGACGACCAAGGGACCGCGCGGTGCGCGACCGCGGGTCGCGCGGTCGGCATGAATTTTTCGGATCGGGACATCTTCCAGAAAGCCCGACGTGGCGACTCTCAAATCGTCGGCGACGCGATTGCAAGCCGCATCTCGACCAGCGCGATCATTCCGATCGCCATTGCACTGCGACGCGACGGGGAATTCCGGGGCATCTGTGCGCTCGGCGTGACCCTCAAGGCGCTCGCGCAGGTAGCGGCGCAGGCGGAAGGCACGGCCGGCACCGCGGTCGCGGTGATTGATCGAACAGGAGTTGCCCTCGGCGGCGACCCGGCGGCGATGCGTCGTCTCCCCGTACCGGCCCGGTTGGCGGAAGCGCTGGCTCGCAACCAGCTTAAGGTGTCCGACTTCGGCCAGGATGGGGCCTACTACGAATTCTGGATCCGGCCTGTCGGCGCGAATACTCTGTTTGCGGTCGTGTCTGCGCCGGTTTCCGAAAATCCCTGGGGCTTTGCCGGTGCCTGGGCGGGCGTTTTCCTTGTCGTCTTGGCTTCGGCGTTCATTCTGGTGGTGATCTGGCTTGGTGCCGACCGCTGGTGCGTCCGCCCCCTGCGCTATATCCAAGACTTCGCGGACAAAGTCGCTCGGGGCGAGAGCATTACCCTGATGCCGCCGCGCCCCTGGAGTCCCGAGATGGCCTCGGTGGGGGCCGGCGTGACGGCGATGGCCGAGGCGATTGCGAGCCGAGAGGCTGCGTTGCGGGCTAACGTCGAACAGCGCGATCACATGCTTCGCGAAATCCATCATCGGGTGAAGAACAATCTTCAGATGATTTCAAGCCTGCTCAATCTCCAGGCTGGCGAGATCAGGTCGCCGCGCATCCGCCGCTTCTTCGGAGATGCGCAGAATCGGGTCCTCACCCTCTCGATCCTGCACCGCCATCTCTACGAGCGGTCGAGTTGGTCGCTCGTCGACTTCCAGCAATTCATCAGCGATCTCGTGCGTCAGATCTCGGTCGGCCGCGCCCGGGGCGGGAAACAGGCGCCGCGCTACCACATACGCGCGCCGATCATGGCCGTCGGTCCCGACACCGCCATTCCGATCGGCCTGATCGTGACGGAAGCGGTCAGCATCGCCCTCACTCACGACTTCTCGCGCACGACGTCGCCGGAGATTCGCATCGAGACCAGCGAGCAGGGCGAGGAGGTCGAACTCGTCATCGAGGACAATGGCGTGGCGGCCGATGCTGGCCAGCCGATACCCGACGGTCGTGGTGGCTTCGGCCTCACCCTGATCCGCGGCCTCGCGATGCAACTCGGAGGTGAGGTTACCATCGAGCGGAAGCCCGGCGGCGGCAACCGCGTTGTCGTCGTTTTCCCGACGCCGGCTGCTGATGAGCCGGCGAATGTCTAGCGTGCTTCGGTCGGCGCGATCGATCGGTGTCATCGCCGGCATCACGCTCGCCGTGCTGATCGCCGCCGGTCTCATGTTGGCCTTTTCTCAATCGAAGTCTGCGGCACGCCAGCAGCGTCTGGTGGTGGCCAACTACGAGACGATGGCGCTGATGCGCGAGACGGTGATAGCGGTGCAGGATGCCGAGATAGGCTTGCGCGGCTACCTGCTTACCGGCGATGCGACAAGCCTCGAACCGTATGAACGCGCGCGTCTCAGGATCGAATCGAGTATGCGGCAACTCGAAGCGGCGGTCTCCGGAGATCCCGACACGACGCGCCAGTTCCAAGAGTTTCGTAGCATCACGGCACAGAAGTTCGACCAGCTGAACGCGACGGTCGGCGTGTATCAGGCTCAGGGCCGCGAGGCGGCCCTCTCGCTCGACCGGACAGGGGCAGGGCGCGCGATGCTCGGCCAGGTCCGGTTGCTCGGGGACAGTCTGGTCGAGGGACAGCGGCTCCTGCTGGCGCGCCGTCTCACCGCCCTGCGGTCGGAGCAGGAGCAGGCGGAAGTCGCAGGCCTGTTGGTGATGGGGGGTGCCTTTCTCTGCCTCATCGCCGGCATCTACATCGTGCTGCAGGGCGCCTCCCGTCTCGAACGCAGCCAGCATGCCCTGGCCGGGCGGTCGCGCCTCCTGCAGGCGACGCTGGAGAGCCTGCGCGATCCCATCTTCGTTGTCGATGGCGAGCGAGCCGTCGTCGCCTGGAACGAGGCCTTCGCCAGGCTGGCGCAATGGGAGCCCGGCAGGCAGAAGCCGCCGACGCTTGACCAGCTCCTGTCGGAGCGCTCGCCTGCAACGCGCGCTCTCTTGCTGCCTCTCGAGCTCGACAAGGTACCCTCGGCGGGACCGGCGATCGTGCGCGTCGCTCATGACGGCCGCGACTACGAAATATACCGCGGGGAAATGTCGGGCGGCGGCGCCGTGATCCGGTGCGTCGACATCACCGAGAAGCTGCACGACGAGGCGGCGCTGCGTCAGGGTCAGAAAATGGA
>Ga0075012_10006668_pt1 | contig 10453 bp, 9 predicted proteins | sample All_14_2_FD_71474 | JGI IMG/M metagenome (GOLD analysis project Ga0075012, IMG submission 71474) | Freshwater microbial communities in response to fracking from Pennsylvania, USA - Allegheny Zone_MetaG_DW_15 | ecosystem: Environmental > Aquatic > Deep subsurface > Groundwater > Drilled... | reverse complement strand
TTCGACACCAAGGGCAAGCCCACCCAGGTGACGATGCTGCGGTCGTCCGGCTTCCCGCGCCTGGACCAGGAAGCCCTCAACGCCACCCGACGCTCACTCGTCAAACCGTTGCTCGAGAACGGCGTGCCCATCGTCTTTTCCGCCAGCTTCCAGCTTGAATTCAACCTGGACCGGTGACCCGTTAACCCCGCCTCGTATCGTTTGATTGGAGCTCACATGAACCCCGTGACCGTCGACCCCGCAGCCGGACTCGGCTTTGCGCACTTCCTGGGCCAGGCCGATGCCGTTGGCAAGACGCTGCTGCTCATCCTGATCGTCATGTCGGTGCTCTCCTGGGCGCTGATCCTCATCAAAGGCCTGACGCAGATGGTGCGGCGCCGCCGCAGCGACGCCTTCCTCAACTTCTTCTGGAACGCGCGTTCGCTGGAAGAAGTGGGCGCCGAGATCAACGCCCACGGCGTGAAGGATCCCTTCGGCCACCTCACCGCCCATGCCATGCACGCCCAGGCCCACCACGCCAAGTACGGCGCGGCCAAGCTGCAGGAGGCGGGCAGCGCGCAGGAGTTCGTCACCCGCACCATCAAGAAGGTGCTCGACGAAGAGACCACCCGCCTGGAGAACGGCCTCACCACGCTGGCCACGGTGGGTGCCACGGCGCCCTTCGTGGGCTTGTTTGGCACCGTGTGGGGCGTGTACCACGCGCTGGTGGCCATCGGCATGAGCGGCTCGGGCACGCTCGACAAGGTGGCCGGCCCGGTGGGTGAAGCGCTCATCATGACCGGCATCGGCCTGGCCGTGGCCATCCCGGCCGTGGTGGGCTACAACGCCATCACCCGCAGCAACCGCGTGCTCAACGCCAAGCTTGACGCCTTTGCGTTCGAGTTGCTCACCTTCCTGTCGATGGGCTCGCCGCTGGCCGACAACGGCAACCAAGGCGCCAAGCCGCAAGCCGAAGTGCGCGCCCTGCGCGCCTGAGCCAATCGTCAAGGAGCCCCATCATGGCTTTCGCCAGTTTTGACCGCAAAACCACCAGCGCGCCTGTCTCCGACATCAACATGGTGCCGTTGATCGACGTGATGCTGGTGCTGTTGGTGATCTTCATCGTCACCGCGCCGCTGCTCACGCATGCGGTGAAGCTGGAGCTGCCGCAGGCCACCAGCCAGGTGAATCCGCCGCAGCCCAACAAGATCGAGTTCGCCATCGATGCGCAGGGCCAGCGCTTCTGGAACGGCGAGCCCGTCAGCCGCGAAGAGGCGGCCGAGCGCTTCAAGGCCCAGGGCCAGGTGCAGCCCGAGCCCGAGATCCATCTGCGGGCCGATCAGTCGGTGGCCTACCGGTATGTGGCGCAAACCTTGGCCGATGCCACCGCGGCTGGCCTCAAGAAGGTGGGCTTCGTCAGCGATCCGGAAACCAACCGTTGACCCTGCGGTGTGCCACAGCCATCGCCGCACATGACGCCCTACCTGAGCCGCATTCCCACCGAGATCGCTGCGGTGGCCGATTACGAGCCACTCGCGCGTGAGCGGCTCGACCCGTCCGTCTGGGCCTACCTCGATGGCGCGGCCGGTGATGAGGCGACGCACCGCGCCAATCGCAGTGCCTGGGCGGCGCAACCGCAGCGCGTGCGGGTGCTGGCTGATCTGCGCGCGGCGCACACGCAGGTCACGCTGTTCGGGCGGCGGTTTGAGCACCCCATCCTGATCGGGCCGGTGGCGTACCAGCGGTTGTTCCATCCCGATGGCGAGGTGGCCACCGCTGTGGCGGCCGAGGCGCAGGGGGCCGGCCTGGTGCTCAGCACGTTGTCGTCCATCGCCATGGAAACGGTGGCGCGCGCCAGTGCGGGCCCGCGCTGGTTTCAACTCTATTGGCAGGCGGATGAAGGCTTGACCCGGCGTCTGGTGGAGCGTGCCGAAGCCAGTGGCTACGAGGCCCTGGTGCTCACCGTGGACGCCCCGGTGCATGGCGCGCGTGACCGCGAGCGGCGAGCCGCGTTTCAGTTGCCTGCCGGGGTGCAGGCCGTTCATCTGGTGGGGACAGGCTCATCCAGTGATCCACCCGCTGATTCACCCGGCGTGAGCCGGCCGCAGGCTGTGTTTGCCGGTGGCCTGTTGCAGGCTGCGCCGACCTGGCGCGAGCTAGAGCAGCTGCGGCGCTGGACGCGCCTGCCCCTGTTGCTCAAGGGCATTGGCGATCCAGACGATGCCCGCCAGGCGCTGGCGGTGGGGGCCGATGGCCTGATCGTCTCCAACCACGGCGGGCGTTGTCTGGATGGGCAAGCGCCCACGGCGACGTTGCTGCCGGCTGTCGTCGACGCTGTGAACGGGCAGGTGCCGGTGCTGGTGGATGGTGGCATCCGGCGCGGCACCGACGTGTTGGCGGCGCTGAGGCTGGGCGCACAGGCCGTGTTGATCGGCCGCGCGTCCATGTACGCGTTGGCGGTGGCCGGCCCGCTGGGGGTGGCTCACGTGGTGAGACTGCTGCGCGATGAGCTGGAGATCGCAATGGCTCTGTCGGGCTGTGCAGGTCTGGACAGCATCGCGCGCTGAAGCGGTGCATGACCTTGCTCCGCGCTGGGAAGATGGCGCGGTGCATGGTTTCAGCCGTTAGCATCGCGCCCCGTGAACGCCTTGCTCATCGATGACCACGCCCTCTTCCGCGATGGTCTTGCCCTCCTGCTGAACCAACGGTTTCCCGAAGTTGATGTGGAACAGGTCAGTGACCTGTCAGACGCTCTGGTGCGCCTGGCGGTCGCTCCGGCCGTTGATCTGGTCTTGCTCGATCTGGGCCTGCGCGACAGCGATGGCGTCAGCAGCTTGGCGCGCATCCACGCGGTGCAGCCGCAGGTGTCGGTGGTGGTGCTGTCGGGTGATGACCGGCCGGAGACGGTGGAGGCCGCGCTGGCCGCCGGTGCCAGCGGCTTCATTCCGAAGACGGCCCGTGGCGGCGTGATCGACGAGGCGCTGCGGGTGGTCATCAATGGCGGCGTCTACCTGCCGCGCAACGCGCTGGTCGCGGCGCGCTTGCATCAGGTCGCGTACCCAAGCGCACCGCAGCCCGATCCGCTGCCACCGATGGGGGTGCATGAGGATGCGCCGGTGGTGAACAGCGCGCTTGATCTGTCAGCCCGCCAGTTCGACGTGCTGCGCCTGATGGTGGCGGGGCTGTCCAGCAAGAACATCGCGCGTGAGCTGAGCCTGGCCGAGTCCACCGTGAAGAGTCACATCCTGGTGATCTTCCGTAAGCTCGGTGTGGAATCGCGCGCCCAGGCTGTGCTGGCGGCGGTGCGCATGGGCCTGGTGCCCAACCGGTTCGGTTGAGGCCTCACGCCGCTGGTTTCAGGGCGACACCAGCCCCAACACAGCGCGAATCTCAGCCAGCAGCACTTCCGCTCGGAACGGCTTGTGCAGCACCGCGGCATCGCAGCTTTCCAGCGCGGCAAGCTCTTCGCTGCGGGTGTTGCCGGTGATGATGACGGCCTTCAGGCGCGGCGCTTCGAGCCGCAGCCGGGCCAGTGCTTCCAGGCCTGAGCCATCGGGTAGCCGCTGATCGGTGACCAGCAGCGCCCAGGGCAGGGGCTCGCCCGCCTCGCGCAGCGGCTCGCAGGCATCGAGCAGCTCGTGCAGCGTGCCGAAGGTCCACACGTCGGCGCCCCACTGTTGCAGTCGCTCCTGCAACGCAGCCCGCACGGCAGGGTCGTCCTCCAGCAGCGCCAGGCACAGGTTGGCCAATGGGTGTTGGGGCACTTGCACCAGCGGTGCCGGCGCTGGCGGTGGATCGCTGCGGGGCAGCTCCACGCCAAAGCAGCTGCCTTTGCCCGGCACTGATCGCAGTAGCAGCCGATGCCCCAGCAGCGCTGCCGCACGCTGCACGATGGCCAAGCCGAGGCCGAGGCCGCGGGTGCGCTCGCGCGCCGGGTTGTGGAGCTGCACGAACTCTTCAAAGATCATGCCCTGCTGACTAACCGGGATGCCGATGCCGGTGTCCCACACCTGGATCCACACCTGGTGCCGGCGGCGGCGGGCGGTGACCAGCACGCCGCCGCGCTCGGTGTAGCGCAGCGCGTTGCTCACCAGGTTGCGCAGGATCTGCTCCAGCAGCAGCGGGTCGGAGCGCACGCCCAGGCCGCGGGCGCAGCGGAATGCCACGCGCAGCCCCTTCACCCGGGCGGCCTCGTGGCTGTGGCTGGCCACGGCGTTGAACAGCGTCTGCACATCCACCGGCTCGCGCTTGGGGCTCACGGTGCCGGCCTCGAAGCGCGAGAGATCCAGCAGGCCGCCCAGCAGCGTCTCCATGGATGCCACGGCGCCGTCGACGCGGTCGATCATGGCGCGCTGGGTTTCGTCGTTGCTGAGGTCGCGCAGCAGGTCGATGAGCAGGCCGATGGTCACCACCGGCTGGCGCAGGTCGTGGCTGGCCGAGGCCAGGAAGCGTGACTTGGCGGCGTTGGCCGCTTCCAGCTCCTTGGTGCGCTGCTGCACGCGGCGCTCCAGCTCTGCGTTGGCCAGCTGGGCTTGCGCGGTGTGGCGCACCAGCCGTTGCAACAACGCCCAGGCCGACAGCAGCAATGCCAGTGGCACCGCGTAGGGCAGCGCGGAGGGAACGGTGGGCCCCCAGCCAAGCAGGATGCGCAGGTAGTCGAGCAGGCTGACCACCCACACCAGGCCCAGGCAGCGCAGGATGGTCACGTGGGTGGGGTCGATGTGCTGGGTCGCTTGTGAGTGCCTGGCAGCACGCACAAAGGTGACGCCGGCAGCCGTGAGCATGCCGGCGTAGCCGGCGATGCGCAGCAGGTAGAGATCGTTGTGCTCGTTCAGCGCCAGACCTGCCAGCAGCAGGGCGGCCACCGCGCCGTAGAGCACGCGCATGCGCGCCCTGGGCACCGGGCCCAGGATGCTGAGACACAGGTGGATGGCCACCGCTGGGATCAGCAGGTGCACCGCCAGGTCGGCCCAGTTCATCCAGGTGTACGGCGGCGGGGTGCCCACGAACAGGCGCCAGATGTTGCGCAGCGAGGCGCCCCCCCACAGCATGGCCAGCAGCCCCACCGTCATCTCACTGCGCCGCCGGATCCAGGCCAGCGCAATGAAGACGGCGAAGGTGAGCGCGGTGATGTTCAGCACCAGCGGCACGAGCGCACGCAGGTCATGGACGCCGATCAGGGCGGCGCCGGCCCATTGCACGGGGTGGGCGGGCATTGCGGTGTCAGGGCGTCAGCCGGTCGAGCAGCATCGCGTCACCATAGCTGAAGAAGCGGTACTGCTCGGCGATGGCGTGGGCGTAGGCGCGGCGCATCGGCACGTAGCCGGCGAACGCGCTCACCAGCATCAGCAAGGTGCTCTTGGGCAGGTGGAAGTTGGTGATCAGCCGATCGACCACGCGGAACTCGAACCCCGGCGTGATGAAGATGCGGGTTTCCTGGGCGCCGCTTTGCAAGGTGCCCGATCGCGCTGCGGATTCCAGCGCCCGCAGCGTGGTGGTGCCCACCGACACCACCCGGCCGCCGCGGGCCCGCGTCGTGTGGATCGCACTCACCGTGGCTTCGGGCACCTCGAACCATTCGCTGTGCATCTGGTGATCGGCCAACCGTTCCACCCGCACCGGCTGGAAGGTGCCTGCGCCCACGTGCAGCGTCACGCGGGCCGCGTTGACGCCGGCCAGGCGCAGGCGGTTCAGCAGCTCGCTGTCGAAGTGCAGCGCAGCGGTGGGGGCCGCCACGGCACCGGGCCGGCTGGCGAACACGGTCTGATACCGGGTCAGGTCATCGGCGCTGTCGTCATGCGTGATGTAGGGCGGCAGCGGCACGTGGCCAAAGCGCTCCAGCAAGCCCAGTGCGTCGTCCGGCAGGCGCAGGTGGAAGAGTGAATCTTCCGGGCCGCAGCGGCCCAGCACCTCGGCGGCGAAGCGCTCGCCCGCGCGGGTGTGGAACCACACCGTGGCGCCGGCCTTGGGCGATTTGCTGGCCCGCAGATGGGCCCACACTTCACGCGGCTCGGGCAGCAAACGCTCTACCAAGGCCTCCACAGAGCCGCCGGTGGCCTTGGTGCCATGCAGCCGGGCCTTGATCACCTGCGTGTCGTTGAACACCAGCAGGTCGCCGGGCTGCAGCAACGTGGGCAGTTCATGGAAGATGCGGTCGACCAGCGTGGAGCCGGTGGCATCGAGCAGGCGAGAGCTGCTGCGCTCAGCGGCCGGGTGTTGGGCGATCAGCGCGGGCGGCAGGTCGAAGTCGAAGTCGCTGACGGTGTAGTCGGGGGTGGGGGGCGAAGGCGGGGCAGGGTGGTTCATGGCAGCAGGCTGTACCGGCCTGAGTGAAGAAGCAGATGCGTAGCGCCGGCCGGAGGCCTCGGCGCAGGCAGAATTGTTCCATGTCCGGTCCCCCGCCTGTGCCCCAGCCCATCGAGCCTGCCATGGCGCCCGCCGCGGCCCCTGGTGCGAAGGCGGCCGCCACCAAGTCAGCCCCCGCCAAGGCCATGGAGCGCATGGGCCTGGTGCGCGACATCGACCTCGCCCTGCACCTGCCGCTGCGCTACGAAGACGAGACCCGCATCACCCCGCTGGGTGCGGCCCGCGAAGGCGACACCGTGCAGGTGGAAGCCGCGGTGCATGACGCCCGCGTGGAGCTGCGCCCGCGCCGCCAACTGGTGGTGCGCCTGCGCGAAGGCCATGCCGAGCTGGTGCTGCGCTTCCTGCACTTCTATCCGTCACATCAAAAGACCTTCAGCCCCGGCCAGCGCGTGCGCGTGCGCGGCGAGGTGCGCGGCGGCTTCTTCGGGCTGGAGATGGTGCACCCGGTGTTCAAGGCGGTGGAGGCCGGTGCGCCGCTGGCCGCGTCGCTCACCCCCGTGTACCCGGCCGGCGCCCAGCTGCCGCAGGCCTACCTGCGCCGCGCGGTGGCCTCGGCCCTGCACCGCGCGCCGCTGGAAGAAGTGCTGCCGCCGAGCGTGTTGCCGCCCGGTTTGCCCAGTCTGCGCGCCGCGCTGCACTGGCTGCACCACCCGCCGCCCGATGCTGGCCTGTCGCTGCTGGACGATCACAACCAGCCCGCCTGGCAGCGCCTGAAGTTCGAGGAGCTGCTGGCCCAGCAGCTCTCGCAGCTCACCGCCCAGCGCGAACGCGCCATCCTGCAAGCACCGCCTCTGGCCCCCCGCAGTGGGGGCTTGTACGACGCCTTCTCCGCCGTCCTGCCTTTCACGCTGACGGGATCACAAGCACGCGTGGTGGCCGAGATCGCGGCCGACCTGGCCCGCCCGCAGCCCATGCACCGCCTGCTGCAGGGCGACGTGGGCTCGGGCAAGACGGTGGTGGCCGCGCTGGCCGCTGCCCGCGCCATCGACGCCGGCTGGCAATGCGCGCTGATGGCGCCCACCGAGATCCTGGCCGAGCAGCACTTTCGCAAGCTGGTGCAGTGGTTGGAGCCGCTGGGGCTGGGCATCGCCTGGCTCACCGGCAGCCGCAAGGGCAAGGCGCGCAAGCAGATGTGCGAGCGCGTGGCCTCGGGTGATGCGCAGCTGGTGATCGGCACCCACGCCGTGATTCAAGACGACGTGCACTTCGCCAAGCTTGGCCTGGCCATCATCGACGAGCAGCACCGCTTTGGCGTGGCCCAGCGGCTGGAGTTGCGCAACAAGCTCAAGACGCAAAGCCTGGAGCCGCACCTGCTGATGATGAGCGCTACGCCCATCCCCCGCACGCTGGCCATGAGCTACTTCGCCGACCTCGACGTGAGCACCATTGACGAGCTGCCCCCCGGCCGCACTCCCGTGCTCACCAAGGTGTTCGACGAACACAAGCGCAGCCAGGTGGTGCTGCGCATCCAGGATGAGCTGGACAAAGGCCGTCAGGTCTACTGGGTCTGCCCGCTCATCGAAGAATCAGAAACGCTCGATCTCAAGAACGCCACCGAAACCCACGTCGAGCTGGCCGCCGCCTTGCCCGGCCGCAGCGTGGGCCTGCTGCACGGGCGCATGCCTGCGGCCGATAAGAGCGCGGTGATGGAGGAGTTCAAGGCCGGGCGCATGCACCTGCTGGTCTCCACCACGGTGATCGAAGTGGGCGTGGACGTGCCCAACGCCAGCCTGATGGTGATCGAACATGCCGAGCGCTTTGGCCTGAGCCAGCTGCACCAGCTGCGCGGCCGCGTGGGCCGGGGTGCGGCGGCCAGCGTGTGTGTGCTGCTCTACAGCGGCCCGCTCTCACCCACCGGCAAGGCCCGCCTGAAGGCCATGGCCGATACCAACGACGGCTTCGAGATCGCCCGCCGCGACCTGGAGATTCGCGGCCCCGGCGAGTTCATGGGCTCACGCCAAAGCGGCGATGCCCTGCTGCGCTTTGCCGACCTGGCCGAAGACGCCCCCCTGCTCAACCATGCCCGCCAGGTGGCCCCGCTGCTGCTGGATCGCCATGCCGCCGCTGCGCGTGCGCATGTGAGCCGGTGGTTGGGGGGCAAGGCGGAGTTTTTGAAAGCGTGAGCGCCTGAGCTCAGGAACGCAGCCCGACGACTTCGACACCGTTGCGCACATAGCCGCCGTCACCCCCAAACACCAGCATGCGCCGGTTCACCGGCGCGGGCAGCAGCGCAGCCACCTTGTGCATTGGGGTGAGCCAGTCGGGCTGGAAGGTCTGTCCTGACTTGATCTCCACCAGCCCCAGCTCGCCGGGCCCCATCCCATCTTCCACAACCAAGTCAACCTCCAAACCGTTGCTGTCACGGAAGTAGTGCAGCCGGGGGTGATGGCCCTGGTTGAGTGCGTGCTTGAAGAATTCGGTGACCACCAGGTTCTCGAACAGGGCGCCGCGCAGCGGGTGTGTGGCGACCTGGTCGGCATGGGTCAGCCCCATCAGCCACGCAGCGAGGCCGGTGTCGCAGAAGTACAGCTTGGGTGCCTTGATCAGGCGTTTGCCGATGTTGGCAAACCAAGGCGGCAGCAAGCGAACGATGTAGCTGGCTTCCAACAAGCTCATCCATGACTTTGCCGTGTGGCTCGACACGCCGACATCGTTGGCCAGGCTTTGAAGGTTCAGGATCTGACCCACCCGCCCAGCGGCTAGGCGCACGAAGCGGCGAAAGTCATCCAGGTTGCGCAGTTCGGCGAGTTGTCGCAGATCACGTTCGACAAAGGTTGCAAAGTAGTCGGCCAGCGTGTCGCTGGGGTTCAGCTTGTCAGCATGGATGCGCGGGTAGCCACCGTGGATGATGAGTGCATTCGCATTGATGGTGACGCCGACTGCCCGCAGCTCGTTGATCGACAGCGGCAGCAGATGCAGCAGGGCTGTTCGTCCAGCCAGCGACTGGCTGATGCCATTCATCAAATCGAAGCTGTGGCTGCCGGTGAGGATGAAGGGGCCTGCCGCCGGGTGCCGATCGACGTGCACTTGCAGCCAAGACAGCAGATCGGGCACGCGCTGTACCTCATCCAGCACAGCGCCTTGGGGAAACTGCGCCAGAAAGCCGTGAGGATCGGTTTGCGCGAACTCACGCGTGTCAGGACGCTCCAGATTGGCGTAGGGCAGCGCAGGGAACGTGCCCCGACATAGGGTAGTTTTCCCTGCCTGACGCGGGCCGGTGACGGTGACGATGGGACGGCTCAATGCCCGCTGGCGCAGGGTGGCTTCCATCTGGCGGGGAAAGCTCATGGGTGAGACCTCTTTGGTGTAATCTATGCAAAATTGAAGTTGTACTTCATTTTTACATAGAAGGGGGAAGGCTATTCGTGTCGTGATGGTGGGGTGGGTACGTCTCACGGCGTGGATACGGCGAGTTCCAGGCCAGAGCGGAGCTACCCACCATGCTGCCCCGATAAATCCAGGCGATCGGCACGGCCCAAACCCGCATCCTCGACGCGGCCGGCAACCCCCGCTACGGCCTGATGGCCCAGGTGCGCAACGCCACCGAGGGGGGCATCGCAGCAGACTTCTTCCGTCAGGCCCAACTGGTGGGGACCACTGCCACCGTGGCCAACCCGTTCGGCGCAGCCGGCGGTGGCGCCTACGGTTTCTACACCTCGCTGGACACCACCACCTTCAACCTGTACGTGCGCCGCGGTGACACCCGGCCCACCACCCTCAACAACACGTTGACGGTCAACGGGCTGCTCACGGCCAACGGCGTCATCAGCAATGGCGCAGCCACTGTCAACGGCGATCTGAACGTCAACAACGGCGCGAACAACTGCGTCAACATCGCCCAGACCGGCGTTGTCACCATCAACTGCAACGGCCGGCTCAACGCGGCCACCGGCGTGTTCACCTCGGCTGCCGGCGACGTGGTGACCATCGACCCAGCCACGGGTATCGTGTCCAACAAGCGTGTGGTGGGCCAGGCCGGCCTGGCAACCTGAACCGCCCCGGGATTCGCGGAGGCTTGTTGCGTTAAGTCAGGCCGCCACGGCGGGGACCCGACTGGCGAGTTGTCGGTAGTAGTTTGCCTCAGCCTCTGCGGGCGGAATGTAGCCGA
>Ga0075012_10006667_pt1 | contig 10453 bp, 6 predicted proteins | sample All_14_2_FD_71474 | JGI IMG/M metagenome (GOLD analysis project Ga0075012, IMG submission 71474) | Freshwater microbial communities in response to fracking from Pennsylvania, USA - Allegheny Zone_MetaG_DW_15 | ecosystem: Environmental > Aquatic > Deep subsurface > Groundwater > Drilled... | reverse complement strand
TCGATAAACGGTGTCATTTATCACATTGCCTACGAATCGCTGTTTCCGGAACTGATTCCGGAAGGGATGTTACAAAAAGGATATTCTATCAGTTCGCTGATTTATCCCACAGTCAATACGCTGGTATTGCCGGTGGCAGCCGTATTTTTCGAACAATACGGTATTTCGGCTATATTTCTGATTGAAGGATTTCTGTTATTGATTGCTTCCGGCTTTGAAACGCAGATTAAAATTGAGGAGAAGCAGGCGATTTTGGCAAAAGCGAATCCTCAGCCATTTTGGACAATGGTCAAAGAGGGATTTTCTTATCTGAAAATGGAGAAAGGTCTGATTGCAATATTTGCCTATTTCTTTTTCATATTTTTTACCGGTGAAGGATTGGGTGTATTGTTATATCCGTTTTTTGAAAATCATCCGCTGCTCGATGTGACTATGTATGCACTGCTTATATCTTTTGCTACAGCCGGACGTCTGTTTGGCGGATTGATGCACTATGTCATCCGGATTCCGACGCATCTTCGCTTCAAGGTTGCGGCTATCGTATATTTTTCATTGAACATTATTTCGGGGATTTTACTCTTTACCAATTACTACTTCATGATCGCATTACAGTTTCTGATGGGTCTTTTGTCCATCAACTCTTTTAATATCCGAATGTCCTCGGTTCAAAGTTATGTTCCTTCAGAAAAAAGAGGCCGGGTCAATGGTGTCTTTCAGATAGTCGTATCCTTGGGTATGCTTTCAGGCCGCTTATTGGCAGGCAGTTTAGGAGAGTTCTTTAAGTTTGAATACATCGTACTGGGCTTGAATATGTTTGGGTTGCTTGCTTTTTATTTGATCATCTGGCGTAACCGTCAGTCGATCGCATTGATATATAACCGTAAGGTATAGGAGGTGAAGTCATGGCGGATTATTATTCGCAGTTTTGGCTGAAAATCGAAGAGCTGTTAAAGGAAGAAAAAACCGATGAAGTATTGCGGTTGGTCAACGAAGAACTTTCGATGCCCTATATTCCGATGACGGATGAACAACGGTTGCGTCAGTTGGCAAAATCATTGAAAAAAGAGGATGTCAAACGTACGCCCTCTTTAGAAGAATGTGTACTGTCTGTCAAGAAGTCCAGCCTCGAATCGCTTGCTGCCTTGGATCAGCTTCGCAAAAGCAATCTGCGCATGCTTGGGGGGCAGATTCAGGAAATGTTTGATGCCGACCTGCATCCTTTGATTGGCAGTCTGCTCATTCAGCTCTGCATCGAACAGCAGTTGACAGAAACTTTTGTATGGGTCAAAGACGGTCAGCGCATGGAGTTTATTCCGATGTATCTGCCCTTGCCATGGGAAAGTGACGGCTATATAGCGGCTCATATGATATTGCGTGAGTGGTTGGAAAATGATAATCCGTCATTGCTGAAAATGTGTGTGGATGTGTTGGACGGGGAGGCTGCGTTGGCTTTGCCGATGAGTTACAGTGATGAAGAAGGCATGATTTTGGCAGGTTCTGTCTTGAAATTCGTTTATAAGGCACTTGACGATGTAAATGAGTGGCGAAAAGCTGTGATTAAATTTAAAATAGAGGAGCCACAACTATTTGAAATTTCCGGGCTCCCGGAGTTTAGCACTCTTTAGTTGACAGTGCTAACAGTTGTGTTATAATGTACATGCAAAATATTGGAGGATATCAATGAAAACAACTTGGAATTTAGGTGAGCGGTCCACAGGCGTCCTGAAAGTAACGGTAAGTGGCGATGTTTGGACTTCGGCTCAAGAAAAAGCGTTTAACAAACTGGCTCAGAATGTCGAGCTGCCAGGATTCAGAAAAGGTCAGGCTCCCAAAGCGCTGATTCGTAAACAAATCAAAGAATCATCGATTTTGATGGAAGCTGTCGAAGGTGTTGCTAATGAAGCTTATTTGTTTGGCTTGAAAGAGCACGATCTTAATCCGATTTCAACTCCGCAGCTGGATGTTGAAGGACTTAGCGAAGCAGAAGTAACGTTGGTGTTTGATGTTACTGTAGCTCCGGAAGTTGTGTTAGGTGAATATAAGGGATTGAAGGTTGTCAGAAATGAAGTTGCTGTTGAACAATCCGATATTGATGCACGTTTGGAAAAAATGCGTGAAGATTTCGCTGAACTGGTCGTTAAGGAAGAGGGTGTGGTCGCCATGGGTGATACCGCAGTCATCGACTTTGAAGGATTTAAGGATGGCGTAGCATTTGAAGGCGGTAAAGGTGAAAATCATCCGCTGGTCATCGGTTCCAATAGTTTCATTCCGGGTTTTGAAGATCAAGTGGTCAACATGGCTGTAAACGAAGAAAAAGAAATCTCCGTTACGTTCCCGGAAGATTACGGTGCGGCTAATTTAGCTGGTGCGCCGGTCGTGTTTAAAGTAAAAGTTAATGAAGTAAAGGTACGTCAAGTGCCAGAGTTGAATGATGATTTCGCAAAAGACATCAATGCTCCGGGTGTTGAAACGTTTGATGAACTGGTCGAAAAACTGCGCATGGATATATATGCCGAGAAGGAAAAGAGTGCTTCCGATGCTTATGACAATGATTTGCTGGGCAAAGTCGTCGAAGCAGCATCCGTTGAAATCCCGGCAGTAATGATCGATGAAGAAACTGAAGCCATGTTTGAAGATTTCAAGCGCCGCTTAGAACAACAAGGTTTCAACATTGACATGTATTCGCAGATTACCGGTCAGACACAAGAGTTTTTGAAACAACAGATCGGACGCGATGCCGAGGGGAAAGTTAAAGTCCGCTTAGTATTGAGTGCTATATCGAAACGTGAAAATCTGATTGCAACTGAAGAGGAAATCAACCAGGAATTTGCTTCGATCGCTGCTGCCTATAACATGGAAGTCGATCAAGTGAAGCAATACATTCAGCCTCAGCAAATCTCTTATGATTTGCGCTTGAAGAAAGCGTTTGACTTCATCAAAGAATCCGCAAACAACTAAGACGCTTTGCGTCTTTTTTACCACAAAGGAGGGTCGTTATGGAAAATGAAAAAATCGAAGTCAGTGTCCCCGTAATATGCACAAGAGGAATCGTCGTATTTCCCAATCAAGATATTATGATCGAAGTTGGGCGTGACAAAAGTGTCAATGCGGTGGAAGAGTCTAATACCTATTTTAACGGCCATGTCTGGTTAGTCAGTCAACGGGATATTTTAGTCGATGAACCGCATGAAAATGATTTGTATTCCTTTGGTACGCTGTGCCGTGTAAAGACGATCAAGCGCAAAGAAGGTTTTATGCGTGTGACCTTTACCGGATTGCAACGGGCCAAACTTGTACGAATGAGCGAAGATGACCGTATGTTTTTTGCAACGGTATTGCCGGTCGATGATATCACCGGTGATCCTATGGAAGAAATGGCTCTGATTCGCAGAATCGCTAAAGAGCTTGAGCAAGTGGCTACCACCAACGCCAATTTCCCAACCGAAATGATCAATCAGCTGACCAAAGGAGTTTCAGCTCCTCAGTTGGCCGATCAGTTTGCGCAGTTTTTCCCGCTGCCGGTTGAGAAGAAGCAAATGTTACTTGAAAAAGTCAACGTCAATGAACGGTTGATTTTGATCATACAAGAATTACAAACAGAAAAGCAATTGTCTACGATCGAGCAGGATATCAATGAAAAGGTGAAAGAGCGCATCGAAGACAACCAACGTGAATATTATTTGCGTGAAAAACTGCGTGCCATAAAGGAAGAACTGGGCGATGTTGCTCCGCGCGATGATGATACCGATGATTTACGTAAGATGATCGAGGAGAATCCGTATCCGGAGAACATTAAGCAAAAAGCATTGGAAGAACTGGCGCGTTATGAAATGTTGCCACAGGCATCCGGAGAGTCCGGGGTCATCCGCACGTACTTGGATTGGCTGTTAAAAACACCGTGGTGGCAACTGACTGATGACAATGAAGATTTGAAGGCTGTCCGAGCTGTTTTGGATGGCGATCATTACGGTTTGGATAAAATCAAAGACCGCATCATGGAATATTTGGCTGTCAAAACGATGACTAAATCATTAGGTGCACCGATACTGTGTTTGGTCGGTCCTCCAGGGGTAGGTAAGACCTCATTGGCTAAGTCCATAGCCTCAGCTTTGGGTCGCAAGTTTATCAAGGCATCTTTGGGCGGGGTCAGAGATGAAGCAGAAATCCGCGGTCACCGCCGTACATATCTGGGTTCAATGCCGGGTCGTATCATCCAAGGGATGAAAAAGGCCGGTGTCATCAATCCGGTATTCCTGATCGATGAAATCGACAAGATGTCGGCTGATTACAAGGGAGATCCTTCATCGGCGATGCTTGAAGTGTTGGATCCGGAGCAAAACAGACTATTCTCCGATCATTACTTGGAAGAAGCGTATGACTTGTCCAATGTCATGTTTATTGCGACAGCAAACTATTTGGAAAACATCCCGCCGGCATTGCGTGACCGTTTGGAAATCATCAATCTGTCATCGTATACCGAAGATGAAAAAATGAATATCGCTAAGAATCACTTGATTAAAAAGCAATTGGAAATCAACGGATTGAAAGCGAAGCAGTTTAAAATCGGTGATGAAGAGTTGTTGTATATGATTCGCCATTATACCCGTGAAGCGGGTGTACGTCAGTTGGAACGCATGATTGCATCCTTGTGCAGAAAGAGCGTTTTGGCTGTGTTAAAAGATAACAAGAAGAGCATTACCATAACCAATGTACTCATAAATGAGTGGTTGGGTAAGGAAATATTCGAGTTTGGTAAAAAGGAAACCCAAAACCAAATCGGTGTCGTCACAGGATTGGCCTATACTTCATTTGGGGGCGACGTGCTTCCGGTTGAAGTGACTTTCTTTGAAGGAAAAGGCCGTCTGATTCTGACCGGTCAGTTGGGTGAAGTCATGAAGGAATCAGCGGAAATTGCGACGGGTTATGTGAAGTCTCATGCCAAAACATTGGAAATCGATCCGAAATTCTTTGAAACGCATGACATTCATATCCATGTTCCGGAAGGAGCAGTGCCGAAAGACGGTCCGAGTGCCGGTGTCACCTTGACAACAGCCATTGTATCAGCATTGACGCATCGTGAAGTTTACAGTGATTTGGCGATGACCGGTGAAGTTACGCTGCGCGGAAACGTGTTGCCGATCGGCGGTTTGAAAGAGAAGTCATTGGCGGCTCACCGTGTCGGAATCCATAATGTGGTCATTCCGAAGCAGAACCTGAAAGATATGGATGAAATTCCGGAATCGGTTAAGAAAACAATAACCTTTATTCCGGTTGAAAATATGGAACAAGTGCTCAATGCAGCCTTGGTCAAGGCATGAACTGGGAAACCGGTTTAGCCCGTCTGGTGGTCAGCGCTCCGACCAATTCCTCATTTCCGGCGACACAAATGGCAGAAATCGTCATGGCCGGCAAGAGTAATGTGGGTAAGAGCAGTCTGATCAACAGTTTGGTCAATCGCAAGAATCTGGCTTATGTCGGACAAACGCCTGGCAAGACACGCATGCTTAACTTCTATCAGATCAATGAACAGTTGATGTTGGTGGATGCGCCGGGCTATGGTTTTGCCAATCGTTCGATGCAAGAGCAGATCAATTACGGTATTTTAATGGATTCGTATTTTACGATGCGGAAACAATGTAAGGCGGTGTTGCTGGTTGTGGATATCCGTCGCGGATTATGTGAGGATGACAAACTGATGATCGGCTTTGCGAAAGAGTCAAAACTCCCTTATGCCATCATCGTTACGAAGACCGATAAAGTCGGTGCACAGATGAAAGCAAAGCAAATCAAAGCTTTAAAAGAAGAGTCTTCTTCATTGGTGCTGAGTTTCTCGGCAGTCAGTAAAGAAGGTATTGAAGAAATCAGAGAATTAATTGAGCGTTGGGTATCGTCCTGACGCTTTTTTTATGCAAAACAGTTTGATATTCAAAGTGATAATGTTACACTTTTGAAAAGGAGGATTCCTTATGAAAAACCAGACAATCACCAAATTCTTGGTACTGTTCACTTTTGTAGTCATGGTTGGGGCAAATGCCCTGGCCAACATACTTCCGATCAATGGCATTACGACGGGAGCGATTTCCGATTCATATCCCAATCTGTTCGCTCCGGCAGGGTATACCTTTGCGATTTGGGGTGTGATTTATCTTGCATTGGCCTTTGCCGTGGTGCGCCTGCTTTTTCAAAAAGATCCTCAGTTCGAATTTGTGAGTCGCTGGTTTATATTGTCCAACCTGGCCAATACGGCTTGGATATTCGGTTGGCATTATCGGATGATTCCATTAACAGCTGTTCTGATCATTTTCGTTCTGTATTCCATTTTAAAAATCGTATTCCGGCTCAAAGGAACAGAAAATCGTTTATTTGGGATTTCCCAGAGGTTACCCTTTGAGATATACGGGGGCTGGCTGTTGGTGGCGACCGTGGCCAATATAACGACCTTGCTGGTCGATATCGGTTTTACCGGTTTTGGGATATCTGAAGTCATTTGGATGTTGCTCATATTGGCGGTAGCATGGCTGATCGTATCCGCAACCGTCGTGCGGGTTAAGAGTTTTGGCATTGGTTTGGTATTGATTTGGGCCTATGGAGGCATCGTGAGCAAGCATATTTCAGTGAATCCGGGATTTGACAATGCCTATCCTTCAGTTGTTTTCACTGCGTCGGGTTTGATGATTCTGATGGCCGTATTGCTTGTGATATTGTTTATGAGAAACCGAAGACTAACTGAAAAGTAATCTATAAAAAACTACAGTGAGGGAGCTGTTTATGTCAGATAAGCAAAATAAAGACTATCAGCGCTTCTATATTCAGTCCAATCTTGTTTATTTCGGTGCCGTAGTGATGCATGTATTACTAGGCATCTTTTTCGCATGGCTGGGCAGCACGGAAGCATTTCTGGCTAATCTTGTTACACTTGCGGTGTCAGTCTATGCGATTTTTCTCAACCGCGTGTACCGTTATGCATTTGCAAGTTTTATTTACATTTTAACCACGACGATCGTCGTATCTTTTCAAATCATGATTTTCGGGATGGAAGCCGGCTTGTTCTATTACTATCTCAACATGGCAATGCTCATCATTTTTACCAATTGGAAAAATCCGCAGAAACTGGCAGGTATTGCGTTTGTGGCTGTGACGGCCATGATCATGCATCAGTTTGTTTATTTACAGATGCCAATGTATAACCTTTCGGAGAATGTCATTCATCTGTGGCATCATTTCAATCTGTTGCTCAATATGTTTGCAATCGGACATTCCGCCTATTTCTTCATGAAAATTGCCGACGAAGCTGAAGAGCGTCTGACCATTCAGGCAAAGACGGATTTTGTGACAGGAGTAAAAAACCGCGGAGCATTGATGATGACTCTGGATCATGAAATCGAGCATCATCTTCATTTGGGTGGCGGCTTTGGGGTCATCATGGGCGATATCGATCATTTTAAGCGCATCAATGATACGTATGGCCATATTGCCGGAGATTATGTATTGGCTCGGATCAGTCAGTTGCTGATTGAGTGTCTGCGTGACACCGATGTGATCGGGCGCTACGGCGGTGAGGAGTTTTTAATGATCTGTCATGTCAAAGACCTTCCGTCACTCAAGGCGATTGCGCAGCGTATGAGAGAAAACATCGCAAGACACGATTTTGAGTTTCAAGGTGAAACTCTATCTATTACCATGAGTTTTGGTGCGGTGTATATTAAGTACAAGGATTCTGAAATTACCAGTGAGAAAGTCATTGATTTGGCTGATCAGCAGCTGTATGCTTCAAAAAGCAACGGTCGCAACATGGTTACGGCTATCGAAAGCTAGATTGTCACATTGACTTTTAATGTTTGATTGTGTAAAATAGGTTCAGTTCAATGAAGAGGAAAGAGCCGATATTCTGGACACACAGAGAGTTTTGGGCCGGTGCGACAAAACCAACGGATATCCGCGAAGTCACCTTGGAGAAAAAGCTTTGAATTCAGTAGAAGCTTTCGTTGCCGGCGTTAACGGATAGAGACTGCACAGATGTGCAAATTTAGGTGGTACCGCGTTTAACGCCCTAATCCGGGCGTTTTTTTTATGAAAAGGAGGCGTGTTTGTGAAGAAAGATTTAGCCGCAAAATATCATCCGCACCAAGTTGAAGAAGGAAAATATGCGAAATGGGTCAATGCCGGTTATTATACCGCCGGAGATTTAAGCAAGAAGCCGTTTTGCATCGTGATTCCGCCGCCCAATGTTACCGGAAAGCTGCATTTGGGTCATGCCTGGGATACGACGTTGCAAGATATCACGGCACGTTTTAAACGGATGCAGGGTTTTGACATGTTGTGGTTGTCCGGGATGGATCATGCCGGAATAGCCACTCAAGCCAAAGTCGAGCAGCGGTTGCGAGAAGACGGTATCTCCCGCTACGATTTGGGTCGTGAGAAGTTTTTGGATAAGGCGTGGGAGTGGAAAGAGGAGTATGCCAAAATCATCCGTGAGCAATGGGCGAAAATGGGGCTGTCACTGGACTACACGCGTGAGCGATTTACTTTGGATGAAGGGTTGTCCATGGCAGTTAAGAAAGTTTTCGTTGATCTGTATCATGACGGACTGATTTTTCAGGGTGAGCGGATCATCAACTGGGATCCCCAGGCTAAGACCGCACTATCCAACATTGAGGTTATTCACAAGGAAATCGAAGGTGCCTTTTATACCTTTGCCTTTAAAGTTGTTGATAGCGATGAGGTTTTGCATGTGGCTACGACCCGACCGGAAACAATGTTTGGGGATGTCTGCGTATTTGTACATCCGGAAGACAAACGTTTTGTTCATTTGATCGGCAAAACCGTCATCAATCCGGCTTCGCATATTGAAATGCCGATTCTTGCTGACGAATATATCGATCGTGAATTTGGTACCGGAGCGATGAAGTGTACTCCGGCCCATGATCCCAATGATTTCATTTTGGGTGAGAAGCACGGTCTTGAGCGTCCGATGTGTATCCATCCGGATGGTTCTATGAATGAATTAGCCGGAGAGTTTGAAGGTTTGGACCGTTTTGAATGTCGCAGACGTTTGGTTGAGCGCATGCAAAATGAGGGAACTGTTGTTAAAATCGAGAAGCATGTCCACATGGTCGGTCATTCGGAGCGTACTGATGTGATCGTTGAACCGTATTTGTCGAAGCAGTGGTTTGTTAAGATGAAGCCGTTGGCTCAGGATGTTTTGGATCATCAGTTGGATGAAGAGAAGAAGATTCAGTTCTTTCCGTCTCGCTTTGATAAAACCTTTACTTCCTGGTTGGAGAATATTGAGGATTGGTGTATTTCGCGTCAGTTGTGGTGGGGACACCGCATTCCGGCATGGTTTCATAAGGAAACCGGTGAGATTTATGTCGGCATGGAAGCCCCGGCTGATATTGATAACTGGCGTCAGGATGAAGATGTGTTGGATACCTGGTTCTCTTCAGCTCTTTGGCCGCTCTCAACGTTGGGCTGGCCGGAAGAAACCGATGATTTCAAGCGCTATTATCCCAATGATGTGTTGATTACCGGCTATGACATCATTTTCTTCTGGGTTGCACGGATGGCGTTTCAGGCGCGTTATTTTACCGATGATGTACCGTTTCGGCATGTGTTGATTCACGGTCTGGTCCGGGATGCTCAAGGTCGCAAGATGAGTAAGTCATTGGGCAACGGCGTTGATCCGATGGATGTGATTGAGAAATACGGTACCGATGCCTTACGATTCTTCTTGACCACAAATTCCGCTCCGGGGCAGGATTTGCGTTACATTGAGGAAAAAGTGGAGGCGGCTTGGAATTTTATCAATAAGTTCTGGAATGCATCGCGCTTTGTTTTGATGAATATGCCGGAGGATTTTGATGAGTCGATGGTTGATTTGAGTGATGTCGGCATCATCGATCAGTGGATTTTGGGTAAGCTCAATGATGTCATCGAACATGTCAGTGCGAATATGGAGAAGTATGAGTTTGGGTTGGTTGGCAATGAACTGACAGCCTTTGTCTGGGATGATTTCTGCTCGTGGTATATTGAGTTGAGCAAACCTGGATTAAACAGTGAGGATGAAAATATCCGTAAAGCAACGGTTTCTACGCTGTATGTGACCTTAAAGGCTATCATTAAGCTGTTACATCCGTTTATGCCCTTTGTTACTGAGGAAATTTATGCTCAGCTCAGTAATGAGGCTTGCTGTGTCAGTGCATGGCCGACTGCATTTGAAGTTGAGAAAGTGGATCTGGCTCAGATCGATCAGCTGATCAGCATCATTTCTACCGTTCGTGAGTTACGGCTGAGTAAGAGCATTAAATATGCGGTCGAACTGAAAGGGCAAATCGTCGTTGATGATCAGTCGGTTGAAGTATCTGATTCCATTGCATCTGTAATTAAAAAGATGGTTAATCTGTCGATAGTCGATCGGATCGATGGAGATTCGATGGTGCTTCCTGTTTTAGGG
>Ga0075012_10006665_pt1 | contig 10454 bp, 9 predicted proteins | sample All_14_2_FD_71474 | JGI IMG/M metagenome (GOLD analysis project Ga0075012, IMG submission 71474) | Freshwater microbial communities in response to fracking from Pennsylvania, USA - Allegheny Zone_MetaG_DW_15 | ecosystem: Environmental > Aquatic > Deep subsurface > Groundwater > Drilled... | reverse complement strand
TCCAGAGCGGATCGATGGTGATGGGTTCGATCGACACCGGTCCGGCGACGATCTCGGGCGCGCCGTCGGCGCCGCTGCGCATCAGGGCGATGCGCAGATCCCCGTCATCGGGCACGACAACCACGGACAGGCCATCCGCCTCGGGGCCCCAGGCACCGAAGCCGGAGCAGGCCATGGAGGCGCCGCGCCGGCCATCCTCCGTCCCAGCGAAGAGGGCGCGGGTCGCGGCGGCTTGCTCCAGCGCCTGCGCGGCCCCGGCGGGCAGCAGCAGCAGCGCGGCCAGGCCGGCCAGCCCGCGCCGCCCGATCACCCCCGCAGCGCCTTGATCTGAGCCGGATAGCCGGAGGGATCGACCGCCACGTCGATCAGCACCGAGCCCTGCGTCGTGCAGGCTGTCGCCATCGCGTCCGCCAGTTCCGCCTCGTTGCATGCGCTCAGCCCCACACCGCCCATCGCGCGCATCGCCGCGGCCAGGTCGGCGCGGGGCCAACCCAGCGCGCCATCCGGCAGGTCGCGCGTGTCCTTCTTGATGTCGATCAGGGATAGCGTGGCGTCGTTGAAGGCGACGACGATCAATCTCACACCCAGCACGGCCGCGGTGGCGAGCTCGCCGAGCCCCATCAGCAGCCCACCATCGCCGGTGAAGGCGAGTGCTCCGCGCTGCGGATCGTGCAGCGCGGCCGCGATCGCCGCCGGCAGCGCGAAGCCCATGGTGGCAAGGCCGTTGGAGATCAGCAGGTCCCCCGGACGCTCGCATTGCCAATAGGTGGTCGCGGGGAACATGTGGGCGCCGGGGATCGTTGGTCAGTGCGGCCAGCCAGTCCTCGCGGAAGGCCGCGATTGCCGCGTCGTCCCAGCTGGACCGGGAGACGCTCTCGGTCAGTGCGGCCAGTGCGGGCGCCAGCGCCCCGGACAGCGCGGCGGCAGGTGCCGCATAGGGCAGGGCGCGCGGCGCGGTCGCGACCTCGATCACCGGCACGGGCCAGCGCCAGGGCTTGGGGATGAACTCCACCGGGTCGGCGCCGACCATGACCACCGCATCGGCCGCATCCATCACCGGGCCTTCCGCGGCGCCGCAGGTGAAGATGCCGGCGAAATGCGGATCGGCATCCGCGATCACGCCTTTCGCCTTGTAGGTCACCAGCGCCGGGCAGCCGAGCGCGGCCACCAGCGCGCGCAGTTCCGGGGCGGCGTCCACCGCCTCCAGCCCCGCGACCACCACCGGGCGTTTCGCCGCGGCCAGCACGCGCCGCGCCGCCGCCACCGAAGCGGCGTCCGGGCCGGGCAGGGCAGGGCGCGCGGCGCTCGCCGGCAGCGGCGCCGCCTGGCGCGCCGCACTGCCCGACAGCTCGATCAGTGCCGCCCCGCGTGGTGCGGCGAGCACCGCGTCGATCGCGCGCGCCGCCGCCTCGCTGGCCGCCATCTGCCCGACCGAAAGCTGCGCCTTGGTCACCGGGGCCAGCATCGCCGCATGGTCGAAATACTGATGCGTCGCGAATGCCCGCTCCGCCGGGGCGAAGCCGTCGGCCAGCAACACCACCGGCGCACGGTCCAGCGCCGCATGCGCGATGCCGTTCGCCGCATTGCCCACGCCCGGGCCCCGGGTGCACAGCGCAACACCCGGCGTACCCGCCAGCTCCGCCTCCGTCGCCGCCATGATCACCGCCGAGGTCTCATGCCGCGCCAGCACGAATTCCACGCCCTGCGCCTTGGCCGCGGCGATCAGGTCGAGGCTCGATCCACCCCCCGGCACGCCGTAGATCCGCCGCGTGCCCGCGGCCGCGAAGGCGGCCGCGATGGCATCGGCAGCTGTGCTGGGGGACATCGATTCCTCGGACATCAATCCTGGCTCCCGTCATGGTTGCAAGGAGGATAGGGGCAGCCCCGGCCCCTGCCCATCCCAGGGCAGCCGAAGCCCGCTTCCTGGGCAAATGCGTCGTCGCCGCACGGTCGCGTTATCATCGCGGGCTTGCGCGGCCCCCCTCGGGCCGGCAAGGCTGCGGTCACGGAGGACTTTGCGCTGGTGACCAGGATCATTCCTGCCTTCGACGAGATGACGGCCGACGGCCAGATTCGCGGCCCCTATGCGGAGATCGCCCGCTGGCTCGCGGCCACCCCCCGCGAATCGCTGGAACGACGACGGCACGAGGCCGAGCTGCTGTTCAAGCGCATCGGCATCACCTTCGCGGTCTATGGCGAGGGCGGCGATCCTGAGCGCCTCATTCCCTTCGACATCATCCCCCGCATCATCGCGCGGTCCGAATGGGACAATCTCTCCCGCGGCCTGGTGCAGCGGGTGAAGGCGCTGAACCTCTTCCTGCTCGACGTCTACGGCAAGCAGGAGATCGTGAAGGCCGGCCGCATCCCCGCGGCGCTGGTCAACCAGAACGAGGCCTTCCGGCCCGAGATGAAGGGCTTCGTCCCGCCCGGCGGCGTCTATACCCACATCGCCGGGATCGATGTGGTGCGTACCGGCCCGAATGATTTCTGGGTGCTGGAGGATAATTGCCGCACCCCGTCCGGCGTCTCCTACATGCTGGAGGGACGTGAGGCGATGCTGCGCCTCTTCCCCGGCCTGTTTGCCAACCACCACATCGCCTCGGTCGGGCATTATCCTGAGGAATTGCTGGAGACGCTGAAATCGGTCGCGCCGCCCAACTGCCCCGGCACGCCGCGCGTCGCTATCCTGACGCCGGGCTCTTTCAACAGCGCCTACTACGAACACTGCTTCCTCGCCGACGAGATGGGTGTGGAGGTGGTCGAGGGACCCGACCTCTTCGTGCAGGACGACGTGGTCTACATGAAGACCACGACGGGACTGCAGCGCGTCGACGTCATCTATCGCCGCATCGACGATGATTACCTCGACCCGCTGGTCTTCCGTCCCGAGAGTGTGCTCGGCGTCCCCGGCCTGATGGCGGCCTACAAGGCCGGCAATGTCGCGCTGGCCAATGCGCCCGGCGCTGGCATCGCCGACGACAAGGCGATCTACCCCTATGTGCCGGAGATGGTGCGCTTCTATCTCGGCGAGGAGCCGACGCTGTCCAACGTGCCCACCTATCTCTGCGAACGGGACGAGGACCGCGCCTATGTCCTCGAGCATCTCGAGGAGCTGGTGGTGAAGCTGACCCATGGGTCGGGCGGCTACGGCATGCTGGTCGGCCCGCATTCCACCGCCGAGCAGCGCGCGGAATTCGCCGCGCGCATCCGGGCGAAGCCCGCCGAATACATCGCCCAGCCGACGCTTGCCCTGTCCACCGTGCCGACGCTGGTGGACAAGGGCATCGCGCCCCGCCATGTCGATCTGCGTCCCTTCCTGCTCTGCGGGAAGGAGGTGCGCGTCGTCCCCGGCGGCCTGACCCGCGTCGCGCTGCGCGAGGGCTCGCTGGTGGTGAACTCCTCCCAGGGCGGCGGCACCAAGGATACCTGGGTGCTGGAGGACGATCCCGCCGACATCGTGAAACCCTTGGCCGATACGCAGGGCCAGTCCCAATGCTGAGCCGTACCGCCGACTCTCTCTATTGGCTCGGCCGCTACATGGAGCGCGCCGGCAACATCGCCCGCGGCCTGCAGGTGGCGCTGCGCCTGACCAGCGTGACCAGCGCCGTCGCGCGGCGCGACAATGCCTGGCGCGGGCTGCTCACCGCCTCCGGCTGCGCGCCGGGCTTCGCCGCGACGGGCGAGCCCCTGACGCGCGAGGCGGTGGTCCGCTACCTCGCCGCCGAGCCGGCCAACCCGTCCTCCATCCTGTCCTGCATCGAGGCGGCGCGGCGCAACGCCCGCACCGTCCGCACAGCGCTGACCACCGACATGTGGGAGGCGGTGAACGAGACCTGGTCCGAAGGCCGCCGCAGCACCGACGACACCTTCGCCCCGGACAACCTGCCGGCCTTCCTCGACTGGGTGAAGTCGCGCACCATCCTGTTCAACGGCGCCTATGCCGACACCATGCTGCGCGACGAGGCCTGGAGCTTCGTGCGCCTGGGCACGATGTGCGAGCGCGCGGACAACACCGCGCGTGTTCTTGACGTGCATCACCACGCGCTGATGGGCGCGGAGGAGGGCGGGACCATCGCATTCGTGCAGTGGCAGGCGATCTTGCGGTCGGTTTCGGCGCTGCGCGCCTATCACTGGGTCTTCCACGCACGGCTGGAACCGAAGCGAATCGCGGAACTGCTGATCCTGCGCCCCGAGCTGCCACGCTCCGTCGTCGCCTGCTACGCCCGCATCGAGGAAACGCTGGAGGGGATTGCGACCGCCCATGGCGGGCGTCGCGGCGAATGCCACCGCCTGGCCGGCGAGATGCACGCCCGCCTGCGGTTCGGCCGCATCGACGACATCATGGAAGGCGGGCTGCACAACTTCCTGACGGCGACGATCGACCGCAATCTCGAACTCGGCCGGCAGATTCAGGATTTCTATCTCCAGGCGTGAAACGCCTGAAGATAGAGAGTCTTTATTTTCCTCAATCGCCGGCGCGCGCATCCACGCGCTTGGCTTGCGCGCCGTGCGCTGGCGCACCGGGGACAGCGGGTGGTCTGGGCGCGGTCACGCCTTGCACTCCCGGATCGTGGCAGGGCCGCGATCCGAAAGGGCGTGCCGAAGGCTTGACGCGACGGCCCCGTTGGCCGTCTCTCCGTCCAGCGGAGGCACGCGTCATGACCTATTGCGTCGGGCTCTATCTCAACCAGGGGCTCGTATTGCTGTCCGACACCCGCACCAATGCGGGCGTCGACCACATCTCGACCTTCTCGAAGATGCATGTCGAGGAAGTCCACGGCGAACGCATGATCGCCATGCTCTCCTCCGGCAATCTCGCCATCAGCCAGCAGGTCTGGTCGCGGTTGCAGGAAGGCATCTGGCTCGACGGCGAACGCCACACGCTGCGCGACGTGCCGAGCATGTTCCGCGCTGCCCAGCTCGTCGGCGCCGCCGTGCGGGCGGTCTTCGAGGCCGATGGCCCCTCGCTCCATGCGCAGGGCTTCGGCTTCGATGTCGCCCTCCTGCTCGGAGGGCAGATCGTGGGGCAGGGTATGCGCCTGTTCATGATCTACGCCGCCGGCAACTTCATCGAGGCGACGGACGACACCCCCTTCCTCCAGATCGGTGAGCACAAATACGGCAAGCCCATCCTCGACCGCGTGGTGACGCCGGAGACGACGCTGATTGACGGCGTGAAGCTGGCCCTGATCAGCATGGATTCCACGTTGCGCTCGAACCTCACCGTCGGCATGCCGCTCGACCTGCTCGTCTATCGGGAGGGCGGCTGCTGCGCGACGCTGCGCAAGCGTATTGGCGAGGACGAGCCCTATTTCCGCTCCGTCCGCGAAGGCTGGTCGAACAGCCTGCGCGACGCCTACCGCGCCATGCCCGTCCCGGATTGGGTGCCGAACTGATGCCGGCCGGCCCGCGGGTGGCCGGCATCAGAGTCTTGGTTTCGCGTGCGGCCGGCCCCACCAGGTGCCCAAGCCCCGCGTGCCACGCGCGCGGTATGCACTGCGAAACCCTTCATCGCGCCGCCGCGAAGTCAGGCTCTAGGACATGGTGGGCCAGCCGCAGGCTGGCTCGGGGATGAAGGAGGATCGGGCAGGATGCGCAGCCTGATTGTCGATGCCAGGGAACTGCTGAGGCCCATTCCTGGAAGCCGTGGCGGCGCCGGCTGCGATCTTCGTGACGAGGTCGACTGGACCTCGCCTTATCAGCGCCTGCGCAGCGCCCGCAACGATGCGCGCGTCGCCGAGCGCGAGAACGACCGATCGACGGATCCCTGGATCCGCTCCACCGTGCCGACGCATTGGAACACGGTGGTCGAGGCGTCGCTGGCCTGCTTCGCGCGCAGCCGCGATTTCGACGTCGCCTGCTGGCTCGCCGAGGCGCTGTCCCGCCTGCACGGCGTCGCTGGCTTCGCCGCCGGGCTCGACCTGCTGACGGGGCTCTGCGACCGTTACTGGGATGCGGGCTTCCCTGTCGCCCTGCCGTCCGAGGAAGCCACTGGCGGCGTGGAATGGGAGGATCGCGAAAGCCCGATCCTCGGCCTGTTCGGCGATACGCAGCTCGGCACCGTGCTGCGTCATCTCTGGCTGCGTCCGCTGTACGAAGCCGCCTATGGCCCGGTCAGTCTGCACCACCTCTGCCGCGGCCTGGGCCTTCCCGCCTATCGCGAGCTCGACGCCCCCGTCGCCGCCCGCAGGACGGCGCAGGACGCCTCCTACGTCACGGAGGAAGCGCGCGCCGCCATCGCCCTGCTGCGAGTCGAGACGCCCATGCTGCTCGCCGCTGCCCACAGGCTGGAGGCACGCCTGGCCCAGCACCTGCCGACCACCGCCGCGTCCGTCACGCCGAAGATCGTCGATTTCGACGAGGCCGTGCGCGACGTGGCCGAGATCATCGGCGCGCCGGCCGCGCCGCGCCCCCACTACTGCTGACGACCTCTCCCGTGATGTCGGCGGGTGCTTGCCGCACCCGGCCATGCGGTCCATCAATTGGGCCAAGACATCACTTGGGAGGTCCTGGAAAATGACACTGATCAGCCGTCGCCTGGCGCTCGGCGCCGCTGCCGCGACGATCGCCGCACCCGCCCTGCGGGCGCAGAGCAATGCCATCCGCATCGTCGTTCCCTTCGCCCCCGGCGGATCCACGGATGCCGTCGCGCGTCTCGTCTCGCCGGGGCTGACGCATCGCCTCGGCGTGCCCGTCGTGGTGGACAATCGCGGCGGTGCGGCCGGGTCCATCGGCACCGATGTCGTCGCCAAGGCGCGTCCGGACGGCCAGACCTGGCTGCTGACCTTCGACAGCCACGCCACACTTGCTGCCCTGCTCGGGCCGCAGCTTCCCTTCGATCCGGCGAAGGACCTCGATCCGGTCATGCTGATCGGCGGCGCGCCCTATGTGCTCGCCTGCAAGCCGGACAAGCCCTTCCGCAGCATCACCGAGGTGGTGGATGCGGCGAAGAAGACGCCCGATGGCGTGTCCTTCGCTTCCACCGGCAATGGCACGATCGGGCACCTGACAATGGTGCTGCTGCAGAACAGGACCGGTACGCGGATGACGCATCTGCCCTATCGGTCCGGCGGGCTGGCGGTGAACGACACGGTGGCCGGGCACACCGACATGATGATCGGCTCGGCGGCGGTGGTGAACCCGCATGTGCGCGGCGGCACGCTGCGCATCTTCGCTCAGTTCGGCGCCCAGCGCCTGCCGGCCCTGTCGGACCTGCCCACGGCGGGCGAGGCTGGCTTCCAGGGGCTGGAGGCCGAGGCCTGGTGGGGCGTTTTCGCCCCACATGGCACGCCGCAGGACGCGGTGATGCGCATGAATGCAGCGCTCAAGGAATCGCTTCAGGACCCGCAGGTGCGGCGCACCATGGAGGAGACGCAGCAGGCGCGCCTCATCATGTCCGACCCCCAGGGCCTCCAGACCTTCCTGACGCGGGAGGTGGCGAAGTGGAGCGCCGTCGTGCGCGAGAACCACATCGCGGCCGATTGACGCCGAATCGGCGGCGCCGGCAGAAGCGGGGATGGCCGACAGCCTGACCCGTCATGTTCCGACGCCGCCTGCCGCGCGACCTGCGTGACGCGCTGCGCGCGGCCGAGCGGGCCGGGCGCGCGGTACCGCGGCGCGGCCGCTGGCGCCGGCGCCTGGCCATGCTGCTGCCGGGCGCACTGGTGCCATCCCTGCTGGTGATCCTGGCCGTGGTCGTGATGCGCGACCGCCGGGCCGGGCCGCCGGAAGGGCTGGAACGCATCATCATGCCTGCACCCGACCCGTCTCCGCCGGCGACGCGGTCCGGACGGCCGGCGATGCCGCGGGTGATCTATGGCAACAGCACGCCGGCCCCGGGCCCGGCGACCGCCCCGGCCGGCGCCTTCGCCCTGCGTGCAGTGGTGGTCGATGGCGACACGCTGGCCCATGGTGGGGAGCGGTTCCGCCTCAATGGCATCGACGCGCCCGAGATGGGTCAGCTCTGCGAACGTCAGGGCGGCGGATACCATTGCGGCGAGCAGGCGCGCGCCGCGCTGAACCGCATCCTCGGCTCCGGTGCCCTGACCTGCGAGGCGATCGGCTCCGACCGCTATCAGCGTCGCGTCGTGCGCTGCGTGAATGCCGAGGGGCAGGACATCGCCGGCGCCATGGTCGCCGCCGGCTGGGCCATGGCCTATCGCCGCTATTCCGTGGACTACGTCGCGCAGGAGGACGAGGCCCGCGCCCATGGTCGCGGCATCTGGGCCGGCCGCTTCGAACCGCCCTGGGACTGGCGCCGTCGCCAGGGATATTGAAGTTCCGTCGCGATCCTGGGACGTTCCGGCGGCGCAAGTTACCCCGATTTCAAGGCTCGCCGCATTGACGATGTGATCCCTGGCACGGCCTATGCTCGTCGAGCTTCACGACCAGGGAGAATCCCCCGCATGCGCAAGACGCGCCGACAGACGCGCCCGACCCGTAGCATGGCCTTTGCCGCCGGATTGGGAGCCGCCTGCGCCGCGGTCCTTGCCATCATGCCCTCGGCAGCCTTTGCTGGGGCCTGCGACAGCCTGCTGCCGGTGGCCGGCGAATTCTCCTCGGGCTTTGGCTATCGCGGGCGCGGCTTCCATCCCGGGGTCGACATCCGCGCGCCCTATGGGTCGCCGATCCATGCGGCGCGGCCGGGCCGCGTGGTCTATGCCGGGCGCTACTACGCCTATGGTCTGATCGTGGATGTCGAGCATGCCGACGGCACGGTCGCCCGCTATGCGCATCTGTCGCGCATCGCGCCGGGCGTGGCGGTCGGCGCGCAGGTCGGCCCCAACGGCGCCATCGGCGCGGTGGGGCGGACGGGCCGCACCACGGGCGCGCATCTGCATGTTGAGCTGCGCATCAATGGCCGCCCGGTGAACCCCTGGCCCTGGCTGACGCAGACCGCCTGCCTCGAAGACCGCCAAGTCGCCGAAGCGCCCCGCTGATCCGCACGCGTCATACCGCCAAGCCTTGCTGATGACCTGTCATCGGCAAGGCGAACGGCATGGTGCGCGGGGTTGGTAGGGCGGCTGCGCGCGAAACCGAGACTCTGATACTGGGTCAGCCGAAAGGCCGGCCGGTATCAGGTGGCGCCGTCGCGGGCCTTCCGCAGTGCCGCCTGCGCCATGGTGTCCAACGCGCTGAGAAAGCGCGACCGGTCCGCCGCGGCCATTGGCGCCGGGCCGCCGGCGATGGCGCCGACCTCGCGCAGGTGGCGCGACAATTCCCGCCCCGCCAGGGCGCTGCCGATATTGTCGTTCGTCCAGGGCTTGCCCTTGAAGGATAGCGCGAAGGCGCCCTTCGCCAGGCAGCGCGCGGCGAGCGGGATATCCGCCGTCAGGCAGACATCGATGGGTCGCGCTTCCTCGGCGATCCAGTCATCGGCCTTGTCCGCGCCCTCGGAGACCACCACCAGCCGCACGAAGGGCACGGCCGGCGGTCGTATGGGGCGCGAGCCGTTCGTCACCAGCACGACAGCCAGGCCGAGCCGCCCGGCGACGCGGACGACCTCCTCCCGTACCGGGCAGGCATCGGCATCGACGAGGAAGCGGGGCAGGGCGTCCATGGCGCTAGAGCGCGATGGCCGCAGGTGCGAATGCACCGGAGGTGTGAATCATGCGATCAACTCATAGGTTGGAGCGTGGTTGGAGAACGAAGGTGATCAACCATGCTCTAGAGCCGCGGATCCGAGGCCCAGTCCTGGCCTGAACTGGCCGGGACCGTGCCGAGGCTGACCGCGCCGCTCCAGGCGCCATCGGCCTCCGCATCGACGGCGATGCGCGCGATGGCAATGAAGGCGCAGGCCCGGCAGCCGTCGAGCACCGGCAGAGCGAAGATCAGCCGCTGCCCGCCACCGGGCAGGGCGAGATCGCGGATGAAGGCCTGCGTCCCGACATCGAGCAGCGCATCGGGATGCGCCGGCAGCAGGCTCGCCTGGATCTCGCGGGACAGCCGGTTCGCCTCGTCCAGCACGGCGACGACGCGGCTTTCGCCCAGAATGACGAGCCATTGCTCATTGCTGTTGGCGCGACGCGCGAAAAAGACGCGCACGGCGGCGACCGGACCGAAGCGGCGGATTTCCTCGACGCGCAGCGGTTCGTTGAAATGCCGCTGCAACGCCGTGCCCAGCGTCGTCTTGTTGCCGAGGGGAAAGGCCACGCCCTGCGCGGCGGCCGGGGCGGCGGCGAGGGTCAGCATCAGCGCAAGGCGGCGGCGCATCGCGGCGTCCTCCAAACGAAAAGGGCGCCAGGGAAGTCCCCGGCGCCCGATTCCTGCCGATCCGTGACGGATCAGGCCGACTGGCCGGAGGTGAAGCCACCCTTGCCCATCAGATCGGCGACAACGTCCCAGTTCACCAGCTTGTCGAGGAAGTTCGCCAGGTAGTTCGGGCGCACGTTGCGGAAGTCGAGGTAGTAGGCGTGCTCCCACACATCGACGCCGAGGATCGGCTTGCCTTCGCC
>Ga0075012_10006664_pt1 | contig 10455 bp, 8 predicted proteins | sample All_14_2_FD_71474 | JGI IMG/M metagenome (GOLD analysis project Ga0075012, IMG submission 71474) | Freshwater microbial communities in response to fracking from Pennsylvania, USA - Allegheny Zone_MetaG_DW_15 | ecosystem: Environmental > Aquatic > Deep subsurface > Groundwater > Drilled... | reverse complement strand
CTTCTAACTGTTGGGATTGTTGGGCTACCTCAAGGTCGGAGCGCAACTGAGTCAGGGACTCCTCGGCGGCAACCAGGGCCGCTTCGGCGATACGCCGGGCCTCATCGGAGGTCTCTTTTTCCTCCTCCAGCAACTGCTGGTCGAGTCGGACCTGGTCCAGTTCGGCCTGGAGAGCCGCCAGTTTCTGGTCAAATTCGCTGGAGTCGGGAGTCTGGGCCTGGGCCTCCGCCAGTTCTTTTTCCAGGCGAGAAGCCAGCTGTTCGGCTTCCTCCGCGCGTGCTTGCACGCGTTCCAGCTCGACTTCCATCTGCCAGATCTCTTTGGTCGTCGCCTGGCATTGGTTCTCTGCCGTCTTCAGACGCTTCTCCAGCTTGCTGATCTTCGCCTGGAGAGCCTCTTGCTCCTCAACCTGCACTTGCGCCGCCTCCAACCAATCCCGTACCCATTCTAGGGGAGCCTTTCCACCCGGCAGGGGGGAACTCCTAGAATGTTAAAATCTTGCGTCATGAAATCTCGTCTGGTGCTGCTGGGCCTTTTGCTCATGGCCTGCCAGCCGGCTCCACCCCCGCCGCCTCCCGCGGGAATGGTGTTGGTGCCCGCCGGGCCCTGTATCCTGGGCGCCGACGACGGTCAGGCCTTCTTTCCGCGCCACCAGGAGACGGTCGGCAATTTCTATCTCGACCGCTGTGAAGTCACCCAGGCGGAGTACAAGAAATTTAAGCCGGATTTTCAGATCGTCTCAGGCAACGAGAACAAACCGGTCACCCACGTGACCAAGGCCGAGGTAGAAGCCTACCTGCGGAGCGTGGACAAACGCCTGCCCACCGCGGCCGAATGGGAGAAGGCGGCCCGCGGCACCGATGGTCGCAAGTACCCCTGGGGCAACGACTGGGATTTTCACAAGGGGAATCTGACCGAGAAAGGCCGCGAGCCCGGCTTCTGCTCGATCAATCGCATGAAAAACGTGGGTAGCTACCCTCAGGGCGCCAGCCCCTACGGTTGTCTGGACATGTGCGGCAATGCCTTCGAATGGGTCTCCGATTTGCGCGACGGACGGCCGGTCATTCGCGGCGGGGCCTACGGCTACCGCGAGCGCGATTGCCGCAGCTCCAGCTACGCCACTGAAGACGAAGGCTTTACCTGAAACGATGTCGGTTTTCGCGGCGCGAAGACACCACCCTGACGGACATAGAACGGCAACAGTTTTGCCGTTTCGGAGAAAACCGGTAGTACTCCCCAGGCTAGCCTGGACTCTGGAGGTGCTCCCGATGTTTTCCGATCTTATTCTCAGTGAAATACCGCGTCAGCCTTACTACCTGGACCCGATCAAGCAGTTTGCAGAGCGAGCGGGGGTGCACCCAGGTGAAACTGCTGGTGGGCCAGACCAGCCACCCGTGCGTCGTGAGTCACCAGCAGAACTCCCGGTCGCCAGGGCAAAGCCTGCAAATGGGTCAAAAGCTGCCTGACCGACTCAACGTCCAGCGACCTGGGAAGCCAATAAAAAAGGGCGGCAGTAACACTGCCGCCCTTTTTTGTGGTGCTTAGCTAATTTCAGGCTTGCTGTAACTGGGCGTGGGCCGGATTCTGCAGCAGGTCGCCGGAGATCAAATCGCCTTCCGGCTTGGTGCGGCACTTGAGGCCGCCCCACAGGTCCAGCGTCTTCTGGGTCACGGCCGGATCCAGGAAGTGGAGGCGGCTGACGGTTCCGTGCGAGAACTCAAAGAACTTCTGGGCCATGAAGGCTTCTTCGTGAGCCTGACCACCCATCAGCACCGAGATGCGCTCGCCGGATTCATTGGTGAAGTGGCGGGCGTTGAAGTAGTTGGCGGTGTCGCGGCCGGGCTGGTTGGGGTCCACGAAGGAGCCGCCCACGCGGTGCACGGTGAAGCCGGCCGCCTTCAAGTCCTTGGCGGTCATCTCTTCATAAGGAGCCATCTTGGCGGCCTGCTCACGCATGCCCTCGGCCTTGTCTTCGATCCTGGCCAATTGCTTATCAGCCTGTTTCTGGGTCAACTGGCCGGATTTGAGACCTTCGCTGACGGCTTCGCGGGCCCAGGTTAATTGCTGCTCACAGGCGGCTTTGGAGTCGTTGAGCATAATTTCGCCGGGAGCCACCGCGGTCAGGCGCATATCCAGGTGGAAGGCGCCGGGCTGCTCGATGGGAACCACGTTCTTGACGTCCAGGCCCAGGTCGGCGGCGATGACTTTGCTCACCTCCGCGTCGGACCAATCTTTGCCGGTCTGCTTCTCGAGCAATTTCTTGGTCACGTGGAAGCTGTCTTTACCGACCAGCACATAACCCTCGCCATTTTGACGGGTGCCGGTGAAGATGTTGCCACCTTCCATGTAGCTGAGCGCCTGGCGCAGCGGACCTTTGGTGATGGTGCCGCGAGCCAGCGCGGCCTGCTGGTATTTGCCCTGGTTGACGGCGCCGTGATAAGCAAATCCGCCGTCCAGGCCGGTTCCTTTGTAGCGCTCTTTGCGGCCCTCGCGAATGGCTTCGCTGACCAGACCGCCACCGTAGCCGTCCTGGAAAATGGCCGGGGTGATCTGTCCCTTGTTGAGGGAGGGCTCACTATAGTCTTCCATCCACACTTCGCCGTGGGGGATTTCCATCAGCGAGACGTTGTTGTAGCCCTTCAGCGTGCTCTCAAAAGAACCCACGCTGCCGCCGATGCCGGCTACCACGTGGAAGCCTTCGATTTCACCGATTTTGGAAAGCTGCTGAGCGTAGCGGGTGCTGACATCGCTGGTGGAGCGCAGATACATCGAGACGTCGGTGGGATTCAGGCTGGCGTCTTTGGGAACGACCCGGTCCCCGGGCACGACGCCGGTCTTTAATTGCTGCTCGCGAGCGGCGGTGGTGTCGGCCACGGCCTTGTCCACCTGTTTGGAGGTCACCACGTAGTGCTGCGACGGGGTGGAAGGAATGCGCTTGGCGGCCAGCAGCTGCTCGAAATCCACCGAGGCGATCTCACCGTTCTGACCGGTGGGCATAAAGGTGCGAATTTCGTAGTGGGCGGTGGGGTACTCGCCGTGCTTGGCATCGCTGGCCAGATGGCCGGCCAGGGTGGCGTTGCCCAATTTGAACTGAAGCGGCTCGGGAAGGCTGGGTTTCTCCTGTTGCTTGGAGCCAAAGACCCAGTCCATGAGGCCCTTGTCGGGATCGGTGTTGCGAACAATGCCGATGTCCTGAGTGAAGACGCGTCCGCCTTCTTCCGACTCGGTCAATTCTTCTTTCAGGTGAACGGGCTTGGAATGCAGTGGATGAGCGAAGGGAATGCCCTTCAGAGGTGTCTGTCCGATGCTGTTTGACATGTGGCGATGTCCGTTTCTATGTGTGTTGTGTATTCCTGACACTAAACCGGAATGGTACCCAAGAAAGGGACGAGATGTTAACGAGCCACCAATAGGGCCCAACTCGGGGGCGGAGAAAAGGAGCCGCTCGCATGCTCTATCCCGTCCTCGGCGTCAGCTTCTTCTACCTGGTGATTTTCACCATCGGTTTGCTGGCCGGTCGCCACAAAGGCGCCGAGACGGCCGCCGAGGTACTGGTGGCCGGCCGTCGCATCCCGCTCTGGATCGGCGCCCTCACCATGACGGCCACATGGGTCGACGGGGGCTACCTCAACGGCACCGCCGAAGCCGTTTACGGACGCGGTCTGGCCTGGGCCCAGGCCCCCTGGGGATTCGGATTGAGCCTGGCTCTGGGGGGCATTTTCTTCGCGCGCATTATGCACCGAAACGGCTTTCACACCATGCTCGACCCCTTCCAGCGCCGCTATGGGGAAAAGCTGGGAGCGCTCATGTATGGACCGGCCATGCTGGGCGAACTGCTCTGGACCTCGGGCATCCTGGCCGCCCTGGGCACCACCTTCGGAATTCTCCTGGGCATCGATTTTCGCATCGCCATCGTGGTCTCGGCCGCCATGACCATCATCTACACCGTGCGCGGGGGACTCTGGTCGATCGCCTACACGGACGTGGCCCAACTGGCCATGGCCAGCCTGGGCATGGCCTTGTGCGTTCCCTTTGTCTTCGCTCATTTTTCTTCGCTCGGGGAGGTCTGGCAGGCTTATCAACTCAAATTTCCCGACAGTTGCGGCTTCTTTCCGCGCGATCAGCATGGCCTGTGGATGGACAATGCCTGCCTGCTTATCTTCGGTGGCATCCCGTGGCACTGTTATTTCCAGCGAGTGCTTTCTTCGCCCACCCCGGCCGTGGCCCGACGGCTCTCGCTGATTGCCGCGGTGTTGTGCCTGCTCATGGCCATTCCTCCTGCCCTGCTGGGCATGGCGGGCGCGGTCTATGACTGGAGCGGACACGCCCCCTCGGGCGACTTCCTGGTGCTGCCCCAAGTGCTTCGCGATCTGGCGCCCCGCTGGGTGGGCGTGCTGGGGCTGTGCGCTGTGGCCGGCGCCATCATGTCGAGCGTGGACGCCTCGATTTACTCGGCGGCCAGCATGTTTAGCTGGAATATCATGCACCGCATCCTCCGCCCCAGCGAAGACCCGGCCCTGCTGGCCCGCACCAACCGCTATGCCATCGTGGTTCTCGGCATAGTGGGCACGCTCATCGCCCTCAACGTGCGCAGTATCTATACCCTCTGGTTTCTCTCGGCCGACCTGGTCTATGTGTTGCTGTTCCCTCAACTATTGGTGGTGCTCTACTACCGCTGGGCCAGCGCCCGCGGCGTTCTGGCCGGCCTGGCCGTCGGCCTGGTGCTGCGCCTGGGCGGCGGCGAGGCGACCTTGGGAATCGCCCCTTGGATCGAATATGGCCCCGACTTCCCTTTCAAGACCGTGGCCATGCTCTGTGGATTGCTCACCACCCTGGTGATCAGTCGATTGCTCCCGGGGGGCTGCCGCCCCGTCCCGTGGATTGAGTAGCAATTTTTAAATTGCTACTCAACGGTGGCGAGGATCGGCCAAATACTCGGATGCTAACGAGAGTCCTTCCTCCTGGCTCTCGAACTCACCGTCCACGAAGTCAGCCAGCAGCGCGTCCAGCAAGCGCTTGAGGGTGCGCTCGTCGGTCACCCCAAACTGCTCGGTCAATTCCTCGCGGGAGATGGGCAGACAGGGGTTGGCCAGGAAGCCCTGGGCAAAATGCTGCTCTAACAGGAAATCCACGAATTCCGCCTGTTCCTCCAGGCGCAGCAGCGTCTGCGACGGCCCCCGTGCCGCTTCCACATCGGCCAGCGAGAGCAAAGCCAGTTCCGGCAGGCGTTTGCCCAGCTTGCCAAAGAGCGCGTGAATGCGCGAAGGCAGCCCATTCTCGCTGGGAATCATGACCGGTTCCATATGACAGGCCACCAGGCCCACCAAATCACGACTTTCCTCCCCCGAAAGCCCCAGTTGAGTAGCAATTTCCCGAGCCAGCTCGGCGCTCACCCGCTCGTGCCCAATAAACCGGATCCGACCGTCGCGAGTGAACGATTGAGTGGCCGGTTTGCCGAGATCATGGCAAAGGGCCGCCAGGCGCAGCAGCGGACCATCCAGACAGGCCTTTAAATCCTCGCTCCAGCGGGGGAAGCGGGCAAATCCGTCGGCCAGCATGCGATCCACTCCGGCCAGCACGGCCAGCGTATGCTCATACACGTCCAGATGATGAAAGCCGTTTTGCAGCACCCCCTGGCAGGCCTCCAACTGCAGCAGCGGCCAATCCGAAACAGCGCGCCAATCCCCGCCCGAGGCGGCTTCCACCTTGAGTAGCAATTTCCGCACCTCGGCCAGCGTGCCCCGCCGCATCGGTCCGCCGGTGATACTGCAACGGGGGCGTTCAAAGCGCATCTCCCAGGCATAGACGGTCACCTCGCAGGCGTATCCGTCTACCGATTCCAGACGCACGTGCACGTACTCGGCGTCTTTGGCGCGCACCACCACCACCTCGGGAGACCAGGCGGCCAGCGCCTCCACCACCAGGTCGACCTCATCACAGTAAACATTGACGTCGATGTCCGAGCCCTGACGGATGTGGCCGGTCCACACCGAGCCGATCAGACGCGGTTGCCACTCTTGCAGGCATTCCATGACCCGCAGCGCCGCCTGCCGCATGTCCAGGAGGCGCACGGCGTGCTCGTCGCCCTCCACCCGGCGCGCGATGTGCAGCAGCTGTTCGTGGATTTCTCGATTGCTGGGCAGATGAATGGTGCCCTGACGCTTGGCGGCCACCCGCTTGGCCTGGAAATACTCGCGATACTCGCGATGATAGAGGAGGCGGGCCGCTTCCACGGCCACTCGGTGACGAACGCTGGCTCGATGAGCCGGTTCCCAATGACTTCCGCGCTTTTGCATAAGCGATAGTGCTCTGTACCTCAGGCCCCAGAGCCGGGCGCTAAAATCCGGTGTTCATCATAGCACTCCAGGGAGGACCAAGACCAGAGCGAACGGCCCCCCGATGTACTGGAATCAACAGACCTACCCGACCCTCGAAAGACTGGATCGCCAGGCCACCGTGTTGATTCTGCCGGTCGGCGCCATTGAGGCTCATGGACCTCATCTCCCGTTGTCTACCGATGACATCATCTCCCAGGCCATGGCCGAAAGCGCCTGCCGCCAGCTGGCCGCCCACCAGCTCCAGGGGCTGATCTTGCCCACCTGGAGCTTCACCCCGGCCGGTTTTGCGCGCGACTTCGTGGGTACACTTTCCTTCTCGCCGGCCACCACCGCCTCGATGCTGCACGACCTGGGCGAGAACCTGGCTCGACAGGGATGGGAGCTTCTGGCTGTGGCCAATTCCCACTTCGACCCAGGCCACCTCAGCAGTCTAAAAAACGCCCTGCAAGATTTCCCTGTGAAAGTGGCCTTTCCGGACGTGACTCGCGGCAAACTGGCGCGCCGGCTCAGCGCCGAGTTTCAAAGCGGGGCCTGCCATGCCGGTCAGTATGAGAGTTCTATCGTGTTGGCCCGCTTTCCCGAATTGGTCCAGCCCCTCAGCCATCTGCCGGACGTTTCTCACTCCCTGGTCGAGGCCATCTTGCAAGGCAAGGCCAACTTCGTCGAGGCGGGCGGACCCCAGGCTTACTTTGGCAACCCACGACTGGCCACGCCCGAGGAAGGCCGGGCCACCATCGAGGAGCTGGGCAGGATTTTGCTGGAATCCATTTTGGAAAACAAAAAAAAGACCGGCGGCACGAAGCCACCGGCCCAGGGCGAAAGTTAGTAATTAATTCTGGTGCTCGGAGTCGCGCTCGCGGACATACATGTAGTAGTCGGCGTCAAACTGCTCCACCAGCGCTACGGGAATGTTGATCAGGCCTTCGTAGGTTCCGATGCGGGCGCGGTCGCCCATCATGGTGCGCACGCGCATTTCCTTATGCTCGGGCAGCAACACGATGACGTGGGCTCCGGGCACCAGGTCAGACTGCGAAGCCATCCGGCCCTTAAACCACATGGGCTGGCCCTGAGGCACCTGGAAGGTGAGCTTCTTGTCGTCCTCAGTGGTCAACCAGACCTGACCGCTCATGCACTGGTTGACAATGGCGGGAATCTTGCCCGTCTCATTCATGTCGATGGCCACGCCCACCTGGATACGGTCCACCTGTTCGCGGTTCTGCAGGCGTTCGGCCACGGCAGGTCCCAGCAGGGCCGCGGCGGCGGCTACAACAGCGAGATTCTTCCACATAAATTCTTCCTCCACTACTTCACGGGGCTCGGTGGCTCCCGTCATCCTATGCATCATAGAGGGCGAGTAGCCTCGATGGCCTGGGATCGAAGTACCTGCCCCGTAGGATTCAACGTCCTAAAGATCAGGACGCCAAATCCTAAGCATCCGAGGCGATGTCAAGTAATCTTGAAACAGGCCCACCAAGCAGTGGGCCTACCAAAAGTGGAGGAAGACATCATGAAGAAAGTATTGTTTGCAACCGCGCTGCTGGCCAGCTCGATTTTCTCGGCCCCGGGCTTCGCCCAAGAGACCACCTATTCCAACACGGGCGACTCTACCCCGGCGCCGATCGTGGAGAAGACCGACATCAACGTCAACATGCCCGCTCCCGAAGTGGTCCAGGCCCCGGCACCCGACGTCAATGTGCACGTGGACAGCCCGGCGGCCTCCGTGCCCAGCACTTCGACGGAGAAAACCACCAAGGAAACTTCGGTGACCCGCGTGGTGGAGACCCCCACCCCGGATAACTCCAGCAACATGGCATTCTTGCTGGTCGGTGGTGGAATTGCGGCCCTGGCCGTAGGCGGACTCTACGCGTCCAGCCGTCGTTAATCGCAAATAAAGTTTGGTCTGGATAGCGCTCCCTCGTTGACTGAGTGGGAGCGCTGTCCTTTTTTGCGTTGATGACCCTAGTCTAGTCTACGTGCATTATCAGGGGTGGAGGAGCGGGGTTTTTGCCGCTGATGAGCACGCCCCCTTGGAGAAACGGCTTGTCGGCGTCGATGTCGTGCCAGCGCTGCACGAATTCCTCACGGGGAATGGAGCCCAGGCTGCCCAGGATGGAAGGGTCCTCGAAGTAGACGTTCTGCTCATCGATGCCCACGGCCACCATCCAGTGTCCGCTATCCCAGATACTGTTCCAGGGGGTCTGAAGCTGGTCTTCGTTGCGCCAGGCCTGGGCCGCCACCATGACGGGCACGCCTCCCTCGATGGAGCGCTGCAGGTCATCCAGGGACAGGTTCTGGCGGATTTCCGCCTGAAATCCCAGCGAACGGGCCGCCTCGGCCAACTTTTCGGGTGGGGTGCCCTCCTGCGGGTCGGCCTGGCACAACTGCATCAGGTCCTGCTCGAAGTGCTCCTCCCCGTAATAGCCCAAAACCGCCTGCAATGCGGTGGGTCCGCAAGAGTAATCCGTCGTTTGGCGCACGTCGGGCATGCGCAGCAGGTTCGAGGGGAGCTTCATAGACCTAAGATTAGTGCAAACTCGACCCCAGGTGGCTACCGAGATGTAAACATGGTGACCCCCGGCGCAATCCCATCACCAATTTGGACGCCCATGCATCCCGCCTGGCGGCTCGTGGAGGAACTTCGTTCCTCCTAACTCCTTGATGTATAACCCGATACACGGGAGACCTGTAAGCCGAGTCCACGAGGCGTCAGTCTCCAGGCGACTGTTAGCCGAGTCTACGAGGCGTCAGTCTCCAGGCCACTAAGGATTGCGGATTATCGTGCTCGCGGAGGAGCGCCCCACTCGGCGGCCGTTCAGGAAGGCCTCGACGTCGAACCGGTATTCGCCCGGTTTGTCGGGGAAAGGATAGGGTTCGAGGCTCATTTCGCGCACCTCGCTGGGCAGCAGACGGGTTTTCGGGAAGATCATTTCCTCTACCGTCTTGTCCGGGCGAGTGACCAGCATGTGCAACTCGACCTCGGCTTCCAGCTTGCTATCTTGATTTTTCAGCACGATACGCCCCTGGCGCAGCCGATCGGTGGGGGTAGGAACATCCATTCTGATCGGTTCGATCAGCAGCAGAGGCGCCGGATCCTGAGGATTGGCCGCGTAGGGGTCGTCGACCGCCTGCGGTCCCAGTTCGGTATTGCGAGGCTCCCACTGAGCCTGGCTGGGCAAAGGTTCTTTGGTCAGAAATTGAGCGTAGGCGGCGTCAATGCGACTGATGTCTTCGGGTCCATTGACGATGTAGGGGGTGATGGCGATGAATAGAGAAGTCTTCTTTTCCTCATTGCGCAGCTCGCGGAAAAGGTTCTGAATCAACGGGATGTCGCCCAGGATGGGCACCTTGCGGATGGTTTCGGTGGTGCGCTTGCTGATCAGACCGCCGATGAGAAGGGTTTCGCCATCGCGTAAGTTGACGTCGGTTTTCACGCGACGATTGGAAATCAGGGGAATAACGTAACCAAACCCACCCAGATTCTGGTTGAGGAATTGGGTCACTTCCTGCACTGTCTGCTCCACCTCCAGGCGAATGGTCGAGCCTTGCGAGATGTGCGGCGTGAACTCCAGCGTGATGCCCACTTCCTTGTAGTCGTAGGTGACCAGCGGCTGGCCGCCTTGCGAAAAGCGGGCGCCGGTGGCGAAGGGCACCACGTTGCCCACCTTCATGACGGCCTGTTTGTGGTCGGTGGCCACCAGACGCGGCGAGGAGATCAGTTCAAAGTTGGTGTTGTTGCGCTCTCCCGTGAGGAAGCCGAAGAGACTGGGGACCTGCACGTCCCGGCCGGAGACGTTGATGGTGCGGCTGGCCCCGCCGCTGGCGCCCACCAAAAACTGGCCGGAGGTGAGGAAGGAGAGCAGGCCCTCCTCGCTGACGCCGCCGTTGAAGCTGGCAAACGCACCGCTGCTGGGGTAGAGCTGCAGTTTGGAGCCGGCCGTGAGCAAATCGGTCAGGCTGACTTCGGCCACCATGGCATGCACCAGAATTTGCTTGCGCTTGCGATCCAGGCTGGCCAGCAGGGAGCGAATACTGGGATATTCGCTGGGGCTGATATACACCAACACGGCGTTGATTTCCGGGTCGGCGCCCACGCGCGCACCCACATAAACCAATTGGG
>Ga0075012_10006663_pt1 | contig 10455 bp, 10 predicted proteins | sample All_14_2_FD_71474 | JGI IMG/M metagenome (GOLD analysis project Ga0075012, IMG submission 71474) | Freshwater microbial communities in response to fracking from Pennsylvania, USA - Allegheny Zone_MetaG_DW_15 | ecosystem: Environmental > Aquatic > Deep subsurface > Groundwater > Drilled... | reverse complement strand
GATGTATTTATTTGTGATTATGGTCATGATTACTAACATCCTGAAGTAAGCCAAGCGCTTGATTTTCAAGAAAAAGAGGTGCAATTTGCGAAGACGGGTCAATTATGACCTGCAACATATCTCGCACCTCTTTTTGGGGAGCGAATTTCATTTTATTAGTAAAATAAGATGCTGTTCGCTGCTGTTATTCCAGTATTTTGAAAAGTTCTTTCAGGTCGGGAGATAAAATAACTTCAGTTCGGCGGTTAGCGGCACGACCTTCGGCTGTATCATTTCCTTTTACAGGATGAAAACTGCCTTTGCCGGCTGCTGTAATGCGATTAGGATCGAAGGCATTATCTTTGGTTAAAACGCGTACAATTGAGGTAGCCCTTGCTGTGCTCAGGTCCCAGTTATCCTTGTACTGCTTTGTTTTAATGGGAACATTATCCGTGTGTCCTTCGATTAACACAGTGATGTCCCTTGTGCTATTAAGAACAATAGCAAGCTTGGCAAGCGCTTCTTTCCCTTTAGGATCAGCCACATCGCTGCCCGATTTGAACAACAGTTTTTCCTGCATCGAAACATAAACATTGCCATCTTTAATGTAAACACTAAGCTCGTCAGCCGAGTAATTCAGAAGTGCTTTGGTAACTGAGTTTTTAAGGTTGTTCATCATATCGCGTTGGCTTTGAATAATGTTCTGTAAATTCTGTAAGCGTATTGCCTGGTCGGCAATTGTCATTTTCGATTGGGTATTTAGTGCCTTCAGATTTTGTTGAGCAGTGGCATTTTCGCTCTGAAGGAATGCCTTTTCATCATTCAGCGTATTCACCTGCTTGTAGCAATCACTCAACTGGTTGTGTGTATTGGCACTGTCCTTTTGAAGGTTTGAAACCCTCTCGCGCGAAGCAACCAGTTTTTTGCTGGGTCCGCAGGATGTAAATACAATACCTGCAATTAAGGTAAGGGATGCAAGAAAGTAAACTGGCTTATTCATTTTTGGATTTTAAATGATAGGTTAGTATGCAAAGTTGAGACCAATTACACGTATATGTGTTACACAACTATTGATAATAGTTACATAATTCACATGTTTTTAATAAATCCGTAAAAGCTAAAACTATTGCCCTGCATGACGAATAGTTTTCATGCAGGGTGCAGAGAATCAGAGAATTTTCGGAATCTGATTTTCGGGAAAAGCGGGTTATCTCGGGCTTTACATACTAAGTTTACGCTTGCTCCGGGGCAACTGCTTTTTCATACTTCTGAACGGTTAAACGGGCCATCAGGTAACTTACGGTTGATTCGGCTCCCTGGTTGAGGTTGATATTGAATTCCTCAAGACCGTCGTAACAGCCGCCGGTGCATGGGTTATAGATGATCTGGTTCAGTCGGTTTTTCCCCAGGAACCAGTTGAAAGCAATTTCCATTTTGTCCCGATAGTCGTCAAGCTGAAATTCGTCGTAAAATTTACTCAGCGAGATAATAGTATAAGCCACATCAATAGGCTGTTCGCCAAAGTTTCCGGCTTCCTCACCTCTGAGCTTCCATTTTTTATTGGAGATAACCTCAATTCCGTTTTCGTTAAAAATATGCGAAAGCAGAAAATCAAATGATGTTTGTGCAACATCCTTATACGCAGCATTTCCGGTCACTTTCCAGGCATCTAAAAGGGCTTCGGGCAATATACTGTTGGCATAAGTAAGTGATCCCTCGAACCATTCCCAATTTTTTGACGATTCGTGTTTGTACATCTGAACCAGCCTGTCGGCAAAGGTTTCGATAAGGAAAAGGTTATCAAATAATTTAGCTTTACTTTGGTAGTAGCACAATCCCTTTACAGCGAAAGCCATTGCCCGTGTTGAGTAAATGGGAATTAAGCCAGGCTTTATTTTTTCAATCAGAATTTCAGCCTTTTTTATTATTTCCGAAGGCAATAAATATGATAGCGATATCAGGTATCCGATAGCCCAAACAGCCCTTCCGTTGGAATCGTCGAGGTTAACATCTTTATTCTGATCAGTAAATTTCCGGTTCTCATCCATGTAGTTTAACAGGGTACCATCAGGCTGAAGGCAGGAACTTATAAAACTCAAATACTTGCGGATGGAAGCAAGGTCTTTTTTATCGTGCGTTAGTTCGAAATGCATGCACATTGCAATCATGGCCCGTGCATTGTCATCAAGTGTATATCCTGTATCGGGGTCGGGCTGGTTTTTTTTCGAAAACTGTATGATTCCGAATCCTGTTGTCATTTTAATAAGGTGATCGAGTTTAATTTCGGGCAGGTTATATTGTATTTCAATTTTACCTTCAGCAAGCCTTTCGAATAGCATGGCATGGGTAACGGCAGAGTTTTCCCAGGCTGTAAAAACAATTTTCTGTAAGGTATTTGTACTTATATTTTTTCGCAATTTATCATTCTTTAAAAGCCTTATTACTGAATTGGCTAATTGCTTCGAATCGCGAAAATCGAAAATAATCCCTGTGTCCTTTGTGAGTACTTCTTTTGCATGCGGAATAGGTGTTGAAATTATCGGGCACCCGCAACTCATGGCATAAACAAAGGTTCCGCTTACGGCCTGGTTAGGATCGTTGGTGGTGAAAAGGTAAATATCAGTCAGCTGCAGGTATTCGAGTAATTCGGGCAGAGGCAGGTAGCTGTTAATAAACCGCACGTTATCCTGAAGCGAATATTCTTTAACCTTTTGCTCAAGCATTTCCCTGTATTTTTCGCCTTCATTTTTCACGACTTCAGGATGCGTTTTCCCAATCACCAGGAACATTACATCCGGTTTTACCTTAATAATAGCGGGCAATGCTTCGAGGGTGGTTTCGATACTTTTTCCCGAGCCCAGTAGTCCAAAAGTAGTAAGCACACTCCTGTCCTTAAGGCCATATTTCAGTTTCAACGCTTTCTTGCTCGGATGCGATACCAGGTGTGTGCCGTGAGCAATCACCAGAATTTTCTCCTGCGGCACGCCATATTCAGCGGTCAGGATATTTTCGGATGTATGTGTCATTACAACAATAAACTGGCAAACGGCTGCTATGCTTTTAACTTTTGCTTTTAATTGCTCGTCGGGATGCGGCAATACGGTATGAAAAACAATAGCAACCGGTTTGTTGAGGGTGTAAATGAATTGCAGAAATGCCTGTTCCTGTTCGTGATAAAAACCAAATTCGTGCTGTATCAGAACTGCTTTAACAGCCTCATCCTTATTAATATCGCCGGCAAGTTTTTCGAAAGAGGCAGTCGTGGAGGTGTTAAGCGTATATTTTACTTCGGCAGGGTATAAGTATGATGTTTCGCCCGTTTCGAGGGCACAAACTTTGATTGAAAGCGATTTGCTGAATTTATTATTCAGTGCTCCGATTAAGTCCTGCGAATAGGTTGCTATGCCACATTCCCTCGGTGGGTATGATGTTATAAAAAGGATTTCGGCACGCTCAGTCATATTTTCCTTATTTTTCGGGAGTAAGGCCTGGGGAATAACGTTCTTTTGCGTCGTATTTTTTAACTCGGTCAATGCCTCATATTGATTTGCATTAAGGAGTGGGAGGGAAGAGGTTCTGGTTTTCATGGTCATCATTTTTAATTTGTAAATTGGTCGAATGTTCTGTCTTTAATAGTCATTAGAAATCGATAAATAAGCGGGAGTAATTATTTTCGATATGGAATTTTCAAATACTAAAATCCGTTCGTGATATTGTTCTCCTCGAATTTCCGTTCTAACGAACTTATTAGCTTATGGAATCATAGGCGAATTCGGGATCGGTGAAAGGCATATTCCACTTTTCAGCCTCACTCTGCGGGCTTTTCAGGTTCTGATATCCGATGCATGAATAATTTCCGGAACGCAACTGCCTGCCTTCATGCGTATCTCCATCACTTTCAGGATGGAATGCAGGAGCAGGTAAATCATTTTTATTTAACTTTTTCATTGAGTTTTTTCTTTATCCTCTTTAGAGGGTTAATGATATTTCCCATAATCTCAGGCATAGTATCGCCCAGCAAAAAACCCCACGGTTTTAACGTGTCAACATTGTCGAAAATAAGTTTAACAATGGCTAGCAGTGGAATAGAGAGGAACATGCCCGGAATACCCCACAAAGCATTACCTGCTATTACTACGATGATTGAAAAAAGTGCATTGATCTTTACCTTGGATGCTACTATTTTCGGAACGATGTAATTATTGTCAATCACTTGTATGATGTAGTATATTATCAGAACGTAAATAGCATACCAGGCTGAGTCCCTGGTGGCAAATGCAACTGCCATAGGTATTGCAACAGCTATAAGCCCGCCGATGTATGGAATAAGATTGAGCAATGCCCCAATAATGCCTAACAAAATAGCATATTCAACTCCAAGTATGAGCAGAGCAGCAATTTGCAAAGCTGCCACTATCGCTGTTTCAATCATGAGTCCTACAAGATACTGTTGAATAACTGATTTCGTTTTGGTTACAACAGTGCCGACCTGATCCTCATTTTCGGTACCAAAAAGCTTACGAATAAAATCGAGCAACAGAGGCTCGTAAAACAAGATCAGAAAAATATACACAGGTATCAGGAACAGGATAACCAATCCACTGCCTACATTCATAAGTGTTTGTCCTATTGCTGTACTGCTGTTGTTCAGGAGTTCACTTTGAGCGTCAGTAATCCATTCGTGGATTTTTTTTGGATCAATATGAAAATATCCCGATGACCAGGAAATAGAATTGTTAAATACTTCGGTAAACCGGTCAACGAGCACAGGCCACGATTCGCTGAACCTGCTGGCCTGCGAATAAATAAGCAAGCCTAATCCGATGATAAGCAATATTGTGATCAACAGCGAAAGTGCAATTGAAATGACCCTGTTAATCCGCAGTCGGACAAAAAACATAACTACCGGTTGCAGTACAATTGCAATTATTACAGCAAAAACAAGCGGTACAATTATACTTTGAGCGATATAAAGCATCGTTATCAAAGTAAACAGGCCAACCAGCAGGATCGTTGTTTTAGCGTAAAACGGGATTTTTATCTCATTATCAATCACAGCTTTCAATTTTTGTTGCTTATATATTGAAACTGCCCTGAAACTATTTCGTTCCAAGGCAGTTTTATTGCTTAACCAGCCTTACATGCTATTTAGCTTTTGCCTGTGCCTGTTCGGCAAGATCGGTTACATCTTCTTTAACTTTCTCGAATTTTTCGGTTATACTATCTTTAAATTCATTGAATTTATCTTTCATTGAATCTTTATAGTCTTTCCCTTTTTTCGATATTTTCATACGGGTATCCGATCCTTTTTCAGGGGCTAACAAAAGCCCTAAAACAGCACCGGTTGCGACACCGGCTAACACGCCCAACAATACTTTTCCTGCGCTCATAATTTTTTGTTTTAATGGTTTATAATAAGATGATCAAAAGCAATAAGATTAAGATAATTGCGCCTACTGAAATGTAAACGCCTCCGCCTAACTCACTGATTTGTTTTTTAATAGAACGGACTTCTTTGCGTAATTCGCGTTTTTCAGCTGCTTTCAGATTCGTTTTATCCATATCCTTTATTTCGGATAGCCTTAATTCGAGGGTCTTTACTTTGGCAGCATCAGCCGGGTTTGTAATTACGACCGAAGTAGGGGTTGGGTCTTTTTTAGTTGCAGCACTTGACTGTACCGGGTAAAATGTTAACGACAAGAAGATTGCCATAACAGCAAATGTGATCTTTTTCATTTTTCTGATTATTAATTGGTTCGGTTTATAAAACTCTCCTGCCTTGGATTACACGGAATATTACCGCTATGAGAGCGATAACAAGGAGTATATGAATGATGCCGGTGGCACTGTAAGCAAAAAATCCAATTGCCCAGGCGATAACCAGGATGACAGCGATGATGTAAAGTAAGCTTCCCATGACTTTAATTTTGTTAGATGGTGGTTAGGTTTTCAGAAACAATAGTTTTGTGCCATCTGATTTATGATTGCGAACTATTAATTACAGCTACAAAGGTATAGCCGGTCGTTTTCGGAAGCATTACACAATTGTAAAGGAAAATTACATCATTCACACATTGACAAAATACCATGCTTCAAATACCAAACACTGTACGAACCCTTTTGTGATTTGGGTCTTGGGATTTGGAACTTGGAACTTGGATCTTGGAACTTGGATCTTGGGATTTGGGACTTGGGACTTGGGATTTCAAAAAGGAGGTTGCCTCAAAAGTCAGACAATTAATATTGTATTGTAAATGGCTTTGCTACAACAAACGGGGCAGCTGCTCAACAGGACTGAATTATATTTGTCGCACATCAGGTTGAGGTACGCCCAGGCTTGTCTTTATTGATGAATCTGCAAAGAGTCGGCAGTAAAGTCAATTCATCTTTTTGAGACAACCTCGTTAGTTCGGGGAATTTATAATTATTCAATAAATTCCGGGTTGCAAAGTTGATGCCCTAAAGGGTAAAAAATATTATATAGTTCCGGAAAAATATTACATAATTCACAGATTACCCAGTGTGATACGCTTCTTGTGTTTCAGGTTTTTAAAATGCGATGGGGTAAGGCCGGTCATTTTTTTAAATTGATTCGACAAATGGGATACACTGCTGTAATGCAGTTTATAGGCTATTTCGCTGAGATTCATTTCGTCGTAAACAAGTAGCTCTTTTGCTTTTTCTATCCGGTGCGACAAGTAATATTTTTCGATAGTTCTCCCTTTTGTTTCGGTAAACAGATTCGATAAATAGGTATAATTGTAGTTGAGCTTTTCACTTAAGTAATCGGATAAGTTTACTTTAATCTGGTCATCGGTATAATGGATCAGTTCAATAATCGTTGTTTTAATTTTCTCAACCAGTATACTTTTTTTGTCATCCATCAACTCAAGCCCATTCTTTTTTAAAGCTGTATTTAGTTGATTGTGTAACTCTTCAGTAAGTTCCTCTAAAATTTCAGCTTCTCCCAAATCAACATACGAATAGTGCAAATCCAGTTTCTTCAACTCGGATTTAACCACCGCCTGGCAACGGGTACAAACCATATTTTTGACATAGATTTTCAAATAATATCAAATTGAGCCAATAAATACTTTGATTAACCCAGGTTTCTCACAAAGAAGAGTAAACGATTACTTTGTTCTTAATTTAAGGTACAATTGTAGCAAAGTAACTCGGGGCAATCCCGGTTTTTCAAAATGCTTTGATTCTGATAACCGCCTTTTGACTGCACAGGGTAAACAAATATACAAATTTTTTCTTTGTTTTGCTCATCCTTTTCAGTGAACGAAATAGTTAGTTGTCAGAAACATCCTGATTTCCCGGTTTTTAAAATGACCTGTGAATTATGTAAATATTGGCAGGAATTGTGTAAGGATTTTCGCCTCTTTCAGAAGTAATTTTATCGGAGTTTAGAATGCAGGGTATTCACTTCCTGCTACCACAATTTAGCTGGGACAGACGCCTAAATTGAATTATTCCGGTTGCATACCAATACTTTGACAGGGTTTGATTAATTTCTCTTAAATGGTTGATTTTGAAAGTTGTTGAACCATTATTGAAATTGTTTTAATGGGAGGAATCTTGTCGCAATAAAACCGGAGGTTAATTTTTAAAATTGTTTGCATACTTAATTATGTCCTTAGTACGGTAGCCGGAAGTGATGCCTTTTTTTAATTTTTCGCTTTAACAGACTTTTATCAAGCCTGGCACTTTAACGAATATAGTTTTTATTTAGCCTGCAATGCCCGGTGCAATGAAAAATGCCCTCCTGCTCTATCCCGAATATCCCGAAACATTCTGGGGATTTAAATACGCTCTCAAATTTGTTCGTCTCAAAGCACCACTGCCTCCGTTAGGCTTGTTAACGGTTGCAGCCATGTTACCAGCCGACTGGAATCTTAAACTGGTTGATCTGAATGTTGAAAAACTTAACGACAAACAACTCAATTGGGCCGATTATGTGCTTATCAGCGCCATGAACGTGCAACGCAAATCGGCACGGGAGTTAATCAATAAGTGTAAAGCCCATAAAAAACCCATTATTGCAGGAGGTCCCTTGTTTACTTCCGATCCGGCACAATTTGATGAAGTGGATTACCTTGTACTTAATGAGGCTGAACTCACTTTGCCCGAATTTCTTATGGACCTGGTTACCGGTACGCCCAAACATCTGTATTCGACCAGCCAGTTTGCCAATCTTACGTTAACACCGGTTCCACGGTGGTCGCTTATTGATATGAGCAAATATGCAACTATGAATATACAATATTCGAGGGGATGCCCTTACGACTGCGAGTTTTGTGATATCACTCCCTTATTCGGGCGGAAAGTACGGAGTAAAAACCGGGAGCAGATTATCAGCGAACTCGATGCAATTCATAAAGCAGGCTGGACCAGAGAAATATTTTTCGTCGACGATAATTTTATCGGCAACAAACCAAAACTTAAAAACGAAATACTTCCTGCAATCACACAATGGCAATCGCAGTTCGATACAGCACATTCCTTTAATACCCAGGCTTCCATCGAACTGGCCGATGAACATGAACTGATAAAATTAATGACTGGAGCCGGGTTTGATAAAGTTTTTATTGGTATTGAAACACCTCATACTGAAAGCCTTAAAGAATGCAATAAATTTAAAAACGAAAACCGCGATCTGCTTGCAAGTGTAAATACGCTGCAAAAAAACGGACTTGAAGTCGCAGGCGGATTTATTGTTGGATTTGATAATGACCCTTCGTCAATTTTTGATACCCAGATAGAGTTTATACAACGCAGTGGCATTGTCACAGCTATGGTAGGTTTGCTTACTGCCTTGCCTGAAACTAAACTGTATGAAAGGTTACACCGTGAAAACAGGATTCTCAGGGAATCATCAGGCGATAACACCGACTTTTCGATGAACTTCATCCCCAGGATGAAACCTGATGAGCTCATTAGAGGGTACACAAAACTACTGACGAATATTTATTCGCCGAAAGCATATTATGCAAGGGTTAAAACATTTCTTGGAGAGTATCGGCAAACTGCCCGCAAGAGGAAACCGATGAGCTTTAATCAAATGCTCGCACTGTTAAAATCATTTTATTTTATCGGGGTATGGAATAAATCGGGGTTCAGGTTCTGGAATCTTTTATTCTGGACATTATTTAATCGGCCGCAACTTATTAAAAACGCAATTACTTTTACCATTTACGGGTTTCACTTCCGGAAAATAATTGAGATAAATTTAAGCCGGTTAAAAGAAGTTAGGATGCAGGTGAAATCACCCGTTGAAAGTCTGGTTGTCAGGTAATTTGAGCTGTGTAGGAATGGGAGTGGGCCAAAGCAGAAAACCAATGTGTTTAATCCTGTATGGTTTTTACTGAAAATTTGTGTATTTATACGGATGTATTTTATGTAAGCCTTACGGTTCTGATAAAATAATGTGATTAAGTGATTCAAATGACTTACTTTCGTAAAGATCGGAAAATCAGGATTCTTCAGTATCTCTCCATTTTTTCGGAAGCATCAGCTTCAATTCCTGATCAAGTTCTACAAACCAATATATTCCAGAGTTAAACATTAAAACCATGCAAGTAGCCGTAACGCGGAAAAAATATTTATTTTCACCTGATCCAACCAGGATAATCGCGCGTTTTTTATATGTGAATGATGAAAGGGCAGCTGATATTATACGCAAAGTATTGGCCATGCCCGAAAGCGAAGTAAACATTGCCATGAGCCAGTTGCTGAGGGGATTTTCGAGGCGGCACAGGAATATTTCAAAAATTTTCGAAAAGCATTTTGCCAAAATGGCTCCTGTGTTTGATAAAATAGAAGTGAATGAAGAGGATTTGAGCGTTTCGCAGAAAGCGCTTATTGGCTCCTATTTTACTATGGAATATTCTATTGAATCGGCAGCATTTTTTAATCCGTCGGTTGTTGAGGATCCGGATCAGTCCGAAACACGGCCAGGTGAAAAAAGGGTGATTTTCAGTTTCCGCGCTACCGGCGAAGGCCATATCTCCTCGGTAGTTTTCCGCTCAGGGGTGCTCGACAAGCACAGTAATCTGGTACTGGAACCTGTAGGAAAAATGCTGGCTGAAGCCGATGTTATAAAACGGAATTCGTACAGTAAGAAAATTTTCCACGATAAATTGCTCGAAATGCAGGAGGCCGGAAGCGTTATTTCGCCGGCAATACTTGATAAGCATGATGAAGTAAAAGGGGTGGGCGACAGTATACCTCCTGTTATCGTTGATAAAAAGGATTTAACCCAGGATCAGCATATTAATGTTTCGTCCGATTTTATATTGGAAAAACTTGGCGATACTTTTACTTATGGCGAATTGATGAGTAGTATTGAAAAAGCACGGAAAGCCCCTGATCTTTCCGAAGATCAGGTAAAAATAATCAATCAGATGATGTGGCTTGCTTCGGCTCATTACGAAATTTATTTTTCAATTGATTCAGCCATCTCCGAAAGGG
>Ga0075012_10006660_pt1 | contig 10458 bp, 7 predicted proteins | sample All_14_2_FD_71474 | JGI IMG/M metagenome (GOLD analysis project Ga0075012, IMG submission 71474) | Freshwater microbial communities in response to fracking from Pennsylvania, USA - Allegheny Zone_MetaG_DW_15 | ecosystem: Environmental > Aquatic > Deep subsurface > Groundwater > Drilled... | reverse complement strand
ATAGTTTATGAACAATATCATACAGGATAGCCTCGTCGCCCGGAGCATATCCGGCTTTTCGCCAGACGACTTTCCGTTCTCTGTCCAATATAAGGGAGTAGGGGCAAACTTGTATGCCCATTGCGCGCTTGATGTCCTGATTCTTGTCCTGGTAAAATTCGTAAGGCCAGCCTTTCGACCGCACCATTTGTCCGACCTTGTTGTAATTCCTATTGTCATCAATCGATATGGCAACAATTTTGACACCCGTTTCCTGCTGCCATTGCCTATAATGTTTACTTATGTTGTCAAATTCCTGTAAACATGGTTTGCAGGATATCTCCCAGACAAGGATTACAACAGGTTTCCCATCATTGAAGATCTCTGTGCTATTAAAACTCGCTCCATTCAGCTTTTTTAGTTCAATGGAAGGTAGTGTGCTTTGCTCCTGGTCTGAAAAAGAACAGAGGCTGATAAGCGATAGTGCTAATAATATTTCCCGCATATATTCTGTTTTTGCTTTAATGTTCATGAGCCTCGCCGGCATTGGTCATCTTGGCCATTAGGAAGAAGGCGCCTTTAATAACGATTTTCGTGCCGTGCGGAATAGTGACCACCGGCTTGATCTCGGTATAGCCAACATCAGATGCCCCTCGGATTACCTGCACCCGTTCGAACGCCGTTTCCGTTCCATGATCTTCACTATGCCCGTGCTGACTTTCATCATGGCTTTGCTCTGATTCCTCATGCGCATCATGTTTTTTATCTGAGAGAATGAAGATATAATCGTTGCCACCATTACCGACAATAGCCCCATCGGGAACCGCGGGATATACCTCTTGACCAAGACTGATCTTTGCCGTTACGCTCATTCCTTCTATTAATCCTGTTTTATCGTTGATCACATGAGCATGTACCGGCACTGCCCTGGTTTCATTGGCAAAAGCAGTCCCGACAGAATAGATCTCAGCATCATACTCCTTGCCAGGATTATTAGTCAGTGTGAAGTGGATATTCTGTCCCTTCTTCACACTTGGCAAGTCACGCTCGTATACAAACAGGTCTAGATGGAGTTCTGAATTATTGATGATTTCAGCAATAGACGTATTGGCATTTACCTCGGAGCCAATCTGAGCGGAGATGTCGGAAATGGTTCCGCTGATGGGCGCCGTTATGTTCAGGACAGAAGAGATTCCGGAAGCAGGCGCGCCGATTGCCACAAGCTGCTTTTGAAGCGCATCGCGTTGCGCGCGTAGACCGCTTAGTTCAGCCTCGGTTTTTTGCACATTCTTATATGGTGCAGCATTTCCGGCAACTAACGTTCGTTGCCTACTCAACTCCTGCTCGGCAAACCTAATCTGCGCCTTGATAGATACCAGCTGCTGTTGAATCCCTGCCAGCTCGGTATTGGCAATAGTCCCAATCACCTGACCTTTTCGGACAAAATCACCCGGCTGCACTTTGATGGATTTCAGGACGCCGCTTACAAGTGAGGTAACCCAGGCTTTATTCTGACCGGGCACAGCGAGTGTACCGTTCACACTGAGTGCAGTGGAAAGATTTTTCATTTCAATATTGCCAAGCACGATGCCGGCAGTATTCATTTGTACCTCGGTCAGTGTTACAATCGCAGTTTCTTCCTGATGCTCCTCTGTTTCGGTTGTCTGCGTAGTCTCTGTTTTCTTTCCGCAAGCGCCAACAGCGATGGAAAGGAGAAACAGAAAAGATATTTGTCGTAAATGCATTGTCTAACGATTTAAATAATAGTTTAACTGAATGGCATCCAGGTTATATTGGTGGAGCGCTTCCAGATAGTTTTGCCTGATCTCCAGTGCCTGATTAAGGTATTGCGACAGTTCGGCAAAGCTGATTTCGCCGCCTCTATAAGAAAGGTTCGCTGCCTGAATAATCTCCTCCGACTGGCTCAGTCCTGCGGATTCATAATATTGTAACAACTGCCTGCTTTTCTCAACGGCTTGCAGCAATTGTTTAGCCTGTGCTCCGAGCATCTGCCGCTCAAAATGCAGCAGCGATTCCTGGTAATCCCGCTCAAGCTTTGCAGCCCTGATTTTATTCTTATAGTTACCTGCTCCAAAAATCGGCACGCCGACGGTAACGGAAAAACCAGAATAAGGATCGGGTAATCCATAAAGCCGCTGTGAGAAAAACCGCCCCGAAAATTCAGGCAGCGGGCTCATTCGGGCAATTCTCAGATCTGCCTGCGCTACGCTCACCGCCTGTTGCTGGACAAGCAGGGCAGGATGATCTTCTTGTATGAGACCTGCGTAATCAACCTCTATCTTACCGAGCAGCTCCGGTTGTGGCAGGTAAACTGTATCAGTATTGAGTAACGCCTGCAGCACTGTTTGCTGGCTCGTTATGTCGTTGCTGATATTGCGATATCTGGCATTGACCTCCTGGCTCTTTGCATTGGCGGAAAGGCTGTCTAGTCCTGCACTTTCTCCCGTTTTTGCACGGAGGCGCGCTATTACTGCCGACTCTCTGTAGAGGCTATCAAGTGTCTGCCATAACTGTTGACGGCTTTGATGATACCACAGTGTATAATAAGCAGCCTGTACACTTCTCCTTATTTCTAAAGCGCGAACCTTCCGGGTAAGGCCGACAGATTTTAGTTGTTCCTGCAATAAATTTCGTCTCGCAGAATAAATACCCGGCCATTCAATATTTTGCGAAAGTCCGATTTTTAGTATCCCCCTGCTGTCTGACGGGCGCAAGTCCTCGTTCTCGGCAAATATGCCGGTTTTAGGAACGTCCAAATAGGTGCCTGTAAGAACTTGGGATTTCCGGACTGCGATGTCACTGCCTCTAAGCTGTAGGTTGTTTCGAAGGGCAATGTCATAGGCCTGCTCAATGGTAATATTGCTGGTCTTGGAAACAGTTGCTTGTGCGTTTGTACCAAATGGCAAGGCACAGGATACAGCGATCAACACAAGCATTACGGACGGTTTGATGCCTTCACTTTTCTTATTGCTGAAAACGATATAAAGCAGCGGCAAAACAACCAGCGTTAGTATCGTCGCGGTGACCAATCCTCCAATAACTACTGTGGCGAGGGGTTTTTGCACTTCAGCTCCGGCGCCCGTTGACAAAGCCATTGGCAAAAAACCGAGTGATGCAACAGTTGCCGTCATGAGCACAGGTCTGAGCCTTAGCCTCGTACCTTCCAATACCCTTTGTACCGGATCGGCCATACCATCGGTTCTTAACTGGTTAAATGTGCCTATCAATACGATGCCGTTCAGCACAGCTACTCCAAACAAGGCAATAAAACCCACCCCTGCTGAAATGGAAAAAGGCATATCCCGGAGCAGGAGTGCAAATACACCGCCGATTGCAGACATGGGAATGGCTGTGAAGATCAAAGCCGCCTGTTTGGCCGAACCAAAGGTGAAATACAATAGGACAAATATCAGGAATAGGGCCACCGGAACGGCAATACTTAAACGAGCGGAGGCCTGCTGCAGATTTTCAAAAGTACCGCCATACGTAAAGTAATAGCCGGCCGGCAGCGGGAAGCTGGCTAGCTTGGACTGTATTTCTTCCACGACGCTTTGAACATCCCGTTCCCACACGTTAAAACCGATTACCACACGACGTTTTGCATCCTCGCGGCTAATCTGAGCGGGGCCTTCTTTGAAAGAGACTTTCGCTACTTGGCTTAGTGGAACCTGGTTAGAGGCTCCGATCGGTATATAAAGATTGGCTACATCATCAATGGACGTACGGTAGGTTGTATCAAGGCGAACAACCAAATCAAATTTGCGTTCGTTCTCGAAAACGACCCCGGTGGATGATCCGGCAAAGGCAGCCGTAATAACCCTGTTTACGTCCGATACATTAAGCCCATAGGTCGCCATCTGATTACGATTATATTCTATAGTTATTTGCGGCAGTCCTGTTGTCTGCTCAATCTGGGGATCTGTAGCGCCGTCTACCTGCTGTATCACTGCAGCAACCTTCGGAGCTAAAGAGGCAAGCGTCTCAATATTTTCACCGAATATTTTGATAGCCACATCTTGACGAACTCCTGTCATCAACTCATTGAAACGCATCTGGATGGGCTGATTTGCTTCAAAGAAGACGCCGGGTATTGCTTCCAGCTTTTCAATCATCATACGCGCCAATTCATTATAGTCATCCGTTGTAATCCATTCCTTTTTATCCTTTAGTACAATGATCAGGTCGGAGGCTTCTGGAGGCATCGGGTCAGTTGGTATTTCCGCACTTCCTGTTTTTCCAACCACTTGTTTGACTTCAGGAAACGATTTGATGATCCGCTCCGCCTGCATGGAAGTTTCGATACTTTGGGACAACGAAGCCCCCTGCGGGAGGATACAATGGAAGGCATAGTCGCCTTCCTGCAACTGCGGCAGAAATTCTCCTCCCATTCGCGAAAAAACGAAAATGGTAATAATCATCAGCACGGCGGCAATCGTTATGATCATATATTTAGTACGAATGGCGGCCCGCAGGATGGGATCATACTTTCGCTGAAAAAACTCCATCATTCGGTCAGAAAATGTTCTTTTATGTGTACTCTGTTTGGGAAGAAAAAGGGCACACATCATCGGAATATAGGTAAGAGACAGTATCAGGGCGCCCAAAATAGCAAAGCCTACCGTTTGCGCCATTGGACGGAACATTTTGCCTTCTATACCTACTAACGTGAGAATTGGTATGTATACAATGAGAATAATAATCTCCCCAAACGCCGCGCTACTCCTGATGCGTGTTGCAGACTGGTATACCTCTTCGTCCATTTCCTGTTGAGTTAGTTTTCTATTCATGTTGCGCAAGCCAAGATGATGCATGGTAGCTTCAACGATGATGACTGCTCCGTCGACTATGAGGCCAAAGTCGATGGCACCCAAAGACATCAGATTGGCGCTCACGCCAAATACATGCATCATTCCAAGGGCGAACAGTAGGGACAATGGGATAGCTGAGGCGACAATAAGCCCTGCGCGTAAATTTCCCAAGAACAGAACTAATACAAAAATGACTATCAGCGCTCCCTCTATAAGGTTGGTCTCAACGGTTTTTATCGCGCGGTTGACGAGGTTGGTACGGTCAACATAAGGCTCTATCTCTATGTCGGAAGGCAAGGACTTTTTGATTGTGACCATCCTTTGCTTTACCGCTTGGACCACTTCGGCGCTATTATGACCTTTTAACATCATCACTATGCCTCCGACTACCTCTCCTTCGCCATTCCTGGTCATCGCACCATAGCGTATTGCGCTGCCGATCCGTGGCGTCGCAACATGTCGTACCAGTACCGGAACGTTATTAACTGTCTTAACGACGATATTTCCGATGTCCTCCAGAGTAGACACCAGTCCTATGCCTCGTATAAAATAGGCGTTGGGCTTTTTATCTATGTATGCGCCCCCGGTATTAGCGTTGTTTTTCTCCAAAGCGTCCAATAGCTCGGCTATAGTTACATCCATAGCCTTTAGCCGATTAGGATCGATTACAACCTCGTACTGCTTGAGCATTCCCCCAAAAGAATTCACCTCAGCAATGCCGGGTGTTCCGTATAGTTGGCGGGCAACGATCCAATCTTGCATGGTCCGAAGATCCATTGCCGAGTATTTATGCTCTGCACCTTTTTTAGGGTGAATGATGTACTGATAAATTTCGCCCAGACCCGTAGAAACAGGAGCAAGCTCCGGCTTTCCGAGTCCATCGGGAATCTGGTCCTCTGCTTCCTTGAGCCGCTCGTTGATAAGCTGGCGGGCGAAATAGATATCAACCTTATCATCAAAAACAACAGTCACAACAGACAGGCCAAACCGCGAAATAGACCGAATTTCTTCAAGGTCCGGCAAATTGGCGATGCTCTGTTCAATCGGATAGGTTATGAATTGTTCCACCTCCTGGCTAGCCAGCGTTGGCGCAGTGGTAATAATTTGTACCTGATTATTGGTTATGTCAGGAACCGCGTCAACGGGTAGTTGTGAAAGCGAGTATACTCCCCAGGCTATCAGCAGCAAGGTGAATATCCCAACAGTCAGCTTGTTCCTTATTGAAAAATGAATGATTTTATTTAGCATGCAGTATGTATAAATTCGAATAATGCAGACAAAAGCCACTATGGGCTAGTCTGATTTTACAATAAGAATCTATACTAACTGGGGAGGCTGCCAAACCGGCAAGGAAATCTCAATGACATCTTCAGGGAGATGTGATGTAAACACACGAGACGTAGGAAATTCCGCCTGTAGAGGTATTACGGTTGGCGCGATAATAATGGAAAAGCCGGCGCAGCATGAACACTGGCAAAACGGAGAACAGAGGTCAATGTCTTCATGATCATTGTGATGCGAAACGGGACTAGGGACTTCATTTTGAGAATTAGCGCGAACATTAGCCATAGCTTCTCCATCTGCACATGGAATGCAGGAAAGGATAAATACCAGTAGAGCTAATATGGCTGCTGTCAGTCGCATCAGGTAGCAAAAATACGCCTTTGCATTATAAATTCTAAAATTCTGGTCGAAAAAGTCTTAGATCAGGGCAGAGGTGGGCTAAATTCACGAGATTGCTGTCTATGTCAAAAGAAAAAACATAATCTGCATCACCCCTCTTATTCGATTTGTATTTATTTATATTATGCAACCAGGCACCCTCCCTGTATTCGGTATAGCAAAGCGTGTCATTAAACTGAATAATCGCCGTATCGGCGGTTATTCCCGGAACATAACCCGCTGGATTAGCAACGGGATTGTGTGACTCTCCGCTGGTATGAATTGTAAATGAGCCCCCGGGGTCAATTATATGGTCTTCCTTTGCCTTATTCAGACCATTGCGGATATGCAATTGTATAGGTGTGGCCAATCGATTATAGTAAATAAACTCACCTTTCATATTATAATCAACAACACTCTTACCGCACGAGCAAATAGACATCCCCATTAACAGATAAAGTATATTTTTCACAGGTTCGTTGAATGTAATTTATAAAAAAACAACTCATTTTAGCAATTGTAAATGTCAATGCATGTCAAAAATAACTTGAAACCCCTATCTGTAGTCCGGCAGTCTTTCTTAATGGATTGCCCAATAAGTCTGAACGCCAGCTATATTTATAGTTAAGCCTGAGTACGGTTTGTGGTGAAGGCCGCCAGCTAATGGCAGGGACAATCGCATAGTAATGATCTGATATATTGTCTCCTGTCTCGTTAAAGCTGCCTACATTATAATCAACATACTCGAACCGGAAAGCTGCGTTTATTACTGACTTATCGAAACCGAATATACTTCCTGTGTATATGGGCTGCACGATATCTGCAAAACCGCCTCGTTGTGTGTTCGCATATTGTTGCGTGTAGGTTTCGGGGACATCAACATATACCCACGCCCATTCCGCATTTATAAATGTCTTCAAACGAGACAGGGTTGAATTTATATCTATAGCAACGACATCCACTCTCCGTCTTTTATCTAATACAAGACCATCATCCTGAAATTTGTTGTATACGCCACCCATATAGGACAAACCCAATTCTGCAATTTTCTTATGCCTTATTGCGCCTTTTGCCGTTACCAATGGCACACCGTTAAAACTTTCTTCAAATCGTGTTCTGTCTTCCTTACTGGCTGGCAAAAAAGTTTTCCCCTCACTATTGTCAATGATCTTGTCATTAAAGCCGTTCGTTAGATAGGCTTCATAGGCAAATACCCAATCCTGCCTAAATTGCTTACCATACATCCCAAATCCCACATTGCTCCAGGTCGCTGGAAGCATTTGTGTCGCTGATGCCGGGCGATCTACAAACTCCCATTTAGGACCATCATGATTTTGATTAAAAGCGCCGATAGGGTTCATGATAACGCCGCCCCTTATATTAAACAGAGGATGGAACTCTATATCTAAAGCCGCGAATTCGATGTTGATTTCCTTTGTGCCGTCCTCAAATTCTATTTCCGATAAAAACTTAATCCTGCGGGAAATCCCGGATGCAACAAATAAAGTAAACCTGCGCATTTGAAACTGGTGCCCTTCACTAATGCCATCAGTGCCCAGATGCTGATAATTAGCTTCGACATACCCACCTAATGCAACAGGTAGTTTGCCCACCGAAAGAAATGGTCGACTATAGATGGCATCCATATTCAAGGACATCCCCGTGTTATCAAGCGGCTTTCTTCTAAAAAGCGAACTGTCAATCTGCGCCGTTGTCGTTTTTGTGACAAGCAGGCAAAACAGCGTAAATAATACTGGTCGCATTAACTATGTTTTCTTAGGTCAATAAAAAGTTGGTCGCCAATAATTGATACCGGAAAACTGCGTAAACTTTCCGCTGCCGGGCTTTGTGTCACCTTCCCCCATTTATCAAACTCGCTGCCATGGGCAGGGCATATGAGCTGATCGCCAGCAACTTGTAACTCTGCGCCCTGATGGGTGCAACGCATAAGGAGAGCCGAATATTTATTCTCATCAATCTTGTAAACACAGATCGGGAATTGCAAATCATCATGCCGTATAATCACGTAATTGCGCATACCGTTTTTAACTTCATAGTCTTTTATATCTATCAATATACCATTTTCATTTAAAGTTCCGGTACTGAATTTGACAGCCGTGCAGCTTTGCATGACAGTGCTTAGAAGGCCTATACTAGTACAAGCCAGACAGCCAGTTTTAATGAATCTTCTTCTGTTCATGGTTATTATAGGCTCTCTAGGAATCTGATTAGTTTTTGTTTCTCCTCTTGTGAAAGTTTACTATATTTTTCACGGGCATTTTGGGCTTCACCCCCATGCAATAAGATAGCTTCCTCGATGCTTCTCGCCCTTCCGTCATGCAACAGGAAATACCCTCCGCCCTGTGAATTTTTTGAAAGTCCCAGGCCCCATAAGGCTGGCGTGCGCCATTCATAAGTTTTTGCCGTTCCTTCCGTGTAACCATCATCGAGATCTTTACCCATGTCGTGCATCAGCATGTCAGTGTATGGATAGAATGTTTTATTAGAAAGAGCCGCAATAGAGGATACGCCCGTCTTCAATTCCGGAGTATGGCACTTGCCGCAATTCGATTGAATAAATAATTCCCTCCCTCTTATTACATCTCCATCATTGGCATTTCTTTGGACAGGTGCTTTAAGTGTGCGTAAATAAAATACAACATCATGCACGGTCTGATTAGAAACTTCCGGATCTATTTCCTGTCCGCTATGGGTATCAAAAGGCTCAAACGTAGAAGTAATGCCCATATCCTGATTATAGGCGCCAGCCGTTTGTTGTAACAAATCATATGCTCCTGCCTTTTTACCAAATCTTCCTATGTACTTTCCGTTATTGGCGACGCTACCTGTACGTAATGTAATGAAGCTCTTTAAAGCTATCCAGTTCGGCACTCCACTGATACCGTCCCCGTCGGCATCATTTGGATCAGCCATTGCAATAATATCAGCATCTGAAACTGCATCTATAAATCCTAACCCTGTATTTGCGGGAGGATTAAACTTCGAGAATGTAGCACCTGCAGGTATTTGCTCTGGTTGAAAGCCGCTTATTGCCCTATTTTGAAGTTGGGGTGCGCCTAAATGTAAAAATGTGTTCCCATTCTCGTCAGTTTGTCCAAAACGTGTGAGGGTTGTAAACGGATGCCCTTTGCCATCTCCTGCGTGGCAACTACCGCATGAGGTGGAGACAAATAGTGGGCCTAATCCGGTTTCTTTGGTAAATATCTCATCGTTAAAGGCAACATCACCTCTTAGGAACATTTGATTTTGTTCTGGAGATAAACCCTCCACAGGCCCGTCTAATATCTCATCATCAGGTGGAGCTTTTGGCTCTAATTTTTGACAGGATAGAATAAATAGGAGTTCGATAAGAAGAACCGTTATAAACGTAAAGGTTTTTTTCATCTGAAGTATTTGACATGCAAAATAAAGAAAGTTAGACAAGTCTAAAAATATTATTTGATGAAGCTATTATTAGACGTAATATCGTTGTAACACTATATAAATACCAACTGTTCAAGTGGTAAAACGCAGCAGCATTTGGTTCCACGCCGGAAACCGGGGTTTATTTAGGAGTGTTTTCATTATTTACACTTGACTTTTATAAGGATAGCTTTACAAGAATATCAAACGCAAAGGCTGAATTCGATTATACGTGGAAAAAACAAACGATCTTTGAGTCGAGTTGGAATTACTTCTTCGAACGAGAAAAATGGTATACGCAAGGACAATTTCACTACTCAAAATTTGTAGATTTCTACTTTGGCATCGGTGAGACTACCGCCGGAAGCTCAGAAACGCGATATCAAGTCAATCGAGTTATCGTAAATGTGAATCTCCTTAAAAAATCGGCAATCGACTTTTTGTGGGACCAAAACTGGTTCTTAAAGGCTATTCAAAACTGAAATATTTGACTTCAATACAATATCCGGAACTAGCAAATGGGAAAAACTTGGGTGTAGGTTTGACTTTGTTAAAGGATACTCGA
>Ga0075012_10006659_pt1 | contig 10460 bp, 10 predicted proteins | sample All_14_2_FD_71474 | JGI IMG/M metagenome (GOLD analysis project Ga0075012, IMG submission 71474) | Freshwater microbial communities in response to fracking from Pennsylvania, USA - Allegheny Zone_MetaG_DW_15 | ecosystem: Environmental > Aquatic > Deep subsurface > Groundwater > Drilled... | reverse complement strand
GACCGGGCGCCTGAATGTGTCGGCCCAGCTGTTCCGCAACCTCGGCCTGGAGCCCGCCGCGCATCCACCGTCCGAGGCGCAGTACCTGGAGCGCATCCACGAAGACGATCGCGCGATCGTGGCCGCGGACATGCAGCGCATCCGCGAGGGCGGGGCGGCCGCCGACCTGGTGTTCCGCACCAACCCGGCGCACGGTCCGGTGCGCTGGTTGCGGCGCACCGCGCGACGCATCGACCGCGACGACGAGGGTCTCAAGCCGCGCTACATCGGGACCTTGCTGGACATCACCGAAGCGGTGCTGGCGGAGGAGCAACTGCGCCAGATCAACCAGGAGCTCGAGCACCGCGTGGCCGAGCGGACCGAACAGCTGCGCGAGGCCAATCGCGAACTGGAGGCTTTTTCGTACACGGTGTCGCACGACCTGAAGGCGCCGCTGCGCGGCATCGACGGATACAGCCAGCTGCTGGAGGAAGAGTTTGCCCAGCAGCTGGGCGAGGAAGGGCGCCAGTTCATCGGACGCATCCGCCGGGGGGTGCAGCAGATGGGTGAACTCATCAACGACCTGCTGGACTACGCCCGGCTCGAGCGGCGGGACATGGTTCGGCACCCGGTGGACGTGAGCGCCCTGGTGCGTGACGTGGTGGAGGCCTACTGCGCGGACATTGACCGCTACCAGGCCCGTGTGCGGCTGGACCTGGCGCCCATGACCCTGCCGCTGGACAGGGACGGCATGGCCATGGTGCTGCGCAACCTGATCGGCAACGCCCTGAAGTTCAGCCGCGGGCGCGACACGCCCATGGTGGAAATCGGTTCACGCAGCGAAAGTGGTCGCCATCTGCTCTGGGTGCGTGACAATGGCACAGGCTTCGACATGCAATACCACGACCGCATCTTCGGCATCTTCCAGCGCCTGCACCGCGCCGAGGAATACCCCGGAACGGGCGTCGGCCTGGCGCTGGTGGCCAAGGCCATGCAGCGCATGGGCGGGCGGGTCTGGGCCGAGAGCGCGCCGGGCCAGGGCGCCACCTTCTTCCTGGAGTTTCCCGCATGAGCACTTCGATGATTCCGCCGCCGATCCTGCTGGTCGAGGACAACCCGATGGACCTGGACCTGACGCTGCGCGCCTTCAACCGCAAGAAGTTCAGCAACGTGATCCAGATCGCCCGCGACGGCGAGGAGGCCCTGGCTTACATGGCCCGCTGGGAAGCGGGGGAACCCCAGCCCGCGGTCATCCTGCTGGACATCAACCTGCCCAAGATCAATGGCCTGGAGGTTCTGCGCCAGTTCAAGGCGCATGAACGCTTCCGGCGCATTCCGGTGGTGGTGCTGACCTCCTCGCGCGAAGACCGGGACCTCCGAACGGCCTACGACCTGGGTGTCAACTCCTATATCGAAAAGCCGGTCAACTTCAGTAAATTCATGGATGTGGCCGAGCAGATCGAGCTGTACTGGTGCGTGCTCAACGAGCGGCCCAGCTGATGCGGCCGGCAGCCAGCCCCCACCAGGAGAACAACGGTGCTGAAAATCCTCATCCCGGTTGATGGTTCCGAGCTGGCACTGCTGGCGGTGCACCACGCCCTCACGCTGTGCGGCTGGGGGCTGAAGGCGCGTTTCGTGGTGGCCAATGTGCAGTCGCCGGCCAACCTCTATGAACTGATGGTGGCGCACGATCCGGCCGTGCTGCAGCAGGTCAGCGAGGCCGCGGGCCGCGACCTCATGCGCCCGGCGGTGCAGCTGCTGCAGGCGGCGGGCCAGTCGGTCGACCAGGACGTGGCGACCGGGGACCCCTCGCACACGCTGATCGAACTGGTCGAGCGGCACGCCTGCGACGCCATCATCCTCAGCGCCCATGGCAGCAGCGGCTTCCGTGGGCAACTGGGCAAGGTGGCTCACGAACTGGTCCAGTCCTCCCCGGTGCCGGTGACCGTGGTTCGCTCGCCGGACGCAGATGAATAGGGCGTCAATAATTACGTTTAGGTAAACGTGTTTACGATGGTGGAATAATGGGGTACAGTCGGCCGCACAGAAAACGTGCGGAGACAAGCCCCTCATGGCCAGCTACACCTACCCCCAGTTCGCCTACCGCGGTCCGGCCGACCTGATGGCCGGCGCGCCGCAACGCAAGCCCCTGGTGGTCATCGGCGCCGGACCGGTCGGGCTGGCAGCGGCCATCGATGCCCGCCTGCACGGGCTGGACGTGCTGCTGTTCGACGAGGAGGACAGCGTGTCCTTCGGTTCGCGTGCCGTGTGCTACGCCAAGCGCTCGCTCGAGATCCTGGACCGCCTGGGCCTGGGCGACGCGCTGGTGGAGCGGGGCGTGAGCTGGAACGTCGGTCGCACCTTTCTGCGCGAGGAAGAGGTCTACCGCTTCGACCTGGTGCCCGAGCCTGGCCACAAGCGGCCGGGCATGATCAACCTGCAGCAATACCACCTGGAAGAGGCGCTGGTGCGGCGCGCCGAGGCCCTGGGGGCCGACCTGCGCTGGAAGTACCGGGTGCTTGAAGTCCGGCCGCAGGCCGACGGCGCGCGGCTGAGGGTGGAAACGCCCGACGGCGCCTTCGACATCGATGCCGACTGGCTGATCGTGGCCGACGGCGCGCGCTCCAACGTGCGGCGCCAGCTGGGCCTGGACATCGAAGGCCATGTGTTCAAGGACCGCTTCCTGATCGCCGACGTGGTCATGAAAGCCGACTTCCCGGCCGAGCGCTGGTTCTGGTTCGATCCACCCTTTCATCCCAACCAGAGCGTGCTGCTGCACAAGCAGAGCGACAACGTCTGGCGCATCGACTTCCAGCTCGGCTGGGACGCCGACCCCGAAGAAGAAAAGAAGCCCGAGAACATCCTGCCGCGCGTCAAGGCCATGCTGGGCGACGGGCGGGAGTTCACGCTGGAATGGGCCAGCATCTACACCTTCCAGTGCCGGCGCATGAAGAACTTCCGCCACGGTCGCCTGCTGTTCGTGGGCGATGCGGCGCACCAGGTGTCGCCCTTCGGCGCGCGCGGGGCCAACTCCGGCTTCCAGGACACCGACGACCTGGTCTGGAAGCTGGCGCTGGTGATGAAAGGCCTGGCGCCCGAGGCGCTGCTCGACAGCTACGACGCCGACCGCACCTACGCGGCCGACGAGAACATCCGCAACTCCACCCGATCGACCGACTTCATCACCCCCAAGAGCGCGGTCAGCAAGCTGTTCCGCAACGCGGCGCTGGATCTGGCCCGCACCCAGCCCTTTGCGCGCAAGCTGGTCAACTCCGGCCGCTTGTCGGTGCCGGCTTTCCTGGTGAATTCGCCGCTGAACACGCCGGACACCGATGCTTTTGCCGGCCACATGGTTCCCGGGGCACCGATGGACGACGCGCCGCTGCGGGTGGACGGGAAGGACGCCTGGCTGCTCGACCAACTGGGCAACCGCTTCGTGCTGATGGTGTTTGTCGATGGCAGCCAGGGCCTGGACCCGGCGCTGCAGACCCCGCTGCAGGCGCTGGCGCAGGCCCCCATTCCGGTGCAGCTGCTCACGGTCGGCACCGGAGGCGACGTGGAGGACGCGCAGGGCCTGCTGGCCCGGCGCTGCGATGCGCAGCCCGGTACCGCCTACCTGATCCGCCCCGACCAGCACGTGGCCGCACGCTGGCGCCGGGTGACGCTGGCGGACGTGCAGGCTGCGCTGGCCCGGGCGACCGGGCAGGCCATGGCGCGGCCGGCCGCGTCCGCCTTCTCCCCCAACGCCGCCGGCACCGCGACGCCCGCCCTGACCGCCTGAAAACGGAGACCCCCCATGCCCCTGCAGACACAGCCCAACCTGTCCGAACCCGGTCAGCGCTACTTCCGGGACTTCACACCGGGCGACGACTTCTACGAGGCGCTGATCGAGACGCACCGCGATCTCAGCGACGAGCAAAGCCAGCTGCTCAATGCCAAGCTGATCCTGTTGCTGGCCAACCAGGTTGGCGACATCAGCGTCCTGAAACTGGCCTTGGCCATCGCCCGCGAAAACATTCGATGACCCCCCTGCGCCGCTCCGCGTCTTCCCCCCTGAAAAGGGGGACCACACCAGTGGCCCGGCAAAGCCGGTTCCCCGGTGTGTGCTGGGTGGCGCCTCCTCACTTGAACTCCAAGGAGACTCTGCCATGAACATCCGCAAGATCCACCATGTCGCCTACCGCTGCCGGGACGCCAGGCAGACCGTGGAGTGGTACCAGCAGCACCTGGGCATGGGCTTCGTGCTGGCCATCGCCGAGGACGCCGTGCCGTCGACCAAGGCGCCGGACCCCTACATGCACGTTTTCCTGGACGCTGGCGGCGGCAATGTGCTGGCCTTCTTCGAACTGCCCAACTCGCCCGAGATGGGCAAAGACCCGAACACCCCGGACTGGGTTCAGCACATCGCGCTGGAAGTGGACAGCGTGGCGGAGCTGGAGGACACCAAAGGCCGCCTGGAGGCCGCCGGCATCCCGGTGATCGGCCCGACCGACCACACCCTGTTCAAGTCGATCTACTTTTTCGACCCCAACGGCCACCGACTGGAACTGGCCGCCAACACCGCCACGCCGGACATGCTGCGCCGGCTTGACGAGGTGAAGTGGGACATGCTCAAGGAGTGGAGCCAGACCCGGCGCGCACCCAAACACGCTGCCTGGATGCACGAGCGGGCGTTCTCGTCGTCCTGACCGGGCACGCAGCGTCCGGCGGGCCACACCAGCTGCCACAGGTCGCCGACCCTGTGAAGTGTGAAAAGCCGGTTGAAAAGGCCTCAAGTCCGGTGAAAGCCGGCCGAAAAACCGGGGGAGCAGCGGGCTTGTCTTCGCCCGTGCCATCCTTGTGCAGAGGTCTGCCATGATCAATATCGCTTCCACCCCTTCCCTGGCCTGGCCGGCGGCCTCCGCCATCCAGGTGGCCCCGGTGGTGCCGGCCAATGCCGTTGGCCCGGCCCAGGCCAGCGCGCGCGACAGCGGTGCCGGCACCGGTTTTGGCCAGGGCGGCCAGTCCGCCCAGGCCAGCCGGACCCGCCGCAACGAGGCCGGGACGGAGACGGCCGCACCGGCGCCGGCACCGTTGCTGCCCCGCAGCCAGGGCGAATCGGCGGATCAGCCGGTGGACGCCCGTGAGCAGCTCGAAGCCGACAAGCGCCAGGCCGAGGAACAAGCCCAGGAGCTGGCCAAGGAGCAGGCGCTGCAGCAGCAGCTGAGGGAGGTGCTGACCAACGTCTGGCAGGCCAGCGCCGCCGTGGTCGAGCGCGCCCTGGCCAGTGACGACGACACCAGTGCCGCGGCCGTTGCCGGCGCCTCGCCGGGCACCGACGCGGCCGGCGATCCGGTTGCCGTGGTGGGCGCACCGCCGGTGGCGCTGCCCGAAGGTGGCGCCAGCGCTGGCGCCGTGCCCGAAGCCGCGCGCGGCAGTGAACCCGAGGCCTACGACGAACACGGCAACAGCAGCTGGGCCCCCGCCGAAGTGGGTGCCCTCATCGATCAGCGCGTCTGACCGGCCCCCGTCAGGGGCCAGTCGCAACCAAGCAGAAGCCCCCGGGATCCGACGGATCCCGGGGGCTTCTGCTTGGGAGATGCGAAAGCCGCCCGCTGCTGCGGGCGGGTCTCAGTGCAGCGTCAGGGCGGTCGACTTCTGGCTCAGTTCGTAGCGGCGCAGTGCCTGCTGGGTGCGATCCACCTCCCGCAGCAGCTGTGGCCCCAGGTCGTCGGTCAGCGGGTCCTCGGTGCGGGTCGCCACGTGCTCGATCCGGGCCGAGATGGTGGTCAGCGCCTTGAACCCCAGCAGCATGGCGGTGCCCTTGAGCTTGTGGGCGTTGTAGCCCACCGCGGCGCGGTCCTGATCGTTCAGCGCCTGCAGCAGCACATGCACCGTGCCTTCGGGCGGGGCGAACAGCGTGCCGAGCATCTCGTCCAGCGAGTCCTCGGGCATCATGGCCATGACCTCCGCATAGGACTCGGTGTCGAGCACCGCGTCCAGGGGTTCGCCGGCGTCGGGCAGGCGCACCGGCATCTCGTAGGCCGAGAGCGGGAAGGGGCCGGACAGTCGCTGCACGCTCAGGCCGGGCACCGAGTTCTCGGGCTCTTCCAGCAGGCCGCAGCGGCTGAGGGCCCGTTGCAGGTCCTCGGCCTGAAGCGGTTTGCTGGCAAATTCGTTGACGCCGACTTCCAGCGCGCGCTTGCGGGTGTCGTTGACCACATCGGCCGTGACCAGGATCACCTTGATCTGCGAGGCCGGTCCGTCGAGGCGGCGGATGGCCTCGGTGGTGGCCAGCCCGTCAAGCACCGGCATGTGATAGTCCAGCAACACCACGTCGTATTCGTTGCGGTCCAGCAGCTGCAGCGCTTCCTGGCCGTTTTCGCAGAAGGTGGCGTCGTGGCCCATCTTCTCCAGCAGGATGCTCATGTACTTGAGGTTGATCGGGTGGTCCTCCGCCACCAGCACACGCAGGCGCCGGCTGTGGCTGGCATCGGCCGGCACCGTTCCCGCGTCTTCCGGCGCCGCGACCTCCAGCAGTTGCAGCGTGACGGTGAACACCGAGCCGACGCCGGGCTGGCTGCTGACCTGGATGTCGCCGCCCATCATGCGCGCGAGGTTGCGCGAGATCTCCAGGCCCAGACCGGTGCCACCGATGCGCCGGCGCAGCGAGTTGTCGGCCTGGTAGAAGCGGGTGAACAGCTTGCCGACGGTGTCCGCGTCCATCCCGACACCGGTGTCGCGCACCGTGATGACCACACCGCCGGTCGCGGGCGCGGTGCGGGCCACCTCCACCATCACGCTGCCCTGCGGCGTGAACTTGATGGCGTTGTTGATCAGGTTGAACATGATCTGGCGCAGGCGCGTGGCATCGGCTTCCACCCATTCGGGCAGGTCGGCGGCGGGGTAGATGTCCAGCGACAGGCCCTTGTCCCGGGCGGCCACCTGCATCAGGCCGTCGACCTCCTGCACCACGGTGCGCAGGTGGGTGGGTGCCAGCGACAGCTTCAGGGTGCCCGACTCCATGGTCGAGACGTCCAGGATGTCGTTGAGCACGCCCAGCAGGTGCAGGGCGGAGTCGCGGGCGGTCTGCAGGTAGTCGCGTTGCTGGCTGGTCAGCGAGGCGTCCCCCAGCAGGTTGAGCATGCCCAGCAGGCCCTGGAAAGGGGTCCGGATCTCGTGGCTCATGTTCGCCAGGAACACGCTCTTGCCGTGGTTGGCGGCCTCGGCCTGGTCGCGTGCCTCGGTCAGTTCGCGGCTGAGCTTCTTCAGCCGTGCGTACTGGCGCTGCTGCCGGCGGATGTGGCGCACCAGCAGGCTGACGAAGATCAGCATCACCAGCGCCTGCACGGCGGCCAGACCGATCAGCAGATGGCTTTGCTGGCGCAGCTGGGTGTTGCGCTCGTCCACGAAACGGGCGACGGCGCGGTTCGCTTCGCGCATGAGTTCGTTGAGCACCGGTTGCAGCAGTTCGATCTGGCCGTCGATGACTTCCAGCGACACCTTCTGCCTCGGCAACGATTCGGGCTGTTCGAAGATGGGGTCGGCGACCTGGGTGAACAGCTCCAGCTGCTCTTTCGCTTTGTCGAAGCTGGGCGAGTTTTCCAGCAGGTCGCGCCGGGGCATCTTGGTCAGCAGGTCGATGCGACTGAGAAAGACCTCGTAGCGCTCGGCCAGCTGGTAGCCGTCCGCGATCTCGGGATTGAGTTGAGCTTCATGAACGGCCTGGTACAGCCGCGAGAGTTCACGCTCAAGCTGGTAGGCCTGCCACATGATCGAGTCCACCTGGTTGGAGGACACGTCTTCGAGCAGGCGAACCTGTCGCCACTGGATCCAGCCCAGTGGCGTGAGCGTCAGGGCCAGCAGTGCCGCAATGGCCGCGACCCAGTGGCGACGCTCCCACTTGGCCAGGTTGGCGAAGGTTGGCATCACTGAATGTCCAGTGCCTTGAGCTGCCAGATCGAGCGCTCGTAGAACACGGAAGAGCGCAGTTCGGCCTTGCTGTCAAAGTTGTAGACCACGAACAGCGGGCCTTTCTCACGCACCGGCATCGGCTTGTCGTCGAGCAGGCGGGCCACGATCACCGGTTGCTGCGAGGCGTCGGTGATCGGAATGCTGATCTTGTAATCGTTGATGGCGACGGCGCTGAGCGTGGTGCCGCTGGCCTTGACGGCGGCCAGCAGATCCGACAGCAGCGGACCGGTGAATTTCACCGGCTTGTCGAACCAGGGCGTGCGGGTGGTGAAGCTGTGCTGGGGCAGTGCCTCGAGCATCTTCATGTCGAAGCGGGCGACGTCGCCGGCGTTCTTCACGCCGATCTTTCCGCTGACGGTCAGGATGGGGCGCTCCTTGGGCGCGTCCAGGGCCAGGGCGGGCAGGCCCAGCAGGCCCAGGGCAGACAGCAGGCAGATGCGGAGGAATTGGCGGGTGTTCATGGGTCGGCTCCAGTCGTCAATGGGTTCGGGTGGGTCAAGTCAGATGCGGTGGCGCACGCCGGGCGCGCTGGCCAAGCGGGTCAGCAGGGCAGGGGCGATCTGGGTCAGGGGCAGGACTTCGTGCGCCGCGCCGCACTGGATGGCCATGCGCGGCATGCCGAAGACCACGCAGCTGGCCTCGTCCTGCACATAGTTGTAGCTGCCGGCGTCCTTCATCTCGCGCATGGCCTGGGCCCCGTCGGCGCCCATGCCGGTCAGCATCACGCCCAGGGCGTTGGGTCCCAGCACGCGGGCGGCCGACCTGAACAGCACCTCCACCGAGGGGCGGTGGCGGTTGACGGGTTCGGTGTCTTCGACCACGGCCACGTAGTTGGAGCCACTGCGGTCGATGCGCAGATGGTGACCCCCAGGGGCGATGTAGGCATGGCCGGGCAGGATGCGTTCGCCGTGCCGGGCCTCGGCGACGCTGATGCGGCACAGGCTGTTGAGGCGGGCGGCGAAGCTGCTGGTGAAGCCCGGCGGCATGTGCTGGGTGATGACGATGCCGGGCGCGTCGGCCGGCATCTGGGTAAGCACCTCGCGGATGGCCTCGGTGCCACCGGTGGAGGCGCCGATGCAGATGATTTTCTCCGTGGTCGACAGGCGCGGCAGCGGTGCGCGAGGCGGATCGGCCGGGCTGTCCTGTGCGGCGCGGGGAGCGCCGGGGGACGGCGCCGCGGCCAGGCGCTTGACGTGCGCGCTGGCGGCAACGCGGATCTTGTCGACGATGTCGTGCGCCAGCTCGTTCAGCCCGCTGGTGATGCCGATGCGCGGCTTGGCCACATAGTCCACCGCGCCCATCTCCAGCGCGCGCAAGGTGATGTCGGCGCCCTGTTCGGTCAGGGTCGACACCATGACCACCGGCATGGGCCGCAGGCGCATCAGCCGCGAGAGGAACTCCAGCCCGTCCATGCGCGGCATCTCCACGTCCAGCGTGATGACGTCGGGATTGAGTTCGCGGATCATTTCGCGCGCCACCAGCGGGTCGCTGGCGGCACCGATGCATTGCATGTCGCCCTGGCGGTTGATGATTTCCGACAGCAGGCTGCGCACCAGCGCGGAGTCGTCCACCACCACCACTTTGATCTTGGCCATTGGGCTCCCCCTTAAAAGAGATCCACGGAACCTCCGGCGGTGGTCTTGGCCACCACCGCGGCGCTGCCTTTGCGCTCCTGGGTCTCGAGGGTTTCGGGATGCGAGTGCGCCAGCCGCTTGACCATGGCTTTTCCGGTGGCGGGGAAATAGCAGACTTTGCGCGGATGGATGTCCAGCACGTCCTTGGAGACGATGGCAATGCGTTCGGTCTGCAGGTAGTCAAGCACGAACTGGGTGTTGCGCTCACCGACATTCATGGTGGTGAAGCTGTGCATCACCTGACCACCCCCGAAGACCTTGGCCTGCATGGACTCCCGACGGGCCCCCAGCTTGATCATCTCGTTGATGAGCAGTTCCATGGCGTAGGAGCCGTAGCGGCCGGAGGTGTCGGCGCCGCCCTCGGGCAGCATGAAGTGGTTCATGCCGCCAACGCGGACCTTGGGGTCCCAGATGCAGGCGGCGATGCACGACCCCAGCACCGTCATGATCATCATGTTGTCGGTGGTGACGTAGTACTCCCCCGGCAGGACCTTCACCGCGTCGTGCTTGAAGTTGTGGTCGTGGTAGAAGAAGGAAGCTTCGCCAGGCTTCTTGGGACGTGCCTTGAGCACGTCCAGGGTGGCGCTTCGCATCAGGCTGCCGGGGCCGATCGCCGTGGCGGCCCTTGGCGCGGTGGCGGCGGTATCAAAGGCGCTCATAGACCGTCTTTCCGCGCAGCGCAAACAGGCTCTTGGCGTCGCTGAAGTTTTCTGCATGGCCCACGAACAGCATGCCGCCGGGCTTCATCACGCGATGGATGCGTTCGAGGACCTGGCGCTGCGTGGGTCCGTCGAAATAGATCATCACGTTGCGGCAGAACACCACGTCGAAGGGCTCTCGCAGCGGCAGATCCTGGATCAGGTTGATCGTCATGAACTCCATGTGCTTCTGCAG
>Ga0075012_10006658_pt1 | contig 10460 bp, 4 predicted proteins | sample All_14_2_FD_71474 | JGI IMG/M metagenome (GOLD analysis project Ga0075012, IMG submission 71474) | Freshwater microbial communities in response to fracking from Pennsylvania, USA - Allegheny Zone_MetaG_DW_15 | ecosystem: Environmental > Aquatic > Deep subsurface > Groundwater > Drilled... | reverse complement strand
ATGGTGCGCGGCAACATCATCGCCTTGGCCACAGCCATCTTTTTCGGCATCTGCGCGGCGGCTTTTCTGCCGGCCTTCCTGGGCGGGCTTTTCTGGAAGCGCATGACGCGTGCGGCGGCCATCGCCTCGATCGTGGTCGGGTTTATGGTCAGCGCCTTCTGGTCGGTCTGCATCAACGTCAAGACCGCGACCGGACTGGGAATCTGTCAGGCGCTCTTCGGCAAACCCACGCTCCTCTCGCCCGCCTTCAGCGTGACGTGGGCGGTCGTGGATCCGATCCTGGTCGCGTTGCCCATCGCCGCGCTGACGGCGGTTCTGGTCGCGTTCCTCACGAAACCGCTGCCGCAGGCGCATGTGGCGTACTGTTTCGGCGGCACCAAGCCGGAAAAATAAACCGTCTACGGGCGTGGCGGACGGAAGAAGGCCTTGAAGCCTCGGGTTAGCGCTCGGGCTTCAGGCTCTCTTCGATCTCGTCCTGGCAACGGGCCAGCGCGTCTACCACGTCCGGGTCGAAGTGCTTGCCCTGCCACCGGCGAAGCTCTTGGAGAGCCTCCTCTGCGGATCGCGTCGCGGCATAGGGGCGCCCGCCCCGGATGGCGTCATAGGTGTCGGCCACCGCAAGGATGCGAGCGCTGAGGCTGATCCGCGAACCTTTCAGGCCGCGCGGGTAACCGGAGCCGTCAAGGCGCTCGTGATGGGCGAAGACAAGCTCAGAAAAGGCTTTAAGAATGGGGCTGGACTGAAGGATGTCGTAGCCGGTTCGGGGGTGCTCCTGAATCGTCTTACGCTCTGCCGCCGTTAGGGGACCCGGTTTCAGCAGAAGCTTCTTGGGCACGGCGATCTTGCCGATATCGTGCAACAGGGCGCCGCGTGTGATGAGCACAGCCTGACGGGCTGGCACCCTCATGGCGAGCGTCAAGAGCTCGGCTATCTTCGCGACCCGCCTGCAGTGAGCGCCCGTCGCTTTTTCGCGGGCGTCGAGCATGGCGATCAGCAGATCGAACAGAGCCGGGTCCGTTCTTCCAAGTGAAACGTCGTCTGCTTTCGCCGGTCGGCCGGAACCCGCGTCGGACTCTTTGCCGGAGGCCCCAAAGGCCACGCCGTTCCGGCCGTTCCGCTTGATCCGGTAGAGCGCGTGATCGGCCTGCTTCAACACGTCGTCAAAGGGCTGGCCGCGCATTGTTTTCGTGAAGGCGGCACCGATCGAGACGGTGATTGAGAGCTTGGCGCGCCCTTTCAAGAAGTCGTATTGCCGCACGGCGGCCAAAATCCTCTCGGCCGTCACACGGGTGGTCTCGGCATCGTCCGAAGTGAGGGCGACCACAAACTCGTCGCCGCCGTAGCGGCAAAGGAGATCGGAGGCGCGCAGCAGTGACCGCAGCAGGGTCGCGAAGGCCTTCAGGATAATGTCACCTGAGGCATGGCCATGCTGATCGTTGATCCGCTTGAAATGGTCGATGTCGATCATCAGAACGCCAATGCCGTGTTGCTGTCGTTCGGCCAGCGCCTCGAGCCTCTGCAACGCGCTGTTAAAACCCCGCCGGTTCAGCAGGCCGGTCAGAGCATCCTCTTGCGACAAGCGATGCAGCTTGTTCTCGCTTTTTTTGAGCGCCCGTGTGGTTGCGGTCAATTGCTTGCACGTGGTCCGCAATTGGACCTCATTCTTCTGAAGGGTTTCGACGGCGTTTCGTAGGTCGGCCTCTAGCCGTTTTCGTTCTGTGATGTCCTCGGCCAGCTTGAGATAATGACAGATGCGTCCTGCGGCATCGCTGACAGGGGAGATCGACGCCTGTTCCCAATAGAACTCGCCGGTTTTTTTGCGGTTATGGAATTCGCCGGTCCACTCGGCACCCTTCTTCAACTGACGCCACAGCGTTCTGTAGTAGGTCTCCGGCATGAGGCCGGACTTCAGCAGCGAAGCCTTCTGGCCAATCGCTTCCGAAGGCGTATAACCGGTCAGCGCGCTGAACTTCTGGTTTACGTATTCGATGGTGCCGTCGGCTCCGGTGATCACTACGGTTGCCGGACTGTTCATCACGGCGCAGGTCAGAATTTCCGTGAGTTCCTGTCCCGCCTTCTTTTGTGCGGCGGCAGTCTGCTTCACTGAGCACTTTTTTCTCATTCGGCGAGTATAGACAAAAAAAAGGAGCGCGACAATCATCTATTGTCTACCAGTTCACTAGATTCTTGTTGCTGTGTCCGGCGGCTTCGGTTAAAATACAGAACCGAGGTGATAAAAGTGAGTGCTAGTCAGATACGGCCATTGGGAATGTTGCTGCTCACGTTGGGGTGCCTCACGGCGATAGCCTGGGGCGAAGAACCCAAACGCGGCGGCCTCGTATTGCAGTTCGACGATGGCTGGACGTCGTGGCGGTCGTTGGCGGCGCCACAGCTGGCGCGGGTTGGCGGCCGGGCGACGGGTTTTGTCAACAACCAGTACATTCACAACGGGCGGATCACTCTTGACGACCTGCGCGCCTTGCAGAACGACTTCGGTTGGGAGATCGGCTCGCATACCTACAACCACTTTAACGCGGTACGGTTCGTGCAGAAGAACGGTCTGAAGGAGTGGTTAGATTCGCAGCTTGAGCGGGCCTTGAGCGAGTTGCGGGGGGCCGGGCTGAAGGTCAACAACCTCGTTTTCCCGTTTAACGCCTATTCGCCGGAAATCAGCCGCGCCGTCCTGGAGCGTGGGGTCGGCTCTTACCGCCGCGCGGATGCGTTTGCGCTGGCCGCCGGTCGCCGCGCCGACGGCTCGTTGCCGGGAACGGCGATCGACCTGACCCGGTATGTGCCGCTGGCGGTGCTCAAGCAGTGGGTCGACATGGCGCATGACCGTGGCCAGCTGTTGTTCCTTTACGGTCACAGGGTTTTGCCGGACGAGGCCTTCGTGCTCGCTCGCGTCGTGAACGTTACGGAGCATGAAGTGACGGTGGACCGCGATGTGGTCCTGCCGCAGGACGAGGATGTGGTGATGGTTCCCGACATGGCGCGCCGCAGCCAGTCCGGCTCGGTCGGCAGCCTCAGCGTGGCTGAGGGACGGCGCGTCCGGACGGCGGAAGCGGGGTCCGACCTGACCCGCCTGACCGAGCCAGGCTCCACGCTCCTGATCGGGCCGGCCTATGGGACACGGCTTTCCGATTTTGTCGGACTGATCGAATATGCTGCGGCGCGGTTGCCTTTCTACACCGTCGCCGAGATTGTCAATGATCGACAAGCATCGGCCGCCCAAGCGGCCGGTTCACCTCAAAAGGCAGAGCCAGAGAGGGGGACCCCATGAAAACGAACAGCACGCGCGAACGGTGGGTGCGGAAGGAGTGGGCGCTGTGGGTGATGCTGGCCTTGGGCGCTGTGAACGGCTGGGCGGCGACCAGCGACGGGCAGCCGCGCATTCGGGGTCTGCAGCGAGGCGCCGATGGGCGCATGACGCTTGAGATCGCCCCGTCGGGCGATTCCGGCGAGGTGATCGACGTGTTTTCGACCGAAAGCCTGACCTCGTCCGTTTGGCAGGTGTCTGGGGCCTATCTGCGCCCTGCGGGCAGCTCGGCGCTGTTTTGGCCCGAACCCGATGCGGATACGGCTCAGGAGCGGCCGCAGTCCCGTTTCTTCAGGATCGGGCGTGCGGACGTCGATCTCAACGAGAACGGCATTCCCGACGCGCGCGAAGCGCTGACCCATATCCACGACCTGTTGCCGACAGCGCGGGCGCGCTGGGCGCGCGCCGGGCTGCCCGGGGCGCCGCCCAACTACGCGACGGTGCTGAACGTCCGGAATTTCGGGGCGAAAGGCAACGGCACCACGGACGACACCTCAGCCATCGCCGCAGTGATCGCCCAAGCGCCCGCCGGAAGTGTGGTCTACCTGCCAGCCGGCACCTATCGGCTCACGCAGCCGCTCTACCTGAAATCCGACATGATTTTGCGCGGCGACGGCTCGGCCCTGACCAGCCTGATCTTCGAGGGAGCCGGAACAGCGAGCCGCTGCATCGGCATCATCCGCTGGGACAGCAGCCAGCCTACGACTTACGTGACGGCGACGGCGGGGATGACGTTGGATTCCACAGCGTTGACCGTGTCAAGCGTGGCAGGGTTCCAGGCGGGCGATATCATCGAGATCGAGGAAGACAACGATCCGGCGTGGGGTTTGATCGAGGCCTGGCAGCTGCGGCTGCCCGGTCAGATCAACCGTGTTGTCGCGGTGGATGCGGCCTCCCGCCGTCTGACGCTGGACCGCCACCTGCGCCACACGTTCACCGCCGGGCGCAACCCGCGGGTCCGCCGGCTGGTCACGATGCAGAACGTCGGAATCGAAAACCTGTTCATCCGCCGCAAGGACGCGGTGGTCGGGTATACGATCGAGATGAAATATGCGGTCAGATGCTGGATCAGGAACGTCGAGAGCTACATGACCTACAAGGGCCACGTCTGGATGGACCGCTCGTTCGAGTGCGACGTGCGGCAAAGCTACTTCCACGATGCCTTCGTGTTCGGCGGCGACGGCCAGGGCTATGGCGTCGGCTGCGGGAAGCGGACATCGGACTGCCTGATCGAAGACAACGTCTTCCGCCATCTGCGGCACTCGATGATCGTCGGGATCGGGGCCAACGGCAACGTCTACGGCTACAACTTCTCCACGCAGCGTGCGAGCGATCCTGTGTCCGGAATGCCGCAGGCCGACATCTCGGTGCACGGGAACTACGTGTTCATGAATCTCTTCGAAGGCAATGTGCTCGAAGACGCCGACGTGCCTGACTGGTACTGGCCGGCCGGTCCGGGCAACACGCTGTTCCGCAACCGCCTCACCAACAGCGGAACGGCGATCGACGTGGGTTCCAACAACCAGAACTTCCTCGGCAACGTGCTGATCAGCGGTACGATCAAGACCGCAAGCTCGCTGCAGGGCATCGTCGATTACGGCAACGTGAAAGAGGGCAACACGGCAAACGTCTCGTGGCCAGGATGCTCCTGCCGCACCTTGCCGGACTCGCTCTACCGCAGCGTTCCGCCCGACTTCATTGTCGCCGCCGGTATCGCTTGGCCGCCGATCGGTCCCGACGCGCCGCTCGATTCGCCCACGCCTTCCAAGCAGCGCTACGCCAGCGGAGCGTTCGTTCCGTGAGCGTGCGGGGTGATGCGCAGAGGTCCCGATGTGAACACGCTCGAACGGGCGCAAGAATTTTAGTATAAGGTTCTCAATGAAAATCAGAAGCGAATCGGTTGCCGACGGTCCAGCTATCGACGAAGTCACGACGGCAGCCTTCGAACATCACCCCTTCAGTCATCAGACGGAAGCGTTTATCGTTGAAGCCCTGCGAGTCGCCGGCGCGCTGGCGGTCTCGCTCGTGGCCGAAGAGGCGGGCCGCGTGATCGGACACATCGCGTTCTCCCGCGTGACGATCGCGGACGGCAGCTCGGAATGGTACGGTGCAGGCCCGCTCTCGGTCGCGCCGGCCTGTCAGCGTCGGGGCATCGGCACGGCGCTGGTTGAGGCGGGTTTGTCGAGGCTCAAAGAACAGGGGGCCCAGGGCTGTTGCCTTGTGGGCGACCCGCTCTACTACAAACGGTTCGGTTTCCGCAGCATGCCCGGCCTGATTCACGAAGGCGTCCCGCACGAAGTTTTTCTCGCGCTGCCCTTCGGGCCTCGCCTGCCTCAGGGCGCCGTCACGTTCCACGAGGGATTCGGAGCGACCGGTCCCGCGTGAGGAACGCATGTCACGCAGACGCGGCGGGTTCTGAAATGACCCGCTCCCTTTTCTCCGCATCGCGCGAGTTCAAAGGGCGTACGCCCCGGAAGGGGCGTCCCTGCCAGAAACGGCTACACTTGATGCGAAACCGTTCTAGAACCGTCCGGTCAGCCCGATGCGGCCGAAGGTTCGGTTGTAGTCGGGGCTTTCGAAGTAACCGAGTTCGCCGGTCAGGCTGAAGCGACGGGTGAGCGCATAATCCACGGTGCCGCGGGTGCCCCAGACGAAGCGCCAGTCGGTGTCGCGCTGGCGGGCATAACCGGCCTCGGCGCTCGCGGCGTAGCTCAGCTTGCCCCACGCGCCGCGCACGGCGACGTGCAGTTGGTGTTGCTGAAGCTTCTCGGGAGCCCAGTATTCGGGCGGATCCCGGTCGCTGTCGGCGAGGCGGAAGCGCCAGCCGATCCCCGTGTAAGGCCACTCCTGCACGCGGTACAGCAACCGGCCGTCGAGCATCGTGGTGTCGTTGCCGTCGCTGCGGTCGATCTGCGAGAGGTCGGCGAACAGGTCCCACCGGTCGCGCAGGCGTGTGTAAGTGCGCAGGGCATAGATTTCGGCGTCGATGTTGGCGCGCAGCGCCTCGACGGTTTCGATCTCCTCGCGCGCGGCGGAGAGCGTGAGGAACCCGCTCAGCAGCGGGTTCGGCACCCGCAGCGCGAGATCGCCGCCCCAGTGGTCGTCGAGGTCGTCCATGTCCAACTGCCAGAGGCTGCCGGAGAGCCAGATCTGCGGCGCGAGATACGCCAGGCCGCGCAGGCCGTAGCGGGTGCCGTATTCGGTCCCGATGTTGTCAGTCGACCATCGGTCGCGGTCAGCCATGACGCCGAGCCGCAGCCGCTCGCTGACGAACGAGTCGCCGAACGCGCCGTACCGGTAGTGATCGCGGTCCTCGTTGTCGCGCCAGCCGGAGAGGAAAAGGGTGGCCTGCGGCCTGCGGCGGTCGTCGATCCGCTCCAGCGCCTTGGCGATGCGCATGTCCTCGGGGCTCAGCACCTGCGCGGCCAGAAGCAGCTTGCGCGCGGTCGGCAGGTCGCTCTGACGGTCCGCGTTCATGCCCCAGTTGAAGAGCAACTCGCGGCGGTCGGCGCCGGCTTTCTCCGCCTCGGCGAAGGCGGCATAGGCCGCCTCGTGCTGGCCATTCCAGTAGAGCACCCGGGCCAGTTCGAGCCGCGCGCGTGTCAGCGGGTGGCCAGTGCCGAGATAGGTTGCCACTGCGTTCTCGTCCCAATCCGGCGGTACGACGCGTGCGGGTATCCGAAGCGGGTCGGCTCCGGCCGCGGTGAGATAGAAGCCGCTGTCATCGAAGTAGATGGCATGCGTGAAATGCCGCGCGACGGCACGGTGCAGGAGCGCCACGTTGTTCGTGTCGGTGTCCAGCGAGCGGTGCCCGAAATCGCCGGACGGATAGACCAGGATGCGCTCTTCGTTCTGTTTCAGCGTTCGGGCGGCTCCGGCCAACACGTGGTCCAGACGCGCTTCAAAGGCGGCTGCCGATTCACGCTTCCCTTCGGACACCAGCGGATGGGTCAGGGGACTGCCGAGCACGCCGGACTCGTTGACGGGGCCGCGGCGGACATTCGCCGGCCCTCCGGAGGCCAGCTTCCAGCGGCCGCTCGTCAACACGGGCGCGAGCCGTTCGGGCAGCGGCTGGCCCGAGAGGGTCAGCGCCGGGAGCGCGGCGTTGCCGGCATAGACGACCCGCGCGTTGTGCTTCTGCAGCACCGGGTCGAGCGCCTCGATCACCTCGGCCTCTGGGTCGATCAGCACGAGCATCACGTGCCGGGCGGTCGGCCTCTCGGCGACTTGGCTGAACGCGTTGACGAAAAGCACGCCGTCGTCGGCCAGCTGTTTGATGTGGCGGCTGATCTGCTCGACGGTGTTGCGTCCGGCGTAGGGGGGGCGCACGATGGACTGGTACACCAGAACGGGCACGGCCTGCTCAAGCGGGGTGCTCGCCAGCGGGCGCAGGAGTTGCAGTGCCGCGCGGAAGTGGTCCTGTTGCGCCAACGAATTGGCGTAGGCCCGCACGGCTTCGGCGCTGTCGGGCTGCACGTTGGCGCGTGCCCGCGCATAATCGACCGCCTCGTCGATCCGTCCCTCCTGCGTGGCCCTGTCGCGCAGGGCGTTCAGCGACGGGACGAAAACCGGATTGCGCCCGAGCTGCTGCTGGTGAAAGGCCCAGACCTCGTTGGTCGCGCCGAGGGTTTCCAGCATGCGTCCCGCCAGCAAGGTCAACGGCACATAGCCGGGATCCTGCTTCAGGAACGTCCGGGCCGAGGCCAAGGCGGCCGGGGCATTCGTTTCCAGTTTCTCCAAGCTCTCGGCGTGGTAGCGCAGGAGGCCCTGAGAAGGAGCCTTGTCCAAGCCGAGCGTGGCCCACTCGACGGCGGTGGCGTGATGGGCGCGGGCCGCGGCGATTTCCGCCATCAGCTCGTAGACCCGGGAATCGTCCACGGAAGCGGCCAGCTTCTTCAGAAGGCTCATGGCCTCGTCTGCGCGGCCGAGACGAAAGAGCGCCGTAGCGGTCTCGATGCCGTAGTAGGGCACGTCCGGATTAGCCTGGTGAAGCATCTCCCACTGCGCGAGCGCCTCGCGGGTATCGCCCAGGCGCGTCAGCATTTCGGCCAGATAGGAACGGAGCACGGCCTCGCCGGACTCGACCTGCCGGGCGAACCAGTCCGCTTCGGCGCGCGCTTCAGCGGACCGCCCCAAGCCGAGCAGGCTGCTGAAAAGGATTTGGCGCAGCGGCGGCTGCTGCGGTTCGAGAACAAGGCTCTGGCGCAAGGCGTCGACGGCCTCTTCCGCACGTCCGAGTCGGTCGGCCCGCACGCCTTTGATTCCCGCCAGCCGGGCTGGTTTGGTAACCCGCCGCTCAAAGCTGTCGAGCCAGGCGTGAGGCGTGTTGCCTTCGACGCGTTCGGCCAGCAGCACCGCCCAGATCCAGCACGCCCGGTCCGGGTCGCGCTCCAGCACACGCCGGTAGAGGCTCAGGGACTGCTCGGGGTTGTTGCGGACCCGGCTCGCCTCAGCGGCTATCTCCAGAATGTCGGTCATGCGCCCGACGTTACGCTCCGTTTTTTCCAGCACGCCTTCGAGCCGCTGCGCCAACGCGGGCGTTTCGGGCCGGGTGCCGCCGAGGCGGAGCGTCTCCAGAGCGAGGTCGGCTCGTTCGGCGGAGAGGACGGGCGTCGATGACAGCACCGGTTCGAGGTAACCGGCGAGCTCCGCGAACTGTCCGTTGACCGCCCGTGCGTAGGCCAGATAAAGCCCGACGTCCACCGATTTCTCGCCGTCTTGCCACGCGCCCGCGAGGATCGGCTCGGAGGCTCTCAGGCGTCCGGCGCGGGCCAACGCCAACCCCATGACGGAGACCGGCTCGTTCGGATTGACGCGCCGCAGGAACGTCAGGGCCTTGTCGCCTGCGCCCTCTTCTGACAGGCGGGCAACCACCTGATAAATCACTTGCCCGCGGGACTCGACACCGGTTTCAACCGCCTCGGTCAGCCGAGTCACGGCTTCGTCGCGCCGACCTTTTGTCCACAGGACCCAGCCCAGATCGCGCCGGGTCGCCGGGTCTTCGGGCCGCACCGCCAGTGCCTGCTCAAACGCCTTCACGGCTTCGTCGAGACGGCCGCCGCGCTGATGCAGCAGGGCCAGCTCGCGCCAGGCGGAGGCATCCTCGGGACTCAGTTTTACGGCGCGTTCGAGCGCGGTGACGGCTTGGTCGTACCGTTCCAGCCGGGTGAGCCCGGTCGCAAATTCATGCCAAGCGGCACCCTTATCCGGCGTGAGCTGGGTCACGCGCTCAAGAGCGGCGACGGCCTGCTCGTGCTTGTCGAGCCGGGTGAACCCGGCGGCCAGCTCGCGCCACGCCGCAGCGTCTTGCGGCGTGAGCTTGAGCAGGTGTTCGAGTGCCGCGACGGCTTTCTCGTGTCGCTGTAAACGCGTCAACCCGGTGGCGAGCTCGTGCCAGGCGGCCGTATTCTCAGGCGCGAGCCCGGTCACGCGCTCAAGGGCGGCGACGGCCTGCTCATGCCGGTCGAGCCGGGTGAGACCGGTGGCGAGCTCATGCCAGGCGGAGGCCTCTTCGGGCTTGAGCTCGACCACGCGCTCGAGCGCGGCGACGGCTTGCTCATGTTTCGCGAGGCACGTCAAGCCCGAGGCCAACTCGCGCCAGGCGGAGGCGTCTTCGGGTTTGAGTTTGACCACGCGCTCGAGCGCGGCGACGGCCTTTTCAGGGCGCTGCAGCCGGGTCTGCCAAGAGCCGAGCTCGCGCCAGGCGGAGGCGTCTTCGAGTTTGAGTTCGACCACGCGCTCGAGCGCGGCAATGGCTTGTTCGCCGCGGTCCATCCGGGTCAGCCATGCGGCGAGGTCGCGCCAGACGGCTGCCTCTTCCGGCTTCAGGCGCAGGTAGGCGCTGAGCGCGCGTACCGCTTCGTTCGTCTGGTCGGATTGCCAACAGGCTTGGGCTAAGCCGCGCAAGGCCGTCGTGTCCTTTTCGTCCATGTCGACGGCGCGCTGCAGGGCGGTGGCCGCCTCTTTCGGCTTGCCGCCGCGGAGCAGAACGATGCCGTACTGCCGCCAGGCGGGAGGATGGGCAGGGTCGAGGTCGACGGCGCGGCGAGCCAGCTTTTCGGACTCATCTGTTTTGTCTGCCGCCAGTGCGTTTTGTGAGTCCCGGATCAGCTGGGTCACATTGGCTGGATTTTGTGCAAAGCCG
>Ga0075012_10006656_pt1 | contig 10461 bp, 12 predicted proteins | sample All_14_2_FD_71474 | JGI IMG/M metagenome (GOLD analysis project Ga0075012, IMG submission 71474) | Freshwater microbial communities in response to fracking from Pennsylvania, USA - Allegheny Zone_MetaG_DW_15 | ecosystem: Environmental > Aquatic > Deep subsurface > Groundwater > Drilled... | reverse complement strand
AAACGTTGTCGGGTAGATGATTTTGCCTTGGACGGGCAAGCAGTTAGCGGCGAAGGGTTCTGAGGCGTCGACTTCGATCAAGTCAAAGCCTGGGAAGTTGGCAGGGTCCACCCAATGCTTGTTGATGAGCAGGGTTTTATCATCCACCCGTGTAACTGCGGTTTTGAGATGCAGACAGTCGGTCATTTCCACGCCACGAACGGTGTAGCCGTAATTGTCGAGCAAAGCGTTCAGCTGTTTAACTGACGCATCGTTGCTGCGTGTGGACATTCCAATGAAGATCTGTTTTCCGACCACAAGCACATCGCCGCCATCGACTGTGGCAGGTTCGCTGACGTGTAAAAGCGGGCGATGCGGCGATAAGGCAGGGATGATGCTTTCAACCTCTGGCTTGCGCGAGTCGGCGCCGGGGCGGGTAATGACGGCAACTTCGGGCAGAATGAACGCTGTGTCTTCCACGAAAACTGAATCGGGCAGGTCGCGTTCTTCTGGCAGTTCGATCACTTGACAGCCCAAATCTGCAAGGGTGAGGACGTATGCAGCGTGTTGGGTGCGGGCAATATTTACATCAATTGGTGTGCGCTCAATGTGAGTTATCTCGCACTCGTTGAAGCGCGAACTGATGTGGCGTGTGATTGCGATGGTCATTGAAGACAAGGAGTTACATATCGTATGAGGTTAGCGCAGCTTGCAAGTTCTCATACATGGGGACAGTTTGCAGAAAACCTGTCACAGCAAGGGCATGATATACCTGTGGCGGTGCACTGCAAATTTTCAACCCAGAGGTTTCTGGCGAAAGGTAAAGCTTATAGATTTTTTGCAAGGTACGTATTCCGGCACTGGTGAGCATTTGAATATCTTCGAAATTTAGAACAAGGTAACGTACACCTTGTGTGTGGGCTTCTTGTGCGGCAGATAACAGCCCAGCGTCGCTTTGAGCATCAAGCCAGCCGCGCATATGAAAAATAGTGACAGGTCTTTCCTGCTGGTGGATCTGTTCACTCGTGATCTTGAAATCAGGGTTTGCCATATTGCCTCCTTTGTTATTGTTCACCGGAACGATAGCGGTCAATTAACGCCTTGGTGCGATCATCCTTCGGATTGTTGAAGAGTTCTTCTGGTACAGCATCTTCGATCAGTTCACCTTCAGACATTACAATGACCCGGTCTGCAACGTCACGAGCGAAGCCCATTTCGTGGGTAACGACGATCATTGTCATGCCTTCGTAGGCGACCTTTTTCATCACGTTCAACACTTCGCCGATGAGTTCAGGGTCAAGAGCGGAGGTGGGCTCGTCGAAGAGCATTACGCGCGGCTGCATGGTGAGGGCGCGGGCAATGGCAACGCGTTGTTTTTGTCCGCCGGAGAGGCGTAATGGATATTCATCCTTCTTGAAGAGCATACCGACACTATCGAGATTTTGCTCTGCAAGTTCGATGGCATGTTTTCTATCCATGCCTTTGACGGTGACGGGACCTTCGATCACATTCTCAAGCACGGTCATGTGCGGAAAGAGGTTGAACTCTTGAAAGACCATGCCAGTCTTTAAACGCACATCGTGGATGAGTTGACGTCGTTCCTTGTTCTTGACCTCAGCCGGCACTTTGATGCCATCCACTTCGACAACCCCATGAGAGGGGTCTTCGAGGAAGTTCAAGCAGCGTAACAAGGTGCTTTTGCCGGAACCGCTGCGCCCAATGAGGCAAACGACTTGTCGCTCTGGCACTTCAAGACTGATGTTCTTCAACACATGCAAACGCCCGAAATATTTATCGAGGTTCGTGACTTTTACGATCGGCAAAGACGACATGTTATCGGTCTCCCTTTGCGAGGCGTGATTCCAGTTTGCCCTGGAAGTAGGTGAGGATGAGGGTGAGCACCCAGTAGAACATGGCTGCCATGATGAGGGCTTCAAGGTTGTTGAATTGGGCGCGTCCAACTTTGGTGGCTCGCCACATCAACTCGTGAACGAACCCTGTAGCAGAGACAAGAGCCGAGTCTTTCGTCATGGAGATGAAGTCATTGCCCATGGGAGGGATGGCAAAGCGCAATGCTTGCGGCAGGACAACGCGCCTCATGGTCTGACCGGGAGTCATTCCCAATGCCATGGCGGCTTCACGCTGTCCCTTGCCAACTGAACTCAACCCTGCACGGAAGGTTTCAGACATATACGCGCCGTAATTCAAACCCAATGCCATTACGCCTGCCACGATACCAGATAGAATAATGCCAAGCTGCGGCAGCGCAAGGAAGAAGAAAAATATTTGCAAGTAAAGCGGCGTTCCGCGGATCAGGGAGACATAAAATGTGCTGATGGCATAGATCGGCGGGTAGGTTGAGAGTCTGCCAAGGGCTGCCAGGAGAGCCAACAGGATGGCGAATAAGATCGAAAGAACAGAGATCAGCAGGGTTTGCCCCAATCCTTGTGCAATGAAGGTCAGATTCTTCAGAATGAATTCGGTATCTAGTTGAATGGTTTCAAAAGTGAAGGAACCAAGTTGAATATTTTGCCCACTGAAAAGAAAGATCAGGATGAAAAAAAGGACCGCCCAAGAGACGCCAACATGGGTGCGGAACAATCGTTCCTTACGAAGTTGTGCCTGATAAAGAAGTTCTGCCTGAGATTGAGGTGCCTGCCCCTGATTGGTGATGGATGCCATCTGTTACCTCCAAGAGGTGATGTGGAATAATAAAAAGGGAAGCGGTACTAGTACCGCTTCCCTTTTTTCATTATGTCTTACTGGTTGGGAGCCGCGGTCAAATCCACTTCGAACCACTTGTTGGACAGTTCGGAGAGGCGGCCATCTTCGTGCATGGCGTTGAAGAGTTCATCCACCTTGGCGCGCAGGGAGGTGGTATCCAGCGAGGAGGCTTTGTCGAAGGCAGCAGCGAGGTCTTCAGAGAAGACGGCGCCATCAAGCTTAATGACGGGCATGCCAGCGGCGAGATTTGCATCCACCACGGTTTCAGAGGTCACATAGGCAACGAAATCCTTGCGTCCTGAGGCGATGGATTGGGCGCATTCCTGATCGGTTTCGAGCGGAACAACGGTCACGTCAGCGGGTACTTCGGCGTAGATGGAAGCTTCCGGCAAGCCAAGTCCTTCGATGTCGTTGTTCAACCAGGTTTCGTAGGTGGTAGCGCCACCGGCACAAACAGCCTGTCCGGAGAGACCTTCGAGGGAGTCGATGCCAGAGTCAGCGGCGACCGCAACAACAGCGGGGGTGTAGTAGTAGGGCACGCTGAAGTCGAGGATTTGCTGGCGGGCGGTGGTCACGGTCATGGAACCAACGCTCATGTCCCATTTGTCAGCCCAGCTGCCGGCTGTGATCGCATCCCATGAGGGGGTGGCGAAACAGGTTTCTACACCAAGGTATTCACCAATGGCAGCAGCAACATCCACATCGAAGCCTTGCATCTCAGCAGTGGTGAGAGCATCGGCAGGGCACTTGGTATCTGAAGGGCGGCTGCCATCTGTGTTCAAGAATGACTGAGGCTCATAGTTCGGGTCGGTGGAAATGAGGATGTATCCACGTTCCTGAATGGCTCCGAGCAGGTCTGAAGCGGAAGATGAGCTTCCGCCGCCGCATGCTGCGAGCACGAGAGATGCTACAGCAAGAAGGCTAACAAGGGTCAAAAGTTTTTTCATTTTCTCCTCCGAGAGAAACAAAAGTTTGGCAGCATATTGCTGCCATGGAATGGACGTATTCCACGGCTTTAAGGATAGACCATTTTTTTCAATTGTGCAAGGATTTTGGTTATTAAAATTCGTAATGGTAGAATTGCATAGTTAAATTTTTCGGAGGCAAATCAAATGACAGCTATATTTCCGAGCGAGGAATGGTTGAAGGGGTTGGAAGAGAAATTGAATTCTGACGAGCGTTATGCCGAGATCGCAAAAAATTGGGAGGGCGATCTTTTTTTCTACATCGAACCAGATGGTAATTTGAAAGAACAACTGACGTTCTATCTCGACCTGTGGCATGGTAAATGCCGCAAGGTGGAATACAAAGCTCTTCCGGCGAATTACCCCAAACCTGCATTTGTCCTCACTGCAGACTATAACAACATCACCGCAGTGTTGACCGGCAAGTTAAACCCGATGACCGCCATGATGACGATGAAATTAAAGGTCCATGGCAGTATGGCGTATATGATGCGTAATGTGCCCACAGTGTTGGATTTTGTGCGGTGTGCGCAAGAAGTTACCAAAGAGATCGTCTAATTGAAATTCAACGAGAGAATGACGGGTTGAAGCCATCTTCAACCACGTCAATGCTTAAACACAAACCTTTATGCTTCCTATTTTAAAGATCAACCTTTCAACAAGAACGACCGAAGAATTCGTCATCCCAAAAGAATGGGAGAATGATTTTCTTGGCGGCGCTTCTCTCGCCGCGCGGATTTTGTATCCCTACCTCACAAAAGATTTAGATCCATTATCGCCTGAAGCGCCGCTTCTATTTATCAATGGTCCATTGACCGGCACGAACGGTCCAACTACCGGACGTTTTGTAATTTGTGGAAAAGGTGTTGCCACAGGTTTGTGGGCGGAGTCTCACATTGGTGGCTTTTGGGGACCGGAACTTCGCAAAGCAGGCTACTATGGCTTGTGGATCACAGGAAAAGCTTCCAGCTTGGTATATCTTTGGATTCAGGATGGCAGGTTCGAGGTCCGGGATGCGGCGGGTTTGATGGGCAAAGATATTTACGAGACGCAGGAACTTGTCAAAGCGGAGGTTGGAGTCAAAAGCGCGCGAGTCGCAGTGATCGGTGAAGCGGGTGAACGTGGAGTGAAGTTTGCATCCATCGCTTGCGATCATGGGCGATTGGCTGGGCGTACCGGCATGGGCGCTGTGATGGGTTCGAAAAATCTTAAAGCCATTGCTGTGCATGGTACCCAAAAGTTCGAAGTGACAAAAGAATATGCGTCTGTGCGTTCCACAGTCAACCGCACACTCATCAACGACAATGAAGCCAAAGTGATGGGTGAGGTGGGGTCTGCAGGTGCGGCGAATTATTCGGAATATTTGGGTGCCATGCCTGCGAAGTATTATCACCAGGGCTCGTTTGAAGCGGTGGATAATATCTCCGGCGCGAAGATGACTGAAACGATCTTGGTTGGACAGAGTGCCTGTCAGGGATGTGTGATCGCCTGCGGACGTGTGGTCAACCTCGGCGATGGGAAGAAGCGCAAAGGTCCAGAGTATGAGACGGTGGTTGGGTTTGGTCCCAACTTATTAATCGATGATCTGCATGAAGTGGTTCGTCTTGGCGAAATGTGCGACAAATATGGGATGGATACCATCAGCACAGCAAACACGATCGGCTTGGCTTTCCATCTTTTTGAAATGGGAAAAATCACGCCTCAAGATACGGGCGGGCTTGATCTGCGTTGGGGAGATTTTCTCGCCGTTCGACAGCTGATCCACATGATCGCGCGCCGCGAAGGGATCGGTGAGGTGATGTCGAACGGTTCGCGTGCCTTGGGCAAGGCGTTCGGCGCGGAGGATGAAGCCGTGCAAGTGAATGGATTGGAAGTGGCGTATCATGATCCGCGTGGCGTATCGGGGATGGCGCTTTCATATGCGACCAGCCCGCGAGGCGCATGCCATAACCAGTCTGATTACTTCTTTGTGGATTGGGGTCACACGCATGAAGAAATCGGGATTGAATATTTTGAGCGGCAAGCTCATGCCGAAAAAGCGGCAAACGTGGCTCGACATCAAAATTGGCGCACCCATTTCAATTCAATGTTGTTCTGTATTTTCGCTAATGTCTCGCCTCAAGACCAAGTGGATTTGGTCAATGCGCAGTTGAATCTCGGCTGGACGGTGAATGACTTAATGCGTTCTGGTGAGCGCGCTTGGAATCTCAAACGTGCCATCAACATCCGCATGGGGTTGACGAGCAAAAATGATGTCTTGCCAAAAGCGTTGCTTGAACCGTATCACGAGGGCGGTTCTGCGGGGTATGTGCCAGATTTTGACGGCATGATCCGCGCCTACTATGACTTCCGCGGCTGGGATTGGGAGACAGGCAAGCCGAAGAAAGAGAAGTTAGTTGAATTGGGGTTGGGGGAAGTAGCGAACGATCTTTGGAGTTAGGTTGTATGTGACAAGGAATCAGGGATTCGGTTTTCCTGATTCCTTGTCACTGTTTCCTTATCCTTAATCTCCCAAAAGCTTTTTCTCAAAACACACACTATTTTCCACCCCCACATACTGCCCATAATTTGGAATATATTGATAACCACTTTTTTCGTATAAGTGGATTGCCGCTGTTTGAGTCTTTCCCGTTTCGAGAACACATTTTTGATAGCCTAGTTCAACGGTCCACGCCTCTAACTCAGAGAGAATCTTTCCAGCAATTCCCTTGCCTCTGCTTTCAGGGGAGGTGTACATGCGTTTCACTTCCATTACACCGAGTTCATATTCTTTGATCGCGCCGCAGGCTACGGCTTTGCCGTCTTCATATGCCACGATAACGTGTTTGATCATGTTGACCTTGTTGAACTGCGCGTAAAAATCATTTTGATCGCCATTGTTCTTGGCGAGGTCTGCATCGAGAAAGCGAATGAGGTGAATAAAGTCGGGGTTTTCGGAGTTGGTTCTGGTAAGGGTAAGCATATAAGAGTTCCTTTAAAAGCATTTTATCTGTAGATGAAAGCAGATGTATTAGATTTTATACCCCAGGCAGGGAGTGGATGAACATATCGAGTTTTTCATTCACAACTTCTGGTTGCTCATACATGGGCATGTGACCAGCACATTCAAGCAATAAAAATTTATCTGGTTTTAGCCATTCTGCGATCATGTCTGCCCATTTGGGTGCAAGGGTGTTGTTCTCTTTGCCCCATCCAAGCAGCGTGGGCGGAAAATTGACTGGTCTTTGCCGCGGCTGGCTGAAGACATTGAAACTGTCCAAACCCATGACCAGCCAGTAGAGAGATGCCCTCAGGCGTGGATCATGTCTCTGCTGTTCCACGAATGTATCGAGCATCGGGTGGAGTGTAGGCTCTCCATTTGCATAGATCAACGTGGAGTTGAGTGATTGAAAATTAGGATGTCGTGCCGAATCGATCATGAATTTGTGAATGGCTTTGCCGATTTTTGTACGAGGTCTTAAACCTGCCCAAAACTGCAAACGCGGATTAAGCATGGGAATTCCGCCGCAGATGTTGAATAACGCCAATGCCTTAACTTTTTCGGGATTACGAAGTGCAAACTGAAGCGCAATAGCAGACCCAATGCAATTGCCAACCAGAATCGGGGTTGGACAATTCAACTTGTTCGGTAATTCAGACAAGCCGTTTACATAATTTTCCAGCGTTAACGGTTCATTTGGGCGGTGAGAGCGTCCAAAACCAGGCAGGTCTGGTGCGATGACATGGTGCGTGGATGAAAAATACTCGAGCTGATACGCCCAGTTTTGGAATGTCCCGCCGCCATTGTGTAAGAAGATGATGGGGGTGCCTGACCCGCTTTCAAAACAATTCCAAGTCTGTCCGAGGATCTGAAGCGGGTATTCGTTAGCCTTCAAAATTCACCGGTTCTTACAAGCCAAGTTTGCTGGGGTCCATCAGGTAGAGGTTGTAAAGCCCGGCGGCTATTCCGAGTAGGAACACGAAGGAAACTATGATCTTTTCAGATATTTTTTCTGGCACGCCAACGAATTTTGGAAACAGAAAAAGAAAGATACCCATCACAATTCCGATCGGACCTGCCACAACATAGCGTAAGGAAAATGTCCCCTCGGCATAAAAACTTGCCCATTGAGAATTTACGAGCCAATAAGAAAGGGCGGCAATTGCAAGACCAAACAAACGAATAATCCACATAACGAACTCCTCCATGATGAAATGATTTTTCGGATTATACCTGCCCAACAAAAAAGCCTCCTCGCAAGGAGAAGGCTCAATTTGTTGAATCAGTTTTGGGTTAAGTATGAAGCGGGCTAGAACTCGTCTTCTTCTTCAAGCCATTCGTCGTCTTCTTCGCCGTCGCCTTCTTCATCTTCCCATTCATCTAGCTCTTCTTCATCCTCCCACTCGTCCTCAGCGGCGGCGCCATCGGTGGGGGAATAGGTCACACAGCCGGTATCGGGGTCGAACTCAACGGCGGCGGCGCCGCACAACCCTTCATCCAGAAAGACACAATCAACGTAGTGACACTTGATACGGGGCATTTGGAATCCTCCTAATTCTCGTTTCGGAATAGTCGTACAACCGCAATGATAAAAATGATTGTCATGGCAACCTGCGATGTGACACAGAACGGACAGATCGCCTTGAGTAGTTCAAGCTCTACATATACAAGCCAGAGTGTGAATATAAAACCCGTAAGCGACATGCCGAAGACCAGCAACGTGCCGTTCTTTCGAAAGAACTCGTTCTTGTTCTCGTAGTACAGCACGATCAATATTGCGGCATAGCCCACAATACCAAACACTGCCACCGGAATTCCATTCACTTCCGAAAAGCGGCTGGCGTTCACAGTGGAGCAATCGCCAGAGCCCAAGCACATTCCGTCGTTACCGGTGTACTTGTATATTGTCATGTAAACCGACACCGCCAAACCGATGATCACAAGCGCGATCATCGCGCGGTAAAGCCATTTATCCATGGTTCCTCACAATAGAATAGCGTCTACTTCTGAACCAGCAGGCACGCATTTTACACCAGCGGGGATGATTAGTAAAGCATCCGCCTGTACTAGTGACAAAAGATTCCCCGAACCCTGATGCCCGGTCAGAATTGCAATGCGAATGCCATTTTGGACTTGGATTTTCGCCCGCAGATAACTCTCTCGACCATCAGATTCAATTTCCTCTTCGCATCGCACGCGGACCGTTTGCCTGTCTCCATCCATGTTGCCGTTCAGCCGCTCAAGCGTGGGACGCACGAAAACCTCAAACCCAACGAATGCCGAAACCGGATTTCCCGGCAACCCAATGAACGGAATGCCGCGATATTCACCAAATGCCAGCGGTTTGCCGGGGCGCATGTTCACACGCCAGAAATCCATGGAGCCGTTGGCGTCAATTACTTCTTTGATGAAGTCGAATGCGCCGACGCTCACACCTGCGGACGAAAGAATTAAATCCGCTTTTTCACTTGCGGCTTTATCGAGCAGACCCGTAACAGACTCGCGTGTGTCTTTTGCCACGCCAAGCCGAATGACTTCTGCGCCTGCGTTGACAATTGCCGCTGCCAGCGCATACGAATTCGAATCGCGGATCTTGCCAGGTTCGAGCGGAGCATCTACTTCGAGCAGTTCATCGCCAGAAGAAAGCAATGCCACCCGCGCCTTTTTGTGGACGGTGACGTTTGCATATCCAAGCGTTGCCAGCAAACCCAGGTCTTGCGGCTTGAGCATGCGTCCTTGTTTCAAAACAGGATCACCAGAGCGCATGTCCATGCCGCGCGGGCGGACGTTTTCGCCTGCGTTAATGTGTTTTGAGAAGGTGATGGTTTTGGGGGCAACCGTCCCAGCATGGCGGGTGTTGAAATCGGTATCTTCGACGGGGATGACGCTGTCTGCGCCGTTAGGGAGATGTGCCCCGGTCATGATACGCGCGGCTTGACCAGCTTGCAGAGAAACCGTCGGCGCAGAACCGGCTGGGATATCAGCAACCACGTTCAAGGTCACGGGAGAGGCGGATGTGTCTTCGGCTCGCAGAGCAAATCCATCTACAGCTGAATTGTCGAATGGCGGGTAATCTCCATCGGCAAGAATGTCGATTGCCAAAGTGCGATTGACCGCCTCGATCAGCGGAACCGTTTCAGTTGTGGTGGCTTTGAAGTGGGAAAGGATGCGCTCACGCGCTTCAGTAACAGTAAGCATATCGAAGCGCCGCGATTATACCCCCATACGGCTTATCGCCAAGTTCACGTGTGTCGTGAACTTGGCGATCTTTGCGCTCTTCGCGGTAAATTTATCCTGGCTTCGTACGTACCGCTTCCATTACATTCGGCAAATTTTCGATGCGCGTGAGAATGCGGCTTAACTGCGTCAGGTCTCTTACTTCGATGATGAGTCTCAGATCTGCAATGCTGCGATTGACGTTGACCGAAACATTGTTGATATTGATGTTTTCGTCGGAGAGCAGATTTGAAATATCGCTCATCAGACCCTGACGGTCGTACGCCTTGATCTTGACCGGAACCGGGAAGGTATGCTCCACATGCCCCCAGCCAACTTTGAGCAAGCGTTCGCGGTCTGGAGTGAGCAGAATGTTGGGGCAATCCTGTCTATGGATGGTCGCGCCGCGTCCGCGGGTGATGTAGCCTACGATCTGGTCGCCGGGCATGGGATTGCAGCATTTTGCCATCGAAGCCAGCATGCCTTTTAAGCCGACGACTTCAACCGCATCGGTGAGCTTTTGCGGAGATGCAGGTGCATTGGCTTCAAGGATATCTTTGATCTCTTCATCTTCAGCAAACTGTTTGATGACCTTGC
>Ga0075012_10006655_pt1 | contig 10462 bp, 19 predicted proteins | sample All_14_2_FD_71474 | JGI IMG/M metagenome (GOLD analysis project Ga0075012, IMG submission 71474) | Freshwater microbial communities in response to fracking from Pennsylvania, USA - Allegheny Zone_MetaG_DW_15 | ecosystem: Environmental > Aquatic > Deep subsurface > Groundwater > Drilled... | reverse complement strand
ATGCGGGAAGCTGTGAGTCGGGGGCATTTGTCGAAAGCAAGGGCGGAGCAATGCGGGATCGAGGCGCGGCAGGTAGAGGGCCGCGTCGAAGAAATCATGGCAATGAAAACGCCTTGGAACGAGGGTCTAGCGGGTTGGTGAATAGGTCGTTAGCACATCCGGCAGGATCAATGCGCCGGGCCGTCTCGACAAGCAAAGACTCGAGTCGGGCGACTTGATCCTGTAGGGCTTGGATATGGGCGCGCTGGTAGCCGGTCCCGGCGATTTCTCGGGCGCTGAGGCGCGTTTTGCCGTCCGGGCATACTACGGCGTCACTTTCCCAAGAAAACCCGCGCCAAGCATCGCCACAGCCGGGCGGAATGCCTTCGGCGTGAAACAGGAGCAGCGAGTATGCGGCCGGCGGAATCTGGACAGAACCATCGAGCCATCGGGAAACGGTCGTCCGATGCACGCTGCAAAGCTCGGCGGCGCGGCGGTCGCCGATTGGGTTGAGCGAATCCCAGATGACCCGGTGCACTTCGTCCGGGCCGGGGGGCGCTTTCGGGAAGCCCAGCACGTTCCGACCTTGCGAAATGTGCTTTTTCTTCCGTTCGACTTCATAGCGCCGGAACCATTTTTCGTAGGCTTCGGCGTGGCCGTTCTTCGCGGCAACCATCAAAACGCCTCGTTTTTGTACGATTTATCGGCGAGTCTTTTTAACCGTTCGACGATAGTACGTAAAAAACATTTGTCAATCGGCGGCGACTTCGGCGCGGAAGATCGGCATTCTTTACTTCTTTTTGCGCGAGGGCGCGGCACGAATGCCGGGCAAAATATGCCAATGTGTGAATCGCCGTCGTCATGCCGAAGCGCGCATAATTTGTATTGAGTCGTCGCAAAGGTAAAGCGCAAGAAGCCTTGAGCCGCAACGGTTAAGGGCCGGTTTTGGGGTGTGCACAATGCACATGCCGGCATTCTGAGAAAAACAAGCAAAAACGAATGCAAGGCGCATAAAAGCGCGCCGCAGTTGGGGCGGTGTGTCTGCATGGCTGGATTTCCCTATCAAGTCAAGAGGCGGATTTCAGCGTAGTCCACATCCTAGAAAACGCAAGGCGGCGGGGGCTTGTGGACCGTTTTCGTTTTCGCTAGATTTGTCCCGCTGTCCGGCCTCTGGCGCTATGCCAAGTAGGTTTCGCGGGTTCCCTATCCCCTAGAAATTGACGCCGGGCAGCACCGAATTTTTCGGTCAGGTCGGGCGGTTAATTTGGGGTGGGTCATGTGCAATCGTCGGGTTCTACGGTGTGGAATTGGGGGGCTGTCGTTTGGCGCGTCGGTCTTTGATGGCAGCGAAGAAACGGAGCGCGGCAAGGTGGCGCTGTACGTGGAAGTTCGAGGCAATGACGGGCAGGCGTCAGCGGAAGTTAGAACCTATTGCCGGTCGGGATTCTTGCGCCGGCTGGCCGCTGATCTGTTGGCCGCAGCAGAAACCATAGAAGCGACGGAGGGCGAATGAACACGGCCGTTCGTCCGTTCCCGATACCGGGACAGGAACAGGAACCGGAAACCGTCACGGCGTACGATAAAACGCGCCTCGCGTTGGCCGGGCGCATTGCGGCCGGGCTGTGCGCGAATCCGCATGTCTGCACGCAGCAAAGCTGGCGCGGCGCGGTGGCTCGGGATGCCTTGCAAATCGCCGATAACCTGCTTTTGCTGGTCACGACGGGGGGCTGTTGATGCTGCAAGCGGCGCGGCGCGATTGGGCGGCGGATACGCTCGGGGCGATCCCGGCGGCGTGGCGCGGTCGCGTGGCGCGTCTGCACGGCGAACGGATGGAAGCGGCGCGCGCCATGCCGGCGGGAACGGGCGCGGCGTCGGATGCGGAACGCGAGGCCAATCTATGGCTGGCCGGAACGGCGGAACGAATGCGCGCCATCAGGGTGCCGCTGAACCTGTCGGATACCGAACTGTGCGAACTGGCGCGGCGGTGCGCTGCGGAATGTGTCGACATTGCCTTCTCCGTTACGGTAACGGATACGGCCGCAATTCGCCGGAAAATGGCCGCGTTTGTCGTCGGGTACGGGATCGAACCGCCGTTGCAAAAGATCAGCGACGAAACAGGCGAAATAACCGGCGTTTCCGATATGGGGGCCATTCGCCGTATGGGGTGCGGGGTGTGGTGGCGTCGGCGGTTAAGGGTCGCGCAAGGCCGGGCAATCGAGCGGGAAGCCATCCGGCTTGGCTACGTGCACAAGAATCGGGAAATGTACGCCAGTACGCTATCGGTTGAGCGCCGGCAGCAGCAGAAGCGGCGCAACGCGAAGGCGCTGGCCGATACCGTCGCCGTCAATCAATACGGCGATGAATTCACGCTGGCCGAACTGGCGGCGAGAGCGGTATCGAATCCGGTTATCCGGCGCGGCGAACTGATGACGCGCATTGCCGGCTTCGAATCCATATCGCGGGGGCTGGAACACGTCGCCATGTTCTTCACGGTGACATGCCCGTCACGGATGCACCCGAAGAAACAGGCAGGCGGCAACGTCTTTGACAATCCGAAGTACGACGGCACGACGCCCAAAGAGGCGGCGCGCTACCTGTCGGGAATGTGGGCGAAGTGCCGGGCGGCGCTAGCACGGGCCGGCGCGGCCGTGTATGGCTTTCGCATCGCGGAACCGCATCACGACGCAACACCGCACTGGCACTTGCTTCTGTTCATGGCCGGCGAGTTCAAGGCGACCGTTTGCAGCATCTTCGCCAAGTACGCCCGGCAGGAAAACGCCGAAGAAATGACGAGCAAAGAGGCGCGGAATGCGCGCTTTCTGGCGAAGGAAATCGAGTACGAAAACGGATGGACGGCGGCGGGGTACATCGCCAAGTACGTGAGCAAGAACATCGACGGCGGCGGTTATCAGGTGCAGGGCGATTTAGAGGGCGGCGCTTATGACGCGTTCACGCCTTCGCATCGCGTCGAGACATGGGCGTCCACGTGGGGGGTCCGCCAGTTTCAACAGATCGGCGGCGCGCCGGTCGGGGTGTGGCGGGAGTTGCGCCGGATCAAAGACGCGGAGGTGTTGACGGATACGGTTCGCCGGGCCTACGGCGCGGCTGACGTGGGGAACTGGCACGCCTACAACGAAGCGCAGGGCGGCGTGCTGGCGAAGCGCAAGGATAGGCCGGTCGCGGTGGCCTATACGCGAGAGGGCGAACGCTACGACGCCGACAAGGGCGAATGCTACGAAGCGCCGGCGACGAAGTACGGCGAGAAGGCGGCGAAAGCGGTTTATGGGGTGCGGGATTGTGTCAAGGGCCGGGCGTTTGTGACTCGGGTTTTTCGATGGGAAGTGAAAACGGGGGGGAGAGCGTGCACAAGTGTCATTTCAGGATCATCGGAGAGCGTTCGCGGGGGTGGTTTAACTCGTGGGGTTGTGGGTGTGGGCTGCGCTTCTGGCGTCCAAAGTAGCGCGGTTGTTTTTGGTTTTGATTTTGCCGGGCTTGCCCGGCCTTGGACTCGTGTAAATAACTGTACGGAAGGGGTTGGAAATGGAGAAGGAAAGCTTGCAGGTTCGAGCCTACAAGGTGCGGAACCGGGTACAAAACGCGGCGGCGGGAATGTTCATGCCGGCGGATGCTCGGGCGGCGATCAACGCAATGGCCGAAATCCTCGCGGAAGTGGCGGCGGAAGTAGTCGATTTGCGCGGACAGGCAGCGCCAGCGAGGGCGGCGCTTGAGCAAGGGGGCGGCAATGGCTAAGCGCGAGGTTTTGGGGTACATGCCTTGCCCCGAGTGCGACTTCGAACGCGCCGAAATCAAGCGCCAGAAATGCGGCGTAAAGCTGTACCGCTATTGCCCGGAGTGCAACGCCCAGGCTTTCGCACGGACAGAGGCGCAAGAAAAGGCGATGCGCCGGGCCATCGCAAAAACCGGCGTGCCGCCGGTCGTAGTGGAAGCGCCAAAGCCGGCACCGGCACCGGATCCGGAAAAGCCGGCGGAACCGAAGAAGGCCGCGCCGAAGGCGAAGGCACCGGCACCGGAGCCAAAGCCGGCACCGGAGCCGGCACCGGTCGTCAAAAAATCGGCCTTTTCTGATGCGTTGGGATTTTTGGGGGTGAAATGATGGGACAAGAACAGACAAGCGCGCCGGCCATGACGCCGGAACAGGCGGCGGATTTTGCGGCGCTGCAAGCCGGGGCCGTGGAACAGGAAACCGAAGCGGCGGCGATGGCAACAGAGCCGGCCGGGCCGGATTTGGCCGGCGAAATCACCGGCTTGGTGCTCGCCTTCGTGGCGATTGCCAAGCCGATTCTGCCAAGTCTCGAAGGCATCTATACGCCGGAAGTCACGGCGGCGGCGGCGGGGGCCGTGGCGACCGTTTGCAATAAGCACGGCTGGCTATCCGGCGGAATGATGGGCGAATGGGGCGAGGAAGTGGCGGCGGCTATCGTGATCGTTCCGCTGGCGATTGCCACGGCGAAAGCGGTACGCACCGACATCGACGAAAACAACCGTAAGGCCGAATACATCAAGCTGCGAAAGCAAGCGGACTTGGTGCAGCATATGAACATCGCACACAACCTAGACGGCAAAACGGAGCCGGTCGGGGATGCGCCGAAATGGGGGCAGCTGACGCCACAGCCGGCGGAACTGGAAGGGGTGCCGGCTTGAAAACCATAGACGGCCGACTGGTCGCCGTCGGCGGTGCGTCCCGGTCGGGCAAAACGATCTGGACAAGCCGGGCCGTGGCGAACGATGAACGGATTTTTGCTTGGGACCCAGAGGATCAATGGTCAGGGCTGAAAGGCTGGAAGAAGGCGACAACGCGGGGGCAATTGCTTGCGGCGGTGCAAACGCCGGGGCCACAAAAAGTCGCCTATGTGGCGGGGGGAAATCTTCCGGTCGAGTTCAACTATTGGGCCGGCAGTGTGTTCTACGCCGGCCGCTATGTCGGGCCGCTGTCGGCCATCGCGGAGGAAGTCGCCGATGTGACAACGCCCAGCAAAGCGCCGGGCAATTGGGGGATTCTGCTGCGGCGCGGCTTGAAACGCGGCATCAACATATATGCCATTTCGCAACGCTGGCAGGAAGCCGACAAGACGGCGCTCGGCAATGCGTCGGAGTTCGTTCTATTCCGCCAAAACGGCGCGGTGGCGGGAAAATATCTTGAGCGAATGACCGGCGTTCCAGCGTCGGAAATCCCGACAGACAAGCTCGATTTCATCGTCTTTGACCCGACGACCGGAAAAATAAAGCGGGATCGCCTGACATTCTGAAAAGTCAATAGACGGTATCGGTATGCGTAACACATACGGCCTCTTTCGGGCCGTTTTTTTTGGTCGTCAAATTGAGCCTTACGCCGGGGGGGCGTATTTCTCAATTTTGGAGACATGGAAACATGACAACGGACCAGATGCAAAACCTTGCCATTTCGGCGGGTATCCTTTTCGCGGCTTACAAGTTCGGGCCGGGCGTGGTCAAGGCGGGCGCGGTCGCCGTCGCCGCCGTGATCGTGGCGCGCAACGTGCCTTACGTCAAAAACTCGTTCTAAGGGGCTGATGCTATGGCAGTCGGAAAAATCATCCGCGACGGCTTGCCCTTCGCTAACGTGGTCGCTACGGGTACAGCGACAGCCAACGTAACGCCGGGCCGCACGCTCGAAAAAATCACCTTGAAACTCGGTGGCACAACCTTCACCAAAGCCATGATTTCGCGCTTGGTCGTCAAGGCCAACGGCAAGGCCATTGTCGATACCACGGGCACCATCCTGGACAAGCTGAACGCCTATCGTTCGAACATCGCGCAAGACGCGGCTTATCTGGATATCTTCTTCGCCGACTTCTCCAAGCTCGACGAGTTCGACCGGATGGTTTCGGCGTTTGATACGTCCATTGGCATCGTCAACATTACGCTGGAAGTGACCATTGCCGGCGCAACCGCGCCGACGCTGGCAATGAAGCTGGTTGAATCGGGCCAGCAAAAGAGCCGGGCCGGCGAAGCTGCGCCGTGGTCGCCGCTGTTGCGCAAGTTCATTTCGTATCCGTTCAACATCGCCAGCGGCGGCAAACTGCCGTTTCAACTGCCGTTTGGTCCGCAGAATGGCGCGATCATTGAGCGCGTGCATGTGCAGAATACCGGCGGTTTGATGACCGGCGCGACCGTCAAGCAAGACGGCTTGGTCGTGATGGAAAACATCAAGCTCGAAAACGAGTTCCAGCAAAAGCAGCTTGGCCGCACGCCACAGGCGAACATTTACACGCTGGATTTTGTCGCCGATGGCAACGTCCGAAAGGCGCTCGATACCCGTGACGCCAAGTCGCTCGAATGGCTGTTTGATTTCAGCGGCGCGGATTCCGGTACTGTGATCGTGGAATATCTCGACACGCTCGGCAATCTATAAGCGGGGGGCGCGATATGTCGCTTGCTTATCAAGACGCGGGAATCTGGGACCCTGTAACCGATAGTTATGAGGCGTACCCGTGGGAAGCGGCCAGCGCCTCGAACTTCGGCGGCGGATGGTCGCAAACGTTGCAAGATATCGCCAAGCTGACGGCTGGCACAGTGTCTCAAGGAATCCTGCTGCAAAAGAACATTCAAGGGCAGGCTTATCTTGAGGGGCAGAGAATCGCTGAGGCGCAAGCGGCGGCAAGAATGGCAACGGGGGGGATCCCGCCGTTGTTCTTGCTGATCGGCGGTGCGGCGCTGCTGTTCTTCATGGCTAAGGATTAGCCGTGATTGATCCATTTTTTGGAACGGTCGTCGGTGCGGTCGGTAACGTGCTCGGCGGGGCGGTGCAGAGCCAGCCGGCCGGTCCGGCCATTTCCGGCGGTAATCCGGTCATCGGTCTGGATTTTTCGGATTGGACGGTCGCAACGTCAGGAAGCAAGGCCGAAGGATCGAGCGATAAGCCGGCCTTGCCGAACTGGTTACTGATGGCCGGCTTGGCTTTGGCGGCGGTGGTGGCGGTCAAGTGGATCAAATCACGCTAACCGCCACGGCGGCGAACTGGACCGAAGCGGCGGCGCGGCAATTCGCCGCCGTTTTGTCGTATGTCGGCGTCGATTCGTTGCGCGGCCAGGTGGAAAGCGGCGCGGCGCAACTGTTCGAGCTCTACGTCGACAAAAGTTTCGATCCTTGCGGATGGTACGTGCTGCGGATCGATCAAAGCGAAGAAGGGCCGGAAGGCGTGGTCGTGGCAGCAGTCGGACATTGGGCCGGCGTCGATATCACGGCAACCATGCTGCCGCTCGTAGAAAAGCAGTTTTACGGGTGCGTCTCGGTGCGCGTTCATACCGATAGGCCGGGAATGGTCCGCAAGCTGTTGAAACAGGGCTACGGACAGCCGGAAATGATTGTTAGGAAGAAACTATGAGCATCGCATATCTGCGGTTCCATCTCGAAAAAGACATGCGCGGCGGCGGTCTGTGCAAAGGATCGAATTCAAAGTCGGCGACGACGACGACGACGAACACCACGGATAAACGGATGGTCGTTGACGGCGGCAGCATGGGCGTCACGGCGGACGGTTCAACGATCAACGTGACGACGCTAGATTCCGGCATCGTGCAGGCGGCGCTGGATACCGTCAAGGCGGCGGACGCGACCAACGGCGAGGGATTCGAGGGGCTGTTATCACTGGCAGATAAGCTGTTCGACAAGGGCGGCGAACTGGTCGCCAGTTCGCAGAATACGGCGCTGGCGCAAATCGAAGCGATCAACGCGGCATCCGCCGACAAGGCCGGAACAATTGACCAAAAAACCATGATAGTGCTAGCGGTCGCCGGGGCGGCGGCGCTGGTGCTGGCGAAGGGAAATTAGCATGTATCAGGCCTTAACACTGAGCGCCGGGGTGCCGGTTCAATTCTATGAAAGTGCCGACTTTTTCCGGCTCCTGGCATCGCCAACGGTCGATGTGTCGATCTATTTCTACCGCAACGGCGCGGAAGTGGGGAGCGTGCTGAATGTCGGCGCCGGCTACGCGGAACAATTCGACAACGGCTTCGATCGGCTGGTCATCGCCAGCGAAGGCGGCGGCGCGGTGGCCTATGTCACCAAAACCGGCGGCGATGTGCGGTACGACACACCGCCAAACGGCAATGTCACCGTCACAAATACCAGCGGCGCGGTAGTTGATACCGATGTAACGGTCACGAGCGCAAGCGCGCAACTGGTGGCGGCGAAGGCCGGTCGGCGCTATCTGCTGATTCAAAACAAGGATGCGGCCGGGGTCGTCTATATCAGCTTCGGAAAAGCCGCCATCGTCGGCAAGGGCATCAAGATTCCGGCCGGCGGCAGTTATTCGGCCGATGCGAACTATTGCCCCAACGATCAGATATTCGCCATCGGCAGCATTGCCAGTAATGCCAATGTGGTAGTGGTTGAGGGTTAAGCCGTGGGCGTTTCGACTGTCGCGCCGGATCGGCCGCTGATCGTCTGGGAACCATCGGCAAGCGTGCCGGCGGGGTACATCAAGGCCAACGGCGCATTGGTAAGCCGTTCGGCGTATGCATGGCTGTTCGGTCGCATCGGGGCAACGTTCGGCGCGGGGGATGGTTCAACCACGTTTCAGCTGCCGGACTTGCGCGGGGAATTCTTGCGCGGACTGGACGATGGGCGCGGGGTGGATGCCGCACGGGCTCTCGGGTCGGCGCAATCGGACGATCTGAAAAGCCATACGCACTCAATAGCGGTCGGCGGGGCGGTCGGTGGGTCGTTTACGGCGGTAGGAAATCCGGCGTCAGACGTTCGGTCAACGTCTGCGGTAGGAGGGGCCGAAACCCGGCCGCGCAACGTCGCAGGCCTGTACTGCATCGCCTACGCGCCATAAGGGGGAAGCATGGAGAAGAAAAAAGTCTACAGCTATGACGGAAAAACCGGCCTCTATGCCGGGGAAGCCGTCGCCGATGAAAGCCCGTTGGAGCCGGGCGTTTTCCTGATTCCGCGCCATGCGACGGAACAGGAACCGCCGTCAGAAATCGCGGCCGGGTTCGCTGCCTTCTGGCGCGGGAATATTTGGTCGGTCGAGGCCATCCCGGAACAAGACGACGATTTGGACGGACGGCAAGACGCGCCGCAAGGATTCGCGCCCGTGCCGGAAAAGCCGGGATTCTTTGCGCGCATTGTGCGGTGGTTGGGTGCATGAGTGCCGCCAAGCTCGCGGCGGCGGCGGTGCTCGCGGTGGGCGCGTATGTCGTCTGGAAGCGGGGGCAGGTTGAGCCGGGGCAGGTCGTCGCCTATGGCGAATCATGGCAGTTGGGCGACGCGTTCGGCGAAGTCGCCGACACGGTAGCGGAAACTGTCGGGGCTTACACGGGGGTCACAGTGGGATCGAGTCGATACGAACAGGCATTAGCCAAACCGGAAAACGCGGCAATCGTCGCGCTACTGACGGCGGCGGAAAGCCGACACGGCATACCGGCCGGGCTGTTGGTGCGTCAGGCATGGCAGGAAAGCCGGTTTAATCCTTCGGCGGTGTCGCCAGCCGGGGCAAGGGGCTTAATGCAATTTATGCCGGCGACGGCGGCGGAGTGGGGCGTCTCGGTATTCGATCCCGCCTCAAGCGCGGACGGTGCCGGGCGCTACATGAAATGGCTTTATGGTCGCGTGGGTTCGTGGCCGCTGGCGCTGGCCGCGTATAACTGGGGCATCGGCAACGTGCTGCGGCAAGGCATGGATTCGGCACCGAAGGAAACGCGGGATTACGTCGCCAGCATTGGCGGCTTCTTGGGGCTGTGACGATGGAACAAAAGGAACAGTGCGATTTTTGCCGGGCGGCGCGTGCGCTGGTGCTCGGCGCGGTCGGGGCGGTGGCGTATTTCATCTGGGGGCGTAAAAAATGAAGGGCGAAGATTTAGCGGTGATCGGCGCGGCCGGGCTGGTGGTGGCGGCAATTCTCTATTTCACCAAAGGCCAGTCAGGAACGGGACAAACGCCCATGGATGCGTTCAAGGGCTTTGGCGCGTATATCCCGACGCTGGAAGAGACGGCCGAAACGGGCATCACGGCCGGGTCACTGTTCAACACCGGGCAGGGCGGCGGGTATCTGTCAGGCTATCCAACCATGTCGAGCGGATACACACAAAGCCCGGTCAAGGTCGGGTCACTGTTCAACACGGGCGACGGCGGCGGATTCCTCACGAACTGGAACGCCACACAACCGCTGATTGGCTACTCGTCAGCGAGGGACCGATGAAGCCGGTCTATTGGATTGCCGGCGGCGCGGTGCTCGTGGCGCTGGCCTATGCGGCCGTCAAGCGCGCCGGGGGCGCGGCCGGCGTCGGAACGGTCGCCGGGTCGGCGATGATCGAAGCGGCGGATGGTTTTGTCTCTGAGGCAGTATTCACCATCGGCGAAAAAATCGGCATCCCAAGAACGGATGCGAACGAATGCGCCAGGGCGAAAGCGGAGGGGCGAACGTGGGATGCGTCTTTCGTCTGCCCGGCGGCGGATTTTTTGAAGTACGTTTTTAACTAAGGGGGAAGCTATGAAGTGG
>Ga0075012_10006653_pt1 | contig 10463 bp, 9 predicted proteins | sample All_14_2_FD_71474 | JGI IMG/M metagenome (GOLD analysis project Ga0075012, IMG submission 71474) | Freshwater microbial communities in response to fracking from Pennsylvania, USA - Allegheny Zone_MetaG_DW_15 | ecosystem: Environmental > Aquatic > Deep subsurface > Groundwater > Drilled... | reverse complement strand
CCTCTACAAAGAAATCATCGTGGACCACTCCCAGAGTCCCCGCAACCAGGGAACTCTAGAGCACGCCACCCATCAGCATCACGGCTACAATCCGCTGTGCGGCGACGAGATAGAACTGCAGCTACAGGTGAAAGACGATCTCATTCAGGGAGTTGCCTTTCAAGGCAGCGGCTGCGCCATTTCCCAAGCTTCGGCCTCGATGTTGACCCAGCAACTCAAGGGCAAGACCACAGCCGAAGCCACCGCCCTCATCGGAACCTTCAAAACCTGGATGAAAGACCGCCAGGCGCCCGTTTGCCCGGAAGAACTGGGCGACGTCGAGGCCTTATCCGGCGTTCGCAGCTATCCCGTTCGCATCAAGTGCGCCCTGCTGGCCTGGACTACTCTCGAGCAGGCTCTGGCTGGCAACTGAGCGCGGATGCCAGAGCACGGGCGAAACGCCCTGCCAGGTCGCCAGCGACTCTCCGTGCTGGGATAAATCCAGCCCCTGCTTCTCGTCTTCGGCCGGCACCCGCAAGGGAATCAAGCGGTCCGTGATGGCGTAAAGCACATAGGAACCGCCAAAGGTATAAATCCCCACCGCCAACAGGGCCACCAGATGGGCCAGGAAGGTGGCCGAGTGGCCAGACAGCAGGCCCACGTCCTTGGCGCACACCCCGGTTAAGAGCATCCCCACAATGCCGCCCAGTCCGTGACAGGGAAAAACATCCAGGGTATCGTCCAGACTGGTCTGACTCTTGTAGTGACAGGCCAGGCTGCTGATCAAGGCGGTCACGGAGCCGATGAACAGGCTGGCCCCCACGGTTACGTAGCCGGCCGCCGGAGTGATGGCCACCAGGCCTACCACCGCGCCGATACAGGCTCCCAGCACAGTCGGCTTCTTGCCGCGGGCCACTTCGAAGAACATCCAGGTCAACATGGCCGCGGCCGAGGCCGTATTGGTGGTCAGAAATGCCAGTGCAGCCGTCTCATTGGCCGCCAGCGCCGAGCCGGCATTGAAGCCGAACCAACCGAACCAGAGCATGCCGGTCCCCAAGAGGACGAAGGGAATATTGGCCGGTTCGTGCGAGTGGCCCTCGATGTGCACCCGCCGGCGCCCCAAATACATCGCTCCGGCCAGGGCCGCAAAACCCGCCGACATGTGCACCACCGTGCCGCCGGCAAAGTCGAGCACGCCCATCTGGCGAAGAAATCCCTCGGGATGCCAGGTGGAGTGCGCCAGCGGCGGATAGATGATGAGCGTGAACAAGATCATGAAGAGGATGTAGCTGGAGAAACGCACCCGCTCGGCAAATGAGCCGGTAATCAGGGCCGGTGTGATAATGGCGAACTTCAACTGAAAGAGGGCGAAGAGAACCAGCGGAATGGTCGGCGATAGATCGGCATTGGTGGCTCCCCCTACTCCGCGCAGCATGAAGTAGGTCATCGGGTTACCAATCAGGCCGTGAATGCTGTCTCCGAAGCAAAGACTGAAGCCCACCACCACCCACAACAGGCTGACCACGCCCATGGCCACAAAACTTTGCAGCATGGTGGAGAGCACATTGCGGCGGTTGACCATCCCTCCGTAGAAAAAGGACAGCCCGGGCGTCATCAACAGCACCAGCGCGGTGGCGGTCAGCATCCAGGCCACATCCCCGGCCACCAGCGGAGCCGACTTCACGGCGGTCGGCTCGCCCACAAAGAGCCCGAAGATCCCCAGCAACAGCACGGCCAGAAAGGGCAACGGCCGCATTTTCTTACTCAACAACATGATTAACCTTAAAAAGACGAATTTAAGGCTAAAATACTCGCACGCAGAAGCAAATCCTGCTCAATCTAGATAAACAGGGTCACGGTCCGGGTCAGGGAAGCCCTCTGGAACGCCCACCGCGGGCGGCGGCTTGCTCACCCAATCGGCGCCGGGCTGGGACTGAAAGAGATGGTCCAGATAGGCCGCCATCTTGGGATTGCGCTGGCGCAGGGCGGCCTGGTGGTTGTCCGGGCGGAAGTCAAAGCCATCCGACGGCGCGGTCAGATAGGCTTCCACCGCTTCCGCAAAAAATTCGCGAACGTTGTCATCGGCTCGATCCGAGGTGAAGCTTTGGGTCTCTTGAAAACAAGCCAAAACCGTCTGTTTGTGGTGCTGCCCGTAACCCGTCTGATCGGGAAGCCCTTCCAGGGCATAGTCGAGCGCATGACCGAGTTCGTGAATGGCCACGCGATAGCCACCGATCTCTGGAGCGTCGTCACCCAGGTAGCGGGAATGCAGCAGCACGCGCTGCTCCGAGCCCCGGTTCAGCCCCAGACTCTCCCCTACCGACTCGGCGGTGGTAGTGACGGCGTTCTGAAACTCGCGGTCGGGCACCAACCCGAAGGCGGTGGGCACCGGAGGCAGCAAAAACAGGCCATGGCTGGACTGGAATCCTTCGGGACTCTGTTGAGCCCAGGGTGCATTGAGGGAAAGCAGCTCTTGCTTCCACTCCTCCCGGTAAGGCGTCGCCACGTTGCGGGAGGCGGCCAGATTGTCCAGATTGACGGGCGAATTGTGACTGGCCACGCGAAACGGACTGTGCTGAGCCTCTAAATAAGCGTGCAAGTTGTCGACCAACTGACCGCGCACCAACGGGCCGGGTTCCACCGCCTTCAGCGCCGGACCCACCAGCCCCTGAACGCGGGCCTTCCAGCCCGCCGCATCGGCCACCACCTCGCGGGCAATGGCAGGGGAATCAGCCAGGGTCTCTTGACCGTCCATGACCACCAATTGCACCCCGTAGTCGTCCATGAAATCGCGCCAGGGCGCGGGAATGGCCTGCAGGTCGCGCTCCAGGGCGCGGCGGGTGGGTGCGGGCAGACTATGGGCGTAGATCTTCACCCCTCCAGAGTAGAACACGACTGGCATCGCTCCAAGGGGCCCAAGCAAGAATTCGGACGGCTTGGAGGAATGTTCACGGAATGTTCCCTTTGGGCGAAATCGGTGGCTGGCAGATGCTCAAGGTGTTGCTCTCCAGCCTTCCAGAAATCACACTCTGGGTCTTGGTACTCGGAGGCATCGGCCTGGTGCTTGGCATTGCCCTGTTGATGGGAGCGCTGCGCTGGATGCTGCCGTGGGTGCGCTTGTACGAGCTGCGCCAGGGCAAAAAAGGCTGGCTCTGGCTGATTCTTCAATGGACCTGGGTGATTGTTTGGGGCGCCTGCCTGCCCAGCCTCTGCATGGCCACCGGCGCTCTCACCGGCGGAGCTTTCGGAGCTCACAAACTGGTGCAGCGCGAGAACGTAGGGCAGGTGGTGGGCGAACGAGTACTCGGGCCGATCTGCTATCAAGTCGCAGTGCAGCTGCAAAGTCGCAATCCCAATTGGGGAGATCTTACCAAGGCCGAACTGGAATCGGCGCAAATCCGCGCTCTGTTGGAAGAGGTCTCGCCCACTCTACTGGACACCGCTCTCAAGAAAGTGACCCTCTTCAATGACGAGGACCGGACCGCCAGCCCCACCGAGCAGTGGGGCCGTCGTTTCGCTCGCCGTGCTATCGAAAAAGCCGCTCAGGCCTTCTTTTCCCAAAAGGAGCACTTCACCAACCAACTGTTGCTGGAGCTGAAGAATCGCCGTCAGGAGAAGGCCACCCTGCATCAAGTGGTCTGCTGTGCCAGCCATCTCTATTTCACGCCCGCCTTCGCGCGCTGGACCTTCTGGTGGATCCTGGCCCACGCGACCGCCGTCCTCCCCCTGCTGGGAGCCATCTGGCTGACGCCCTGGTTACTCTTCAAAATCTTCTGGTGGTGGCGCCAGAGAAGGCTGGCCCGACTTGAAATCGCTGACCAAACACCGGGAGTTTAGGAAATTTCGATTGGGACCGTGGGAACAAATTATTTGTGGCGAACTCAAGAGAGTGCTGGTAAAGATCAATGGCTACTGAACGCTACCAATATGGGGATTCCCTGGGTAAGGGGGCCATGGGCGAGGTGGTCCTGGCCCTAGATACCCAATTGGAGCGCGAAGTGGCCATCAAGAGCTTGCGCACGAAACACCTCAACAACGAAGATTCCAAGGCGCGCTTCTTGCTGGAGGCCAAGGCCACCGGTCAACTGCAGCATCCCAACATTCCCACCGTGCACGAATTGGGGGAAACCGCCGAAGGCCGCCCCTACTTCACCATGGCCGTGGTCCAGGGCGAGAACCTCGGCAGCATCGTGGACCGGTTGCGTCAGGGCAATTCCGAATACCACAAGACCTACACTTTCGCGCGCCGCATCCAGATTATCCAGGCCGTCTGCGACGCCATCCACTACGCTCACAGCCGAGGCTACCTGCATCGCGATCTCAAGCCGGACAACATTATGATCGGTCCCTTCGGCGAAGTTCAGGTGATGGACTGGGGCCTGGTGCGGCGCTTCACCGACGATGCCGGACCCCGCCTGGACAAAACCACCCAGAAGGGCACCTTTATCGGGACAGCCGCTTACGCCGCGCCGGAGCAGATCGCCGGGGAGTCGTCCCACCTGGATGAACGCACCGACGTCTACGGCCTGGGGGCCCTGCTCTACGAGGTGACCACGCTGCATCCGCCCCATACCGGCCGCTCGGTGCGCGAAGTCATGATGTCGGTGGTGACCAAATCTCCCGCTCGGCCAGAGACTTACCGCCACGTTCTCCAGGGGCGAGTGCCGCGCGAACTCAGTCGGCTGATTTTGGAGGCCATGGCGCCGCTGCCCGACGAGCGCTTAAAAACCGCTCTGGAACTGAAAGAACGACTCCAGGTCATCCTGGAAGGCGAGGCGGCGCCGGTGTGCCCTCACACCCATCTCAAACGCAACGCCGCCCGCCTGCAGAAATTCCTGGACAACCACAACTCGGCCCTGACTGTCATCCTGGTCTATCTTTGGCTGTTTTCCCCGCCGCTGCTTTTGGCCGGACTGCTTTACAAAGTACTCAGGTAGGAGCGAATGGCGATGACCATTCCCATGATCACCATCAGGGTGTAAGACACATCGCTCAGCCGCGAAATCATTCCCTGGCTGGGATAGCGCCGCTCCAGCAGACGCGCGGCTTTGACCATGACGATGCCGATGACCACCAGCACAAAGGCCAGTCCGCCGCTGAAGGCCAGCAGGATCAGCAATCCCAGCACCAGTTTATTCAGTGCCAAGGCCGTCAGGAGCACAGCCAGAGCCTCGGGACAGGGGACCATGCCGCCGGTGATCCCGAGCGAGAGCAGGCCGCCCAGAGTCAACTTCTCCGGCATGTGGTGGTGGTGATGGTGGTGGCCTCCCGGCCCGTGATGATGGTGATGATGACCGTCTTCATCGTGGTGATGATGATGAATAAAGGTAGGCACGTCGCCACTGAGCAGGGTCAACCCCAGCAAGGTCATGAGCAGGCCGCTGACCACACCAATCCAGGGAATAAGGGTGGGCGGCAGATACTTTTGAAAGAAGAAGAGGCAAGCGACCCCCAGCAAGATCACGCTGAAGGTGTGAGTCACGGTGACCACGATGCCCAAAAAGATGGCCTGAGAAATAGTGCCGCGCGAACCGATCAGATAGGCGCCCACGATGGTCTTGCCGTGACCCGGGGTGAGAGCGTGGATGGCGCCCAACCCGAAGGCCAGCAGCAACGCTCCCCACAAGCTCTTGCTCTGGAGCGCCTGATCCAGATCCCCAGCGCGATTATCCCAATCCCAGTCCCCGACGCCGGCCGCGCCGCTGGCTTGCCAGGACAATTGGGGCACGCCCGCCACCTCGAACTGGGCGGGAAACTCCGCGTGGTAATGATGCTTGCCCGACAGAGCCGCGGCACCGGAATGGCGGAGTTGCCACTGGGAGCCGGTCGCCGGCAGGCTGGCCGCGAAACGAAAAACCAACCGCTGGCCATTGCCCTCCCATTCGAAGGCGGGAGTCAAGGGTAGCTCACGACCGTCCGATTTCAGCTCAAAGGGAGCCGACCACCAGCGCTCGGCCTGCAAATAGGCCGACTTTTCCGCCTCGCCGACGCGGCCGTCGCCATCCCTGTCCAATTCCTTCCACTCCGCCGCGGCCGCGGGACCGTTGAAGGTCACCTGGTAGGACAGGCCCTTCTCTCGGGAGACCTCCAGGCGGGAGTCAGCCGGCAACGCCCCGGACTCGTGAGCCCAGGCCGACAGGGTTAGCAAAAAGAGGAAGAGTAAGGTTTTCATAGGTCATGAAGCGACAAAGGGCACCGCCTCACAGCGGTGCCCCTTGCCAGAGAGTCTGAACTCCGGTTTAGTTGGCCGGAGCCAGGTAGGGGAAGCCCGCGCTGGGCGGATTGTGACCCGTAGCTTGGTTTCCTGCATTGGGAGTGTAGTTCACATGGTCGGTACCGAGCGGGCCATTGTTGAGCAACGCTTGATAGGTCACATCAATCACGTCATCGGTCAATTTGCGGCCGGCGATGGGCGAGCCAGTAACAGCGCTCAGGTGAGTGGGCGCCAGCGAGTAGGCAGCTTCGGCCGCGCCAATCGCTAACGTGGAGTCCACGCGCATGACATCCGGGAGAAAGGCTCCCACGGCCGCGTCGACCGAGGTAAACGCACCGCTATTGCCGCCTGCAGCGATAATCAGCCCGAGGACCGTCTTCGCCTGGTCAAAAATGGGGGCAGCGGCCAAACCTTCGGGGCTGCCGGGGTTAGCCAGCGCTGTAGCCACAAACTGCGGCGACACCGAGTTGTAACGGTTTAAGAATGCGTTTGTAAACAGCAGAGCCTCGTTGATGCCGGGACGGGCAAGTTGCTCGATTTGCCTCAAACTGGTGGTAGGAGTGTTGTTGTTGATGACAACTTGCTGAGGGAAAAATGTCGAGTCGTCAGAGCCACATCCAGCGATCAAAGCGGCGGCAGCGAAAAGGGCGAGGGTTAAACGTTTCATGATTCTACTTCCTTTCCTTACTGCAAGTCCGCGAATGCGTCGGGGACCGCGATGGTTTCCCAGACGTCAAACACAGCATTGGTAGTGCTACCTTTGAGCAATGTGATGGGCACGCGCATTGCAATGGCGTTCACGTTGTAACCCATCGCGAAGTCGATAGCGTTGGCATCGGTGGCGGTAAGGATCGAAGCCGCGCCGCGAACGTTATTCTCGTTGGGACCGCTCGAACTGGCCAGGGCCGCACGGGTGCGGAAATATGAGTCCACATCGAAGAAGAACGGATCTTCTCGAAGGCCGGCAAAAACGGTAAGGGCACCACCGGCGGTTGCTACTGGATTATTTACCGGAGCCGGACTGCCAGCGCCGAGCAGAGGCACGGCCGCGGTGGTGGAACCAGCGTTGACAGTTTCTTTCTCGCCAGTATCCACCCCATTGGTGAAACGACGAATGTTCAGCGTAATGGCCTGCTGGCCGCCCGCATTCGGAGTGCCAAAGTTGAAATCAAAGGCGAGATCAGGCACACCCGTAACCGGGTCAATGGAAGCTGCTCGGCGCGAGACAAAGAAGCTATAAACCGCGTTCGTATTGAAGAAATACTGCTGGCGCGGCAGGCTGCGGGGGTTAGTATTCATAATGAATACCATGTTGCCATTGTCGGCAGCATTGCCGGTCTGCCAATCTTCGCGGAACGCGTACAGGTCCGTCAGGTTCAGGTTACGGGCCTTGATGTTGGTTTCACCGTCATCGTGGTCGGATGCTTTGACCGGGGCAGTGGTGTGGAAAGCCGCGGCCACTACGCCAGCGGTGAGGGCCACTCCAGCAAGCTTTGCGAGCTTAGAGCCTCCCAGAAATTGTTTGAACATAGACATGTCCTCCTAAAGCACGGGGGCTTTTCGCTCCACAAATTTCGTCTCCTCCCGGTACCAACGTACCGCAATCCACCAGTACGGCAAGCCAGGAGTCTAGCAATAGATGAATAATATTCAAGATATGAAACCTGTACGCCAACTACAAGATTGCGACGATCTCTTCGAAAAACGCCTGGTCCTCGAGGTGGCCGAAAAAGGCTTCAGCGTAGTGCACCAGCCGGGATACTGCTATACGGTCGGGGTGTGGAAGACCCACCAGCACCCCGAGCTAATCGTCTTCGGGCTGCCCGCCGAGCGGGGTCAACAGTTGCTCATCGAGGCGGTGCAACAACTGCCTCTGCAACTCGACGTGGAGGTCGGCAGCCTGACCCATGAGTATAGCTTGCGCCCCCAGCCGGTCAAACTCGAGCACCACCGCGAATTCCTCAGCTACAACCGCTGGTATTACCGCGGCGACGGTTTTCAGGCCTGGCAGTTGACCTGGCCCGACGCCGAGCACCGTTTTCCCGACGATCCTCAGCATCCCGAGCGTTTACGCCAACTGCAGCCCCTGCTGCAGTAATCTTTAAGGGTGGCCGCGTAGACTAACCCTGTGAATCTATCCCCCACCAGCCGGCAGCACGGTGCGCGCGAGGGGATGGGGGTGCTCAAGACAACCGGCCGAGGGATCGGGGTGGCCGTATTGGATTCGGGCATTTCCCCCCATCCGGACCTCGATGACCGCTTAATTTGTGCTGTCTCCACCGTCCCCAACTCACCCGGAACGGGTGACTTTCTGGGCCACGGGACCCATGTGGCCAGTCTGGCTCTGGGCAATGGCAATGCTTCGCGCGGAGAATTCTGCGGGGTCGCCCCGGAAGCCAATCTCATCAGTGTGCGCGTCACCTCCGGCGAAGAAGCTCAGATGACCCCGGAAGAACGCTACGGGGCGGTAGTTCAAGGTCTGAAGTGGGCCATCGAGAATCGCCACCGCTACAACATCCGCGTGGTCAACCTCTCCATGGGCTATCCCCTGGCCCAATACAAGGACCATCTGGTCGATCCGCTGGGCAAAGCCATCAGCGAGGCCGCCAAAGCCGGCCTGATCCTGGTGGTGGCGGCGGGCAACGAGGGTGATCGTCCGGGAACGCTGTGCAAGACCCCGGCCACTCATCCGGACGTGATCACGGTCGGCTCCAGTGACGGCGACCAGGTGGCCAAGTTTTCCAGCCGCGGTCCCGGTCCGGGCAAGGGAATGCCCGACCTGCTGGCCCCCGGCATCAACCTTATGGGCGCCAATGTGGCCTTCTCGATGGCCGAAGCGCGCAACGATCACGAACTGGAGCGGGCCGCGGTCATCAAGACTCAGTACAAGGGTGCCGAGCGGGACCTCTTGCTCCAGGAAGTCGATCCGAAACCGACTGCCTGTTTCATGTCCAACGGACATCCTGGATATCTGGCCATGCAGGGCACCTCGATGTCGGCCCCTCTGGTAGCCGGAGTAGTGGCCTGCATGCTCGAGGCCAATCCTTTCCTGGGACCTAAAGAAGTCAAGGATATACTCCGGCGCACCGCCCGCAAACTGGACGGCTGGGACCAATACGCCCAGGGAGCGGGCGTCTTAAACGCCCAGGCTGCGATCGAAGCTGCGGCCGCCTCCCTAACCAGAACCACCCATTAATCCTGGGGTTCCCCCATAGCCAGTGGGCAAATCCGAATGGCATGCAATCAAGTTCTCGCGCCGTGATCTCTTGAGGGCTTTGCTCCTCTCCGCTTCTCAGTGCTCAAGCGGTTGCTCAGGCAGCGCTGCTGGCTCTGGCTTGAACCGGATAGCGAAGTAGACGGGCCAGAGCAGAACGCAAGAGAAAAGACTGGCGGCCGCCGAGGCCTGCAAGAAGAAGCTCATCTGCCCGGCCTGCAGGGCCATGCCCAGGCGGTGGGCCACCCAGGCGCACACGGCCCGATCCACCAGAGATTCGGCCGAGAGCATGCTGGCTCGATAGTCCGAGTCCGGGATGTGCTCGTTCATGACCTGGCGCTGCACGGGATAAGCCAGCCCGGTGATGACCGAAAACAGATTCAGCCAGGCCAGGCAGGCGATTGGGCTACAGTTGCTCAGTCCCCAGCAACAGACTCCCATTCCCAGCGTCAGCCAGAAGATGGCATGGAAATCGCTGATCCAGCGTCGGAAGATGCGGGGATAGGCGGAGCCGACCGCCTCAAACAAGGTATTCATGGCCAGAATGCGGCCGAACTGATCCACCCGAAAACCCTGAGCTCCCAAAATGGGGTTGAACAGGTTCACCTGGACGATGCGGGTCAGCGTAAAGAGCGCCACACCCTGCAACATGACGACAAGCATGCGCGGGTGACCGCGCAGCAATTCCACCACCCGCCCAATGCGCGGCGGCTCCTTGGTGGCCTGGATGGGCCCACCGACTGAGGCGGGAAAGCGAAAGGCGAGGTAAGTGGCAACCACTGCCGAGGCGGCGCTGGCCAGGTAGGGCAAAGTCGGGTCCTGGTGGGTCAGCCAATCGGTGAAGGCAAAACCCACCACCTTGACGGCCAACGACCAGGCCCGGCCGCGCCCCTCAGTTTCCTTATAAAGCTCGACCTGGCCCAGTTCTTCCAACTTGTTGTACACGTAAGCGCTGGCCGCACCCGAAATCAGCGAACGACTCAGGGCCAGCAGCAGCCACTGGGCGGCGAAGCCGGCGTAGGTCGGCGAGAAGACGGGAATCAAGTGGGTGATTAC
>Ga0075012_10006651_pt1 | contig 10465 bp, 8 predicted proteins | sample All_14_2_FD_71474 | JGI IMG/M metagenome (GOLD analysis project Ga0075012, IMG submission 71474) | Freshwater microbial communities in response to fracking from Pennsylvania, USA - Allegheny Zone_MetaG_DW_15 | ecosystem: Environmental > Aquatic > Deep subsurface > Groundwater > Drilled... | reverse complement strand
CGGAGTAGGTGCTCTCCCTCATTCGAATTCCTTCGGACCACAGCAAGAATAAATTCATCATTCATCGGTCGATAGTGAGCGTGTGCCTGTATTTTGTTGATGCCCCCGCGGGCTGTGTGCTGCCTTCCTTGGTGATACCTGGTGCCTGCCTGGTCTTTGTGTGCTTCCAGAGGTACCTACCACCCGGTCATGCTACCACCCGGGTCATCAGGTTCGAGGAAGAGGAACCAACCGGACGACAAAGTTTTGAATCCATCAAACCGTTCTTTGCTGCGTCGGCGCCCGATCCAGGCAGGCAATAATAATAAATACTAGCGGAGCAACGACATCAGGCACAACGGAACCGCCCCCCTTCCCTGCTCATTCCATTCCTAGCAGAGCAGAGTCCGTATCTTTATCCCGTTTTCCGTTCTATCCCTTCTGAGGATTCTCCAACCGGTTCTTTTCTTGTGTGCATCCTTGGAACCCGGTTCCGCGTCATCGCCATTTTGCGAATTTGCTTGGTTCCGCAGAGTCCAGAAATGAGTCGCGAGGATCATCCGCATCATCCAGCGGTGGAACAATCCTGGATCGTCTTGGACGAGTCCGGCTGGGCGTCCTCAAGACCTCCCACTGCAAGTCCCAGTCGCCGATCCGCTCGGTTCGACGATGACGATGAGACTGAAGAGGACGACAACTCGTCCCTACGGCGGATTGGAATGGACAGGGATGTTAGAGAAGCTCTCGAAGCTGCCGAGAGGAGTCTGCAGGTCGCCGGGACAGCTGACGAGTTCGGTCGAAGCTCAGCCGAGCGCCCGTTTTCAGACGATGAAGAGGAACCAATGGCTTCGTCATTTGCCCGCAACTCTCTCAGCAGTGCTACGGGCGAGGATCGCTATAATGGCCGGGGAGATCCCACAGTTCGCGGAAATCACCCCAGGATTGTACTCTCAATGGATACTGAACACGTAGCATTTCGCAAACTAAGGGCGGAGCAAGACACACCAAGGGCTTTGACTCCACCCGTACGGGCACCGATCGAACCCCCTGCAGTCGAGGACGTACCCTCAACTCCGAATGTGATTCGAGTCCAGACTGGTCCCCCATCGGTGAAACCAAACACAGAGTTGAGACTGCAGTCGGAGCACCCGAGAACATCAGACGATTCCAGCAAGGAGGACGATTCAGACAAGTCGTTATTGCAGTGGATTCTCGGCATCTACGGAGGTTCCAACTTCACCCCTTTGCTGCTGTCACACGCTGTGACCCTGGTCATCGGACTTTATCTTGGCACTCGGAAGTCATCCAATGCTTCAGGGGCACAAGCCTCCTCTGGAACAACCTCCGCTACCAGCAATGGTCTTGTGATATCAGAAAAGTAGATCGCAATAGCCGCGATTAGTTTTGAAGACTATGTATTGTACCGTATTTTACATGAATGAATTTTCGAGCACTGAAAAGAGTTCACGAGAAAAGCCGGTCCAGAGTGCCGAGATCTTGTTCCGAAAGATGAAAGCTGAAGATATCCAGATCTTCTTTCATGTGCTCGATCGAGGTTGTCCCTGTGAGAGGATCTACCCCTCGAAGTGTAAGGTACCGAAAGAGCACCTGAGGTGGGGTTTTGCCATACTTGCTGCTAAATTGCAGAACTTCGGGGCTGCTGAGTATTTGAGGATTGGCCGTCAAAGTCCAAAATGATTGGTAGCGGATCCGGTGCAGTCGACACCACCGACGAAGCTCGACATCGTAGCCTGTATCGGCATAAAACCTATTCTGCACAATCGAAGGTTGTACAGTTGCATGTTTACAGAGCTGTTCCAGGGTTCTCAGATCATAGCAGTTGCTGATGCCGAGCGATCGAACAACTCCAGTCGGTACAAACTGCTCCATCGAATGCCATGCCTCAATAGTATCCCGGATGTCGGAAAAGGGTGAATGTAATATTAGAGCATCCAAGTAGGTTGTTTGCAGGTTGCGCAGGGACACTTGAAGGGATTGTCGAACTTGCTCCGCCACTGGCGCACCTGGGTCGTACGGGACGCGGTTATCGTGTCCGCTTATTGGAGTGAACTTGGTTTGAACGTAGAGCTGGTCTCGGGCGATTCCATCGTTTTCCCGCAGAACTTGAAGTGCTTCTCCGACGCCCTTTTCATTGTAGTGTTTCGGCTGGCACGCCGTATCGATGCTTCGAAACCCACATCGGACTGCTTGCACGACGAGAGCCGCGGTGCGGTCCTTTTTCCACGCGGTTCCGTAAAGCAATTTGGCAGGAAGATCCACAGGCAGCATTCTATCACCGGTCACGCAAACAGGGGCTGGTGACTGACTTGTACTCGATGAAGCGCCTGCATATGAACGCATATCAACACAGGATGGACTCGGATCCTCTTGATCCGAAAGTAGAGGTCTAATACGCCGATATTTACTTGAGCATAGTTAGAAAAGGCACCGGGGATACATTGATGCGAGGGCCCACCATCCTTTGGATGACCTGTGCAGCGCAATGATGATGATCACAAATCCGGAGTGGTAAGATGTGTTTTGTGTTCTTGTTCTTGTACATAATACATAATGAAATGAATGATGATCTTGTCAATCCGTACCACATGGTACATGCTCCACATTCGGAGATGGACAAACAGCAGTACCTTTTAAAAGTGCTTCGCAATAGTACAGACGAGTCCGCACAACCGTTTTGGGTAATGAAAGGGTCCGACGCATCTGCTCGCGTGCGTTGCTGTTCTGTACTTTACTTTACTTTGAAAGGACACATTCTAAAGCTGTCGTTGAGTTGACTCTCTTGGGGATTCGGAGAGGCGATCTTTCAAAGAGAGCCCAACACTGGAACCGCTTGGATACAGCAGCAAGCAGCTTGGAGCCTAAGAGTGCAGGGTCCCGGAAGAAATGTCTTCGTCCACGAAGCGCGTAGCCGTCCTCGCGATCGTCGTCGAGAACAACGATGAGCCCATCTATCTAAAGGACCTACGGGGAGTAGCGGGAGAAGACCCGAACAACGCCGACGAGTATCTCTTCCAGTTCATTCTCCACTCGAGTCTAGATATGGTGAGCGAGAAGCAATGGCAAACTCCAAGCCTGTACCTCGGCGTGGTTGAAACCTTTAGGGAATACTCGGTTTCCGCTTGGATAACAGCTTCAGGAACGAGGATCCTCCTCTTGCACAGGGGCTATACGGAGGCGACAGTGAAGAATTTTCTCAAGGGTGTTCATGTTCTCTGGGTGAGAGCAGCTCTGAATCCTTTGATGGACCGTGAAGATCGGATATCGAGCACAGTGTTCGACAACAAGTTGAACGCCTTGACGCAGAAGGTTTTAGTCCCCAATCAGTCCTCATAATGTCAGAGGCCAGTAATGATACACTCTTTGTTAGAATTACGATAATATATCAATATGAACTATCCAAGTCTAGTTGCAACTGTCGCGTGACACTAAAACCCAAGTAAGATTTTCGGACTGCACGTTATTCAGTTCGCGCATAGGGCCCTAAGCTCGCGTTCTTTTTCATCAAGCGTGGCGATAATGTCCCGTAGCCTTTGAGAAGTGTACTTGTCCTCTGGATTTCCGTGCCGTAGTAGTCTACGGTATTCCTCCGTAAGTATGCGCTTATCCTCCTTCAGTCGATTAATTTTGGCACCTCCGTTCGGAATCGGAACTGCCTGGTTTAAAGAAAATTTGGAGTCGCCGCCAGGAATGAAAGGAGGCCGCCGTTTCGTCCTCACTCGAGTCTCGACTACAGACGGACGCCTAAGGCCTCGGCTAGAGTTCATGGTTCTGAAATGCTGCTCCAGCTTTTGAGAATCACTAATCGTTCTCAAAGCTGACGCCTGAAGGTTGTGGGGACGAACCTGTTCTTTTACATGGCCTTTCCTTGCGTCAGGTGGTCCTGAGACCTCGGATGACTCAGAGATTACAAGTCCATCTTCCAACTGAGCGATACGCTTCTCCAAGCTCAAAATGTATTGTTGCGCTTTTCTCAACTTTTCATCCTTGCGTGCAAGCTTGCCATCGAGCCTATGAAGCTCTTCCCGAAGGTTGAGAACCTCCGCCTCAAGATCATAGGCGGGTTCATCTACATACGGATTCTCAGGGAATCGCGGAGTATCCATCCTGGATCGTTCTCTGGTTTCATGTCGTTCGCTGGCTGGTATGGCGTCAGAGTGGTGGGGTCCACGTCTGTCGAGAACACGTTGCGTACGACTCGCAGCGATAACTGGGGAGCGGGGCTGGTATCGATCCCCGTGCCGGATGCGCCGATCTTGAACTTCATCGGGAGGTTGTTGCTCAATCTCGTCCTCCGCACTATCAAAGCCCTCTTCGCGTGCGAGCTCCCCAAGCCTCTCTGCAACATCCGCAAACTTTTTGTTGTCACTTTCAAGACGCGAGAGGCGCGATCGTAGCCTATCTCTCCGCATCGAAATGGGGCTTTGATCCTCTTCTTCATAGTCGTATTCATTGTCACTGGGATCATACTGGTGGTCCTCTTCCACCGCCGCCTCATCGTCTTGGTAATAATACTCATGACCATCCTCATCGGCAGAGCTTGGTTCCATTTTATTCTGGTTTGTGGTGCTGCTTTAGTGACAGCTAACTCGCTCTAGCCTAATTACCAACTTTTCGTGAGCAGTCCTCTTCTTGGTTGAAGTAGTTCTTACGCCCCTAATTTACTCTTGCTGCTACAAGGCCAACTTCGTAATCTCACCATCCACCATCTTGGTTCTTGTTTCATGCTGACGAAACCGCCAGAGATGGATATGCTCGATGGTACCGCGGTACCTTGCTTCCGGTGCGTGTTCGTCCATCGATCGCATGCCTCATACTTCTTCTTGACATCCAAACAAAGAAGACAAGAAAGTGATAAGTGACCTCCTCCCTTTGCAGCTGTTCCATCTGAGGTTATTTGCCGTCTGCTACCGCCTCTCGTATTCGCCTTCGCGGTTCCCAGACCCGTCCGCAGGCGGTTAAAGTACATAATCGAGCTGCTTTTCTTCTCTTAGTTTTGTGTGAAGTTTCGAGCCTGGATGGACTAGGACACTAGGCGCTCACCCGGACTGCCGCAAAAAACTGGTTTGGGGTTAGCGCACACCACCCGCTCAGGCCGAGGCTCGTCTACTGTACAGCGCGCTTCGCCCGTGCTGGGGGTCGACCCTCCGGTGGATGAAAGCTTGGCTGAATGCTCTTGAGGTATTTGCTCCTTCGAAGTTTGCTCCGCTGAGTGCGAGCCGATGAAATGGTTTGTATCAACACCGGAGATGTGTGCGGTGCCGGCCGTGGCACATGCGATAACACTACTTGTGTGTGCGAAGAAGGGTGGGTTAGTCAATGTGACTTTCTGTGGAATAACGAATGCCAAGTACACTTTGCGACAACGAAAGCGCTATGGGTGACGAATTCGGTGCTTTGGCTACTGGTTGTAATAGCTTCAGTGTACGCGCTTACTCGGCTGGAGAGACGAACGAAAGAGGCGATGAGATATGAAGTTGGAACTCTTGTGTCTATCATTCTTGCCGGCGGGTCTTGTGCAATCGTTGGATTCCTACAGGTTTCGGCACAAACACCAGGTGAACGGAGTGTGGGTCTCGACCCGGCAACGACTGGTTTCTTTGTCGTACCCTTTTTTCTACTTTGGCTCTTTATATGTTTGAACCCTCTCAACAAAGCCCAGACTGGAGTCGGCTCCCTCGCGTTCAATCGAGTCAGCAGGGTGCGTCACATTTACCTGTTCATGACCCCGGTCCTAGTCCTTATGGGTGTCATCGCCTCCGCATTACCAATTGTGGTACTGTATACTGGCGAGCAATACGGTCTCGATATGATAACAGGTTTTTTTGTGCTACAAGGTTTGGAGACTGTCCTAGTAGGCAGTTCAACCGCGACAACATTCGCTCTCATGTACAACGAGTTTAGCAAAGCGCTGAATTCAAGTGCTCGCGAAATCCCAGCGTCTCAGAGGGTTCAGATTGAACGAGTTGCTACGTCCGCAAAGAAGCTCGTCCGTATTCCGACGGTATCAGTGTTGGTACTGGGACCGTTCTTTTTTGTGTGTGCCTCCTCCGCGCTTAATCGGCAGGTGTGGGTCACTCTGCCAGTGTCAACGTGGATAGGCGCAGTGTGGCTTCTGCGCTATGTGAATCGATCCATCAAAGCCTCCGCCATAGTCCGAGAGAGGGACAGAGAGAAGACATCGCAGATTGTGAAACCAACAGCGGAAATCGAAACCAAGGATTCCTCGGGTAACGCGAAGCCCGCGACAGATTCCAACTCCTCGAGCATGTCGTCTGGAACAAACAAACCTCGACATGCTAAGAAATCCCGGAAGGCATTTCGTCTTAAGGGCTTCAAGAGCAAGCCGATGCAGTTCATGTCCCAAGTGACCGAGGGCAACAGCGAGGGAACGGTTAGGTTCACCCAGGTTGACGGGGTTGACTTTACGAATACGAGCAGCAATCGCTTCTCTCGGCCAGTGACGCTTTCACTAAAGTTGGAAGGCGGTTCTTCCCCGCGCGCGGGACACAAGTCAGTCTCGTCACTACACGCCACACTATGGGAAGTCGATATCGCGGCCGAGGGGGGGAATTCCGACCGCAAGGCGTTCTCCGATGAGGAGGGGGCTTCTGATAAACGGTCCGAACACGAGCCGATCATGTAGCCCGAGTAGGACGTTTGGACTCATCGCCATTCGCTCCAAACCACAGCTGCAACCTTCGTTTCCTCGCTGCTTCAACCATGTAAATGCTGTACAAAAGTCTCAGGATGCCGCGAGTTTGGCTTTGAATATGTTTCGACTACTGTCGTGCGTAGTTGCGATTGTGATTCAGACCTTCGGGATACAGTCACTACCTACGACTTCTCCCCGTAGTGTTGAGTTTAGGTCGCTGATGAACAACGGTGATGAACAACGGCTTCAGAAGCCCACAACTACAACCTTGTTAGCAGACACTTGAAAACCAGCATCCAGACTGAAACTACCTCTCGAGGTCCCTTCTCGCGGGTGGCGGGTGACTTCTCCAATATTGCATACCTCCTCTAGTCAGCAGTCAAACGAAGGGTCAGCCGTTTTTCGGCCATTATTGTTCCTTCTTCGTTCGGAAGCATCGAAACAAGGAACATTCTTGAAGAGTTTCTTCGTCTCTACATAGACACGAGGAGTCCATATGTACAACTGAATAATAGCCACCAGGGAAACAGGCTCTTGTTCAATGGATTAAGAGAATGACTGATAAGGCAGCTTCCTCCATGTCCATCCTGGACATTCTGCGGAAGAAACGGGACGGCGGCCAACTGACTTCCGACGAGATCGCCTTTGTGGTGAAGGGGGCAACGGACGGCACGATACCTGATTACCAACTTTCGGCGTTCCTTATGGCAGCGTGCACGCGTGGGTTCTCCCTGGATGAAACGATTGCGCTGACAAAACACATGGCTTTCTCAGGATCGACGTTGAAAGTGACACTTTCGCCCGAGAGCGGCCGGAAGGTTCGAGTAGATAAGCACAGCACAGGCGGTGTAGGCGACAAGGTCACTATGATTCTGGCACCTATTTTGGCGTGTTTTCCTTCCATCGCGATTGCAAAACTCAGCGGAAGATCGCTGGGTTACACTGGGGGCACTATCGACAAATTGGAGTCCATTCCCGGGTTTCGCACCGATCTTTCTAAGCAGGAGATTGAGAACATGGTAAACCGACTTGGTCTTTCCGTCTCAGCGGCCACCGCCGATCTTGCTCCGGCTGATCATATTTTATACAAACTCCGGGATGTAACAGGAACGGTCGAAAGCCAGCACCTTATCTGTGCGTCAGTTCTGTCGAAGAAGATCGCCGCGTCAGCTGATGTCATCCTGTTAGATGTGAAGTATGGTGCCGGAGCATTCATGAAAGATTACGAATCCGCTAGAGGACTTGGCTTGTTAATGACGCAGGTTGGCAAAGCACTCGGGGTTCGAATCTGCATCGTACTCTCTGATATGAACGAACCCTTAGGGAACTGTGTTGGGAATGCTCTGGAGATTCAGGAATGTATCGAAGCTTTGCGCGATGAAGGCCCCTCAGATCTCTCCTTCATATGCGTTGAACTCGCTGCGTTGATGCTTGTCGAGGCTGGTGTATACCTTTCGATAGAAGAAGCGCGGAAGGAAGTTCAGCTTGCAATCACGAGTGGTCGCGCACTGGCAAAGTTCAAGGACTGGGTTCGTGCTCAAGGAGGCGACCTCGAGAGCTTCGCGGCTCAATCTTCGAAGGTCGCTCACACGGTTGTTGCCAAAACGCACGGCTGGGTGGCGGCGATCGATGCCGATCGAGTTAGTCGCTTGGTGTTTGCACTAGGATCTGGGAGGTCTCAGCTCTCCTCCAGCATCAACCCGACGGTAGGCGTTCGCCTCCTCAAGAAGCATGGTTCCCAAGTGAAAGACGGAGAAGCCATCGCGGTGATTCGCGCAAGCAGTTTCCAGGACGCAGAAAAAGCCGAGAGAGAACTCTTGCAGGCCTATCGGTTGGTTGAGCACCCCGACCAGGTCCCGCCACGACAACTGATCAGGGAGGTGTTCTCATCAAACGGAACCGTGCGCCCGAGGCTTTGAAGTGAAGACTCGCACGATCTATGTAATATGGAGGTATTGTATGACAGACACAAGTCTTGTTTCTTGAATGCATTTCGGTACTCGTAGATTCCTAGGCATGGATTGCACTTGGTCCTTCAGGCAGTCACAGCAAGAGATCGATCACAGATCCTCTGATGGCGATGCGCGGTAGGGATCGATCCTGGTTGTGATGTGATCACTCTTAGAGTAGAAGTAGACTAGTGATCCTGAATCCGTCGGGGCTCGACTAGCCGCTATACCCGTGGTAGCTGGATGCCACCTGGCAACCTATGGTAGGTACCACCGTGGCACAGCATCAGCGAAGCAGGGATCCGATGCTTGTTCATTTTTGATGAGCCGTCTGGAAGCATTCGAAGCGTAGAGAGTGGGGGACACGCTGCGGTCGGTCTTTAGACATAGCACCACTGCTGAGTGCTAACTTCACTTAGTATCCTGCTTTCCTAGCTCAGATTTTACCTCCGCGCAATCGCATCCAAACATGTTCGTTGGCAAGACAACCTTTCAGCAGGCCGTTACGTCTGCCTGGGCGCCGGGACCCAGAGATAATCGGCTCGCCACCGGGACGTTGGACGGCGGTGGAATGGGCTTTGGGGAGGATGAAGCAGTCTTGAGTATTCACGAGATCGACTTCTCCACCGGGGCCCTTATTCAAAAGTCACAGCTAAAGGCTGCGGGGACACGCTTCGCGTCCCTCGCTTGGGGCGGGGGAGCGCAGGACATTGTAGCCGGAGGTACTATAGATGGCCAACTAGGTCTATGGTCGGTAAAGGGGTTTCAACTTTCGGAATCTACTCGAGTGCAAGTCCATGAAAAGGGATCCGCGGTAAGGGCCTTGCAGTTCAACCCTGCAAACCCCTCCTTGGTGGCCCACGGGGCCAGCGACAAAAAGGTTATGATTAGTGACATATCCGCATCGGGATCCATCGCCAGCGCGGCAGTGACCGAACTTCCCATGCAGCACTCCGGAGAGGTTTCCTGTGTTGCTTGGAACGTTGAAACAGCGCATATTCTTGCCTCGAGCTCAATGGACGGAGTTTGCTCGGTCTGGGATACGAAGAGCAAAAAATCATTTACCGATATTAGGGATCCCCGGGGAGCGTCAACGATGGTGGTGGCCTGGAGTCCAACCTCAGGTTACCATCTTGTGACCGGGAGTGACTCCGGCTACCTTCGGCTCTTCGATCTTCGGAGCTCCAAAACCACACCTTTGGCTGAATGGCAGCCGCATTCGTCTGGCGTCTTTGACATTTCCTGGTGCCCGCAGGACGCAGGATATCTGGCGTCCTGCGGAAAGGATAATAGGCTACTCGTGTGGGACTTGTACACGCTACAAGTCGTTCATGAGGTAAGCGCAGAGCAGGTGCACTCACCGAAACAAGGTGGGTCCAGAAAAGGGCTTAACTTTGACAAGGGTCCTTCTAATATGTTTGGCTCAGGAATGGGTGGTCATGTCTCCTCCGATGCCTTGTTTTCCGGAGCTTCTGAGACTGCAGGATTTGGAGGTGGACCCGGAGCAAGCGAGCGTCGTTACCAGATAGATTGGTGTCCATCGGTCCCTGGTGTTCTAAGCGCATGCTCGTTCGATCGATCCGTGCAGGTCATGTCGCTCATAGATGGAGCCTCTGCTCAATCGGACGGTTCCGGACAGAAGGTACGAGCACCCGCTTGGATGGGTCGGAGAGCTGGCGCCTCTTTCGGGTTTGGCGGTCGCTTGGTGAGCTTCCGCACGGATTCGTCGTCTGGTCCCGAGGCTGAGCTTCGCAACTGCCATGAGGCGTTATCATCCGAGGGAGCGTCGGCAGCGTCGCGAATCGCCGATTTTGAGCGGAGTTTCAACCAGGCGCTGCAGCATGATTCCCCGCCCTCTCATGAC
>Ga0075012_10006649_pt1 | contig 10467 bp, 10 predicted proteins | sample All_14_2_FD_71474 | JGI IMG/M metagenome (GOLD analysis project Ga0075012, IMG submission 71474) | Freshwater microbial communities in response to fracking from Pennsylvania, USA - Allegheny Zone_MetaG_DW_15 | ecosystem: Environmental > Aquatic > Deep subsurface > Groundwater > Drilled... | reverse complement strand
CGGATGAACTTGCAGGAATGCGTCAAGGTCCTCCTCGCGCGAAATGACGTGCTCACGCACCGCGAGCAGACGGCCGCCCGGCTTTAGCACCCGGAAGAATTCCGCGCAGGCCGCATGCAGGTCACGTGTGTGATGCAGAACCGCGCGCGCAAACACAAGATCGAAGTGTGCGTCATCGAACGGCAGGCGTTCGGAAAACTCCTGCGTCACTTCAATGGGGAGTCGGCTTTCGTGCGCAAGCAAGCGCACTGCCTCTGCTCCTACCAGCGCACTGCCGTCAGGCTCTAGTGCAGTGACACTAAAACCCTCCCGTGCCAGTGCATAACTGGCGATGCCACGACCAGCGCCAACATCCAGCGCAGCGCCGCGGACTGTAGTTAAAAGCGGACGGAGGGCACTCCATTCCTCGCTACGATAGTAGCGTTCGGCTGAGGCATGCAGAGGGTCGTCGTAATAGGCGGCTAATACCAGTTCGCGCTGATTGGGTTGGTCTCGCAACCATTGCACGGCCTGTTCCCAAGTCGTGAAGCGTGCAGCAGATATTTTGTCAGCCAACATTCCTGGGGCTCTCGTCGATTTTTCTTATAGGCCTCGCGGGATTGCCTGCCACCACCGTGTAAGCAGGTACGTCACGAGTGACCATAGAACCCGCACCGATCACGGCGCCCTCTCCGATCACCACGCCTTTCAGGATCGTCGCACCAAAGCCTATCCAAACCTTGTCGCAGATTTCAATAGGGCGCACATCCACGTGACTCCAATCTTTTTCTCCACACATCCAGTCGGCTACGTCGTGCTTTCTGTGACTCCATTCGAGTGAGTGCGAATTATGGTCTACCACGGTCACACCCCAGGAAATGATGACATCGTTACCGATTGTGATTTTTTCGCGGCACACCAAGTGGCTAGCACCGATAAAACAGCGATCGCCAATCAGCACTTCTCCTTTGGAACCATCAAAATCAATTCGGCAGTTAACAATGCTGCCGTAACCAATGTTTAGACTGCCGACTTTTTGACCAAGAAGGCGAATCCAGCGAACATGAGAACCCGATTTCACGTCGACGTCCAGCCTTCTTTTTACCTGATACGCAAAAATTGAATCCAGTAAACGTCGGATCAAGAGCATTTAATTAAATCCCCCCATCACATAGAGGGGCATATCCCCGTTGAGCATTTTCGTTGTTTGGAGAGAGTCACTTCCGCAACAGACGGCACAGCCAATCGATCAGCTTGCCCCGCCATCCTCCATTGGATCGGCCAATCGCGTCGAATACATGAGTAGTTATCTCCTGATCTTGCTCTACTCGTGTCGGCATTTTTGACTCATTGGCATGGAGCAATTTATCAACATTCGTAAAGCTCCGAAACAGACCCCGTCCGTGAGATCCACTTCCATCAAAGCCATTGTTACGCACGAGCGTAACTGGGGGAAACAACGCTAATCCATTTGCTTTAAAAACCGTCCAGTACCAGCGGATAGCCCACGAATCCAGCCGCCCTGACATCTGTCTTTTCAGCATCGTCGCGTAGTCATAGGCGCCCTCAAGGTTGAATCGACGGCGCAAGGACGGGTCGCTATCGACCCGCTCCCACCCCGCTGCCAAAAGGTCGAACTGATCCCATGCCCTTTTCCACGTCGCCCACCCCCATGAAACTGTCATCGGGAGAAAAAACGCTTCGGATCGCGACTTGAATTCCGGCACGTCGAACATGTAGCCGGATACCTGCCACACCCTATCGTTGTCGGCGAAGCGTTCCAGCGCGCGGTTCATGTAGGTAAGGAATCCCGGGGCGAGTTCCAGGTCGTCCTCGATGACGATGGCCCGGCCAAAACGGCCGATCACATCGCCGACCCCCGTGATGACCGATCGAGCAAGGCCGGCGTTCATTTCGCGAAAATGATATTCGGCGCGATCTCCGAGCAACGTTCTTGCCATTTCGCGAGTCTGCTCCACCGCCTCAACCTGCTCAGGATTTTTTGGGCCATCGCCGAAAACGATAACGGGGGTCAACTCGAAACCGTCGCAATGCATCAGGCTCTCCAGCGTTCGACGCAAATGGTCCGGGCGACGGTAGCAGAAGACCACGACGGGCGCGTATTCAAATTGTACTGCAGTCTGCTCTGCCGATTTTCCTGGTCCCTCCGACGTATCTGCGCTAGATAACGATGAGCAGTCAGTCACCGCGTCGTGGCTGAGCAAGTTGTCAGCCATTCAGGCATCTCCCACCACACTTTGGTGGCCACAAAAGCAGGCTACTCATCGTCGCTCCACAAGAAACTAACGTGTTAGAAAATGCAGCACAAGTCGTAAAGGTAAGGGTGATCCGGCCAAAAAATCCGCTGGCCTGCCACTAGAATGCGGCCTGGGCGGGTAAGTAGGTATACGCTCATCGTCAACATAGCAGTCGAGAAGTTCGTCGCAGAAACGGAAGAAATCGGGGTGTAGCAGGCAATCATCCTCAAGAATGATCGCCTGTTCTTCATGTTCAAAAAACCGCTCTATGCCGCCCGAAACCCCCATCTTGCAACCCAGAGGCGGGTTTCCCGAAACAGCGTCTTCACTTCACAGGGCCAATCGACATTCGTGGCAATACGCCGCACTTCGGAACAGCGCTCGGCTTCACCTGGCCGATTGAGTCTTGGCAGCCTAGCTTTGCGGAGGGCCTCGAACACTTGCTGTGTGGTATCGAGCCGGGTTGAAGACCAGAAAAAGTACGGCCGCACTGAAAGGCGTAGTTGGGTAAATATTTCCGCAAGTTCATTCAGTGGTTATAGGAGCCTGTAAACAGGGTCTGTCCCCTATTCAATCGTCTTACCGGGCGGGTTAAAACGATTGCTTGAAGACAAATCTTGAAAAAACACGGTATTAACCTGTTTTGCGTAGACAGCATATCCCTGTCTTTTCATAAACTGAGCAACCGGGTCTTGGTCTAGGTCGTGAAGACTGCTTTTCAAAACTTCAGCAAGAACAAAATTAGGGCGATATTTTGACCAGTCATTGGATGCAAGAACGTCCAAGTCGAGTCCCTCAACGTCGATGCTTAAGAAATCAATATTGCGCCCCCCCAAGTAACAATCCAAAATATCACGTAAAGGCTTCACATCAACCTTAATTACATCTTTTAAATGATAGGGATTCGATGCCAAGCTCCTCTCCTCTGAGAGTTCAGCGGAAAAACTGTTCAAAGCGGGTTCATTAAATACATAATAATCAAGAGTGCCTTCATGCTGCGCGACACCGATCTCAAGATTTGTGTCTCTTGGCCGCAATTTATTGAACAGCTTCATGCTTCCAGGCATAGCATCGACGTTAATCCCCCTCCATCCCCTTCGATAAAAAAGATAGGTATTAGAAAACCGCTTTGGGTGGTGAGCACCAACATCTACATAAAAACCACTTTTCTTACTCCCGAAGATACGCTGAAGAACCATATCTTCACCTTCTTGCGACCAAGAGTGATTCATCCAGGGGTCCCAAGTTAAGCAGCCACGTCCTCGCCTCAAAATATTTCTGATCGAGTGAGGCAACAGATTTTTAATCATTCTAGTAATCGCCATCTGCTTCCTGAATAAGACCGCATTGTGACTTCAGCGCACTGCGATAACGCAATTCACCATGCTTTGCTGGGTTCAAAAAAATGGACGTGGTCCAAGTGTAATTGTTTATCGGCCCGAAGCCATGGAAGTCAATCTGCATCCAAGCTAACTTTTCTTGCAAATATCGCACTGACTTTGGATACCAGTCTGAGTTATCTAGGATGAGCATTACCCCGCCCCACCCGAGACTAACGACATGCTCAAGGCATTCTCTGCGATACTGTCCATCGACAATAAAAATATCAAAATCATCACTTGCCATAGAGGAATACTTTTGGCAATCCTTTTCCAAGCAATAGGCAACATTTCGAGTCTTCAATAAGTTTTTTATTTTTTCGTACCAAGCCTCATCATGTTCAACAGCCGTTACCCGCTCTACTTGCTTCGACCACCATAATGTGGAATTTCCACTGCCATACTCGAACACCTTGAAACTACTAAGATCTAGATGAGATAGAAACTCAGTAGTCGGGTAGGTATACCACGGTATCGGTTGGCCGCTTCCGTCAACAGAATTCCAATCTCTGATTGTTGTCCATTGACCATAGTCCAGCGCCAGCGATTTAAAATTGCGTCCCTGCTTACACCAGCGTTGAATCCACTCTAAAGCTTTTGCGGGCAGAACAAAACGTATAGCTTTTTTGATCATATATATCTCTTATAAATGGCAAGCGGGTTCATTGCGCTAACTTTCATTGAAAACATCCTTCGCGTCTCTTTCTGCAGCAGGTCTGCGAAAAATGCAGCGATCGCGTAAGAAAAAATGGTCGCTAGTGCAGCACCAATCGCGCCATGAACCGGTATCAGCCAAAGATTCAAACCGACATTCACAACTGCGCCCAATACAGTGCGCTGCAAGCTTAGCAATTGGCGGTTTTCTGCGAGAAACCATTTACCGCTGGCAACACCCAAAAACACAAAGACGGCCGCCCAGATATGAAGCGCAAGCACTGTACCAGCGGCCAAGTAGGCGTCACCGAAGAGCAATACGACAACGGGGGTGGATAAAAACGTCATTGGCAACGCCACCGCCACACTGACCACCACCATCAGGTCATAAAGCTTCTGCAGACGTGCATAATACTGCTCTTCGCTCCTTTTCTTGACTTCAAGAATGGAAGGAAACACGGACGCCACGATCGCCATTGGGATGAAGTACCACACCTCGCTGATACGCGTGGCCGCCGAATAAATACCCACAGCTTCGTCACCAACCATCTGCCCGAGCATGATTTGGTCGATCTTCATGTAGATCACTATTGCGATGCCGGATAGCATGAGCGGCCAACTGTCCTTGAGCAAGGTTGTGGCCCGTAGCAATCTGACGCGTAATTGCCGCAGCCTCTGCCCACAACGCCTGAACACGAGACACATCAGCAACGCTACCGCCAGTGCCTCCGCCATCGTCGCCCAAGCAAAAGAGATGAGCGTCGCGTGACTGAGGATGAGCGCGACCTTGATGGCAGAAAAAACGAGGAATACACTGTTTTGCACCCAGACGATGTATTTCGACAGCACTTGCGACTCAAACCAGTACGCCGTCACCTCGCTGGCCTTGAACAGCATGGAGGAACCGAGGATGGCGACCAGCAACTTGGACAGGTTGTCGTCGGGGCGTAGCCAGAAGATAGCACCCAGGATGAGGCCATACGTGAGTAGTCCTCCCATAAGTTGCAACGCGGCGGTAGTGCCCAAGGTTTCTTCTTTACAGGCCTGGTCGCGGACAATGTCGCGCACCACAAGGCCTTGCAGGCCAAGTCCGGCAATAGCACCAAACAATCCTACGAATGCCGTGGCAAAATTGAACAGGCCAAATTGCTCGGGGCCGAGGTAGCGAGCCACCCACACCCCAACGAGCAGGCCAACGCCCATGCGCAGGATATTGTCGAAAAACAACCAGCCGATGTTGTCGACAATCTTGACCAGATTGGGCCGATGGGCGATACGACGACGGATGAAGGCGGGGATAAGGTTCATAAATTGACTGCCGGATTACCAACAGCCGACGCTAGCCGACAGCGCTTACTCGTAGTAATCCATAGCCTTGTAACCATGGTGCACGATAAGCTCATCGCGCTCGGCGGACTTGAGGTCCTCGCGCACCATCTCGGCCACGAGTTCGTCGAAGGTGGTCTTGGGCGTCCAGCCCAGTTTGGCTTTGGCCTTGCTGGGGTCGCCCAGCAAGGTCTCGACTTCGGTGGGGCGGAAGTAGCGCGGGTCCACTGCGACTATTAGCTTGTCGCCCTCGAGGGTTTTCCAGTAGCCTTTTTCGTTTACACCTTCACCCTCCCAGCGAATGACCATGCCCAGCTCCTGGGCGGCGGCGTTGACGAAGTCGCGCACGCTGTATTGCACGCCGGTGGCGATGACGAAGTCTTCGGGGCTCTGCTGCTGCAACATCAGCCACTGCATTTCCACATAGTCTTTGGCATGGCCCCAGTCGCGCTTGGCGTCCATGTTGCCGAGGTACAGGGTGTCCTGGAGGCCGAGTTTGATTCGGGCGAAGGCTCTCGTGATCTTGCGGGTGACGAAGGTTTCTCCACGGATGGGGGATTCGTGGTTGAAGAGGATGCCGTTGCAGGCGTAGATGCCGTAGGCTTCGCGGTAGTTGACGACGATCCAGTAGCCGTAGAGTTTGGCGACAGCATAGGGGCTGCGTGGATAGAAAGGGGTGGTTTCCTTCTGCGGGATTTCCTGGACCAGACCATAGAGTTCGCTGGTGCTGGCCTGATAGAAGCGGGTTTTCTTTTCAAGGCCAAGTATACGGATGGCTTCTAGAAGACGCAGCACCCCGAGTGCATCGGAATTGGCGGTGTATTCGGGCTCCTCAAAACTTACCGCGACATGGCTTTGCGCCGCGAGGTTGTAGATTTCGTCTGGCTGTGTTTGCTGGATGATGCGGATGAGACTAGAACTGTCAGTCATGTCGCCGTGGTGAAGAAAGAAGCGGACCCCCTTTTCGTGGCGATCTTGATAAAGGTGGTCGATGCGATTGGTATTGAATAGCGAGGTGCGGCGTTTGATGCCGTGGACGATGTAGCCCTTGTTGAGCAAAAATTCGGCGAGGTAGGCACCGTCTTGGCCGGTGATGCCGGTGATGAGGGCGACTTTCGGTTGTTCTGTCATTCTGTGATCCTTTAAGGCTGCGCAGTGTGGTTCTTCATGAAGTCTTCGTAGGCTTTTTCGAGTCCGGCCTCCAAACCCACCTTGGCTTGCCAACCCAGAGCGTTGAGCCGAGCGCTGTCCATGAGCTTGCGCGGGGTGCCGTCGGGTTTGCTGGGGTCGAAGGCAATGTCACCTTGGTAATCGATGATCTGGGCAATGGTTTTAGCCAGTTCCCTGATGGTGATGTCGTGCCCACAGCCCACATTGATATGGCTGAGCAGGGGCTGGGTGTGCTGGTCGTAGGCGGCCTTGCTCAGGTTCATGACGTGTACGCAGGCGGCTGCCATGTCGTCCACATAGAGAAATTCGCGCCGTGGGGTGCCGGTGCCCCAGATGGCGACACTGGGCACGTTGTTGGCTTTGGCCTCGTGGAAGCGGCGGATCAGCGCCGGGATGACGTGGGAGTTTTCCGAGTGATAGTTGTCGCCGGGGCCGTAGAGGTTGGTGGGCATGACGCTGCGATAGTCCACACCATGCTGGCGGTTGTAACTTTCGCAGAGCTTGATGCCGGTGATCTTGGCGACGGCGTAGGGCTCGTTGGTAGCCTCCAGGGTGCCGGTGAGCAGGGCATCTTCACGCATGGGCTGTGGGGCCAGCTTGGGGTAGATGCAGCTGGAGCCCAGGAACAGCAGTTGTCTGACGCCTTGGCGAAAGGCTGCGTCGATGACGTTGGCCTCAATCATCAGGTTCTGGTAGATGAATTCGGCCGGGTAGGTGTTATTGGCGTGGATGCCGCCCACCTTGGCAGCGGCCAGGTAGACCTGATCGGGCTGTTCGGATTCGAAGAAGGCGCGCACGGCGGCCTGGTCGGTAAGATCCAATTCCGCGTGTGTGCGGGTGACAATGCGTTTGGCCGGATGGCCATGGGCCAGCAGTTGGCGAACGATGGCAGAACCCACCATGCCACGGTGGCCGGCAACGTAAATTTTGGGTGGGGTGCTCATGTCTGGCTGCGCCCGTAGTGGTCTTCAAAACGGACGATGTCGTCTTCGCCCAGATAACTGCCCGATTGCACCTCGATGATTTCCAAGGGAATGGCGCCAGGGTTGGCTAGGCGGTGCACCTCGCCAAGCGGGATGTAGGTGGACTGGTTTTCGGTAAGCGACAGTTTTTTGTCCCCGCAGGTGATTTCTGCCGTGCCCTTGACGACTACCCAATGCTCGGCTCGATGGTGGTGTTTTTGGAGGCTCAGACTGGCACCTGGCTTGACCTGAATGCGCTTGACCTTGAAGCGCCCGCCTTCGTCAATGCTGTCGTACCAGCCCCAGGGACGGTGGACTTGAACCAAGGTGTTGTGGCAGTCGGTGGCCAGCACGTCGCCCACATGGGCGTTTCCGCTCTGGTCCTTGGGCAATGCGCTCCACACGGCGTCCAGGCGCCCAGATCGCTCCAGCCGGCATCAAGCGGAACCATCCGGATCGGGAAGCGGCTTCCCGGACAGCGCTCCATGACGGCGTAGTCGACGGAGTCACCAGGAATGGCGGCAAACTCGGTCTTGCCGGGCCGCACAAAGGCGGCATCGGCGCTGCGCCGGGCCCAGGCTGAACGGGTGGTTGCCGCAATGTCGGGGCGGAAGCTTTCTATGGCCTCGAGCCAGACGGACGCCTTGAGCACGAACATGCCGGCGTTCCAGTAGTAGCCCTCCTCTGCGAGGTACTGCCTGGCTTTGACTTCATCAGGTTTTTCGATAAACCGTTCCACGGCATGGGTGGTCGTAGACGCAACATTGGTCTTGATATAGCCAAAGCCAGTTTCAGGCCGGTCTGGGGTGACGCCCAGGATCACAATGACTCCTTCTGCTGCCTGACGGATGGCTTCCTGCATGGACTCAGTGAAGGCGTGAGCGTCTGTCACGGTTTGGTCTGCTGGGGTCACCACCAGTACAGGGTCGTCGCCGTTTTCGACGGCGGCCAGTGCGGCCAAGGTCAATGCTGGTGCAGTGTTACGGGCGAGCGGCTCCAGCAGAGCAGCGCCAGGTTGAACGCTGATTTCACGCAATTGCTCTAGCGCCAGAAATCGATGTTCTTCGTTGGTGACAATAAAGAGTGAGCAGACATTGACGCCCTCACCCGAAAGATCCATCAAGCGTTTTGTCGCTTCTTGAAAGAGACTTTCTTTTCCGGTCAGACAAAGAAACTGTTTTGGGAAACCAGAGCGCGAAAGCGGCCAAAGTCTCGTACCTGAGCCGCCACAAAGAATCACTGGCCTCGCTTGAATCATGATAGAACTCAAAAAGTATTTCCAATTGATTTGGCGGCAAACTGACTGTCCAGATAATCGATGCCAATCCCACACGCCAAAGCGACAATGCGCTGGGCAAATCGGCACCCATCTAGGAGGTCAGCAAAATTCTGCATATCGGATACGAGAGTCAATGCGCTTTAGGTAAGCTACCGCCATGCCGTTTCACGATCAGCAAGCGCGGGGGAGTTCTAACAGGGAGATTCCGAGGCTTACGAGAGCAGAAAAACGCTGCGCAAACGCCTGACGGATGGCTTCATTCTGCCATACCGTCATGACTTTGAGAAATGTTTCAGCCGGTCATCAACCGACCTTGCGCAGGCTGGCCGGGGCAACCTGCACGCGAACTTGCTTGAAGAGCAATTCGATCAGCACCATGACGCGGCGCTCACCATCAGCCATTTGGTAGATGCCTTCAATACCTGCAAACGGTGCTTCCGTCAGGCGAACGCGCTCACCAGCCTTGAACAGGCGTTCGGGCTCAGTCTGAACAGACGCCTCTTGCGCACGCAGTGCCTCTACCAGGCTATCTGACACCTTCGCCGGTTCTAAACCAAAGCTTACCAGCCGACTGACGCCTTTGGTCGAGCGGATGGGTGCCCAACTCTGGGCCGAATCTCCCTGGCCCAGCCGGATGAATAGGTAGCGCGGAAACAAAGGCTCGTCCGCGACCGTCAGCAAGCCTTGACAGAGCTTTTCTGATGGGATGGTCGGGAGATAACACTGATAACTCTGCCGTTGGAGGTTGTCCAGGGCGCACTTTTCCTGTCTGGACTTGGTATGAACGAGATACCAGTGCATCGCCACCTCCGAAGGTTACCTTTATTGTCAGTATATTACCCTTTGGTATTGCAGCGCGGCAATGACATTCCCATCGTTCATTTCATCTGTGGTTTCTATTGGTGAATCCCCGCACAGCGCGGGGAAAACCCAGATGTGGAAAAGCCCAACCGGGAAGGGTTGGGCTTTGAATGTGGTGGCCAGGGACAGAATCGAACTGTCGACACACGGATTTTCAGTCCGTTGCTCTACCGACTGAGCTACCTGGCCAATGCGGTCGCGTATTATAGGGTCTGGTAACAGCGGCGTCAAAATAATTAACCGGTAACTGCGCTTCATTCCAGGGAGAGAACATGAGTCAAGACATGGCTGAACGGATTCGCGGCAACCCGAAGTTCCGTCATCTGGTGCGGACACGCAACATTTATGCGATAACCATGACCGTGTTGGTCATGGTGGTTTATTTTGGCTACATTCTGCTGGTGGCCTTTGACAAGTCATTGCTCGCGCAGAAAATTGGCACAGGGATGGCGACTTCCATCGGCATTCCTTTGGGGCTGGGCGTGATTCTGTTCACGATTGCGATCACGGCGGTGTATGTGCATCTGGCCAATACGCGGTTTGATGCGTTGGCGGCGGAAGTATTGCGCGAGGCAAACAAATGAAGCGGCGGTTTTTAA
>Ga0075012_10006646_pt1 | contig 10470 bp, 5 predicted proteins | sample All_14_2_FD_71474 | JGI IMG/M metagenome (GOLD analysis project Ga0075012, IMG submission 71474) | Freshwater microbial communities in response to fracking from Pennsylvania, USA - Allegheny Zone_MetaG_DW_15 | ecosystem: Environmental > Aquatic > Deep subsurface > Groundwater > Drilled... | reverse complement strand
CCGGTCGTCAGCCCCCTGGAGGTGCTTTACGCACGCATCGATCGCGACCAGCCGTTTCTTTGCCGCAGGAATTGCACCGATGAGGTCGCCCAGATGGACAATGGCGGTTCGGACGCGCTTCGGTGTGGACGCCGACGTCGGATCGAAGACAAATCGCCATAAAAGAGCGATACCCGGGTGCTGTTGCTCCGGGGCATCCGACTTGACGGCCACGACCTCTGGGAGCGTCATCGTCGCCAGCGATAACTCGGCGACGAGCTTTAGTCTCGCGTCGTCCTCGAGGTCCTTGAGCGAAATACCTTCTTTGGAAAGCTTTTCAGAGATGAACCAGGACCGGAGCTGCGGATCGCGGATGGCAGGAACGGCCGTCAGGATCATCGTGTAGACGGCTTGGGCGGCGGCACCCTCTTCTCTAAGTGCAGCGGACCAGATGGTGGTCAGCTGCTGTTCGTTGACCTCGTTCTTAGTCACCAAGAAGTTGACGAGAGGTAATGCTCTTCGGATAATCTCCACATGGGGCTTGTCCGTAAGGATCCTCTCGACGATTCTCTCCTGGCAGAGGAACTGCGACGCGGTAATGGCATCGGCCGACATCCGGATCGAGGCGGATGATGGTGACGAGGTATTACTAGTATCCAACATCGTCGTCGGCGTGGAGTCGAGCTCGACGCCGCTTCCGTAAAGCCTCCCCTGGGAAGGGGCTTGGCGCGCGCAGACGAGATGAACGAGCTGATTAATGCCCTGCAGGCGCTGGGGGAGGGAGCTTGAACAGACGAGCTGGAACCACAGCTGGAGGCGATACCGATGGAGATACTGGGCATTTTTGAGGCTCCCGAGGCGTTCCAATACAATCGAGTAGGCGAGCTCCAGAGAAGCATCGGTGTCTGGCAAAGCTCCCCCCATCGCCTTGAGATCCTGGTCCGTGAACTGCTTCCACAGGATCGCGCTCGTGAGCTTTTCAGCAAGCCACAAACGCTTTTCGGAGTTGAGACATGACGCCAATAGCTCGACGACAGCGAGGATGCTCGAGAGCTCCACGTTCTCCTTCCACACCAGCCTCAGCAGCGCCTCGATCCCGCCGCCCTGCCCAAATCGCTCCACAGCCGCGAACCGCCAGATTGAACCTTCACGCTCTATCCTCGCGTTTGGCCGTTTCACCCACTTCCACTCTGGCTCGTCTTTCATCGCCTCCTCCACGGCAGCCAAGGCCTGAGTTAGAATGGGGTCCCCAGACGTCCCGTTCGCGTGACGGAGGAACTTGAGCGTCGAACCCACCGAGTTGGCCCAGAACGTGGGACCCTCAAAGTCGATTCGCTCACCCTCTTCCGTAACTACTGTGACCATTGACACGGGCTTCTCGGTACCCCCGGCAGCCGCCCCCGTCGGCGATAGCGGCTGGGAGGGTGCAACGATTTTGCACGTGGCCCAATGACCAAGCGTCTCCTCCGAAGTGGGGGGAATCAACAACCTCGCAAAGCACGATGGCGAAGGCGAGTCGCTGTACCCAGATTCTGGTCCATACGCACCTCCCGGGACCGTTTCCACTTGCGAGACATCCACGCTTCTTCGCTCGGAGCCGATTTCCACCTCGAACTGCATGGACTCTCTGTCGAATGAAATCACGGTTGCGTCTTCCCCGCCAGCGAGTTTGACCTTGCGGTTGAGCAGCGTCATGTGACGCGCCAGCAGTGTCCTCTTTGCAATTTCTGCTGAGGGCCATATCGGAAGGTAGCGTCCGTGAACCTTTTGAACCAGAGGTAAACCGTGGCTCTGATAAAAGGTTTCGAGTGCTCCATCCTCTTCTCCTAACAGTACCCGAACATGCATCAGAACATCGTCACTATGTTTCCACTGCTTCTGAAGCACACCGGCACACACAGCTAGACAAGCGCATATGATCTCAGAGCCTGCCTCGGAAACTTCCGGATCCAACTCCACGCGTCGTATTACTGGACGAATCGTTTCCGTGAAAACCTTGCCAATCAGCCTCCCGAGAGGTTCGTCCACTTCAGCCGGAATGGTCGTCTGACTGGAGATCTCGTCGGCAAGCCCTGAGAGAAGCTCGGCAAAAGCTCGCGCTTCGCTTGGGAACGATGCGGCATCTTGCCTCAATCCTGAAAAGTTTAGTGCCGATTCCAGCGACGGCAGGCCAGAAGCGGCCATGGCGAGTGAATACCTATTACGGCAAGACGACGCGCTAGCGCAGAAGCCTAAATCAAACAGATCACCTTCCTGTAGCGCCGAACGAACCCAGTCTCCTTCGTATTCAATCTCAACGAACGAACGGCGTCACCGGTAAATCTTAGTCTTTGGTCGGAAGCACCCCTATTAGTTGATAAAGCAAGATGGTAAAGCGCCTGCGTGCTGACCGAAGACACAAAAGCGGTGCACATACATACAATGGTCGGTTGTTTATTCTTTCACGCTCCGTTCACGCGCGCGACGGACACGAAATCATCACTTCGCTTGATATAGACGACTGGGGATGTTGTTATCAGGTACGAAACACCAAGAGCAGCTCCAAGGATATTAGAAGAAAGACACTGGCGTATTTTAAGCCAGATCTTGATCCCCTAGTGCTATTTAGGACAAAAGTGATGAGGTTTGCGTCGAGCATATTCCGTTCATCAAATCAAACGGAACCGTACCAGGTCCCAGGTGAAGAGCAGGTACCAGGGTACCTGCTTACAATGTTTACTACCCGGGTAGTATAAATACTGCCTCTGCTCTGCTGATTGTAGGAAGGATCATTAGAGTAAGCTAAGCAGAAGAGGAGAGCGTATAGTACTCTAAGTACTTCTATCCTATCCTCTGGTTCTTGGTCGACGTACCGCGTCCAGCTGCCGGATGCGCGCCTGATGGCACGCCACACCACCATGATAATTCAACGCATGTATTCTACAGTGCGTATACCTGCGAGGAAGCGGTCGTTTATAGGAACGACCCTGTCGACTCCCTCTGCGCTGTTGCGAGGCATCGGGAACGGTTCTGGTTCAAGGACTATGCCAAGGCAAACAACATCAAACGATTCTTCTTAGGGTACACATGATGTAACTTTATTAAGGTCTGCGTGACACTTTTAGACCCCGGGGACGGACTGGGAGGGGTTCCGAAAGGGCGATACTGCGCCGGCGTGCGGCGACAGAATCACCTTCACGTACCCGCAGTCGCTCTTATCACGACGGAGTCATCCTTGCCCCGAAAGAGATTTCCACCCTCGTAGTCCAAGACGTGCTGACGCTTGGCACGCACCAGCAATCCCACAATATCAAAAGCTGCAGTGAAGGACCCCGCATCGTCGTTGGACCGCACATAAGCGGACGTCTCCACAACTTCGGCGATCTCAGCTTCATAAAGTTTGCAAATCTTTCCGAAGGGTAATTCCTTGAAACCGTCTTGCTGCTTGACTTCTCCTTCGCGGTTTATAATCGCGGCCAAGCGCTCGATTTGCTTCTGAATGTGCGGCTCCTCAAGCTGTATCGCTGAAGCAGCTGGTGTTTTTGGCATTGTAGCATTCGCCATCGTCTTCGCTGCCATCCTTGCTTCCGTCTTTTTCTTGCTCCTTTCGAGCGCGGAGCGAGAGTCTGCTATCATCCTTTGAAGCAACTCTGCTTTCTTAATTGCCTGATCTCTTTCAAGCGCAGCTCGCTCCGCAGCTCGTTGAGCCTCTTCGTCTGCTTGAACCTTTTTCTCGACGTCCTCGATGCCTTGAGCATGTTCCGCTTCGTGGTGTTTCTCCTTTGCGAATAAGAATGCGACCTCAGCCTCCTTCACCTTGTCATCCTGCTCCTCAATCGCGCGCCTGGCGACAGCTTCCACTGCAAGGGCTTGGAGCTCGAGCTGCTCCGCGCTGTCAGGGTTCATAAGCTTGTCTTCAAGGATCTTTTCAATTTGATCTGGAGGCGTGTTCAGAGGAAGCACAGCCACGCTTCTCCGCTTAATCTCCACCGCGATTTCTTCCTCCGCAAGAGCCTTGGCAGCATCGATGTTCTTCTCTTCGACTAACTCCTCGTATTCAATCACCATCCGGGCCTCGAGTAGTGCGTGCTCCTCGAACTCAATGCGACGGGCTTCCAACTCCTCAAGGCGCGCCTTCTTTTCCTCCACATCTTTAGAGGATGCACTCTCGGTAGACCCAGATGCTTCCAACTCCTGCTGAATCTGCACAGCAACCTCCTCGGCCTTTGTGGCCTCTTTCTCGAATTCCATCTGACGATTGGCGTGTTCCATCATCTTGCTCTCAAGCTCGGCCGCTTCCAGTCGAAGTCGGATACTCTTACGCTCCACCGCTGCGTCGCTGTCGATGAGATCCCGAATAGCTGGCGACTTTATGGATTTCGCGCGATCCCCAGAAGTGACTGACAACTCTGGTTTTAAAGTTTTTGAGCCTCGCGAGGCGTTGTATGATGAGAGTCGCTCCTGGTACTCTTTTTCAAGAGCTTCGGCGGATTTAGGTATATTTCCAATTATCTTTGGCCGCTTGTCAAAGAAAGCTTTGGCCTCTTGAATCTTCCGGATGGTTTTCGCGATAATGTGCATCCAATACTGCATCAGGTCCTTAGAGTCGGCCGAGAAATAGTGCGTAGTGACAAAGTCGGAGACCATAAAGCCTTTTTCTCGCTCGTTGACCAGTCTCCTCGAGGCACTGTCACTCACAAAGAACTTTTCCGTCAGAGCCAGCAGGGAGGGTGCAGTGGCACCGAGTCTCCGGTTGGACTCGCTCTCTTGCTTAGAGCCATGGTATTCGAGTCTCTCGGTAAACAAAAGCACGTAGCGTTTCTTCCAACTCTTGCCGACGCGGAGGTGCAAGTATCCCGCCATGATGGGAGATTCCAAAGCAGTGACACCCAGCGCTGAGGGCTTCCGGGTCTTTCCCGTCGCGCGTGACACGGCCAGATCGTGCAGCATGTCATACGCCCCAGACGTCATGTCTCCCTGCGCCACGAGTTTCCGCATGGACTCGAGTCGCTCGAAGGAAGATAGGTTTTCGTCCAGCTTTTTCCACTGCGACAGGAGCTGGTTCACTTTGGAATCCCCGCGCGAGCCTTCGGGCAGGTAAGCGGTATCCCCGGCGCTGGATCCTGCTGTCGAGGACGGCTGCTTTGCGTTGGTCGGCGACGTCGCTGTCCATTTGAGCACGGTGGACGGCCGAGGAAGAAATGATTTGAAGGTCTCCATTTTCTAAGGAGATAGGACATGTATATGCGAGGATCAATCTCGTCGTCCCCGCACTGGTCACACGTTTAGACGCCAATATTGACCCCAGAGCTCAATCGCCAATATATAATATAAATTAACACCAACGAATAGCTTGGTGGTGCACACAACCTTGTACTTGTTTCTCGTCGCGGAGAGAGTTTAAAAAGCAGTTCTTTTGTAGATGGACGTAACAGCTGATCGATGAGGGTGCCCTATCACGTCAACATCGTGCGCTGTGTGCTGAAACGGAGCGTACAAACCTCCTACGAGGGAGCGTGATGAAGAAGAAACCAAATCCTTGTTTTCTAACTCTCGTACTTCCTTGATATGTTGCGGTGTGGTACCAAGTCTCCAGAGATGTACACGACATCTTATCTAACATCGAGAACCACGTTCTGTTGTCTGTGTCCTTCATTCATGTTTCATCTTCATAAACCGTGTGATGGGAGGGAAGCTCACAAGAACCCCGTTCCATCTCTGCAGGCTCATCCCATTCCGCTGTATGTAATCTTGTTCTCCGTTTGTTCCTTGTTCAATTAATGTTTCCGTTCCTCAGCAGCAATTCGAGTCCGACTCGATGATGTTGTACTGGACTGAGGAGTTCAGAGCCCGTCGTATTGCCTCGCTCCTTGAAACGATTCCACCGACCAATCCAGTCTATTGCTTGAGGCTTTCATCCGGCTCAACAAACACCCCGCAAAAATGCCGAAGGGTGACAAAATTAACGCCGACAACTTTTACTCCGAATACCATGGCCATCATGTCGCCCATATCGCAAAGGTGTACGAACACCTTCGCGGACCCGACGGCAACCGGCCCTGCGTCTTCTTCGCCGGGGATTCCTCGTTAGACAACAAGTATTGGTTCAACGACTGGGGTAAGGCAACAAACGGATACGAGAGTATTCTTTCGCCCCCCAAAATGAAACAAGATATCGCCTTCTGGATGAACGATGAGGCCCAGTCCAGGAATCTCCCGTGGTTCGCTCTGAATACGTCCGTCGAAGCCTCAGCGCTCATCGATCGCTCCATCGGGGTGCTCCTCGCCCAGGACAAGTTCATCCAAGATAACATCCGCGAGACGGATACTCTTATCGTTTCCGTGGGAGGGAACGATATTGCGCTCAAGCCCACAGCGGCGACGATTGCGAATATGTTGGCATTGGTGTATTTCTCCACCGAATCATGGGTACAATCGGCGAAGTCTTGCCAGTGTGGCAAATGGTCATGCGGAAAGTGCACTTTTCGGCCTCTCGGTCTAAACTATTTCATCGACTTGTTCTCAAACAAGGTGCGCGACTATGTTGAACGGCTAGTGTCTAAGCATAAGCCAAAGCGCGTTATCATATGCATGATCTATTTTCCCCAAGAGCAGAAGATTGAGCCGTGCTGGGCGGACCCGGCTTTGGGCGCTTTGGGATACAACAGATCTCCATCCAAGCTACAACGTGTCATTGAAACGGTCTTTCATCTTGCTACCCAAAACATACAAATTGAAGGGACCGAGGTTGTAGCGTTTCCGTTGTTCAAAGTGTTGGACGGCAAGAATCCGGATGATTACCGTGCGCGCGTTGAGCCGTCTCCTCTGGGTGGTGAGAAGATGGCCAAAGCCCTGACGACAGTTGTCGAAACGCCTCTAAACCGGGGCTGAATCTACTGTACTCCCTAGATATATTCCCAAGTCGATTTGCAGGGGCACAACGGAGCTTATTGACCAATGATAAGGTAAACTAAATAAGAGTCCTAGACTCATGATCGTTGCAATACTCAGGAGGGCGACGGGTATTTTTGTTACAGCTTTGGACTATGCACACGGATATATATGATATGGTACGACTCAGTTTACTCTTGACACCCTTGTTCCAGCTCAATCGACCTCAGGAGCATCCACCTGCGAGTTCCCCCTTCGCCTCCTTGCAGCGACAGGCTGGGGTGCCGTAGCGGCGTTGAGCAGTCCATTGAGCACAGCTTGCTGGCCCACCTTGACGAAGTCGGTGCTGCCAGCGCGAATGTGTTTCAAGCCCGCGTCCTTTAGCGCCCCCAAATGCTCCACACCCTGGTCTCGGATGCTGTTGATGGAAGCATCTATATCCGTCTCGTACTTGACAAGGTACGGGTGTATCACTTGTTTGTAGATCTTTTCCGCGCCTCGGAACCGAGGAGTAACAAGCCAAATGAGAAGCGCAACCTTGATTTCGTAGTAAAGCGGGAGCCCGGAAAGAACATTGTCTCCAATTATCTCGAGAACGGTAAAGTATGAGTTCGCGATCCAGTAAGTGAGCCACTGCGCGTGGACTTGCTTGTCTCCAGCCTTGACAGCCTTGAAGGTCATGTAAGCCGGGTAGAGATAGGCGAGAAAATCGCAAACGAGCCGCGCCCAGGTGCTCGAGATCAGCATTTTCTACGTTCAGGTTTCGGCCAGTGCAGTGTCTCCCACCTGACTGCATATATAATGTCGTGTCTCGGGTGTATGTATAGCACTTTCTGAGAGATAAGTTAATCAAAGAAGTAGTTCGTTCGTTCGTCTTTCTCGTTGACGTTTGATTTTTTTGCCTCGTCAGGGATAAAGTGCGGCTTAGTACGTTCAGTTCCCATTAGCATAGCCGCATATTTCTACACTAGTTGCGGCATGTAAGAATATTGCGGTTTATGAAACGTATGATAGGTCTAACACGAGACATCTCCTGTGGAACACGTACCCCGGGTACCATTTCAAATTTTTGCTTTTTTGTGAGTCCCTCGATCGTCTCTTTTGGCGCTCATTCACAATTCTTTTGCTGCGTTGGATATCTGCCGTGGGTTCAACGAAGTCTACTACGAGCTGGGGGACCCTTTCTTTACGTAGAGCAGACGATCATAGCTTGACAGACAGAGTTCACTTTATTTAAGAAAAGACGCCAACAAGAGCCGGGCGTTGTTTGATCGGATCGACAGGTCCTCTCTCTCCTTTTAAAACTATCGATCCAAGGAACCGTGAGAGTGAAGATCAGCTTGCTAGGAGATTAATCCAGACCCAACCGCATCGTTCGGCATTCCGGCCTTCCAGAGCTTTTTCAGACGAGTGAATTCAACCAGCAACGCTCTTCTGACTCCAAGCTCCTGTACTTGACCACTCAAGACTGTGGTTGCCAGTGTCAGCTAAGCCTCTTCACAACTGGTATCTCGAAACGGGAGCAGGTTGGTGTAGGCACTCTCGCATCCTCAACGGACTCTCAGGGGCTGAAAAGAAGTGAGACAATAAAAAATGCCCCTGTCACCCGTAAAGAGATCCAACACGGCGTCGAGAGGTCGGTCCATGTCCCCGGTGAGGCGCGGACAGGCAGCGAGCACTGCTGCCGCGGCGGCAATGACGACGACTCCGGATGCTGTGTATGTATTCCAGCATCCGTTGAGTGTTTTGCGCCACAACAAATCAAAACTGTCCATGCCCTCCAGCAGAGTGGTTCGTTCTTGGGCCTTGACTGCGGCATTAATTGCGTTTCTGCTTGTGGCTTTCCTTGGTCGTCTCAACAACAATCCTAATAGTAACATTTCGACTAAAGAGGAGACTGCACGGATCGACACGCCACAGGAAGATGATGATCGTCCCGGAGAGCAGGACACCGGGTCTGAATCGCAGACGAGGACACCGAATCGTATTGCGCAAAAAAGTATGGACGACGATGTCTTATCGCGGCTCGGTCGCATGGAGCAGGTAATGGCGAGACTCTCGGAAAGCATCGATGCGCAACACGAAGAGGACGCGCGAAGGAGGCTGAGTAGCTCCCTTCTGGTGGATAAAGAGGTCAAATCCATACATGCTGATATCTCAAGGGTCGGCGATCGGGTGAGAGCGCTCGAGAAGCAGTTCAGTGTGCTTCAAGGGTCCGTAAGCAACCTTGTCACCGAGCAGGTACTCAAACAACACCAAGATCTACATTGGAGGTCGATGAGTGAGTTTATTGAGTCACGGTTATCGTCGCATCAGGCATCCACCACCTCGAAGGGGAACTCCGATAGCGCTACCAATGCGGTCGAGCTTAGAAGGGAGATTGAAGAATACTTGGAGAAGCGATTGGGCTCTTTTACTAAAGACAAGACGCACGAGCTAAACCTGCTTCGAGACACTGTCACCAGTGTTCAGGCGAGGCTAGATGAGAAGTGCCAAGGACGCAGTTTTGAGGCGGAGGACGGGGATCGCATTGTTCAGCTGGCGGTGAACAAGTCACTTGAGACGTTTAGGGAAGACGGCGGCGTAGCACGTGCGGACTTTGCGCTGGTTTCGGGAGGCGCGAGCGTCATTCGGTCGCTGACCTCGCCGACGTTTTGGGGGGGATCGGAGTCTGACCATTCGCTGTTGACGAGGCTCTTCAAGTCGACTGCAGTTACAAAGAGGCCACCAGAAGAGGCCTTGTCCTCTACGGTGGACCTCGGCTCGTGCTGGCCGTGCAAGCTGGGCGATTGTCGGTTAGCCGTCAGACTGAGTGCTCGCATACGAGTAACGTCCGTGACGCTCGAACATATTGCCGAATCTCTCCTGGTGCGTCCAGCGAAAGATGGCGACTCGGCTCCAAGGGATTTTGAGGTTTTCGCGCTAGATGACGACGACGGAAGGAAGATCCCGTTGGGAGCTTTCCGTTATGTCAGGGGCCACCCACTCGTACAGACGTTTTCGGTGTCACGGCCTACAGTCGCCCAAGCCGTCCTTCTTGAGGTTAAATCAAACTATGGACACCCCGATGCGGTTTGCATTTATCGATTTCGCGTCCACGGCGAGTTCGTGTAATTCGTCGTCATCTTGTTTGGGGAGCTCTCATACGGAGAACCATCACAAGAGTTGGAGAAGATGACGAGACTGACGATATATGCGTCTCTTGAAAGCCCCACATGGTGTCCTGGTCAATCATGGACCGTGTTTTTAGTAATGACTGCTACATATTGTCCTGTTATACTTCACACTTTCCGTCTCACGGGATGAAATTGACTACTTTTGTTCCATCCTTTTGTTTGACCACGATATGCTTCAGGCCAGAGACAGCATCTCCCAGTTCAGCCCGTAGCGACGCGACGAGAGAGTCGTCGTTGGTATTTTCTTCTTGGATGCGTTGTATGGATGAATTGACCCTGTTTCCCTTGACCCGCACGACCAGAGGCACCCCGCCGGAGTTTTCGTCAGCTACCTTACCCGACCAGGATAGAGACGTTATTGTCGGCCATGACTGGTCATGGACGTCCGTTTCATCTGCGCGGAGCTTTTCCCATGCCTCGGCAGCGAAATGGGGCGCCACCGGGG
>Ga0075012_10006645_pt1 | contig 10470 bp, 6 predicted proteins | sample All_14_2_FD_71474 | JGI IMG/M metagenome (GOLD analysis project Ga0075012, IMG submission 71474) | Freshwater microbial communities in response to fracking from Pennsylvania, USA - Allegheny Zone_MetaG_DW_15 | ecosystem: Environmental > Aquatic > Deep subsurface > Groundwater > Drilled... | reverse complement strand
GTTGGCTGCGCCCGCCGCGATGCTTTGATTGAGATAAGCAAGGCTCCAGTATTGCCGGCAAATTTCTCCGACCAGCGACAGCGCCGTGCTTTCGCGATCTTCCGCGCTCGCATCCGCGTCCCAGCTGGCGATGTCGCGCTGTGTGCGCAGCCGTCCCCATAAATCGACTTCCCACCCCAGTGAGACGCCGGCGCCGCTGCTGCGAACAGACGTGTCATGACGATCGAGGGCACGACTGCTGCTGGCACTGACGGATCCGTTTAGCTGCGGCAGTAAATCGTTGCCGGCGAGTTCGGCCTGCAGGCGCGCCTGCTGTAAGCGAAAACCTGCAATCGCCAGATCACTATTTACGCGCAATGCCTGCTGCACCATCCGGTCGAGATTGTCATCGCCGAAATTTAACCACCAGGCATCTTCGGCCACGTCGCGTGCCGGATATGTCGCCTGTAACGACAGCGGCTGTTCGGGTGTGTTGAGGGCGGCATCACCGCGACCGTACTGCGCGGGGACACGCAATTCCTCGTTCGCGTAATCGCTGCTGGCAACACAGCCGGCCAGCAACGCGGAAATGAGCAACGCCAGCGCAGCGGGGCGGAACTGGCCATTCATGGACGGCGTGGCCGAAGGCGGGCGGACCACTGATGTGTCATTTTTTTCAGGCGTCATTCGCGTGCCAGCGCCTCCACGGGATCGAGTTGCGCGGCGCTGCGCGCAGGGAAAAAGCCGAAGGCGATACCAATCAGGCTCGAGCAGACAAACGCAGCGATGATCGATACGGTGGAAAACAGCATCTTGAAGCCGCCCCCAGCCAGTGAAAACAGCCAGCCGAGAGACAATGCCAGCAATACGCCGAGAACGCCGCCCAGCAGGCACACGAGTACGGCTTCGATCAGGAACTGCTGCATGATGTCGCTCTGGCGTGCGCCGACCGCCATGCGAACGCCGATCTCGCGCGTGCGTTCTGTTACCGACACCAGCATGATATTCATCACGCCGATACCGCCCACGACCAACGCAATTGCAGCAATCGCACCGATCAGCAGCGTCAGTGTCTGCGTAGTCTGCTCGATGGTTTTTCGAATTTCGGCGGTGTTACTCAGAAAGAAGTCCTGCACACCATGGCGTAACATCATCAGTCGCGTGATCGCCGATTGAGCCGCATCCATCGGCGTATCATCGGCGACACGCACAGTGATACTGGACAGATAGTTCTGGCCGAGCATGCGCGCCATCGCCGTTGTATGTGGCACCCACACGCTGAGCGAATTACCGCCACCGAAACCCATCGATGGCCGTTCGGTGACACCGATAACGCGCACCGGCACTTTGCCGAGCAGGATGACCTGACCGATTGGATTGATTTGCGTGTCGCCAAAAAACTGTTTGCGCGTGCTCTGATCGATGACGACGACCTGCTGGAGGCTGGTCACTGCTTCGGCACCGAAGAAACGCCCCTCATTCAGCTTCATGCCTTTGACGCGAAAATATTGCTCGCCGACGCCGTTGACCTGCGTGGTGGCGGATTGATTGCCATAAAGTGCGGTCACCGACGTCGACACGTTTGGCGTCGCGCTATCCACGTAACTTTGACTGGCCAGTGCGGTCGCATCGCCAGGGCGCAACGTCTGCACCTTGCCCGAACGCTGATCGCCGAAATCCTTACCTGGATAGATGTCGATGGTGTTGGTGCCAAGCGAACTGATATTGGTGAGTATCTGCTGACGAGATCCGTTGCCGAGAGCAACCACGGATACCACCGACGCGATGCCAATGATGATGCCGAGCATAGTCAGAAACGTGCGCATTCGATGTGCATTCATCGCCAGCAATGCCATGCGCAGCGCTTCCAGAAACCGATCGCGGTTGGCGCGCCAGAGCGCAGCGCCTGCGATCGGTTCCGGGGGCTGTGGTCGCACGCGAGTGTCGTTGACAGCAATGGCGTTGACCCGATCGTCGACGATGGCGCCATCGCGAATTTCGATGATGCGTTGTGCGTGGTTGGCTACCGCCATGTCGTGCGTGACGATGATGATGGTGTGGCCATCGGCGTGCAGCTCGCGAAGAATATTCAGCACTTCTTCACCGGACTTGCTATCCAGCGCGCCGGTGGGTTCGTCGGCGAGAATTACGTCGCCGCCATTCATCAGTGCGCGGGCGATGGAAACGCGCTGTTGCTGACCGCCGGATAATTGGCCGGGTTTGTGATGCGTGCGCTCCGATAATCCGAGGCGGCACAGCAGCTCCTGTGCTCGCGCCGTGCGAGCGGCACCGGGGACACCCGCATACACCGCCGGCATCTCGACATTGCCGAGTGCATCGAGATGTCCGAGCAGGTGATAGCGCTGGAAGATGAAACCGAAATGTTCGCGCCGCAGTCGGGCGAGTTCGTCCGGCGCCATGGCCCCGGTTTCGCGACCGGCGACACGATAGCTGCCCGTGGTGGGACGATCGAGGCATCCGAGAATATTCATCAGCGTCGATTTGCCAGAGCCGGACTGGCCGACGATCGCAACCATCTCGCCCGCGGCGATATCCAGACTGACATCTTTCAGCACGGCGACGGGCTCTTCGCCGGCCGGAAATTCGCGGCGCAGGTTGCGCACACTCAACAGCGGATCGCTCATGAACGATTCATCATCGTCGGGCGGAGTTGTGACGTACTGACAGTTGTTGCCGCGCTGGCCTCGCCGACGACAACACGTTCGCCTTCGGTCAATCCACTTTTCACTTCGGCGCTGGCGTTGTTGTTGAGACCGACGACAATCTGGCGCGATTCCGGTTGACCATCTTTGCCGAGTACCTGCACGGTGTAACGCCTATCGCCTGAGCCGCCGTTGCGCGATTTTTGATTATGCAGTTTGTCATCGTGAATCTTGGGACCGAGCGCCGACGACGGAATGATCAGCGCGTTGTTCGCTTGCCCCAACACGATCGACACCTGCGCAGTCATCGAAATACGCAGTACGCCATCGGGGTTGTCGACATCGAACAGTGCGTTGTAATAGATCGCGCTGTTCGATGTCGACGACGACGAAGTGGGTGACGAGCTGGCCGAGCTGGTTTCCGTAGCGATCGACGACGGCGCCGGCTCGATGGTGCGCAATCTGGCGCGATACTTCGTTTCCGGATCGCCGAGGATGGTGAAGTACACCGGCAAATCGGGTTTGATCTTGACGACATCGGCCTCGGAGATTTCGGCATTTATGGTGACGACATCCAGCTTTGCGAGTTTGACGATGGTCGGTGTCGATTGATTGGCGTTGACGGTTTGACCTTCCTCCGCAATGACAGCTACCACAGTGCCGTCGATTGGCGCGGTGATGCGGGTGTAACCGAGGTTGGCCCTGGCGGTGTCGAGTTGCGTCCGCTGCTGTTTGATCTGCGCATCAAGCACCCGAATCTGTCCACTGGCGGAAGCCAATTTTGCCTTCGCAGCTTCGTAGTCGGCGCGCGACGTCGCCTCGGCGTTCAGCATCTGCTTTTGTCGGGCGTAAGTCAGTTCTGCTTCTGTGAGCACGGCCACCTGCTGTTCCCGCTGCGCACGAATGCTTTCAAGGGCGGATTCGGCATTGCGCAGGCTGTTTGTCTGTGTGGTCGAATCGATTTCGGCGATCAGATCGCCCGCCTTGACCTTGTCGCCCAGCCGGACCGTCAGTGCCTTGATCTGCCCCGAAGCCTGTGCGCCAACACTGACCAGTTTGAACGCCTTGATACTGCCGGCCGCTTCCACCGTTAGTTCGAGATTGGCGCGCACGACTGGCGACGTTGCCAACGACGGCGTCTTCGTCGGGCGCAAGGCCCAGGCCAGCGCCGCTGTAACCAGCAGCAGAAGGAGTGTGGCAATAGCAATCATGCGGCCGCGTCGAGTATTCAGCAGGCTGAATTTCAAGATGAGATGAACTCCGACAATGCCGGGTTAATACCTACGATCAACGTTTAAGGCCGGCGTGCTTAGAAATTTTTTCGAGTGGAGCAGGACCATATTCGGGTGTTCAGCCCGCAAGATGGACTTGCCTGGTTGGGTTCGTGGTTCGGTTCGAGGTTGGATTCGTGGTTGGATAGACGCTGTGCAACATATTTTTGTGCAACATATTGTTTAGGAAATACATTCGTTATGAAACACGTTCGTTATGAAAAATAGAGTGGGCGTGTTGGCAAATTTTCGGGTCGTATGCCGCGATCCCAGGCTGCACGCCCCACAACAAACTGTTCCTCCGGTGCATCGGTAACCGGTAATCCGGATGCCCGAAAAGCTTCACGAATTTTTGCCCGGTCTGCACGCGTTAACGGGGGCACTTGTTCGGCAGTCAATCCCAGATCAGGCAAAAGTCCGCCGTTGCCGCCGCCCAGCCACGAATAATATTTCAGGTGCAGCCATGGGTGTCCGCCGACAACAATAGTGGGCGCCTGCAACTGATAGAAATGTTGCAATGCGGGCTGCATCTGTCCATGAATTTTAAAAGCCAGTTCGAAATCCCTCTGCTGCAAAGCGTTCATCAGGTTAACGGCAAGTGGTTTGCCCGGCGTCTGCACAGCCTCGGAAGACCATTGGCCGCTGTACTGGATATTGCTGAAGGATCGAGAAAGAAGCGGCGCGAAATCAAGATTTACCGGCGCGCACAAAAGTTTGTCGGACACCCGATCGCAAATTTTGAAGCTGGTTGTCAAATCAACCGGTTGAGAGATCTTTACGCCTACAACATTGGGCAAATCCGCGAGCCTGCTGAAGACATCAATCGGAATGCCGCTTGGACCCAGCTGCAACATATGTTTGTTGATATTGGCGTAAAGCAGAACCGGAAGCTTTGTGGATTCGAGGCAGCGGCGATAGGCGTCGTACAGCGAATCAGCCGAAGTTTCCCGCGTTCCAGCCAGCGACAGCAGCGCGTGGGAGAATCCCATTGCTTCCAGCACTTGCAATCGTTTGATAACGACATCAAGGCCATCGGCAACTCTGCCGCCAACCCCGGCCGAAGTGAGAATGCCGCTGCGTGCCGATTCCTTCAGAACCACTTCGCAGAGGCCGCGCCAGCGCGGATCTGATTCTCGAATCCAGATTGGAAATACGGACGTTGAGCAAAATCCCTGCGCCGCCGCATTTCGCACATCAATGCGAATGGCCTCCTCATCTATCGCTTTCAGGTCGGGCAGAAAGGATGGAAGCAATATGTTCTCAATCCCGCGCAGCTTGTTTTTTGCCCAGGTTTTTTGAGCACTTGGTTCGGCACGACTAGAACCTTGCATGACCGGGGGCGCCGATATGGCTCCGACTGAAGACAGTGTCGCCACGGCCGCGACCGCCCCCAGGGTGGCTGTCTTGCGCAAGATATCTCTACGATTAAAATCAACAGAGAAATTTTCATCTGCTCGGTTCATACAGGATCCTTTTACATTTAAATCTGCATTTTTACGTTCAGCGATTCAGTAGTTGTCGGGTTCACGAAACAATAAATACAAATTGCTAAACCAGATCGGTTATCTATTCCGCAAAAATCGCGTGTAAACAAAGTATCTTTTATACAATTCCTGTCGTCCAATGCGTAATAGTTTCGTGTTTGTTTATTTTTGGTTATGCAGCATTAAAGAATCGCTGAAATAAAAAATGCCGCTGGTGAGGCGGCATAGTTTTGATTAAGGTCGGAAGTCGGAACAGCAATTCACTCCTGAATTGAATTTACGGCTTTCGTGTGCCGGTAGTCGTGAAGACGCCAAAGCTGCTGGAAAACTTGCCGTTGAGATTGTCACCTTCGATGGTGCCAGCAAATTCCAGATCAATTGCCCGGCCCATCGCGTTGAGGACGGAACTAAAGGCAACCGAATTGCCGTCAACCTTGACATTCGTGATGGGGCTGCTGCCCGTTTTCTCCGAGACCATCGAGCCAGACAGGTCTTCGGCAATGATAAGCGTTGAAGGCCTTTCGCCCATGGCGGTTTTCATGATGATGTTCCATTCACCCACAAACGGGTTGGTCGCCGCGGCGGGCGGCTTGGTTGCCGTGGTGCCGCAGCCAACGAGAAAGGCAGTGGCAGTGAGAGACAGGTAAGCAAACAGGGTAAAAATCTTGGCTTTCATGGAGCTACTTCCTCGTTGGATTAATAACAATAAACTGCTTTGAAAATTACACGCCTACACTTCAACGCGTACGATTTGCGCTCTGATCTTGTCGCCGATCCACAACACCCCTTTGCTATCGAAAACCAATCCGAAGGGCATGACACCTTTGGGAAGCTGTATGTAGGTGATAGGGCCGCGGCCGCTTTCCGCAATCCGGCCCACACGACCGCCGGCCATTTCGCCAAACCAGATTGCGTTATCCGGGCCGATGATCGTACCCAGGGGGAAGCGGCCAACGGATTCGGGTAATTCCAGCCAGGAAAGCTTGCCGTCCATCGTCATCTGACCAATGCGTGCTGCCCTCGGCTGGGTAAACCACATGGAGCCATCAGGCGCGGACATCAGGCCGGCGATCATGTCCTCCTTTGTGACTTTTGGAATATCGAACTCGGTAAATTTCCCTGAAGGAGTCATGCGTGCAATTTTGGGACTGTACCAATAGCCCACCCACAAATTGCCATCGGAGCCAAGCCTGATGGCTGTAGGTCCGGCATAAGGCGTGGGTACAGTGAATCGGGTAAATGATCCATCCATGTCGATGCGGCCAACTCGGTTGCCCATGAACTCGGTATACCACATCGCATTGTCCGGCCCTTTGGTAATGGCCATAGGAGAGTTAGATGCAATTGGCATCATCTCCGCACCAAACCAGGAATTGCCCTGCCGAGGTTCAATCTTGCGAAACTCTTCGCGAGCATCAATGACCGGCCCCGGTGTTTTGAACTGGGTAATCTCGCCCTGAAGGGTGATGCGGCCGATCTTGTCACCGTTGAAATTGGTAAACCAGAACGCGCCGTCGTGGCCCATGGCGATTTGTTGTATGCCATAGGGCCGGTCCAGAATCTGGACGTGAGACATTTTCCCGTCCTGGCCGAGTCGGCCGATTCTCCCGGTCCCTGCTTCACACCACCAGATCGAATCGTCAGGAGCCAGGGCCATGCCGACAACATCCGGAGAAATGGGCGTTACGGGAAAAAGTTTAATCTTGCTATCTCCCGTATCCAGCGCATTGCAGCCATCGGAAAGCGTGATGGTTTCTCCCTGATATTTCACCGTCTTCGCAGCGTTGGCCGCGGTTGACATGCCCAGGGCTGCACCGGCAGCCACTAAGCCCGCACTGGAAAGCAGCCTCCGACGGCTCACGCTGAGTTTGCCTTCATGAGTATTTTCGTTCGAAGTCTGCGGCGCATCGTGGTCGCTCATCGTCTTTTATCCTCCGGTGATGAATCAAAATCTGATTTCAGAAGGTTTCGTTTATTTTTGTGGTGGCGAAATTTCGGGCGATCGCGCGCGGGTCGATATCCATAGGCAGCGATTCGATCGGGTTATTTGAGTCTCGATGATTATCGCCGGCAAAAAAAATTTAAGTCCAATGAGTTAAGTTTTCTAAATTGATAATTTTTACTCATTGGACGTGTGCAAATTTAAGCGGTCACGATGAAGCGGCTATAAAAAGTTGTCGACCAACGGCACATCTAATAATTCAATCAAATGTCTCGCCACGGCGCGGGATGGAGGGGAGTTATGTCTCAGTCAAAAAAAATAAAATTCATGTCTTCCGGTAACTTCATAGAAAAACAAAACGCTGGCCGAATGATGGGCGCGGTGGCCGCTAGCCTGGTTGCCGCAGGGCCTTTTCTGGGAGCGGGCGCGGCATTGGCGGAGTCCGCGCCGACCCCGAAAGCGGGCGCACTCGAGGAGGTTTTGGTTGTGGCGCGACGCGTTGAAGAATCGAGTCAATCGGTTCCGTTAGCTGTCACCACACTGTCCGGCGAAGCTTTGGAAAATCAAACAATTCAATCGGGTACGGATCTGGCGGGATTCGTACCAAGCCTGAGCGTCCAGCGCGGAGGTTTAGGGGCGGCGCCGCAATTTTCCTTGCGTGGTATCCGATCCGGGGTCGCGAATTATTGGGCTGAGATTCCGGTGACATCCGATGTCATTGAGATGCAATTGTGGGATCTTTCATCGGTTCAGGCTGTTGCGGGACCACAGGGAACATTGTTTGGGAAGAACAGCACCGGTGGCGCCATTCTTTTTGTGCCCAAAAGGCCGACATCTGAATTGGAGGGTTACGTACGAGGAACTTACGGCAACTTCGATTATAGAGAGATTGAAGCGGTGGCTAACGTTCCAGTCAGCGATGAGCTGCTGCTGCGATTTGGAGTTCAGTCCGGCGATCGGGATGGATATGTTGAAAATATTTCTGGTCCCGATCTCGATGATCTGAATCGCGAGTCGTATCGGTTATCGATTTCCTTTATCCCCGCAGACTGGATAAGAAACGATACTGTTTTGTCTTATGTTGAGTCGGATGAAAAGTTGCCCGTTCAAGTCAACCAGAAGGGAGCGGTTGCCGATGCCGCTATTGCGAACCCGCGTTCATTAATGCGGCTGAGATACGGGCCTACTGGATACGCGAATGCATTGAACGCTCAGGATCTTCGCGGAGAAAGAAGCGTTGATTTGCCCTATCCGCACTTCAAGGATCAGCATCGATTCAATCTAAGCAATATTCTCACCACGGACTTCGATCCCTTCTCCATCCGCTACATAACCGGCTATACAGAGGTGAAAGCCAGAACGCTTTCTTCTTCGTCCTCAATTCCTTTACCCATAGTGATCGGCGGCACCGATTCAGCATCAAAAGAGCTGACCCAGGAGCTTCAGCTGATCGGCAGCATGTTAGAAGATCGATTGGATTATCAGACAGGGTTATTTTATTCCCGCTATGAAACTCCGCTGGTCAAAAGCAATTTCATCAACTTTGGCTCCCCGACGCTGGTGATCACGGGACCGGTCAATCCGTTGCTTGCACGGCAATCTCACAATCAGCGTGATGAAGTCTCCAAGGGGGTATACGGGCAAATCAATTATCACGCAACGGAGAAACTGACGCTGACGACAGGCATACGCTACAGCAGTGATAATCAGGACGATCTGACTATGCAAAGGAGGGAGAACAATGTCTGCATATTGCCGAATATTCCAACGGTGGATTTGGCGAGCTGTGTGCAGAATCTCGAGAGCGAATCCAGTGCCGTGACCTATAACGTGTCGGTTGATTACCAGATAAATCCGGAGCTGCTGATCTACGCGGCGACGCGACGAGGCTATAACACCGGTGGTCATAATCTCAATACTGTTGGCGACGATCTCGAGTACGATCCGGAATATATCACTGACTATGAAACGGGTTTCAAGGGCAAGTGGTTGCTGAGTGGCATACCGGTGCGGGCCAACATGGCGGCGTACTATTCAGACTATACGGATATCCAGCGCCGATCAGTGCTTTCCGATCCTGTGCCCCGCAGCCTGATTACCAATGCCGCCGCAGCCACGTTATACGGTGGGCAGCTGGAGCTGACAGTACTGCCCATATCGGGACTTTTATTGAACCTGACCTACGGCTATGTGCATAGCAAGTACGACGAGTTTGAGAATCAGGTCGTCGGCAACGCGACCGGCAACCAGTTTGCTCAGGCGCCGGAGCACACTGCGAGTCTGTTCGCGGCTTACTCGATCGATTTGCCCGAAGGTTCACTGGTGGCCAGTGCAAATTATCAGTACATCAGTTCGCAGTTCACTGACGATAATAACGTCGAATTTCCAGAGGCCGAGATACCGGGCCATGGTGTTTGGGGTGCAAGGTTGGACTGGAAAAATGTACTGGGCTCCAACGCGGACCTGGCCATATTTGGCAAAAATCTGAGCGATAAGCTTTATCGGCTGAATACGTCAGTTTCGAGTACGCTGGGGACCGTAACCAACATATACGCTCCTCCTCGTACTTACGGCGTAGAGATGCAATATAACTTTTAATATTGGTCGCATTGTGTTCAAGCGCACTTGAATGAGCCGCCCCGCAAATCGTGGGGCGGTTCAATTTCTGGCCTCTGAAATAAGAGGCCCGGACGCGTTGTGACCTGCCCCGATTACATGTATGCATACAACTCGAGACTATTAGTCATTGGACGACGAGTTTTGGCCGAGTTAGGTTTAGCTGGTAGCTGAATAATAAAGGTGCGGGCGCAGTCCGCAGCCAATGACAGGCATGCCTGGCAGGCGCTCATGAAAATCTGCAAAAAATAATTCCCTGTCCGTCCGATCCAGCGAAGGGGCGAGGCGGCTTTTTGATACCGAGGTTGCCGATGCGGCCTTATTCAGAGGAAAGTATAAAGTGACCCATTCAAAGTTTTTGCTTAGCCGACGGTCTGCCATTACGGGGGGCTTGAGCCTTATCGCGCTCGCCGCGTGCAGCAGTCGTATTTCCACCGTTGCGGGTACGAGCACGTCTGCGCCCGGCGGTGCATCGGGGGTTGCGTTCAGTGTGACGAGAATTCCTGTTCCGGGCG
>Ga0075012_10006644_pt1 | contig 10472 bp, 13 predicted proteins | sample All_14_2_FD_71474 | JGI IMG/M metagenome (GOLD analysis project Ga0075012, IMG submission 71474) | Freshwater microbial communities in response to fracking from Pennsylvania, USA - Allegheny Zone_MetaG_DW_15 | ecosystem: Environmental > Aquatic > Deep subsurface > Groundwater > Drilled... | reverse complement strand
GGTGTCGAAGCGACAGTTGTCCAGGGCGTTGCGTTCGGCGTGCTGGGTCAGGCGGTATTTGGTGGGGCGGTCGTTCAGGCGCTCGGGAGTATCGGTAATCCCCGGAGGGAAACCATTGAACCCGTGGCAGACATCGCGCTTGTCCAAGCCAACGATAACAGCTCCCACCTGACTCGACGGGTCCTTGGACCATTCAGAGACGTATTGGGCCAAACCCAAGAACCGGGCATCCCAGTCGGTCTTCAGCATCAGAAATCCCTCCGGGCAAACAGGGGGACCCTGTTGACTTTGACAGCGCGGGGGATAGCAAGCTGGTAGATGGTGTCACCCTCGCGGTACTGACACAGCTCAACCTCGCCCCGATCATAGCGACGTCGGGCGATGGTCAGTTCCTCGGTGACGATCCAGCTTGCGCAGATGCCCTTGACGCCGACAATGTATCGGACCAGTTCCGGGCGACGGATGTTGAGCTGCTTCTCGGCCCGAAGCCCCGAGATGAAGTCGTGGGCCTCGTTGTATCCAAGTCCGACGACAGCGGCGGCCTTACCGAGCTTGCCGCCGTTGCGTTCAACCTCGATGAGGAGCTGTTCTTTCTGTTTCGCAGTCAGTGTCATGAATAACCCCTTTCCAACCCAATATAACCTTGGGGTCGGAAAGGGGCTTGTTCAGGTCTGTAGACTAGAGAACCACGTAATGGTCCGCCTGGATACCCTTGTGAGACACGGAGATCACTTGGGCAACATTGGGGGTAAGCCCCCGCAGGCACATGGCAATTGCCTCAGCCCGTTCGTCATCACAAGCAGCATCCACTTCATCAGCCATCAACACCGAGAAGACCCGGTTGGTCAGGATCTGGCCCAGGGCGATGCGGACGGCCAGATTGGCGACCGTCTTCCCCGAACCGTTCAGGGTGTCGATGGCTTGGCCGTCGATGCTGATCTCGAAGTCCTCGGTCACCTCCACGCGGGACAACTCCTGGTGCTGTCCTGTGGTCATCTGCTGGATCAGATGGGATGCTACCCGGTTCAGCGAGGGCACCAGGAAGGTCTTGATCTTGGACTTCAGGTCCTTGAGGGCGGCACAGCTCTTGGTCAGCTCGGCTGCCCGGAAGGTGGCCTTCTCGATACGAGCCTTCTGCTCGTCGAAGGTCTTCTTCAGATCGTCGTATCGACGCAACGCCCGCTCATAATTGGTGGCGTCCGCGTACCGCGACTGGGCCTCGAACAGGTTGCTGTCCAGGTTGGACAGTTCACCCAGCCGGTTCTGCTTCGCCTCCCGCTCCAAGACCCAGGCATCATAGCGGTCCTTGCGGATCGTATAGGACGCCAGATCAGCCTCGTATTTGACCCGAGCGTGGTAATCCGCCGAGGGGTCCTCGGGCACCAGGGTGGTTTGGATCTCTTCCGCCAGGAGAGCCCGTTCCGCCGCCCGTTCCGCCGCCCTGGTCCACTTGGCCAAAGCGGCGGCAGTGTAGCTCAGATCGCCCTCCGGTTCGGGGTGGAGCGGTTCACTGGGAGGGTTCTCCCAGGCCCGGTGAGCTGCCTCCTGGGCGTCCAGCTCGGGGAGCGTGAACTCAGGTTCCCCGACCTCCTCAACCCCTCCAGGGTGGAAGACGTGGTTACAGTTGGGGCAGGTGGTTTTGTGTTCACGAACCTTCAACCATGCAGCATGTTTCGCATGGTCCCACCGTCCAATCCTGATCTGCTCCTGAGTGAGCAGGGGTTTCGCGGGCATCTGCCCGACATCCCTGCGGTATTGGTTCCACCGAGCCTTGATGTCCAGGGCGAAGCCCATGTCCTCCAATTGCTCCAGGGTGTATTCCGCCTCGGGGATCTGTTCGAAGGCCCGCTTGGCTTCGCTCAGGCGGGCGACGACCTGTTGGTAGTGGTCCAACCGAACCTTGAGAACCTCGGCGGGTTCGGTCACCAAGCAGACGGGCAACTCGGGACGAACCTGCTCGGTCTTCAACCAGCCGGTCAGTTGGTCGCGTTCCGTCCGCAGGGACATCAAGTTCTCGACGGTCAGCTTGATGTGGTCGGAGTGAACGTAGCCGTCGGGCTCCGTCGGCACTTCCGGTTCCACCACCACACTGGCCAAGGTGTCTGCCTCCTTGCGAGCCAGAGAAGCCAGCTCGGACGCCCACTTGATGACCGTCTCGATGCTATCGAGGCCGATGGTTCTGTCGATCAGCTTCTTGCGCTCGGTGGGCTTCATGTTGGCCAAGGCCTCGATTTGCCCCTGGCCAATCAGGTTGGCCACCGAGAAGACGTTGTAGGCATAGCCTAAGACCTCGACCACCTTGGTGTTGACCGGGCGGGTGCCCGTGCAGATCGGTTTCCAGATCTTGGCGACGTCGCTCTCATCCTCTACCGAGAGGATGGCGTTGGACCCAGAGCGGGTGACCTTGTAGAGCACGCCCCGGATAGTGAGCACCAGATTGACGGCGCACTTCCTGTAGTCATCAGAGGAGCCTCGGGCGGCCTCGATGCCGAACAGGGCAAAGCAGATCATCTCCAGGATCAGGCTCTTGCCTGTCCCGTTCTTACCCGAGATGGCCGTGCTGCCACCCTGGAAGGAGATGTCACGGTTGATCTTGATCCCGTTGGGGAACTCGACCTCGAACTGCAGGTGTTTAAGCATTTGAGCCCTCATGACGGTAGAAGCGGCCATCGAAGAACTCGACCACCGGTCGGAACCAAACAGGGCCACCTTGGACAGCCTGATAAGCCACCATGGGGGTCAGGTCGGCCTCCTGAAGGCCAAGGAAGAGGACGCGGTACTCGTTACCGGTGGAGTCGTGAATCCAGGTGCCCTCATAGATTTCCCTACGCATGGCTCACCTCATCCCACTTCTCCTTCACCTCGGCGGTGATATCTGGGTCCACCTCGGCGAAGCACTCGATGAACAGCTTGTTGACGTCCAGACCGTCCTCGAAGCTGACCTCCAGATCGGCCTCGTCGTCCTTGTCCAGGCGCTTCGAGGTGATTTGCAGGCAGTCGATACCCTCGGGCAGGTTCTCACCTTCGGGCAGTAAGACTCGGACGCACTTGTTGGTGTAGAGGGGAAAGTCGGTCTCACAGGTTTCCAGATCGACGGTGATATACCGCTTCCCGTCAGGGTCTTCGGCGTGCGAATAGGGCTGCATCGACCCAGTGATGATCACCTTGGTCTTCCCCGATTTGTATTCCCGAGCGACGTGGTCGTGACCAGACACCACCAGCTTGGTCAAGGTCTTCAGCTTGTCCAACGGGATCAGGTTGAAGTCGCCGCCGATGTCGGTGTGATCCCAGTGACCGACCACGCAGTCGACCTTGCTGTCGATCTCCGCAGCGATCTCCGCAGCGCTGTTGATCGGGGACCAGGGCAGCAGGAGAATATTCGGGTAGGTCAGCAACATCGGTTGGGTAACGAACCGGACATTCCCAACAGGGTCACACAGCCGGGAGGCCAGCTCGAAGCTGCTGATCTTGTCGGTGTCCCGAGCAAGGTCATGGTTGCCGGCGATGAAAAAGAACTGCGGGGCCTGGCCTTGTTCATCATCAGCCCTCATCTGAGCGTTCTCAGCCACCAACTTGATGGCTTCCGCCGTCTGAACGGCCACGTTCAGGTCGACCCGGAACTTGTCGAACAGGTCGCCAACCTGGATCAGGACGTCGAAGTCACCAGAGCTGATTTCCTGGATGAACTGGTCCCAAACCATCTTCTCGCGGTCGCCCCTGCGGTGCAGGGGGACCCCGTTGCGGAAGGTGCGTCCCAGGTGAACATCACCCAGGAACTTCACCCGCACGTCATCGAACTTGAGGATCATTATTCACGCCTCCGAACCTGAGACAGGGAACGTGTCAGCTCCAAACTCTGACGGCGAAGAGCCCCACTGGCAGCAGTGCCGGTCAGGAGCCACTCCCTGTTCCCCAGTTCAGTGAGGTAGACCTCACTACGCTCGATGAACTTTTGAGCCTCAACGATGGCTCGTTCAACGTCTTTACGTTTCATGTTCAAACCTTCCTTCCTTCTGGTCCACGAAGTGGAACAGCATCTTGATCTGGTGAAGAGCATCGTGCAGGGCGTCGTGAGCGGTCCCCGAGAACGGGATCTGTGGATCGTCGCCCGCCTCCGGGTAGGCCATGCCTTGCATGAAGGAACGCATGTCGATGGCCTTGCGAAAGTTGAACGGCATCAGCACGTCGAAGTCCCGACAGTAACTGCCGATGAATTGGAAATCGAAGTGGCTGGGCTTCGACCAGAAGCGTGGTCCCGGAGCCCCGCCCGGAGCAACCCACTCGGAGAACTCCGAGATCACCTGCTTGGGGTCTTCCATGCGGGCGATGATGCCTCGAAGGACATCAGCCTTGTCCTTGTTCCACCAGTCCCAGGTGCCCTCGTCCCAGAAGCGCCACGGCGGGATCGCCAAGGCACGGTAGAAGAAGTTGGTGTCCACGTCGCGGGTCTGCAAATCGAACCGAACCGCCGCGATCTGGATCATCGCGGAACGGTCGGGGCTCAAACCAGTGGTTTCGATGTCCACCATGCAATCACGAAAAAGCGTCATGTTTCTCTCTCCGTAGGGGTTTTGGACTGACCTACGGGATCAGGTATCGAAAGGCTTCGAGATCGGCCCACTTGACGGAATGCTTACCCTGGTCGTGGGTTGTTTTGATGTGCTGACCAGGGACGGCATACCAAGTGTTCGTCTCGATGTTGTGCAAGAAGAAAAGGTATCGCCCACCAGCAGCGAGGACCTGGACCATGGCGGCCCATTGTCCTGTCTCGATTTGGCTGAAGGGGAATGACGTCTTGTTGGAGCAAGACTTCACCTCGGCATAGGTCGTCACACCGTCGACCGTCAGCATGTAGTCTGACGGCTGCGGTGGGAGTTTCAGGCCCTTCACGTCCGGGTTCAGGCCCCGGACGTGAGCCAGATCAACACGGCGTTCCAGATAAGCTTTCTTTCCGAAGCCCTTCCAATACGCCTCGAAGCGACCTTCAGAGGTCTTACCCGTGTTCTTCCTGATCATTTACGGTACTCGGGATGGTAGCGACGCTCCAGGAGCGTGGAGACCAGGGCGAAGGGGAAAACAATCACCAGGAGCAGCCACCAAGGATCGTTGAAGACGATGGCGGTGACCATCCCGAGGCTGTCCACGTAATTGAAGTGCCGTCGGGAGATGAAAGTGAGGAGCCTGTTCATCAGTACGACTTCCCACCCACAGCCTCGCGGTTTTCCGGCTTGTGATCCGGGCGCACGGCGTTATAGGCCAGCTTCTCGGCCACGGCGCCGCCCAGGTCCAGGTTCAGGGCACCTGCCAGATCGGCGATGCGGATCTGGGCATCGGCCAACTCGACTTCCAACATGCTCCGGTGGGGCAGTTTATCGTCCATCAAGCCCTTGCGGTGCCCCTCCATGGCCTCGGACAGCTCGCTGTGCGACAAGCACAACTTCTGCGCCACCAGGGCTTTGGCCAACAGGGCTTCAAGAGGCGTGGATGGGTTGTTGATGACCTGAACCAAGTCCAGACCGGATGCCTTGTCCTTCCACCAACCAGCGCGTTTGCTGGCGCTGTGGCAGGTGTCGACCAACAGGGTGACGGCATGGCCGACGGCGGTGATGGTGGGATTGATCTCAGACATGGTGACTCCTATTCAATGCGCCAGACGCGGGTGCCATTACCCTCAGCGCGGGTTGCGAACTTGAACCCGTACTCGGATTTGTAGTAACCGAGACGGGGGATGATCTGGTTTTGGGAGAGGTCGGAGAACAGCACGCTGTCCATGACTTCAAGTTGCTTGATGATTACGAGCGACACTTTGTAGGTGTACCCTCGCGCCCGCATCTGGGCAGGAGGGGGGATTGGAATCCCCTTCTCGATGACCAGCTCGGTCATGCCGCCTCCTTCTCGAAGATGTAATCGACCACGGCGCGGACCTCGTCGTGGGTGGCTTCTTGCCCCCAGCGAGCTTCCGGGACACAGGGCACTGCTGACAGTTCGCCCAGCTCGATCTGGCCGGTGCGCTTGCCCTTGGAGAAGGGCTCGAACGTCCGACCGATGGCCGGGGCCACAGTGAGCGGCAGGCTGGTCACGATGTCCGGGGTACACATGGCTGTGCGGCAAAGCTCGATGGCCTCGACGACCAGATCCTTGTGAACCGACATCAACAGTTCGTCATGGATGGGGATCAGGACGCGCATCTCACGGTCAGTGTAGCCCGCCGCCTTGATGGCTTCCCGCAGGCGCAGGATCGAACGCTTCATCATCGTGGCGCACGACCCTTGGATCATGCTGTTCACGACCTGATTGTTCGCCCGAGCCTGGATGGCCTTGCGAGCCGTCCGCAGGAAGTTGTTGACGCCTTCGACACCTTCCCAGCCCTGGAACTTGCTGACGAAGGCTTGAGCCCATTCCTCGGTGCATTCCCAGCGAACACGACGGTGGCCGTCGGGCAACTGGACGTAGCCGTTAGCCTGGGCAAAGGAGATGGTGTTGAGGCGCCACTGTTCTGCCACCGCGAAGTGGTTCCGGTAGCCTTCCACGGCCTTCCACATCTGGTCCGAGGACCAGCCGAGGCGGGTGCCCACATCAGACAGCGCCCCCGAATACCAGTAGCCGAAGTTGGCGGCCTTGCCGACCTCGGTGCGCCAATACTTCAGGGCGTCGGCGGGCTTCATCAGCTCGCCCTTCAGGTTCACCAGCAGCTTGGGGTGGCCCAAAGCGACGTCCGCTTCGGTCATAGACTTGAGCTTCTTCAGGAACCACTCCATAAGCGAGGAGGGGTTGTTCAGCTCCTCACTGGTGACGCCATACCGCTCGAAGGTCGTCCACTGCTTCTCGATGTTGCGGGTCAGCTCATCGCCCCAGACGACGCCCAGGCAAGAGGCGGTCGCGCCCAGGTGCAAGTCCTGGTAGGGGAGCTGGCCGAAGGCCTTGCGGAACTCGGGGTCGCCGCTGAACTCGCCGATCAGGACCAGCTCGATACCCGACCAGTCTTCGGACAGGATGACGTGGTCGTCATAGTCCGCCAGATAGAACCCGCGCACGTATTTGCTCTCACCGCGTTTGGCGAGCTGCTGCCCATTGGGGTTCGAGATCGACGTGCGACGAGAGGCCAGCTTGGAGCTGATGATTGGATAGACCCGAGAGGTGTCCGGGTCGATCAACTGGGTGTAAGGGTTCAGGTAAAGCTTGGCCACCTGCTCGGTCTGGGACAGCTTGGACATGCCGCCCAGGAGGTCCAGACCATGCTGGAGGCGTTCTTTGCTCCGCTCGGTTTCCGGGGTGATCCCCATAACATGATCATCCTCGGACTTCAGTTGCTTCAGCTTGGCGTCCAGGCGGTCGGTCATCTTGCCACGGGCCTCGCCGTCCGACTGGACCTTGCCCTTCTCGACGATGACCTTCTCGCGCAGGAGGTCGTACATCAGCGTCCGGGCGGTGGACCAATAGGTGATCGACAAGGTGTTCGGCTCGGACAGCCCCTTGTCCAAGGCCCAGGCCGTGGAGATGGGTCCCTTGACGAGCTGAGACTCGTCGAAGTCGTCTTCGCAGTCCGGGGTGTTGGCCCACTTGGTGAGGTTGGTGCGATATTTGGCGCAACCATTCACATACCACCCAGCGCGCTTCTTGCCGTCGGCGGGTTGTCCGTCGAACTTGGTCAGGCCCTCGTGAGGTTCCACGGGGAAGGGGAGCAGCGCCCGGATCGACGCCTTCATCTTGCGAAGGGTCTCGGCATACCCGTGCCGCTCTTCCTCGCGCTTGGCAGCCACGGCGGTGCCATTGATGCGCAAGCCCTCAGCCCACACATCGCTGTAATAGTCGATGCAGGGCAGTTCCTGCGTGAAATAGGCCCGGATGGCAGCGGGGTTGGTACGCTGCATATAGGCGATCAGCTTGTGGTAAAGGCGGACAGCCCAGACCGAGTCGTCAGCGCCATAGCTGACGACCTGTTCGCCCGTCAGCTTGCCCATGTGGACTTCACCATCGAGGGTTTCCTCGAAGGTTTGCATCTTGACGCCGAACCAGTATTCGACCGCCTGCTTGAGACCATAGGGACGGCTGATGGTTTCGACCCAACCATTGTAGGAGTGGGCCGCCACGCTTTCCTTGGCCAGGAACTTGGCGAACAACTCACCCTGGGCGCCGGTCATGTTGTTGCGGTCGGTGAAGTTGGCGAAGGTCTTGGCAGCCTCGCTGATGATGCTGCGGATCGGTTCGATCCCCAGGCGGTGGAAGTCCATGGGCTCGTATTCGTCCGGGCCGTGGGCCGACACCGCGAGCTGCATGGTGCAGATCGTGGTGGGGAGACGGTAGCCAAGGGACTTCCGCAGCATGGTCCTCTCGAACATGCTGTTGTGGGCGACGAAGCAAGCGTCTTCCGGGATGGCGTCCAGGATCTGCTTGGCCTTCTCCCACCGGACGGTGTTCTCGTAATCGGCGTGGGCCAGATTGACGTAATAGGCCACGGTGTCGCCGTCGCAATAGATGGAGAAGCCGCAGATCACAGTGCGGTTCACGTCAAACACCAACGGGCGGTTGCCTGCCTTTCGGCCTTCGGCGTCCGCCCGCATGAACTGGTTCAGGCCTTCGTGACGTCCAGCGTCGTGGGTCTCCAGATCGAGACCGACCAACTTGGCTGCCCGGACCTTGGTCAGGATTTCCCCGACCAAGATGTCGAAGTTCCTGGCGTCGACCAGAATGGGTTTCACGTCGACAGAGGTGATGGCGTTCATTGATGAAAGTCCCTGAGCAAGGCGTTCGTCGCCATGAGGTTCCGAACACCGACGGTGGTGTTCACCTCGATCAACGCGGGCGGGGGAGGGAAGAACCCGATGATCGTCCAAAAGGTGTGGACCAGCTTCTGGTTCTTGATCAGCCAGTCGGTGGACGCTTTGCCCATGCCGAACAGTTCCATGATCTGCTCAAGCTGACCTTCATGAAGCTCGGGCTTGCAGTCATGGGTGAACCAGGACAGCAGGGCATCCTTGTCGCACTTGTCCCAGGCGCCTTGGCCAAAGCCCTTGACGCCCGGAATGGTGTCGGAAGGGTCGCCGACCATAGTCTTGATCAGGCGGACCAGATGGGGGTCGGAGGGAGCCTTGCCGCCCTGGTCAATGACATGGTGGCGAACGCCTTCGACGGCGCACAAGGCATACAGGTCCCGGTCGGTCGAGAAGATGGTGATCGGGAGCTGCGAGGCGTAGGAACCGACCAGCGCGGCGATCACGTCGTCGCCCTCGTAACCGGGCACCACGATCTGGATTGCGGGAGTGTGGGCCAGCAATTCCTTGGTGAAGTTGAGGACCTCCCAGATAGCGGGGTCCATGGGAGAGCGGTTGGACTTATACGCCGGGTACAAAGCACGACGGCGCTCATTTCCACGAGCGCCGTCCCAGACGAAGACCTCAATGTCGGTGGACGAGTTCACGTCCATGATCAGGTTCCGAAGGGGGAGCCCCGTGGGGTCCACCTCGATGTTTCGGCGGACCCAGGAATTGGCATCGTAGATATTAAGACGTTTGGACATGACTCACCGTTCACCAATCGCTGGTGTTGGACATTCCAATTGGAAGAGGTGCTGGGGGTTTGGGGACACGCCCCCAGCGTCGTGCTTCCGCGAGCCCCTAGACGGCGATTACTCGCCGCCCTGATCGGCCTCGCCCAGCAGGGCGAACTTGGCCTGACCATAGACCTTCTTGTTCACGTTCTGCGCGATCTGACAGGTCAGCTCGAGCTCGACCACGGCATCCTTGCCGTACTTCTTGACGGCCTCGTCGAAGACGGGGCTGAAGGTCTTGAAGGACGACCACACGGTGGTGTAGCCGACACGGTCACCAGCCTTGCCCGGAGCGGCATCTTCGGCCAGGACGAACGGGATCTGCCAGGAGTTGTAGGGCTTGATCGACGGCTTGATCCGACGAGCCTTGGCCACTTCTTCTTCCCAGATGCCGCCCGCGTCGGTGCTGACGCCGTCGGTGGTGCGGATGTAGTGCAGGGTACCCGCAGCGTCTTCGTAGGAGATGCCGAAACCAGCCTGGACTTCACTCAGGTCCAGGCAGACCTTCAACGACTTGAAGGTGCTGTTCACATCCTGGCCGACCTGGATGTTGCCACCCGAGGTGAACTTCAGGAAATGGTCGACGTTCAACCCACCACCGATGCGGTCCTCGGTGGTGATCTTGCGGCCAGCAACCGGGTAGGCGACAGCGGAACCAGTGGTCTGCTGGGCGGGGAGGTTGGCGGCGGCGGGAGCGGCTTGAGCAGCGGCCTGTTCGGCAGCGTTCATGGCAGCATTGATAGCGGAATTGCTCATTTTTCAATCCTTAGAAAGTGTTGGTCAAAGTGTTGGTGCTCAACAGGGGGGAGTTTACCTGCCCTTTTCCTGATCGGGTTCTTTGGGTCTACAGACTCGCCTCCATCGTTTTGAGGACACGTTCTTCGATGCCACGGAAAATTGGTTTCCGGGCGTGAAGGTTTACAAC
>Ga0075012_10006643_pt1 | contig 10472 bp, 9 predicted proteins | sample All_14_2_FD_71474 | JGI IMG/M metagenome (GOLD analysis project Ga0075012, IMG submission 71474) | Freshwater microbial communities in response to fracking from Pennsylvania, USA - Allegheny Zone_MetaG_DW_15 | ecosystem: Environmental > Aquatic > Deep subsurface > Groundwater > Drilled... | reverse complement strand
CGGTCGAGCAGCGTCGCGAGGTCATGCGGATGCGCGGCATCCAGCGCGAAGGCGAAGACCCCACCGCGATCCTGCGCGCGGCCGAGCAGCGTCAGGCCCGGCACCTCGGACAGCGCGCCCATCGCGTGGTCGACCAGGGCGCGCTCATGCGCCTCGATCGCCGGCATGCCGATGGCGGTGACGTAGTCGATTGCGGCGTGCAGGCCGACGGCCTCGACGATCGGCGGCGTCCCGGCTTCGAACTTCGCGGGCGCCGGGGCCCATTCCGACTTCTCGAAGGTCACATAGGAGATCATGTCGCCGCCGCCGAGGAACGGCGGCATGCGGTCCAGCAATTCGAGCCGCGCCCAGAGAATGCCGATGCCGGTCGGCCCATACAGCTTGTGACCGGTGAAGCAGTAGAAGTCGCAGCCGATCGCCTGCACGTCGACGCGGCGGTGCACCGCCGCCTGCGAGCCATCCAGCAGCACCTTGGCGCCATGGGCGTGGGCCAGCGCCACAATGCGCTCGACCGGTGTGACGGTGCCGAGCACGTTCGACATATGTGCGACCGCGACCAGCCCGACCTTCCCATCAGCGAGCTTTGCCTCGAGATCCTCCATGTCGAGCTCGCCGGCATCGGTCACGCGGCAGACGCGCATCTCGATGCCCTTGTCGTCGCGCAGCAACTGCCAGGGGATGATGTTGGCGTGGTGCTCGAGCTCGGAAATCAGCACCGCCTGGCCGGGCTTCATCACGCCGCGACCCCAGCTATGGGCGACGAGGTTCATCGCCTCGGTGCTGTTCTTCGTGAAGACGATCTCGCGCGGGTCCGCGGCGTTCAGGAAACGCGCCGTAGCGGCGCGTGCCGCTTCGTAGGAATCCGTCGCCAGTTCGGACAGGCGATAGGCGCCGCGATGGACATTGGCGTAGGCCGTTTCCATACAGCGGACCATGGCGTCGATCACGGCGCGCGGCTTCTGCGCCGAAGCCCCGGAATCGAGGAAGACCAGCGGCCGCCCGCGCGCCTGCGGCTGCGACAGGATCGGGAAATCCTGGCGGATGCGCGCGACGTCAAAGCCAACGGGGGCCAGCGTGTCCATCACGCAGCCGCCCCCTGGCGGGACCACCAGGTATCGAGCGCCCGGGTCAGGGCGCCGCGCAGGGTTTCGTCCGTCACGGTCTCCACTGCCTCATGCAGGAAGGCTTCCACCAACATGGCTTTGGCCTCGGCTTCCGGGATGCCGCGGGCGCGGAGGTAGAAGAGGCTGTCCGCATCCAGCGCACCCACCGTTGCGCCATGACTGCACTTCACATCGTCCGCGTAGATTTCAAGCTGTGGCTTGCTGTCGATTTCGGCTTCGTCCGACAGCAGCAGCGCCTGGTTCATCTGGTAGCCGTCAGTGCGCTGGGCGATCTGATGGACGTGGATCTTGCCCTGGAACACCCCGCGCGAGCGCCCGGTCAGCACCGTCTTGTAGGTCTGGCGGCTGGCACAGTCGGGCGCGGCGTGATCGAGCGCCGTGGTGGTGTCCACATGCTGCCCGTCGGCCGCCATCTGCGCCCCGTTCATGTGGCAGGCGGCCTTGGGGCCGGTCAGCGCCGCATGGATCTCGTTGCGCGTCAGGCGCGCACCGGCGGCGACGGTGAAATTGTCGTAGGTGCCACCCGCCGCGATGGTCGCGTAGATGGTGGACAGGTGGAAGACGGTCGCTTCCTCCTGGAGCATGCGGCCATGGGTGAGGGTCGCACCCTCAGCGACCGCGATCTCGAAGACCGGGTTGTGCAGGCACTGGCCGCGGCCGGTCGCCGTCTCGATCAGCGTCAGCGAAGCCCCGGCGCCGAGCCGGATCAGGTGCCGCGGATGGAAGGCGAAGGGGCGCCCGGGATCGACGGCAATGGAGACGAGTTCCAGCAGCCCGCCCTCCACGCCTTCGGGGATGTCGAGGAACAGCCCGTCCTCGAACAGCATGGTGTTCAGCGCGGCGAGAGGCTCGCTTGCCGGCCGCGCCAGCGCGCCGAGATGCGGTTCGGCCTCGGCCAGGTCGCGGGCCAGCGACAGCACGCGATAGGGCACGCCATCCAGTGCCGAGAGATCAGCACGGAAACGCCCATCGACGAAGACCGCGCGATGCGGTGCGTTCGGCACGGGCAGGGCGATCGCACCCTCGACCATGGTCAGCGGCTCGGCGAAGTGCGCCTGCGCGATGGCGCCAAGGTCGGTGTACTTCCACTGCTCGATGCGGCGCGTCGGAAAGCCGCGCGCGGCGAAATGCGCCGCGGCATCGGCGCGCAGCGCGTTCAGCCAGGGCTTGCGGGCGCCGGGCAGATGGTCCTTCAGCCCTTCATAGCGCGCCAGGAAGCCGGCAGCGCCGGCTGGAGCGTTTGCCGTCATGCAGCCGCCTGGACGGACGCATAGCCCTGCGCCTCCAGCTCCCTCGCCAGTTCCGGCCCGCCCGACTTCACGATGCGGCCATGGATCAGCACATGCACGCGGTCCGGCACGATGTAATCGAGCAGCCGCTGGTAATGGGTGATGACCAGCGCCGAGAAGCCCGGCCCGCGCATCGCGTTCACGCCATCCGCGACGATCTTCAGCGCATCGATGTCGAGGCCGGAATCGGTCTCGTCCAGGATCGCCATCGACGGCTGCAGCAGCGCCATCTGCAGGATCTCGTTGCGCTTCTTCTCGCCGCCCGAGAAGCCGACATTCACGCCGCGCTTCAGCATGTCCTCGGGCATGGACAGCGCCTTCATGCGTTCGCGCGCCAGCTTGAGGAACTGCATGGCGTCCAGCTCGCTTTCGCCCTTCGCGCGACGCAGCGCGTTCAGCGCGGTGCGCAAGAAGGTGGCGTTGCCCACGCCCGGCAGCTCGACCGGATACTGGAAGGCCAGGAAGAGGCCGGCAGCAGCACGTTCCTCGGGCTCCATGGCGAGCACGTCCACGCCGTTCAGCGTGGCGGACCCACCCGTCACCTCATAACCCTCGCGCCCCGACAGCACGTAGGACAGCGTGGACTTGCCCGAGCCATTCGGGCCCATGATGGCGTGCACCTCGCCGGTCGGCACTTCCAGGTCGATCCCCTTCAGGATCTCCTTGCCGTCGATCTCGGCGGTCAGTCCTTCGATACGCAGCATCTAACCAACGCTCCCTTCGAGCGAAATCTGCAACAGCTTCTGGGCTTCCACCGCGAATTCCATCGGCAGCTCCTTGAGCACCTCGCGGCAGAAGCCGTTGACGATCAGGCCGACCGCCTCCTCCTGCGTCAGCCCGCGCTGGCGGCAGTAGAAAAGCTGGTCTTCGGCGATGCGGCTCGTCGTCGCCTCATGCTCGACCTTGGCGGAGACGCAGCGGTTTTCGATGTAGGGCACGGTGTGCGCGCCGCAGAGGTCGCCGATCAGCAGGCTGTCGCACTGGGTGAAGTTGCGCGCGCCCTTGGCCTTCGCCCCGATGCGCACCAGGCCGCGATAGGTGTTCTGGCCATGCCCCGCGCTGATCCCCTTCGACACGATGGTCGACTTGGTGCGCGGGCCGATGTGGAACATCTTCGTGCCGGTATCGGCCTGCTGGTAGTTGTTGGTGATGGCAACGGAATAGAACTCGCCCACCGAATCCTCGCCCTGCAGGATGCAGGATGGGTACTTCCAGGTGATGGCCGAGCCCGTTTCCACCTGCGTCCAGGAAATCTTCGACCGCGCCCCGCGGCAGGCGCCGCGCTTGGTGACGAAGTTGTAGATGCCGCCCTTGCCCTCGGCATCACCGGGGTACCAGTTCTGCACCGTGGAATACTTGATGGTCGCGTCATCCAGCGCCACCAGCTCGACCACCGCCGCATGAAGCTGGTTCTCGTCACGCATCGGGGCGGTGCAGCCCTCGAGATACGAGACGTAGGACCCTTCGTCGGCGATGATCAGCGTGCGCTCGAACTGGCCGGTCGACTTGGCGTTGATGCGGAAATAGGTGGACAGCTCCATCGGGCAGCGCACCCCTTTCGGGATGTAAACGAAGCTGCCATCGGTGAAGACCGCGCTGTTCAGCGCGGCGAAGAAATTGTCGCCCTGCGGCACCACCGTGCCGAGGTACTTCTTCACCAGCTCCGGATGCTCCTGCACCGCCTCGCTGATCGAGCAGAAGATGATGCCTTCCTTGCCCAGCCTCTCCTTGTAGGAGGTGGCGACGGACACACTGTCGAACACCGCATCCACCGCGACTGGCATCCGGCCCTCAGCCGGGACCGAGCCCGCGCCCTCGACGCCGGCCAGGATCTCCTGCTCGCGCAGCGGGATCCCCAGCTTGGCATAGGTCTTCAGCAGTTCCGGATCGACCTCGTCGAGCGACTTCGGGCCGGCCTTCGTCTTGGGCGCCGCATAGTAATGCGCGTCCTGGTAGTCGATCGGGGGGTACTTCACCGCGGCCCAGCGCGGCTCCTCCATCGTCTTCCACGCGGCGAAGGCGCGCAGGCGCCATTCGAGCAGCCAGTCGGGCTCGTTCTTCTTCGCGCTGATGAAACGGACGATCTCCTCGTTCAGCCCTTTGGGGGCGAACTCCATCTCGATGTCCGTCTCGAAGCCCCACTTGTAGGTGGACTCCGTGACCGACTGGACGGTCTCGATCGTCTCGGTGACGGCAGGCATCAGGTCTTCTCCGTCCTACTCGGCGGCGGCAATCGCGCGGCGCCGCGCCGCGGTGACGACCTCGGGGTGCGGCACGATGGCCGGCACGCCCGCAAGGTCGGCAATGGAAATGCCGGACAGCGCCCGGCGGATGGCATTGTTCACGGGGTCCCAGCGCCCGCGGACCGGGCAGCGGGCCTCCGCATCGCAAGAACCGGCGGCATTGTCCACGCAGGCAGTCAGCGCGATGGGCCCGTCTATCGCGGCGATGACCTCGGTCAATGGGATCTCGGCCAGCGGCCGCGCCAGGCGGTAGCCGCCCGTCGCCCCCCGGCGCCCTTCCACCAGACCGGCATGGGCCAGGATCTTGAGAACCTTGGCCACGGTGGGCTCGCCCAGCCCCGTCGAGGAAGCGAGGCCCGGCGCGGTCAGGACGCCGCCGGCCTCGGACTCATCGAGCCGCGCCAGCACCACCACCGCGTAGTCGGTCATCTTCGACAGCCGCAACACGGCCGTTGCCCTCCGGCAATCAGTACCCGATTGGTACGGTTTGCAGATGCTCTCGCGCCATGCCGAAGTCAAGGCGCCTGGACGAGGCTGAGAACGGCTCTCATCCTGATCCGAATCGCTGAGGAGACCGGCCGATGCCGACGATACGCACCGATGATGGCGTGGACCTGCACTACGAGGAGGCCGGCAGCGGCATTCCCATGGTCTTCGTGCATGAATTCGCCGGCGACAGCCGGTCCTGGGAATTGCAGCTCCGCTACTTCTCCCGCCGCTACCGCTGCATCGCCTTCAATGCGCGCGGCTATCCGCCCTCCACCGTGCCGACCGATCCCAAGTCGTATTCGCAGGATCGCGCGACGGATGACATCGCCGCCGTGATCAAGGGGCTGAACCTGGCCCCCGCCCATGTGGTGGGCCTGTCCATGGGCGCCTTCGCGACCCTGCATCTCGGGCTGCGCCATGCCGGGCTGGCGCGCAGCCTGGTCGCCGCCGGCGTCGGCTATGGCGCTGCCCCCGACAAGCGGGCGCAGTTCCGTGCCGAGACCGACGTCGCCATCGCCAAGCTGCGCGAACAGGGCATGGGAGTCTACGGCAAGACCTATGCCCATGGCCCGACCCGCCTGGTCTTCGAGGAGACCGACCCGCGCGGCTTCGCCGAATTCGAGGCGCAGCTCTGCGAGCATTCGACCGAGGGCTCGGCGCTGACCATGAACGGCGTGCAGCGCGAGCGCCCGTCGCTCTTCGACCTCGCCGAGGGCTTCCGCGCCTACACCACCCCCACCCTGATCGTCGCCGGCGACGAGGACGACCCGACGCTGGAACCCGCGCTCTACCTGAAGCGCACCATCCCGACGAGCGCCCTGCTGGTGCTGCCGAAATGCGGGCACACCATGAACCTGGAGCACCCCGACGCCTTCAACCGCGCGGTGCTGGACTTCGTGACCCAGGTCGATGCCGGGGCGTGGAAGCGGCGCATCCCGGAAAGCCTGTCCGGGTCGATCATCGCCGGCAAAGCGCCCTGATCAGTTCGGGAAGCGGTTCGTCCAGACCGCGAATGGCGCATCGGGCGGCAGCTTGAACACGGCATAGTCCAGTTCAGTCGGCCGCCAGCCCGGTGCGCCATAGACCGGGCGCACGCAGCACAGCGTGCCATGATGCTCCGCGGCGTAGCGCTCCATCTCCCGCCACTGGCCGCCACGATTCACGCTGGCCAGTTGTGGGAAGAGGTTGATGTCCGTCCCGCCGCCCATGGTATGAGCGAAGAAGTGCCCGCGATCATCCCCCGGATAGGTCGCGGACCAGACGCCGCCCAGGAAGCCGGCCATGCGCACCTTGTCGCGTGTGCCGGCCGGTTCCACGCGCGACAGGCCCCAGACCGCGACCACGCGATCCTCCGTCCCCAGATCGGACATGGTGCGGATGAAGGCACCCGACCCGTCTTCGGCGGGGAAGGTGACGGTCAGCAATTCGCCGGGTGTGCCGACCATGCCGAGATAGTCCTCCGCCACCGCATCCGACAGCGCGGCATCAACATGGGCGATCAGAGCATCGCGGCCGGCAGGATTCGGCGCGGAGCGGGCAATGTCGTCGAAGATGGACACGGGTCGCCTCGACTGTCGGGACTGTGGTCCCGGCATCATAGCGGGCGGTCGGTTTCATCGGCGTGATTCAGGCCACAGGCGGGAGGTGCCTTCGCGTCCGCTGTGGAGCCGAGAGGGGCTTTTCCCCGCTCGGGCCCTGCCCATCAAAGGCCGAAAGGCTTTCCTGACCACCCTTGATCGACCACTGTTGCAATTGGAGGGGCGCCGCCCCTCCAAGCCACCCCGCCAAAGGCCACAGGGCCTTTGGAAACCGTCACATGGTGCTGTGCATCTCTGGCATAATGCATGCTGAAACCCGCTCTTGCGCACCGGGCAGGATTGGTGGGCGCGGAACGCCTGCCGTGCCCAGCACCAAGGGATTGCGGTCCAGGGGATCCAATCCCCTGGCGGGGTGGCTTGGAGGGGCAGAGCCCCTCCAACTCCGTCACCGTCACAGCCCCAGCTTCATCCCCTGGTGGCTCGCCACGAAGCCGAGCGATTCGTAGAAGCGCCGTGCCTCCGTGCGCGAATTGCTCGTCGTGAGCTGCACCATCGCGCAGCCGCGCGCGCGGCATTGCTCGACCGCCCAGCCCAGGAAGCGCCGGCCGAGCCCGCTGCCGCGACGGCCCGCAGCGACGCGCACACTCTCGATCTGCCCGCGCCAGACGCCGCGATGCGACAATCCGGGCAGGAAGGTCAATTGCAGGCAGCCGACGATCGCGCCGTCCTGCTCCGCCACGGCGAGGAGCTGGTTCGCATCCGCCTCGATCGCCTCGAAGGCGGCGTCATAGGCCGGATCGCCCGGCTTCTCGCGCGCCGCGCCCAGCACGTCGTCGGCGAGCAGCGCGACGATCGCCGGCACATCGGCCGCGACCGCGGGGCGAAACACAGTCTCGCTCATGCGTAGAGATCCCTCCGCGTCGGCGGCAGGCCCGATGCCCCGCGCGCACGCTTCGTTGCTACCGTCTGGAAGATGCCGACCGTGCCGCGTTCGAAGGCGAGCGCGCAGCCGGCGAGATACATCAGCCAGATCTTGGTGCGCGCCTCGCCGGCCTCGGCGTAGGCAGCCTCGCGGTTCGCGTAGAGGCGTTCGGTCCACAGCCGGCAGGTGCGGCCGTAATGCTCGCGCCAGCCTTCGGTGTCGTGGATCTCGAAACCGTTGCGTTCCATCGCGTCGGTGGTGCCGCCGATGTGGTCCAGCTCGCCGCCGGGGAAGATGTAGTTCACCAGCGTGCGGAACTCCGGATTGGCGCGGCGGAACTTCTTCTCGGTCGCCTTCATCGGCCGCGCGATGGCGTGGTGGAGATAGAGGCCGCGCGACTTCAGCAGCGACCGGATATGCCGGAAATAGCCGTCGCGGTTGTCGAGGCCGACATGCTCGAACATGCCGATCGACGCCACCTTGTCGAATTCGATGCCCGACAGGTCGCGGAAGTCGCGCAGCTCGATCGTGACGCGATCCTGCAGGCCGAGCCGCTTCACCTTCTCGGTCGCGAAGTCGAATTGCGCCTGGGACAGCGTCACGCCATGCGCCTGCACGCCGTAATGCTGCGCGGCGTGACAGACCAGCCCGCCCCAGCCGCAGCCGATGTCGAGCATGCGTTCGCCCGGCGCGAGCCGCAGCTTGCGGCAGGACATGTCGAGCTTCGCCTTCTGCGCCGTGGCGAGGTCGGCCTCCCAGTCAGGAAAGTAGGCGCAGGAATAGACCATCTCGGGATCGAGGAAGAGCGTGTAGAAGGCGTTCGACACGTCGTAGTGGAACTGCACCTGCGCCTTGTCGTCGCGCCCCTGCCCATGCTTCGCGGCCTGCACGCCGGCGTAGGCATGCCCCTGCCCGCCCCCGCCGGGACCGAACAGGAAGGGCAGGAAGGCACGCAGCGCGAGCCCCTTGTTCAGCCGCTTCGCCAGCCCCCGTGTGGACCCAGACCCGGCCGCGGCGGCCAGGTCCAGCAGCGTGCCACCGTCCAGGTCCACCGCGCCCTCGGCGATCAGCTCGACCACGGTCGGCAAGCGCGGGCGCCGCACCAGCCGCGTGAGTGCGGCAGGGGTCCGGATCTGCAGCACCAGCCGCCCATCGGCCGTGGGGGAGAGCGGCAGCACCGTCCCGTCCCACAGACCGACCGATAGGTCGATCGGCGCCACGCCGGCCACATGTTCCGCAAAGCGGCGCAGCGCCGCCACCCGGCGATCATCCCTGCCCATGCCGTCCGATCCTGCCTGACAATTCCGTGCCCGCTCTAAGGTCAGCCGATTGCGGGGGCAACCCGGCTTCACGCCCCGCCGGGCCGGGTCTAGAAGCGATACCGGCTTAACACCACGGAGGGGATGCCAGTATGCCGAACATGCTCGAGGGCAAGGTCGCGATCGTCACGGGGGCCGGCAACGGCATCGGGCGCGAAATCGCGGTCATGATGGCCGGCCAGGGGGCCAAGGTCATCATCAACGACATCGGCGCCTCGGTGTCCGGCGAAGGCACCGATGCCAGCCCCGCGCAGCAGACCAAGGCGATCATCGCGCAGAATGGCGGCCAGTCCGAGATCTCGGCGGAAAGCGTCTCCTCCTGGGCCTCGGCGCAGAAGATCGTGCAGGCGGCGATGGACCATTTCGGCCGCATCGACATCGTCGTGAACAATGCCGGCATCCTGCGCGACCAGATCTTCCACCGCATGACGCCCGAGGAATGGGACGCGGTGATCGCCGTCCACCTCAACGGCTCCTTCTACGTCTCGCGCGCGGCGGCCACGCATTTCCGCCAGCAGCAGTCCGGCGCCTATGTGCACATGTCCTCGACCTCCGGCCTGATCGGCAATTTCGGCCAGGCGAACTATTCCGCCGCCAAGCTCGGCATCGTCGGCCTGTCCAAGTCGATCGCGCTCGACATGGCGCGCTTCAACGTGCGGTCCAACTGCATCGCGCCTTTCGCCTGGTCGCGCATGACCGGCACCATCCCCGCCGAGACGCCCGAGCAGAAGCGCCGCGTCGAGCGCATCATGCAGATGACGCCGGACAAGAACGCCCCGCTCGCGGTGTTCCTGGCCTCCGATGCGGCGAAGGACGTGACCGGGCAGATCTTCTCCCCGCGCATGAACGAGCTGTTCGTCTATAGCCAGATCCGCCCGATCAAGTCGGTGCACCGCGAGAGCGGCTGGACACCCGAGAGCATCGCCGAATATGCGCTGCCGTCGCTGGCGCAGGGCTTCTCGAAGCTCGAGCGGTCCGGCGACGTCTTCTGCTGGGATCCGATCTGAGGTCCCGCATGCGGCGGGTCATGGCCCTGGCGGCGTGCGCCGCCCTCGCCCTGCCCGCCGCAGCCCAGGATACGCGGCCCGGGGATGGCGCGCCCGCGGCACCCTTCGTGACCGTCACGCCGCCGGCGGGCGAGGCCCCGTCCTCCGGCCTGCCGCAGCCCGGCGTGCCGATGGTGGTGCTGGACGCGGTCCAGCGCCTGTCGCCCAGCCGGGCGCTGGAGGCGCCCCTGCGGTCCGCCGTCTGCGCCTTCGCCCCCATCGCCCGCCACCTGGAACCGCTCGCCAGCAACGTGCCCTGGGCGCAGCTCCGGGCCGTGGTGCTGTTCGGCGACCTGCCGGGGCTCGAGCCCGGCCAGCGCGCCGCGGTGCTGCGCCCGACGCGCGAGTTGCTGGCCCGCGCCGCGACGCGCGCCCGTATCGCCGAGGGCGGCATCGGCCTGTTCGACCACGAGATGCGGCCGCTGCCCGCCGACGCGCCGACGCCGGCTTTCCTCGCCATCCTGATCCCGCGGCCCGATACACCGCCCGAGGATTGCGTGGC
>Ga0075012_10006637_pt1 | contig 10479 bp, 12 predicted proteins | sample All_14_2_FD_71474 | JGI IMG/M metagenome (GOLD analysis project Ga0075012, IMG submission 71474) | Freshwater microbial communities in response to fracking from Pennsylvania, USA - Allegheny Zone_MetaG_DW_15 | ecosystem: Environmental > Aquatic > Deep subsurface > Groundwater > Drilled... | reverse complement strand
ATGTGCTAGGTGGGTTTGCAGCGGGTTGGCCTTGTCTATGCTTGGCGATTTTGATCCATTATGAGGTTAGTTCGAGCTGAGGATTGAGCGGAATTGTCTCGTTGGCTACCAGGCTAACTGTTGCCTTGAGTTTTAGTTGCGAGCGGGCACGGTGAATTGTTGGGTGATTGTGTAGGGACTGGTGGCCAGAGGCACGGAACCCAGGTTTAGGCTGTGACGGGCATCGAGCAGGGCGGTCGCTCGCAGTTCGATGCTCCACAGGGGGGCCGTTCGCAATACTCGGAAGTTGAGCAGTTTCTTGGCTGCTACCTGGACGCTAGCGTTGGATGTAGCGGTGGTGGGACGAACCACCCAGCTGGACCAGGCTGGGTCGAGAACCGGGGGAGTGGTTCCAGGAGGGGGATCAATGCGGCGCATCAGCCACTTGCCGGGAAATTGTTGTTCGTAGCCGTTGGCGTCGGGAGGGCCTGGCACCATGGCAATGTCGTCGGGATTCGGGCCATTGGGAATGATGCAATAGTAGGTGATTTGAGAAGCCACATTGGCTTGTCCTGATGCGGGGTTTACCTGCCAGTTCTCGTCACTTTGACCCGAGTCGGAGCTGAGAAAACTTAAACAGTCTCCGTCTTTACCCGCTCCCAGACTGGGCGTCACTGAGGCGCTGGCAAATTGGCCGACCTGGCGGCTGGAGTTGAGTAGATCCCGAGTGAGGGATTGCTTGGCCAGGGTCAGCTGGCGCAGGGCTTCATCGCGGCCGGCCGAGCGGCGCCACAACCCAGTGGTCTGCCGGAGCGAGGCCAACAGCAGGACTCCCAGCACGGCGAAGATCCCCATGGAGATCAAAACTTCCAAAACGGTAAAGGCTCTAACGCGCATAAATTAGTCTGGTCACGCTGGTCGTTTGGGAGCCTTGCCCCATGCGGCCTTGCGTCCCACCCTGCCATGACACCCGCGCCGTCAAGACTTTCGTGCCTCCAGCGGCGGCCGGGGAATCACTGAGGTAGATGGCTCGAAAGTATTGAGTGCCGCTGAGCACCTGGCTATCTTGCTGGTAGGGACTGGCGAAACTGGTTTGGGTCCAAAAACTGTCGGTGCTAGGGGGCAGGCTGTAAATGAACTCTTCTAACTTTCCCTGCAGAACGCCGTTGGCCGTCAGACTATCCGAGCCTTTCTGGTTGGCGTTGCTGGCGGCCAGTGCCAGAGCCATCACCAACAGTACCAGCACCACGGCCAAGCCTACCGCCAGCAGCGTTTCTGCGAGAGTTAGACCTCGGTTGCTCACGGTCAGAATTGGTGCCAGGAAACTGTCTGCAAAAGGAACGGGCCCGACTGCAGTAAGTTGGTGGCCAAGGCGGGATCATATTGGATGTCGGCGCTACTGGCACGGATGTTGGTCTTGGCCGAACCGGCCAGGGGAGCGCTAGCGGGGTCGCCTCCATAGGAAACGATGCTGCCTTTGAGGGTGAAGGGACCCGAGGCGGTGGAGTTACCGGCGTAGATGTTGACCCCCTGCCAGGCGTAAACGATACCTGCCAGGCTGATACCCCGAAACTCGGAGCTACCTGCGCTATCGAGTTTGAAGGTATCGATAGTGATGGTTTTTTGGGCGTAGAGGTTGAGACCCAGTTGAGTTCCAGGTCGGGAGCTTAACTCCGTGCTGGTGCCGATGAGAGCAATGTCCTCTTTGCTGACCAGAGCAGCTCCGTTGCCGTCGATTTGACTGCCCAGCACAATACTTCCTGTGGCCGACATGGTCAGGCCGCGTGAGCCGCCCTGCAACTGGAGTTCCAGGTCTTTGGGTTTGAGGGGAGGAGTAGCGCTAGCTGAAGGGCTTGGACTCGGACTTGGGCTGCCGCCGGGACCAGGCACGGGGAAGGCTGCCGCCAGCGCGGCGAAGGCCGCCGGGTCACTGGCGAGCGTATTGGCCATTTGGGCGACCTGTTGACCCGGTGGCCCGCTGATCCAAGGATACTGGCCGTTCGGCAGGGCGTTGGGATAGCTGTCAGGTAGTCGCACCACCACAGTGGGGCTGCTGCTGATGGTGTAGTCTGTCCAGCCTGCTCCCCATACACCGGGCGACTGAGCGCTACCCTGTCCACTGGCCCAGGTCTGCCACGCGGCAAAACCGGCGGCGTTTAGAGTGGGAGCGCTGCCGACTCCGCTGAAAAGATAGCTGGCCAGCTGGGACTCGGTGACCGGGGTGGCCGTCGGGGAAGGACTGCTAGATGGCGCTCCGGCGTAGGGTGCGGACTGGTCCGCACCCCCGTCGGGCAGCAAGGCGAAGTCTTTGGCGCCGCCGGCCGGGTTGATGGTGATATCGGAGGTGACTCGAACCTGATATTTGGGCGTGGGAGAAGCATTCGGCCCAATCAGTGCCATGCCCGAGGGAAGAGCCACGGGAGTGCCGGTGGGCGCCGGAGTGGCGGTCGCGTAGGCGGCGTAGTCCATGGGATAGTGAAGAACCTGACCACCACTGGTGACCACATAGACTCCGGCGTCCAAAGAAATTCCGCCCGAGGGAGTGCGAACTTTGTTGGCCGGGATCCGGAAGAAGCCATCGGTGGCTCCGTCGCTCCCCGTGCTTACGGTTCCAGCCGTGACGATCGCCGGAGTGGGAGTGACTCCGTAACGGAGGTCTCCATTGTTGGACTGGACGCCGGTGTTGAAAGTGAGACGGTCTTTGGAGCGCAGGCGAGCTACCGAGGCCGAAGAGGCGGCGGAAAGCATCAGTTTGGCGGCGCCGAAGAGCTGCACATCCAGGTCCCCGGCGGACATGATGGCGGCCTCGGATATGGGCTGGTTGTTGCCAAATTTCATCATTGTCTGCACGGTGCGACGGTGAAAGGCGCCGGAAAAGTTGGTCGGATTGCCGCCGCTCTCAACGACACCCGACCCGCTGCTGCCTTCGACACTGAGCAGAAGGCTATAGGGCGGGACGTCCAACTGTTTGACGGGCCAGGGGGAGGAACTTTGCGATTGGCCGCTGCTGCCCCGCGCCACCGGCGCCGTGCGGGCGCTGCCACCGGTCAGGTTGTTACTGCTGACGTAGGGCATATCGCTCCAGGGAGCGGCCGGGTCATCCATATTGTCGCTGCCAGCGACGGCCACCTGGGGACCGTCCTGGTAGTTGAAACGAAGCCGAAAGCGCGACCAGCTCTGATTTTGGCGAATCCAACCGGTGACCTGACCCTCTTTCTCGCGGACGAACAGGTCCGTTCCTGTGAAGGTCTGATCGGCGACGGCGCACCAGTTCGGGTCCTGACTGAGTCGGCCGCGAGCCCAGTCGATGCCACTGCCAGCCGCCTGGTCAGCGGCCAGTTGGGCGTAGTCGGTGCTGGTCCGGGCCAGGGAAGAGGGCGCCAGGGAAACCGCGGCCGAAACATACATGGCCGTGATCAAAGAAAAGAAAAGCACCAGGGAGAGGGCAAAGGCACGCGGGTTTCGCTTTTTATAAGGCACTTTCAGGTCCCCTTTCTGGAGAATTTATTGAAGACTTGAGCGGATGGGAGAACTGGCGTGAGTTACTCGTCACCGCTAAGTATACCACGGATCATGGGATTCGCAGGACACTGCCTGAGCAAACTGCTCGATCCGAGAACCCTGGGCGATTCGTGGCGGGTGACTACGTCGAGGTGTCTGGATGCGTGAATTTCTCATTAGGAAAAGGGCACGTGAAATTGGCAAGATACCCCCGGGAATCGGCTTTTCAGTTGCAACACACGGACTCCTGTCTTTTCAATGTGACAGCTTGATGACAACCGAGCTTTCCGAAGCTGATCAAGGCGTTTCAAAGCAAGTTGGATCCCGGTAGTCACTTGCTGGTGCAGGGAGTGATGGAACAACTGGACAGCACCTTCTTGCGTCCGGGCGTGGGCTTCGTGGTAGTGGGCTTCGTGGTGGCGCTGGTGCTAGTGTATCTGCTGCTAGCGGTCAACTTCCAGAGCTGGATGGATGCCGGCATTGTCTTGATGGCGTTGCCGGCAGCCGGCAGCGGCATTCTGTGGCGCCTTTATGGCACCCACACCAACTTTAGCGTGCCCTCGCTAATGGGAGCGATTTTGTCGCTGGGTGTGGTTACGGTCAACAGTGTGCTGGTGATCGCCTTTGCACGCGAAGAGATGCAGCCAGGGTTGGACAGCGTGGAGGCGGCCCACCAGGCCGGTCGCATTCACTGCGCCCGGTGCTTATGGCAGCTCTGGCCATGACCGTGGGCATGATTCGATGGCCATGGGGGATGGGCGAGGGAGGGGAGCAGAATGCTCCGTTGGGACGCGCGGTGATCGGTGGCCTGAGTATGGCGACCGTCTTCACGCTGCTCTTCGTGCCGACGGTTTTTGCTCGCTTGCGCCGCAACGGCCTGGGGCAGGGAATTGGTCCCAACCGGGGGTATGAGAAGGGCTGAAGACTTCTCGGGGGCACGGCCGAGTTTACTCCGCTGCGTCAATCCGGTGATAGGCAAAGGGAGCTTGTCGAAGCAGAAGGGTGCCCACAATCCGCTGCTTCGACGAGCGACTGGCGCTTGGGGCCTCAAACGCCTGCTTCCTTGGAGGTAGGCCTCGCGAAGATTTCACGGTCTACGGGCTTCTTCCCAAAACCGCCCATTAAGCCAATGCCGCCGACGATCATCATTCCCAGGCAGGTCCACTGGTAGATGGTAAAGGTGCCGATGAGGCCTTCTTTCTCGCGAAACACCTCATCCAAGAAGCGAATGATTCCATAGCCGAGCATGAACGTGCAAAAGTTCTGGCCGGCAAAGCGCAGACGGAAAAGCTGGCGGGTCACGAACCAAAGCAGTGCCAGGTCGGCGAGCAACTCATAAATTTGGGCTGGATGGCGAGGACCGGGAGGGCAGCTGGCGGGCACCAGCACGCCGGCGGGGTAAGTGATGGCCCAGGGAACATCCGTCAGCGAACCAAAGCAGCAACCGTGAGCCAGGCAGCCTAGCCGTCCGAAGGCCATGCCTACTAGCAGCGGGCCGGCCCAGAAGTCAAAGAGATTGAGTACCAACCGGCCTTTGCGGCGAAATGCCAACCACTGAAGCGCTACCGTGAAGAGCACGCCACCCATGATGGTTAACCCACCCTCGCGCAAGTTCAAAATTTGCAGAGGGTGGCTGAGATAGCGCTCAGGGAACTGCAAGACAAAGCCCAGCCGCGAGCCGGCCACGCCCCAGAGAATGCACCACATGAGCTGGTGCTCCACGGAAGCCTCAGAGTATTTGAGACGTCGCCCCAGATACAATGCCCACTGGTTGGCCAGAAAAAACGACAGGGCCAACAGAGCGCCGTAAGAGTAAATGGTAAAGCCGCCGATATTAAAAAGGATTTGGTGCATGGTTGTTTCCTCAGGCCTATCCAAGTTCTTGGCTGAAACTCAACGTTAACTCTCCAGCGTTGACCGGGGACGGGAATAGTTGTTAGCATAGCCCCATGGTGAGTGAGAGGGACTCGTGAAAGTTTGGCTCAACAGGCTGTGCATCCTGGCGCTTTGTGTGACGCTCAGCCTGGCTTGTGTCGTCTCAAAGACCGAGCAATGTCTTTATCTTCTCTCAGCCTTTCAGTCCGAAGGACAGCCCTCCTCCAAGCGCCCGCCTCGCTTTATCATGACGGTGCAGGATCGCGAGCCACAGATTTCCGCTTTGGAGATCGCCGTGCTTCCCTGTCTGGTGGAACCCATAGTTCGCACCAGCGCCACTACGGTGGTCAGCGAGTTTACTCCTTACCCAGTCGCCACCGTGCTCTCCGAGGGCACCAAACAGTCGCGGGGGCCTCCTCTTTCGTAAGACGAGACAGAGCTTTTCCGGAGATTGCTTCCCCTTCGCGGTTTTAGAAGTCGAGCAATTGATCAATGCCAGTCCGGTCGTCGGTTCTCTGCTAATCGACCGATCTTTTTGTCATTCCCAAGGAGTCATTATGCACGATTGTAGTCGCTTTCTCGACGAACTCAACGAATGCGCCAGCGGAAATTCCTCGCAGACGAATCTGTACCTAGAAATCTTGGCCCTTCGTCTGTTTTTTCTTGTGCCTGTGGACCCGTTCACCCAATTGGCGCGTCCGCAAGAGAGGGGTGAGGGGACTCGGTTCATGCCTGTCTTCCCCGATAAAGTGACTCTTGAGCACTATCAAGCAGATCATCCAACGCTAGAACTGGTAACGGTCCGCGTCAAGGCGAGCGAGTTCTTTGACTGGGCAGCCAAGTTGCGCCTGGGGGTGGAGGTGAATGTCTATTTGGACAGGACAAATCCACGTCAGGTGTTTATTCCCTACATGGATGTCGAGGCGCTGGCCAGAGGTAAGCTTCCCATGAGTCTAAGCCCAGATCACGAATCGCAAACAAATGCCCTATGACAATCTTTTCCATCAGTTGTTGGCTCGCCTGAGAGAGGACGCTGGCTGGATGCTGCAGCTCATCCACGATACGCGGGGTATCGTGGCCGAAGACTTGCCGGGCGCCTTAGCTCTGTCCCAGGTTTGCAACACCGACTCTTGTTTACGGGAGTTGGAGGCGCTCGACCTGGTGGTCCGGCCAGAAGGTCAGTGAAAGACGACCTAGACGGGAACGGGCGTCAGCAACTGGCGGATACAATGCAATTTGCCGAGCGAGACCGGTCGCCGAGCCACGTGAGGGCGAGAACGGCCACCGACCCGAAGCGGATTGCCACGAGTATCGACCAACCCTTTTTGCTCCTGGTTACAGTTGTGATTCGCGGAGCCCGTCGCCCGCTGAGAGGCCAGGCCGCCTTCCTGTGGGTTTATTTTTGCAAGGGGTGCTGACCCCCTCAATGTTCATGCCGATGATGAATGTCCGGATAGTGCGGATGTTTGTGGCTCATGCGAGTGTGACGATGGCGGTGGGTGTGCGATTGCTGCGAACTTTGGCCCGGCTCGTGTTCGTGCTGGTGATGTTCGTCATGATTGTGCTCGTGTTCGTGTTCTAGCTCTTCGTGGGTGTGTTGATGTTGATGGTTTTCGGTGAGGTGCAGGTAGACGCCGGCGGCCATGCATAGGGCAGCTTCGATAAACCGGGCGGTGATGGGTTCGTGGAAGAGCACCAGCGAGAGGCTGGCGCCGACGAAGGGCGCCAGCGAGAAATAGGCGCCGGTGCGGGCTGTGCCGAGGTAGCGCAGGGCAGAAACAAAAGCGGCCAGGCTGACCCCATAGCCGAGAGTGCCGGTAAGGGCAGCGGCCGTCAGCACCTGGGGCGGGGGCCACTGAGCCTGGCCGAGCATCCAGGCCAGTAGCAAGTTGCAACTGCCGGCGCTAAGCCCTTTGAGAGCAGCGATGCGCAGGGGATCGCCCCCGCTGACCTTCTGCGTAAAATTGTTGTCCAGCGCCCAGCAAAGACAGGCGGCCAGGATAAGGCCAACGCCGCCGCTCCAGACCAGGCCGCCTTGCCAGCTGAGCAGCACTCCTCCGGCCACGATGCAGACCATACCGGCGAAGATGCGCCGGTCGAAGTTCTCGCGGAAGACAAACCAGGCGATAAGAGCCGTAAGTACGCCTTCCAGGTTGAGCATCAAGGAAGCGGTGGAAGCGGCGGTCAGGCGCAGGCCGGTCAACAAGAAGACCGGCCCGAGCACGCCACCGCAGAAGATGGCCAGCGCCAACCAGAGCCTTTGCTCCCGGGGGACGGGAGCGGTTCGGGCGCGCGGCAAGTTCCACAGACTCAACGCCAGGCCGGAGCTGAGGTAGAGCAATCCGGCTAGAAATTGCGGGGGCAGCGAGCCCAGCAGGCCCTTGGAGAGAGGGGTGCTGGCGCCAAAGAGGACTGCCGCCAGCACGGCCATGCTAATGCCTTTCATCTTTGTTGCCTCCGAAGCGCAGGTAGAGCACCGGCAACACCAACAGCGTGAGCAGCGTGGAAGTCACCACTCCGCCGATGACTACGGTGGCCAGCGGACGTTGTACCTCGGCTCCGGATCCCTGCGAGAGTGCCATGGGTAAGAAGCCCAGACTGGCTACGGCCGCGGTCATGAGCACCGGGCGCAAGCGGGTCACCGCCCCCTGGACCACGGCTTCTCGGGTGCTCATACCCTGTTTGCGCAATTCCAGGATAAAGGTCAGCATGACCACGCCGTTGAGCACGGCCACGCCGGCCAGAGCCACAAAGCCGATCAAGGCGGAAATCGAGACCGGCAAGGCGCGCAGCCAGAGTCCGGCCACTCCGCCCACCACGGCAAAAGGAATGCCGGTGCAGATCAGCAGCGCCAGGCCCCAGTTTTGAAAGGTCAGGTAAAGCAGGCCCAGGACCAGAGCCAGGGTGAGCGGCACCACGACGGCCAGACGGGCGCGTCCCGACTGCATTTTCTCATAGGTCCCGCCATATTCGAGGTAATAACCCACCGGCAGCTTCACCTCAGCGTTGACGCGTCTTTGCACTTCCTCTACAAAACTGCCCAGATCGCGGCCGCGCACGTTGGACTGAATGACCACCCGGCGTTTGCCATTCTCGCGGCTGATTTGCACCAGGCCCTCAACCTTTTCGATGCGAGCCAGTTGTTTGTTGTAAGGGGATGCCGGCGCCCGACATCGAGGGGATTTGCAGGCGCTTGATGGTTTCCACGTCGTTTTGTTGAGCGGCCGGTAAGCGGAAAACCACGTCGTAGCGCTGGTTGCCGTCGTTGATGGTGGTGAGCGGACGCCCGCCCAGCAAGGTTTCCACCACCTGGTTCACGTCATCGACGCTGATGCCATAGCGGGCAATGGCGGCGCGGTCGATGGCAATCTGCAGTTGCGGCAGCCCTTCGGTGATCTCCACCTGCACATCGGCGGCGCCGCTGACTTGCTTGACCACGGCCGCGACCTTTTTGGCTTCGCGGGCCAGCACTTCGTGGTCGCTACCGTAAAGCTTGATGCCCAGATCGGAGCGAATACCGACCCCTTCAATCAATTCCATCATGCGCATCTTGATGGGTTGGGTGTAGCTGATATCCAGCTGCGGGAAACTGCGCTCCAGGTAGGCGGACATCTCTTCCACCAGCTTTTCGCGCTGGAAGGTGCCGGGCTTCAGATCGACCAGAACATCGGTTTGACACGTCAGCATGGGATCGGTGGCGATTTCCGGGCGGCCGATGCGCGTGACCACCTGGTCGACCTGGTCGGGGAATTTGCTGCGCAGCGCTCGTTCGATCTGACCCGACTGCAATACCGCTTCATCCAGTGAAATGCTGGTGGGATAAGTCACTTGCACGGCCAGTGCGCCTTCCTCCAGCTCAGGGATGAAGTCGGAACCCAGCCGGGTGAGGAGCAGGCCGCTGCAGACGGTAGCCAGCACGGCGGCCCCGATCACCAGCGCCGGTTGCTGGATGAGTCGGCGGATCAACCTTTCGTAGGCCTGCGTCAGAGGCTCCAGAACGGGGTGGCGATGTTCCCCGTCGCTTTTCAGAAAGTAGGCGCACAGGGCCGGGATCACCGTGAACGAGCAGATCATCGCTCCTAAGAGCGCGAAAATGACCGTAAAGCCCATGGGACGGAACATCTTGCCTTCGATCCCACCCAGCGACAGGATGGGCAGATAGGTCGATAAGATGAGGATTTCCCCCAGGATGGTGGCGCGGCGCACTTCGGCCGAACCGGCTTTGATTTCTTCCAGCCGCTCTTCTTCACTGAGCGGAGCGCCTTTTTGCTCGCGTTTGAGCACCAGGCGGCGCAGACAGTTCTCCACGATAATCACGGCACCGTCCACCACCAGGCCGAAGTCAATGGCGCCCAGGCTCATCAGGTTGGCCGAGATCTTGAAATACAACATGCCCAGGGTGGCCGCCAGCATGGCCAGGGGAATGGCGCAGCTCACGATCAGTCCGGCGCGCACCTGGAGCAAGAAGAGAAAGAGCAATCCGGCCACTAGAATGCCGCCTTCCACCAGATTGCGTACGGCCGTGGTCAGGGTGGAGCGAATGAGCACGGAGCGGTCGAGAAAACCCTCCAGCCGACTTCCCGGCGGTAGTGCCGATTCGATCTGGTGGAGGCGCTCTTTGACGGCCTCCACCACCACCCGGCCGTTTTCGCCCAGCAGCAGCAGGGCGATGCCATAGACTTCCTCGCCGGTTCCGTTGGCGCTGACCGCGCCCTGGCGAACCAGCGAACCTTCCTGAACCACTCCCACCTGACCCAGCAGCAGCGGCACGGACTTGTGCTGTCCCACCACAATCTGACGGACGTCCTCGAGGGTTTTCAGTGTCCCCAGGGTGCGCACCACTTCTTGTTCCGGACCCTGGCGAATGAGAGAGCCGCTGCCGTTGGCATTGTTGCGTTCCACCGCTTGAGCCAGTTGGGGAAAAGTGAGGCCGTACTCGCGCACCCTGGCGGGATCGAGTATTACATGAACTTGTTTGGCTTCGCCGCCCCAGATGTTGACGTCGGCCAAACCGGGCACGGTTTTGAGGGCGGGCCGCACCACCCAATCCATCAGACTGCGCCGTTCGCGCAAGGACAGCTTGGGGTTGTCCAGGCGAAAGTAGTAGATTTCCCCGAGGCCGCT
>Ga0075012_10006634_pt1 | contig 10481 bp, 7 predicted proteins | sample All_14_2_FD_71474 | JGI IMG/M metagenome (GOLD analysis project Ga0075012, IMG submission 71474) | Freshwater microbial communities in response to fracking from Pennsylvania, USA - Allegheny Zone_MetaG_DW_15 | ecosystem: Environmental > Aquatic > Deep subsurface > Groundwater > Drilled... | reverse complement strand
TTTAACGTTGTGGCGTTGTGGCGTTGTGTGAATCCCTTGGAGAACCCGTCTGCAATCGGATTTTAAAGGCGCTCACATAAATCGTATTTAAAACCGACCTCAAATAGAATTTCACACCACCCAATGAAAAAATTACCGTTGTGGCGTTGTGTGAATCCCTTGATCGGGCAAATGTCCAATGAACACACTGACCCCATTTTAACACCTTGACCACATTTATCACATCATGTCGCTTTTCAAATCAATCTGGGACGACCTCCAATATTCCCTCCGGGCGGGGAAAATGATCACGAAACTGGTGGTGGTCAACTTCGCGGTGTTTGTCATCCTCAAAATTGCGTACCTCCTGATGAGTCTCATCACCATGGGGGAAGGCTTCGGGATGTATGACACCTTGCTGGGTTATTTGACGCTTCATGCCGACTTGAGCATACTGGTATGGCGCTTTTGGGGCATTTTGACCCACATGTTCCTCCATGATAGTTTCTGGCACCTGTTCAACAACATGGTGGGCCTCTACCTGTTTGGCACCATTGTCAGCGATCTGGTCGGGGAGCGGAGAATTTTACCGATCTACCTCCTGGGAGGACTCGTGGGCGCAGTGGTTTATGTTGTGACAGCGCAGATTTACCTCGGCGTTGGCTCCTATGCCCTGGGAGCTTCTGCGGCAGTGATGGCCCTGGGCGGAGCAGCTCTGATCCTGGCGCCTGATTATCGGGTAGCCTTATTGCTGATCGGAGCTGTCAAGGTAAAATATGTCGTCCTGATCCTGGTGTTGCTTGATCTCGTGGGCATTGCAGGTACTTATCCGGCCGGCGGACATGCTGCTCACATTGCAGGATTCGCGACTGGCTGCTTCTTCGTGTTTCAACTCCGCGACGGACGCGATTGGGCCGTTCCGGTGAACCACCTTTTCACCTGGATCGGGGGACTATTCAGCGCCAAGCCAGGCTCAAAATACAAGCGCCCCAAAAATGCACCTCCAATGCGTGCCTCCTTTGGCGGGAATAAAGGCAGCAGCAAATCAGACAAACACGATTCCTCTTTTCAGGAAAAGCTGGATGCCATCCTCGATAAGATCAAGGCACAGGGATATGAGAGTCTGAGTCAGGAGGAGAAGGACTTCTTGTATGAAGCGAGCCAGAAGTAGGAAATAACCGTTCCCCCCAAATCAAAGCGGGCATTTCGTCCTGAAACGAAATGCCCGCTACTATTTTATCCTGCTATCAGGCGTCTTTAACTACTTTCTACCCAGACTTCTGGACATTTTGACATTGGACACTAGACACGATCCTGCAAGTGCATGATTTTCAATTTTTTAGAGTGCCGGTCCAACGTCTATTATCAAAATGTCCAGTAGTCTGCTTTCTACCACTTCTTACGACCACCGCCGCCTTTTTTCGGCTTGCGGTCCCATTTTTCAAAGACCTTGTCTTCGCGGCGTGGGCTACGCTCCCGTTCGGATGCGTCATCCACACGGATGGGACGGCCATTGATCGTGAATTCCGGTAAGCCCTGGCGTACTACGGTCACGTAAGCAGCATCGAGGTCGAAGTGCAGGTGGGTACGGCTCACGTCCACCTGGCCGATGGCACGGCTCGGCACTCCAAAGGAGCGATCAAGCAGAATGAGGAAATCCTTTTTATTGACTCCGTCCATTTCGCCCACACTGACAAACAGGCGAACCATTCCCGCTTGGGCGCCGGTACCTACAGCGGTCGCCGGACGAACTGCACGCTTGTCGCCGCGCGGGTAAATATTGATATCCGGAGCACTGCGATAATAGGAAAGGAATCGGTTGAACTCCACACTGGCAAAACGCTTGATCAGCTCTTCTTTGCTAATGTCTTTCAATTCTTCCTGAATGCGCTCCATGTACGGCTCAATGTCCGCATGGTGTACCTCCTGTTCGTGGATCCCTTTAATAATGTGGAACAATTGCGCTTCACAAACTTCCATTCCCGTAGGCAGGGTCTTTTTGATGAAGGGAGCCTTTGTTTTGCGTTCGATCTGACGGATACGCTCTTCGTATTTAGGCGTAACAATGGTGATACTCACCCCTGTTTTGCCTGCACGACCGGTACGGCCGGAGCGGTGCGTGTACACTTCGATCTCGTCGGGCAAACCGTAGTTGATGACGTGGCTGATGTTGCTCACGTCCAGACCACGGGCAGCCACGTCGGTGGCGATCAACAACTGAAGGTGACCCTCACGGAAACGCTGCATCACACGGTCGCGGTCTGACTGGGCCAGGTCGCCGTGGAGGGCATCCGAGTTATAGCCATCGCGCACCATTTGTTCGGCCACTTCTTTGGTCTCGATTCGGGTGCGGCAAAAAATAAGCGCATAAATGCCCGGGAGCGCATCCACCACCCGTTTGAGGGCGTTGTAGCGATCGTCGGCGCGGCACACATAATATTGGTGCTCAATATTTTCGTTGGTCTGAAGCTTCCCGGTCACGGTAAGTTCGCGGGGGCTTTTCATATAGGTGTTCGCGATCGTGCGCACCTCTCTTGGCATGGTTGCCGAGAAAAGCCAAATGGATTCACGGGCATCCACTTGTGCCAGAATGAAGTCGATGGCCTCTTTGAAGCCCATGTTGAGCATCTCGTCGGCCTCGTCGAGTACGATCCGGCGTACACTTTCCAGTTTGATCGCTTTCCGGGAAATGAGGTCCATCAAACGACCCGGGGTGGCTACCACGATTTGCGCGCCGGCCTTGATCTGCCGGATCTGCGTTTCGATGTTTGCACCACCATATACAGCCACCACTTTATACTGGTGGGCCATTTCAGAATAATTGACCAGATCGCTGGCCACCTGCACACAAAGTTCGCGGGTTGGGCACATGATGAGTGCCTGAATGCTGCGCTCCTTTGGATCGATACGCTGGAGAAGTGGGAGACCGAAAGCGGCTGTTTTACCGGTACCGGTTTGGGCGAGGGCAATGAGGTCATCGTCGGTAGTAAGTGCGACGGGGATGACCATTTCTTGCACGGGTGTTGGGTTTTCGAAACCCAAAGCAGTAATACCCTGCAAGAGGTCGTCGGCGATGCCGAGTTCCTTAAATGTAGACATTGAAAAAATCGTTAGGGCGAAGGGACTGTTTGACTTGCGCGCTGCTGTTCACGTAGTAATTGCGCAATGTCTGTTGAATGTTTCCGAACCATTTTACCGGAAACCAACAAATCCTGCACACCTCAAGATTGCTCCCTGCCACAGAAACCTAACGCCTAATGTCAATGCTGCCCAATGCCAGAATGAGAATGAAAAAAAGAAACGAATGCTTGAAAAACAATATCCGCTCCCAAATGAGCGGGCAAAGGTACGAATAATCTTTTGAAAAAACCTGCTATCGTTTATTTAATTCTGAAACCACTGTCTTTGGCCGGGCATTTCGTAGTGTATATTCTGCACTGACCCTTTTGCCCAACCGGCCTCAAATACTTCCCCTCCCCCAAAAAACAGAAGCCGCCGATCCAAAGATTTAGAGGGCGACTTCTGAAAAAAGAAGGCAAGATAGTGGGTTTTAAAACTTTATTGCACCACTACCGCCAATTTCCCATCCTTGCTGGCAGCCAGTCGGGTGATTTTTTTAACCGCATATTTACCCAGATCTGCCAGCAGGTTCCAATCCGTATCGTGGCGTGGGTGGTACTGATAAAGTTTGGAACCGCTCCCACAAAGGAAGGTCCCATCCGGAAGCAGGGCAAAATCCTCTGTCCCCGGAAGCATTTTCAATACGATCTCCTGAATATTGGTCCTGGGATCCCATGTTTTCAAATACCAGGTCTGCGCGGTGGCTTTTTGCACAAAAAGCAGTTTGCCATCGGACTTTTTTGCCATGCAGCGACCGATGTTAGAGGCCACCCACTTCAGTTTCTGTTTTTTGACGCCGGCCACCTGAAGCGTATGAGGTTCGCCATCTTCGCCCACAATGAAAAACGCCACCAGGGTGTCCTGCAGCCAGCAGTGATAACCCACATTGTAGATATTGGGAAATTCCGGCCTTCCTGGATCCGAACGATCCATCGGGAACGACCAGAGTCTTTGCTGACCGTTTTCCTCTACTCGAACAGCAGAAAAGCGCTTGCCGCCAGGCATGGGGGTTGGGGAATATTCTGCCGTGGTCGGGGTGGCGGTTACCCTGGTTTCTGTCTTCCGGAGCAAGTCAAGTGCCACAAGGTCGGTCTGTGTGGTATCGTTACGAAATTGCGCTGTGAGCCATAATTCGTTGTTATTGAAAAAATTAGGCTGATTGTTGTATCCGCCCCGGTTAAACACGGTCAGAAATCTGGGCGCTTCTGCACGCCAGGTACTATCAGCCGTTTTAAGGAGCGAATATAACAGAATGTCACTTTTACCGGCATTTTGGGCTGCCAGCGAAAGTGGGAGACTGAGGAGGAGAAAAAGTGTTCGGAACATAGGTAGCATGAAATGCGTAGCGTAAATTGGGGAAAGCCAGAAAAGGCAGACTTGAATTTCTTGTGGCAAGAAGTAAATATAGGGGGAATGTGTCAATTTCGAAACTTAAACACCGCCTTCCTGCAACTCGATCCCGCCGGATTCGGAGAACTTCCATTTGCCGATCATCGTCTTCTCGTAGGCGTTTTTGGCCAAAAAATCATAAAACTCAGGGCGTGGAATGCCCCGGGCGCCCAGGCTGACCAGATGCGGTGTTTCCACCTGACAATCCACGAGCCAGAATCCGGATTGTTCCAGGGCCCGGACCAGGGTGATGAATCCTGCTTTGGAGGCGTTTGGCACCTTGGCAAACATACTTTCACCAAAAAAAATCTTCCCCAGGGAAACGCCATAAAGTCCACCCACCAGCTCATCGCCCGACCAGACCTCTACACTGTGGGCAAGGCCTCGCTCGTGCAGGCGGGTGTAGGTGGCAATGAACTGCTCATTGATCCAGGTATTGTCTGGACCAATTTCATCCCGCGGAATAGCGGCACAAGCCTGCATTACAGCCCCAAAATCGGTATCGATCGAATACCGGAACTTGCGCTGGTTGAAGATCGAGCGCATACTCTTGTGCACACGCAACTCTTTGGGAAACAGAACAAAACGAGGATCCGGGGTAAACCAAAAATAGTGCCCCCGGTCCTCAAACCAGGGAAACATTCCATTGGCATACCCTGTGATCGTCCGATCCTCATGCAGGTCGGTACTCACGGCCACCAACCCACTGGATTCCGCATGTTCCGGATGTGGGAAAACACTATAATCGTCGTCCGGGAGATAGAAAACGGGCATGGAAAACTGATTTGGGGGTTTGTTGACCGGGAGTACCGGCGATTCAGGCCTCGAAGAAAAACGGCGGCAAGTGCAAATGCCCCTGCCGCCGTAGTCCAAAACGCGGTCAAACGTTTGATGTTCCTTTATTTAACGGAGATCACTTTGGTTTTAGCCCACTGATCGCCCAAACGGAGGCCATTGTTGTTGGAAAGCAGCACAATGAGTTCTACCAACGGAAATAAGGGAATCCATAGCACGATATTGCGGATTACCCCGGGCCCCCAGTTGTTGGTGAGGGGCTGGCCATCTTCCGAAACAGCACGAAGTCCCATGGCTTTTTTGCCAATGCTCTGGCCGTCCAGAAATGGCAATGAATCCCGGGTAAGCGCATACCCGGCAGAAGCGATCCATCCTGCAACTGGTACAAAAGCCATAGCACCCATAAGGATCACATCAATGAGGTAAGCGACAATTCGGTTGCCGTTGTCGGCCATACGAAGTTCAGGAGAACCAGGTTGATCAAGAATTTCCATAGAGAAGAAGATTGTATTTGGTGAAAAATATTGTTTTGAACGCCGGAATGCAGGGCCCATGGCCTTGAGCCGCTTAGCGCATTGGTTCAACTCAAGGATGAACTGTAAACCTTAAGGACAGACCATCCCAAGATCAAACCTCTTCTATTTCCGCCGACAAACCCCGGTCCACCAGGGCTTCACAGAGCGGGATCAACACTTCCTTACTGCCTGACTTTACCGTGGCTTTTCCTTTGTTGTGTATAATCAACGCAAGTTGTTCGGCTTGTTCACTGGCATGTTTTAATACCTGCATAAAGCACTCGATTACCCACTCAAAAGTATTGTAATCATCATTAAAAACAATGATCTGCGCGGGCAAACCGGTACCCAGATCCGTATCGTCTGACACGAGTACGTCTTCATCCTCCTCCCATTGTGGCTTGGTAACTGGCATTTTTTTAACTATGAACGATGAACGATGAACTAATGGGGGTGCTTAGTTGATGCTCTGCAGGGTTTGTTTTACCGCTTCAAAATTCGGAAGTTCCCCGGCATTTTCAAGCACTTCAACGTAACGCAGAACACCTTGTTTATCCACCACAAAAGCGGCCCGCTTCGATACGCCTTTCAAGCCGAGTCCAAACTCTTTGTACAAGGCATCGTATTTTTTGCTCACCCCCTTATTGAAATCTGACAACATCGGGAAGTTAAAACCCTGGTCTTCCTTCCATTTGGCAAGGGTGTATGGACTATCCACGGAAATTGCAAAAATTTGTGCGTCCAGACTTTCATACTCGGCGAGGCTGTCACGCATCATACAAAGTTCTTTGGTGCATACCCCTGTAAATGCAAAGGGGAAAAAAAGTAGCAAAACATTTTTACCGCGCTGTTCGGATAGTTTGATGAGGGACTTATCACTGGCACGAAGCGCAAAATCAGGGGCTTTATCGCCGGTCTGAAGCATAATGAACGGTTGATGAATGAATTATTGCAATGGACGATCGGCCGCAGGCGGTTGAGCCAGGTAGCCAACTATCCGTATTGTTCAGGATGCAAAAGTAGGAATACGGAGCAGAATATAGCGCATTTTAGCAGGGTATGAATTTAGAAACCCACCCTGGCAAACCGCCGTTTTGGGTTTTAGTTCCACGTTATTTTGCCCCAATACATTCTATTTGCCAAATCAAGGTCTCCGGCATCCCTGGTTCTCCTTGTACTTTTGTCCGGGAGATTTGTTCGGATTTCTCCAATATTGCAGCATTATAAATCCAACTTTTGATATGCGACTAAAGTTACCCGCGCTGTTCTTCCTGGCCTTGTTCTCTTTTTCTGCCTCCGCTCAGAGATATCTCGAAATGATCGAAGCCGGAACTTTTACCCTCCCGGAGATCCAGCAAGAGGCTGAATCCTATTTCGACCTCATCGGGCGGGAACGCGGAAGCGGCTACAAACCCTACAAACGCTGGGAATATGTCGCTATGATGGAGCTGGACCCGGCCGGAATCAAGATCCCCAATCTGGAACTGTCCAAACGAGCTCGCGACTACCGACGTGCCCAGGAATTGTTGCAGGCCGAATCCGGCAATTTTGCGGGCGACTGGAAACAACTTGGTCCCACTTACTGGAACGCCACCTCCGGCTGGAACCCCGGCGTGGGGCGCGTAACCTCGATCGGCATTGAGGAAACCAACCCGGACCACATTATTGTAGGCAGCCCAACCGGCGGCGTCTGGAAAACCCTCAATGGCGGAGGCACCTGGACGCCCCTGTCTGACAATTTTTCTACGGTAGATGTCTTTTCCCTGGAGATCTCCCCTTACAACAACAACCATTATCTCTGGGGCAGTACCTCGGGCAGGATCTACCGTTCTACCGATGGTGGCGCAAGCTGGACCAGCACTGGTAATGTGACCGGCAATGGAAAGGTTATCCGAATCCATTATCACCCGACCAACCCGGATATCGTCTATGCCGTGTCAGAATCCAATGGGCTGTTCCGTTCCCTGAATGGTGGCGCCACCTGGACAGCCGTTTCCGGAGCCAGTGGGGTCTCCGGATATGACATAGAGTTCAAGCCCGGCGCCCCGGACACCCTCTATTTTTCCGGAAAGCTGGTTTATCGCTCCACCGATGGCGGCGCCTCATTCTCGGAAATCACTGGATTTGGAACTGCCAACAATAATTACAAGATGATGGGGGTTTCGCCGGCAAATCCTGGCGTGGTGTATGTGCTGGAAGCCAGCGGAGGCAAGTTTGGCGCTTTTTATAAATCTACCGACAGCGGCGCAACTTTCAACAAACTGATTGATGGCAGCGAGATCAACTTTTTTGGGTACAGCGCTACCGGCGACGATGACAAAGGTCAGGCTCCCCGCGACATGGACGTGGCCGTTAGTCCTTTTGATGCGGAGGAAGTGCATATTGCCGGGGTTCACACCTGGAAATCAACCAATGGAGGCCTCAACTTCGAACTGAGCTCCCACTGGGTGCCCGGTACCGCAGCCTCTCTGGGGGTGGGATACAACCACGCAGACATTGATATCCTGAAATTTGTGGGTAATACCTTGTTTGTCGGCTCTGATGGCGGCATTTATACCAGTAATGATGGTGCAGCGAGTTTTCAGGATCGCTCCACAGGGCTCGGGATCCGGGAATTTTACAAAATTGGCGTGTCTAAAACCAACCCAAACGTAGTATCCGGCGGTTCGCAAGACAACGGTAGCAGCGTCATGCGGGGGGCCAACCGTAACTGGGTGGACTGGCTCGGCGCCGACGGGATGGAAACCTTTGTGGACTGGAACAACGCCAATATTCTGTATGGCACCTCTCAATATGGTTCTATGTACCGTTCCACCAACCAGGGCAACTCCCGCAGCTCCATCGGCAAGCCACCGGGCGTGGAGGATGGCGCCTGGATCACGCCTTTCGAACAGGACCCGCAGATCTCCACGACCCTTTATGTGGCCTTCGCCGATGTGTGGAAAAGCACCAACAGCGGAAACAGCTGGACCAAGATCTCCGAATTCGACAATGGAAACCTGAACCAGATGAAACTCGCTCCCTCCGACCGGCAGCGAATCTATGTGTCCAAGGCTGCCGCGTTGTTCACCACAGCAGATGGCGGGACCACCTGGACACCTATCACTTCAGCCTGGGGGAACGGAACCATCAACTATATCGCGGTTCACCCACTGGATCCGCAACGGCTGCTGGTGGTCACCAATGGTTCGGTATATCATTCCATGGATGCCGGAAGTACCTGGACCAACATCGGGGCTGGTTTGCCTTCGGGCACCAAATATTGCGCAACCTGGGAGAATACGGGCAAAAACGGTATTTATGTCGGCGGTTTTGGTTTCGTATCGTACACCAATGACGACCTGGGGGGACAATGGACAGGCTATTTTTCCGGGTTGCCCACGGTGCGGGTCTATGAGCTGGAGATCAACTATGTCTCCAATACGATTTTCGCTTGTACCTATGGCCGCGGCCTGTGGGAATCCCCGCTCTATCTGGCGGCAGCGCCCGTTGCCGCCTTCGAGGCAGATGTTCGTCAGGGCTGCCGGACCTTAAGCGTCCAGTTCAGAGACAGGTCTGCCTATACCCCTACGGCCTGGGAATGGACCTTTGAAGGAGGGACGCCCTCCAGTTCAACCCTGCAAAATCCCACAGTGACCTTCAGCGGAAGCGGCAATTATACCATTCGTCTGAAAGCTACCAACAACGTGGGGGAAAACACCTTTGAAGCCATCAACTATATCACGTTGCTGGAGCCCGAGCCCCCTTCCGTTGCCGATGTTCAACGCTGCGATCCGGGCGAGATCAGCCTGGAAGCGCAGGGGCAGGCCGGCGACCTGATCCGCTGGTACGCCTCAGCATCTGATCCGGATCCGCTGTTCACCGGAACTGTATTCACCACAAATATTGACCAATCCACCACTTTTTATGCGGCTTCAGGCACGGAGTACCTGTTTACCCAAAAGGTGGGCCCCGCATCCAACAGCATTGGAGATGGCGGCAACCATGACGGAAATTATTTCCTGATCCTGGATGCCGAAAAACCGTTCCGGTTGAAAGCTGCCACCGTGTACGCCCTCGGAGCAGGCAACCGAACCTTTCAATTGCGGGATACCGGCCAAAATGTGTTGCTGGAAAAAACGATCTACGTCAACGAGGGAGAAAACCGGGTCCTCCTGGAAATGGACATCCCCCAGGGTGCCGACCTCCAACTTGGTTGCCCCAGTCCTGCCAACCTATTTAGAAATAATGCCGGGGTAAATTATCCCTACACCCTGGATGGTCTGATGCAGATCAAATCCTCGACCGCTGGCCCGGATTATTACTACTATTTATATGATCTGGAGGTGGAAAGCCTGGAACTTTGCGAAAGCGACCGGGTGGCCGTGGTCGGGACTGTAAAAACAGCGCCTGCAGCCCCTATCCTGGCGGTTTCCGGTTCCACCGCAATTTGCCCGGGCGACTCCGTGCTGGTTGCTGTCAGCAACGCCTGCACCGACTGCAGTGTGCTTTGGTCCACCGGGGAAACCGGACTAAGCATCCCGATCGCCACAGCAGGCGCCTTCACTGCTACGCTCAGCAATACCTGTGGTATGAGCCCGGTGTCCGATACCCTGGCTGTCACCCAATTAACCCTGCCATCCGCCCCGACGGTGACCGCCTTAAGTTCCACGACCCTATGCCCGAACGAATCGGTGGAACTGT
>Ga0075012_10006631_pt1 | contig 10483 bp, 10 predicted proteins | sample All_14_2_FD_71474 | JGI IMG/M metagenome (GOLD analysis project Ga0075012, IMG submission 71474) | Freshwater microbial communities in response to fracking from Pennsylvania, USA - Allegheny Zone_MetaG_DW_15 | ecosystem: Environmental > Aquatic > Deep subsurface > Groundwater > Drilled... | reverse complement strand
GCGAAGTACCTTCGAATTGGTATTTAAGTTCTTCAATTAGCCTTGAAGGCATAAAACTCCGGTTGGCAATAACCAGTTTGCCTGATTCGAGTTTCGAAATATCAATCAGATCGCTAAGCAGCGAAATCAATGCATTCCCGTTATTCTGAATGATATGCAGGTATCGCTCGCGCTCGGCGTCAGTAAGGTTTTTATCAGCAAGTAACTCCGAAAATCCTATAATTCCATTGAGAGGCGATCGGATTTCGTGCGACATATTAGCAAGAAAAGCCGTTTTATTCAGGTTAGCCCGTTCGGCTATCATTGTTGCTGTTTCGGCATTCTTTAATGAGCGCATTTCTTCTGTAATATCGTATGCTATAGCATGATATCGTTTTGGGTAAGTCTCATTTTCGTATTGAGCCGAAATACTTACTTTAAAATATTTTTCTTCACCTGTATCAAGTACACAGCAAATGTCTTCGTTAAATTTTCCGGTTCGGAAATATTCCTTTAATGCATAGCGGACTTTATCGCGATCCTGCTTTCTCACTGCCTTCACCAGCAAGCCAGGCTTGTCAATTATTTTACCTAAGGGAAAAGGCAGAATAGTGCGGCAACTGTTATTCATATAAATAACGCCTTTGCTATCCCAAATCCAGTGCAGGGTTTCGACATTTTCAATCGACTCGAAAAACATCGACGACAATGATTTATCGCGCGATGTTGCAGCATCATCCATTTTGAGGTGAAAAATATTAACTCCTTCAGGACTATATGCCTGATCGTTACCAACGGCCAGACATGCAACAATTTTTTTATTGTTGGAAGTAATCAGTCTTATTCCCTGCGAACGACCGATCTCCTCAGCCGACATACGGCTCAGCATGGTAAAATTAATAAGTGCTTCGGGGCTGACAAGCGAGGCAAAATCTTTCCCAAATATCTCAAGAGGCTGGTAACCTGTTAATTTAAAAAATGCTTTGTTGGCAAACATTATATTTCCTGATGAAATCATAACAATGCCTTGTTCGGCAGAAGAGTTCTTTTTGGAGGGCGAATCGCCGGTAGAAACCGATTTAAGTACATTTTTGCGCGAACCCATTGCTTGTCCGGCTAAATATAGTATTCCACTACTACTTACTGGTTGCAGGAAACTAAAGTTGTGAAATGCGGCAGATAGTTTTCCGGAGTAACCAACCCGGATAATGCTAACGATAATGAGAAATACCCCAAAAACAAATATTGACTGTATAACCATCGGCATTCCCGAACCTATTGATAGTCCGTAATATACAAATCGTGCCAAAGGAAGAAGTAAAATTCCGGAAAATCCATCCGTTATCTGAATGATAACAATAGCAATAATAAGGAATGTTCCGTAGCTCAGATATTTATTTTTAGTTTTCAAAGTAGAACGAGTTATAATAGTTAGCGAGTAGGGCGAGTTATTGAGTTAATCGGGTAATAAGCAGGTTGGGGTAGTTTGATGTATTTAGTAGTTTATTACCTAAGGTATAAAAAGTAATAATGAAAATCGGGAAAATTCAGGAAAATATAATTAAGTTGTTCTTTTTAAACGGTATGCTAATAGTGCATAACAAAAGTGTATGTGCTAAAGTTAGCTTTAATTAAGTATCGCCGGTCGGTATCGGGCAGATAAGAAATGTTTTTATATCTTTGCAGCCTCAAACCGGCCTCGTAGCTCAGTGGATAGAGCAGCAGCCTTCTAAGCTGCGGGTCATAGGTTCGAATCCTATCGGGGTCACTTTTAAATCATCTAACCGTTTGTAATTCAATATATTACAAACGGTTTTTTCTTTTTACATACAAATTTACATACAAAAATCAGAATCACCATTATTTGCCTTATTCTTTTAAACGATCATCACAACCGATTCTAAAACAGACTAATGGGATTAATTTCTCCAAAGTTGTTACCCTTTCATTTAATTCCTTGTTTTTAGCTAAAACATCATCGTATTGTTTCTCAATGAAGGTAATTGCTTTTTCAGTGTAGTCAATTTTACCGGCTTTGCGGAGGTAGCGCAGGGAGATAAGGGTGGAGATGCCTCCACCTGTGATAAAACTAATTATGATTGAAAGATATTCGAGCATGGCTATTTTGCTGGTTTGAGAAACGATTTTAATGACTGTTTTTTATCGGTTTAATCTGCTGATAAATAAAGTACGGCTTCTTTTAGTCCTTCCTTTTTCTTGACAGTACCCAGGAAATGAAAGTAGCTGATACTGTTTATAAAAGTACCTGTTGAGTTCAGGATATTAAAAAGGGCTTTGTCAAATTCACCGATTGCCTCGGGAAACTTCCTTTTATTTTCCCGGAAAGGAAGATTCATCACAATTTCGGATAGCGTCTGAACATTGAAACCTTGCTGTATGAGTTCATTGGGAATAATCATCTGTTCAAGGGACACATTCTCTCCAAAGGTGGTTATGTCAGATTTATATTGTTCTACAATTGCTTTCAACTTCGATTTAGCTCCTTTCGAGAAGTAGCATATCCCGGCATTATAGGCAGACTTCGTTTTTGCTTTGAGTAAGAGGTTCATTGCACCGGAATTCTTTTTCAGATAGTCAGGATAATACCTGTGTGAGATTCCTAATGACTCATAAGACTGATATAATGCATCAATTTTATGGTGCCTGATGTAGTTGATCAGATTACGTATGTCATACTTCCAGATTATATCAAAATCCAGATGAAGTACCTCCTCAGCATCTATATCAGCAATAGTAAGAACCTTAACCATTGGCCATAACTGAGGGGGATACTCGTTGTACTTATCTGAGGTTTGTTGAATTTCTACCTGTTCCTTTATTCCCGAAGGAAGATTTTGTGTGGTGTGTTCGTCACAAATGAGCATCAATTTTAAGGAGGGATTATGCTTGATGAAAAGCCGGATAAAATTTTCCAGAAAGAACAGGTCGTTTTCCATGTTGTACCTGACATGTTTTTGACCTCCACTCCAAAAGGATATATAGATTTTTTCCATACTATTAACTGCTTATGCCACTACTTAATGATAAATTACCTGTACCATATTGCTGTATGATTGAGAAGTTGAAAATGCTAGTACCTAATGCAGATGGCGCTAACAAACACAAAACTCCATCAACTTCGACCAAAGCAAAACCAATAGTATTGATTTGTGTCCAAGGATAAGCGTCGGTTGTGTCAATTGAAAAGTCGGAATTAAGCTGAATTAACCCATTACTTCTATACCCATAAATACCCAATATATTACCACCAAAAATCATTTTACCATTTGGTAAAACCAAAACTGCAAGAATTAAAAAAGCGTTTGAGCCACCTGTATCAAATTGTGGTATTGCATATGCTGTATTTGCAGAACCATCAGCATTAAGAATTGTCACTCCCTTGGAAACAGGTAAAGTTGGAATCGAAATAGCAGCGTTATGAGTAAACAGTATTCTACCATCACTAAATTCCATAAGAAAATTTACATTGTTTAATGTGGATTGTAACGTTAAACCAGAAAATTTCCATGTGGTATTGAAAGCGCCTGTGGAATCAGTTTTAGCTAAAATACTAATATTAGCTCCACCCCAGGTGGTGAAAACACCAGCATATAAAATATCACCAGAAGCCAGAATGAGCATTTTTTGAACATTGGCTTGTGCAAAAGGTGTAAACGTAAGGTCGCGGGTAGCATCACTGTTTAACCTTATAAAATTCTTTGTTACACTGTTAACCGTGAAAAGACCTTTGCAAAGAACCTTACCATCAGAATAGACTTGTATTTCTGAAATAGCTTGTATAAGTCCTTCCGGAAAATTAGCCATATAAGTATTATCTGGTGTTCCATCTAAGGCAAGGCGGGTTAACCTGGCACTAACACTATTAACAGAAGTAAAATGACCATCCACATACAAGGCATTTGCTGCGTATTTTATTGCTCTAATGAAACCATTTTCAGCGCCAGTAAAACCAGTGCCTAAGTTGGTGGTAAATGAGGTGTCGATAGAACCATCAGAATTTAAGGCAACTATCCATTTTGCATCAACGTTGTTGTATTTTGTAAAAATACCAACACAAATGATTTTACCTGAAGGTAATAAAACAGCATCATAAACTGAATTGTTAAACCCGACACCCATATCAAATGTATAGTCCCTTGATCCGTTCGGATTAAGACGAGCAATGCAATTTGCTGATTTCCCCTGATACGCATTAAAGTTACCAGCAACAATAATTTTATCATCAGGTTGAAGTAAAAGCTTATTTACCCCAGAAATATTATCATTAAAACGAATACCAGATTTTGTGAAAAAAGTATACAGGCCTGGTGCAAAATCAAAATCAGATACCAGGTCAAGCCCTGAACTATGAAAAGGTGCAAAAACACCTTCAGGTGTTGTTAAAGCAGCTCCTGCAGTTGCTTTATAGGAGAATCCCAATGAAGCAGGAATATCTTTAAGTTCTCCATTATCGTAGTATTTTAATTTTGCATACTTTTCCCCTTCGGATAAATAAACAGAATTTGGTTCCCTGTCATCATAGGTAAGCCAATCTTCTTCTTTAATAACCTGGATTCCTGAATAATGAAGCATATCATCAGTGAGCACATTAGTGCCCAGAACCTGACGGGTAATAAGTGCCTGCGGTTCATCAGATTCACGGAGATTACCCAATATTTTGTCGTATTTAACTTTTGTCATAGCTTAGATGTATGTAAGGGTTTCACGATCATTCCAATCGCCTTTGGACCAGGAACGGATAATTACCGGAGTGGATAGGTCGATTTTACAAATAAAATACGAAAAGCCTGACTTGTAGCCTTCGTAAACCAATGTTGCACTAGTAGTGTCAATCAAGGAGGGTTTGGTGTCACCCAAAACAGATTCAAATCCTGTAAGTTTCATGTTCATGGTATTAGATTATTGAAGAAATTATTCCATTGGTAACGGTGATGGTTTTGCCATCAGCGGAGGTAAAAGAGCCACTGACACCTGCCTGGCCGTTAACTGTAAGAGAAGTGACGGAAAGAGTGCCTGAGGCAGAAAGTGAGAGTTTTTCAACGCCCTGGTTACGGATGCTAAGCAGTTTTGCTGCAGCATTGACAAGGGAATTGCGTGTATCTAGCATATAGGCAACGGCTGAACTACCATCCGGAACCCGAGGATTGAGATTTACACGAAGAATGGAATCGATGGTTGCTTTGAGCAATTCTCCGGTTACATTTGGAGATTCGGGATCATCATTGATGTTGATTACAGGCTTGTTTTGGCTGAGTGTACCGGAAATGTTTCGGGTGATTTGAAGTAAAATGGCTTCGACACCCCCTGTACCACTTGCAAAGTGTTGTAACAGCAAAACAGGGACTCCATTATTTGCCTGACAAACAACCCCTCCATTAAATTTAGCGGCTGGATTGCTGTAACCGCTGCTGATTGCCTCAACAGGCGGATAAGTAGCATTGTACCCGGTAAATTTTGAAGCTGAAAGCATTCCTTCGAGAACAAGCGGTTTTGAAGAGGTTGGAATAACACCATTCGAATTCCGGAAGTAAGCATAATCAGGGGCTGGAACCGGTTTGGTTGGAAATGGAGCAACAGTAAGCACACCATCGGTTGCATCCAGGTTTAACAAGCCATCGGTAACAGCGGAAATGGTATCTCCATGATCATGATCGACGGGAGCATAAAGCTGGTCAAAGATTGATTTTAGTGTGCTTTTGATGTTTGACCAGGAGATTTTACGAAGCAGGCCGGTTGTGAACTGGATGAAGTTGAGTGTATCAGCATCGGATAGCGTTGCTACAGAGGCGGCATTCAAAGTTGAAGCTACATCGGTGTTAGGATCGGATGAAACTGCAGCGGGTTTGCTGCTACTCAGAAAGATACCTGCAACAGAAGGTTTCGTTTCAACTACAGGTGATTCAAAAATGTTATCGTTGAGATAGGTTTTGAGCAGGTCCCTTAATACTTCCATGATGGAAAGCACTTCCTGAAGAGCAGCAGAACGCTGATCATCAGAAGTTGGAAATGTATCTGTTTCGGTAAGAAGCTGATTGTAAAAAGAGTATTTAATGCAAAAAGCAAGGTATGGCTTTATGTATTCGTCAGTAAGGGTTATAAAATCTGAAGGATTTGAAATTATTTCATCAATAACAGCTTGTGTAACTATCGGAACAATGTACTTTGTCTGTGCGCTTGAAATAAAGACAGGCAATACAAGAGCTGGATCAAGTGAATTGACAAAAGCAATAGAGGAAACTTCTTCAGGAGTTATTAAAGCCATTTTTTTGTTTTAGGAGGAGTTTGCTTCGCTTCGCTCGCAATGACGGCGCTTCGATTTAGGTTGTTTCTACAGATTGATTGAAGGAATTTTTCACTTGGATGATGAGTTGCTTTTGGATGGGATCGGATGAATCGAAAGGTAGGCCTGAATCACGGCGGGCTTCCCAGACAAACTTGTATGGGTTGATACGCTCGATGGGTGGTTCGTTGATGAAAGTGATCTGGCCAGTGGGGAGTTTGAAAGCAGTGAAAATCTGGTCGAAATGCCGGAGGAAAAAGTGCTGAAGCGGATTGATAACCGTATTCAAAGCAATTTCAAATTCATTGGAAATGCGGTTGGTGTCGAAACCAGTTTTTTCGCTGGCATAAGGTGTGAGCGAACGGAACCAGTTGTGAACCGTGATGATACTCAACTCTGCCTGGTTGTGGAGATCCATCCAATTGCCTTCTTCGTTTTTCTTGAACTCGATGAACTGAGCCTGTTGAGAAGTTTGTCCGGGAGAAAGGTCCTGGAGATATTGAATGACAATATCACCTGATTTCTCACCATCAACTCCTTTGAACTTTTCAAATTCTGTATCCAGTGCAGCAGCATCCTCCGCACTGTTGATGCCAGGGATTGCCAGTAAACCGGGAGCCGTGAAACCTTTTTCGAGGCGGTTCTGATTCCAAAGATTTGTGAGACCTGAGATAATTATAGGACGCATTCCGGCATAGTAGGAACATAAACCGTAATAATAGAACTCAGGCTCGTAATCTTTGAGGTGATAGACTGAATGAAGCAGGCCATCATCCCCTTTGCGGAACTCCGGAAACAAGGGCAAGGAAGTCATGTTAACATCACCCTTCCCTTTAAATTCTTCCCAGGATGGATGAATCAATACATCGTTAACCAGGGATGATAAACGGCATTTGCTTGAGTCGATGTGAAAGAAATAAAGGAATGATTTTGAGGGATTGGTGATCAGCTCAATGTATGCATTTCCGATAGTGAGGTAATCCTGGACAACATGCCTGAAGATGGTATTGAAATCCTCATAGGTGTTGTTGGGATCGGTAATGATGCTCTGAATGATCTTGTTGTCGGAAGCCATGCCTTTGCCAATCACATAACTGGATTTGCAATTGAGGATGGCACGGTGCACAGGGACTTCACGGGCCAGCTGGTTGAGTTGTGAAGGTAGCAGGTTGTCTTCTCCAAAAGGGATAAAAACTTCATAGTTTGATTTCAGGTCAATGAAATCGGAACGTTTGAGGTTGAGTAAGGGGGTGTAATTGTAGGTGGAGAAGAGCTTCATTGAGTGAAGAGTGAATAGTGAACAGTGAAAAGTAGTCATTCAATTGTCATTCAATGGTCAGACAATTGTAAGAAACCTGAGTAGGTTTTAGAGGCCTACCCAGGCTTTCGGCAATCCTAGTCAACGAAGCCAGCGAGGACGACGAGTTCTTTATGGAGGTAAGCAGTTTGGGCTTTGTACTGGACACGGTAGCGGCGCATCTGGGCTTCCTGATTGTACCAAGTTTCGATCATTTCGGAATCGGAAGTGCCATCAGTTGCAAACAACAGGTTTTTGGAAGTGGTGAGCATGGCGCGGTGAGGCTTGATGCCATTCTGAGCCACAGAAATCCACTTGTCCCAGTCGGGCCTTACGATGATTGGGAAACCTTCGTAGGTCGGTACTTTCAGGCCGTTTTTCATGACAGCATCGCCGAAAGCAGTCTGCCGGTCCTTTAAGGTGTGAACGAGGTTACGCCACATGGAAGAGGTAAGCATGAAAACCAGGTCATATTCATGCATTTCGGGGGTGACAGCATCGAGCATACTTTCGAGGGTTGTGTCGGCTTCGTTAGAAGCCAGGGAACCGGCTTTAACGGCGGCAACTTCACCGGTAACGGCAAAAGTCCCTGTCCCTGTGACGGCAGAGGTTGCGGTGAAACTCTGTCCTTTGAGCTTGCTCACAATCTTAATGGCTCCCGTGGAGGGATTGGTGACAATTACTCCATTGATACCGGCACGGGCTTCGATGGTTGCTTTATGGGCATTGAGCCAGGCAGTAGCCGTAACAGCTGCGGAGGTTTCATAAGCCTGCTCATAAGCAACGCCATTGATAGTGATGGTAATGGCTGTGTCGGTTCCTTTGGTGTAAGTATGAATTGCCTCCTGTTTCACCTGTGATGTTGCCGAAGCAACCGAAACATGCTGTCCGGAAGGAATTACGCCTGCATACAGGTCGTTCTGAAGCCAGGTCATGAAACCGGTGTATCCAGTGTAATTGGTATCAAGCGTACCAGTGGGAATGCCTGAAGCGAATGTTTCGGCAACAGGATTTGAGAAAAACATCTGGCGGATAAGGTCGTCCTGTCCGGCTTGGGCAATAAGCGGAAGCATGACTTTATTCCATACATCAGGGGATTTCATCTGTTCCACGTCGTCTTCCTTGTACCCTGAGGCCAGAAGTTGTTCAACGATAGAACCCCAAAAAGCACGGGCATTCTGTTCAAATTCCAAAGCCATTGGCTTTACAGTAATATCTGTATAGGTGAGGTTGAAACCTCCTGCCGGAGTGAAACCCGGAGATGTTTTGGGTTTGGTGAGCATAGATGGGCGGCCGATACGGTTCAGCGTTTCGGTCCCTTTTACATCGGTGCGAATGGTGATGAGTCCGCGAATATCTTCAGCCATGAACATTGGCTGGATAAAGTATTCGTCGATTGCCTGGCGTTTAAAGGCGGGGGATGTGGATTGGGAAAAAATGTTGCTCATTTGTAGATTTTTAAATTGTTTTACGATTAGGGAGGAGATTGCTTCGCTGTGCTCGCAATGACGTGTTACGATTGTTTTAGCTTTCGTTTTAGGTCTTTTGGAAGTTGGGAAAGGATTTGTTTTCCGGTTTCATCTTTTTCCTGTTCACCGGTGGAAAGGTTGAGCTTTGGATCAGTCACGTTAAGGGGAATGGATGGACGGGCGGAAAGTTGTTCGGTGAGTTCGACGTTTCGTGCTTCGGCTTCTCTCAGCGATTGGCGTTCTGATTCCAGATCGGCAAGCAATGCCTGGTGTTCCGTGTTGAGGGTTTCAAAAGCAGTAGTACTTTCGGTGAGTTTTGATTCAGCAGCAGAGAGCTGTTCGTTGACAGAAGCAAAGAAGGCAGTAAGCGATTCAGCTTTCTGCAACTGAGTGATTCCCTCTACTTCAGTGAAAGATTCGGGATAGGAAGCGGAAACGGCATCAAAGAGGGTGTTCAGGGTATTATCAGCCGGTGGTTGGTCAGCATTTTGCACTGATTGATCCACAGGTTGAACCGAGAAGGAAGCCAGGAAAGCAGCAAAGTTTTGCCGGATTTTTTCGGAAAGGTTCATTTTAGAATTTGTTATATAATTAGTTAGAAATTCAGATACGGAATCGGGTTTTGAGAAGATCAGATCAAGAATTTCGGGATTCTCATCCAGAAATTGGGTTGCAATAGCCGGGAAGCTATCCACAGAGAAAAGGCCTTCAGTGGCTGCTGGTTCATCGACAATATCGGTTGCCCTCAGTTCTTTGAGGCGGAAATATTCTTTCTTCTCTTTCTTTCCATCCACTTCTTCATCCATAAAAACAGAATCGCCAATCTCGAACACGATTGATGCTCCGAACATGTCCGGGTTCTTTTCAGCCATATCAAGCACGTAAGCAAAGAGATCACCGTTAGGGGTTGATCTTGCAGTATTGTCAAGGTAGAGGTCAGCATGGACTTTATCGCTTAGGTAGGAATAATTCTTAAACCGGCCGAGGTAAGTACCTAAGGCCTGACTACACATATTTGGATGGCCGAATCTTGCTTTGATGCCTGCAGATTTTGAAGCTGCATTGTCAACGATCTGGAGCAGGAAAGTGCGATCGATAAAACCGCCATGTCCTTTTGCCGGTCCGACACGGGCGATGGTCACCCCCTGGATAATACCCAGCTCGCGGTCGATGTTAGCGACCGGAGCTGAGTAAATTGGAGACGTCGAAAAGTACCTGTTCATTACTTCACGTTTTTCTGAAGATCAGCACCTGCTTTTTTGCTTGTAGTTGTTTTGGGAGTGTTGAGCGAAGTAGGTTTCGCTTTCTTTTTCCAGCTGTTTTTGATTGAATTTTTGGCCATACAAAAAGTTTTGAAATTTTATTTTCAAAATTACAAAATACTTAAAGTAATACTTTAGTAAAAGTTGGCAAAATAATTGAATAACAGTATAATAT
>Ga0075012_10006630_pt1 | contig 10483 bp, 9 predicted proteins | sample All_14_2_FD_71474 | JGI IMG/M metagenome (GOLD analysis project Ga0075012, IMG submission 71474) | Freshwater microbial communities in response to fracking from Pennsylvania, USA - Allegheny Zone_MetaG_DW_15 | ecosystem: Environmental > Aquatic > Deep subsurface > Groundwater > Drilled... | reverse complement strand
TCGAGGCCCTCGAAGAGGAAGTCCTGACCATCGCGCTCCGGCGCGTCGGCGGCGACAGGCTCCACAAGTCGTTGTTGGAATAGCGCTGCAATGGTCGCGTCCGATCCTCGACCATCCAGGCGGAAGGCGTACACGCGTGCGCGCAGCTCGTTGACGTCTCGGCGCATCAACAGCGCGAGCGCCTGTTCGATCGGGGAGAAATTCTCCTCGGCGGCCACGATCGCAAGGAGGGAATAGGCTCGGGCAGACAGGTGTGCGAGGTGATAGCTGGCCGCCGCCATGACGAAATGGAAATCGCGGTCTGCTTCGTCGCGGTTGCCCTTGGCCATAACCGCTTCGAGGGCGGTCGCCGCCTGTTCGAATGCGATCCGTGCCTGGTTCGGATCGCCATCGAGTTCGAGGAGGCGCAGCCCCAGCCCAAGCAAGCCATAGGCGTAACTGTGGAGATCGAAGCTGAGCTGCGGCGAGAAGGCGGGCGCGCCAGGGGGCAGAACACCGTCACGCCAGATCATGGCGCGCGCCTGGCCTCGCGCGATGAGCCTGCCGCGAAAGCCTGCCGTCGCCGCGTCCGTGATGGCGGCTGTGATCGCGTCAGGGGTGGTTGGCATCGGCTATGACCCGATCGTAGACGGCCCCAACAAAGGCGGCATGGCCGTCGACGTGCAGACCGATACCCAATTGTCCGAATGAACCAGGATAGGCCTGCAGCGCCTGCGTCAGCAGCGCTTGCGGGGAGTTCCCGGAGAAGGTGAAGAGGAGATGTTTCACGCTCTCGGGCGGGATACCGTGCCGATAGAGCGCCTCGTCGATGGCGTCGACGAGCGGCGCGTCGGTGCCCAGCTCCATCAGTCTGGCTGAGATAAAGGACAATGCATGCGACGAGGGAAGGCCGCCATCCTTATCCAGGCCGGTCCGCGCCTCCTCCAGCGTTTGGGCGCGCAGGTCGATGCGGCTCTTGGCTTCTGTCTTCAGGAAGCGGAGGCGCTGTGTTGCCGGGTCGAGAAGCATGCCGATGACGTCGTCGCCGCGCATCGCCATGTTGCGGTGATCCTTCCAGCGCAGCCGTTTGATGGGGGCGCGATAGCCGCTGTGCGCGTCGATCCATTCCGTAGCGTAGATCTCGCCGAGATCGCCCGATCGGATCTGCGGCGTTTGCGGGAGAAGATTGGTGATCATCTGCGCGGCAGCGACCTTGCCCAGCCTCGCAAGCGCTGCGGCGATGCGTTCCTCGGCGGCGTAGTGGGCGGGGACGGCCGTGGCCGTCACCTGGATGCCGATCGCAGCGTCCGCCGGCCGGCCCGTCATGACCCGAACGTGATGATTTCCCAGGGGCGTGTCCGCGGAGTCGCACCAATCGTTGAACTGCACCATGCGCCTCCTCCTCAGCTCGGGAAGAGGTCGCGAACGCGAAGAAAGGGCGTGCCGGTTTCGGCTGCCCTGCGCACCTTCCGTTCAAGAACTTGGTTGAGCGGTATCTCGCGGTCGAGCAGATCATAGAGATCGAGACCGTCCATACAGATGACGCGCTTGCCTCGGCCAAAGGCGACGAGGCCGTCATCGGAGAATCCGCTGTTGCTCACGAACAGGCCTCGCGTCCAGGCGGCCTTCTGTTCAATCTTGCCGTGGAACGTGTGCAAATCGGCGACGCCAATTGGCTGACCATGCCATTTGGCTTCCAGCAGATAGGTCTCGCTGCCGAGCTGAAAGCTGCCGTCGATTTGCTCACCGCAAAGGCGGAACGGTTCCTGGGCGGCCAAACCGAATGCGTCGAACAGGCCCTTGAGGAATCCCTCGAAGGCAAAGCCGCGTGCCTGTGCGCTGAGCGAGGAGACCCTCAGCAGCTCGGCTTTTATGGTGGCGATCTTCTGACGATCGACAACGGGTTGGGGCTGGGTTGGCTTCGGAGCCGCACCGCTGGATAGACGATTGATCAAGCCTTGATAGCGCGACTGCACATCGATTACCGGGTCCTTGCTGCCGCTGCGGGCAAGATAGTCGGAGCGGTACTCCCAGAGGGCCGTAAGCACGCGAACGGCAGTGGCATCGTCGCAGTTTTGCAGGAAATAGCGCAGCCGTTTCCCCTTGGAGCCGCCGTTTGCCGCGTATTTGGGATCGTCAATATTGACCTTCAGCTCCAAGGCGAAAAAATCCGCGAAGCTCGTGTCGGAAAAGTCGAGCACGAACCCAGGACCACGGACGAAGTCAACGAGGTCATCTACAAAGCGCAGGTCGATGGATCGTATTGAGCTAATAAACTGTCCTCCCCTACGGACTATCATTGGTCTACTACTCCGCCTTCACCAGCTTCGCAGCCTTGGGATCGTAGATGTAGCCGGTGATGCTGCCATCCTTGATGCGCGCGACGGCCTCGTCGATCACGAACAGCGGAACGAGAAACCATTCCTCAGGCTGCACAGGATGACCGAAGCGGTCGTTGATGGTGATGTTCAACCGCGCGGGCGCGAACAGCCTATGGAATAGGTTCTCCATCCGGGTGCGGTTGATGCCGGCGAGCTTGTAGGTCGCCACCACTTCGACCTTCGCCAGCAGATAGGTAGAGTCGTGTTCGGCGTTGGCGATGCGCGTTTCAACCCTGCCGCCGGTTACGCCCATCTTGTGGATGATGTCGCGGTGCTGCGCGACGTAAGGATGATCGGACAGGGAGCGCAAGACGTAGATCGTGCCGCTTTCGACATCATCGGCCTCAAGCTCGCCACCGAAGGAGAGTTGTCCGCTCTCGGGCGAGGCCAGCCGCCTCGCGGCGGGGTCGTTGTAGAACGCGCGCTGGAGCGAGCGCAGCAGCAGATTGCTTTCGGTGCCGTTGGAGAAGATGAGGCGCAGGCGACGGTCCACTTCCCCGGCCGTCGTCTTCAGCGGCTCGCCGACCTCGGCGACGTAGAGCGTAAGGCCATCGAGAACGAAGAAGTCCCCGGCTTCAATCGCGCGGCGGCCTGCTTCGATGGGCTGGGACTGGCGCATACCGGTTTTGACTTCCGCTTGCACGCGCTCGAACAAGGGCCGGAAGGTCTCGAAGTCCTCGCAGGGCTTGCGATCCGCGATCTCCTCGGCGGCGCGCTTTTCGGCGCTGGTACGGACATGGCGCAAGACCGTGATGTCGTCCGTGCCGGCAACATCCGCCAGTTCGGCAGCCAGGTCGTCGATGTCGATAGTTTCGTCCGCCGAAGCGGCAACGGTCGGTGCCCCAGCAAGCAAGCCCTGATGGTCTAGCGGCTCAAGCAAGGCGCGGCAATCCGGGAGCGCGCGTAGACGGTCGAGCCGCACGGCATATAGGCGCTCGAATATGTCGCGGTCTTCGCCATGCTGCGGCGCACGCCCGTGCTGCTCTGTGAAGCGTTGGATTTCCTCGAAGCCAGCAATGACACGCTCCTCGCTGGCTGGGCGGCCATTTTTCTTCTCGGCCGGAGCGAACTCGGCCAGCTCTGCCGCCAGGTCGTCAAGATCGGAGTTACTCATAGCGTCCCTCCGCCCTGAAACGCATGAAGGCGGCCGCGCCTTCGGCAAGGTGCTTTTCCCAGGCGTCCTGCGAGGTAACCGATGGAGCCCTCCCACGCTCGCGTTTGAACTCAACCGCTCGCTTGGCGATCACTTTGGCATCTTCAGGCGTGATTGAGGTGCGCTTGGCCGAGATGGCCGCCGCGACCTGCTTCAAGCTCTCCTCGCTCATGGTCTTGGCGAGAATGGCGTAGGCTTCGCCGAAGGGGTTGATGCGGTCGATAAGGTCGATGTCCAGCTCGCGCACATCCATCGCGAAGCGGCGCACGCCGTCGATCAAAGCCGTATTGGGCGACCCGTTGCCCTCGCCTTCGGTGACAAGCCGCTTGGCCTGTTGCGTGAGGTTGAGGGCAGCGATGGCGTGCTGGCGCACGGCCTCCTGATCTTCGGCGTCAAGCTCGGGGTACTTGTCCTTAATGATCTTGCCCATGCGAACCTGCGTCAGCTCCTCGGGCACCAACTCTTCGTCGAACAGACCACGTTCGATGGTGGGCTTGTCCTGGACGAAAGCCGCGATGACTTCGTTCAAGTCTTCCTGGCAGATGCGTGCGGCCTCTTTGCTCTTGGGCTCGGCGAGGCCCTTGATCTCGATCTGGTAAGCCCCTGTCTGCTCATTGACACCGATATTGCAGCGGTCCGGGTCATAGCCACCCTCGCCATAGTTAAAGCCTGGCGTCGGGCCGCTGTCGGGGTTCTTGGGCTTGAACTCGAAGCGCGGTGCAAGGACCTGCTCCATCAGCAAGCTTGCCGCGATGGCCTTCAACGTATCGTTGATGGCCTCGGTGACCGCTTCCTCTGTCGCATCTGGCTCGGCGATCAGGTTGGTGAACCTCGCGCGGGTCTTGCCCGGCGCATCGCGGGTAGCGCGGCCAATGATCTGCACGATCTCGGTCAGGCTGGCACGGTAGCCTACGGTCAGCGCGTGTTCGCACCAAATCCAGTCGAAGCCTTCCTTCGCCATGCCTAGCGCGATGATGATGTCCACATGGTCGCGGTTGTTCTTCTGCGCCGGGTCTTTCAACGCGGCGGACACCCGGTCGCGCTTCGAGGCATCGTCATCGACCAGATCAGCGATGCGCAACACGCGGCCATCGGGGCGCTTAACGAGCTGGAACCCTGTGGTGGCGTCGATGCCCTGCCACTCCCCCAGCGCCTCGATGATGTGCTCCACCTCGCGCATTTTGTCCTTCGTACTTTCGCGCGAATTGACGTTGGGGATGTGGATGATGGTTTTCTCAACAGGGTCGAGGACATTGAGAATGTCATCGACATAAGGCCCGCTGTAGAAGAAATAGCCGATGTCGAGTTGCTTGAGGTACTCGTAGCCGTTGAGCTGTTCGTAGTAGGTGTAGGTAACGGTATCGAATTTCGATTCGTCCTGCGGAGCGAGGACGGCCTCCGCGTCGCCCCGGAAGTAGGAGCCGGTCATTGCGACGATGTGAGTCTTGTCTCGCGCGATGAACTGGCCCAGGTGCGTGCCCAGCTTGTTGTCGGGGTTGGCCGAAACGTGATGAAACTCATCGACGGCGATCAGACGGTCGTCGAATGCCTCGATGCCATAGGCATCGACCGCGAATCGGAAAGTGGCGTGCGTGCAGACCAGCACCTTATCGTCGCTTTCGAGGAACGCGCCGAGGGACTTGACCTTACCGCCGTTGTCGTTGCCTGGCGCATTGCACAGGTTCCACTTTGGCTCGACGTGCCAATCAACCCAGAAGCCGTACTTCGACAGCGGCTCGTCGTTGAAACTGGCCCCGATGGACTTCTCGGGCACGACGATGATGGCTTGCCTCAAGCCCTGGTTCTGCAATTTGTCGAGCGCCACGAACATCAGAGCGCGACTCTTACCCGAAGCGGGCGGCGACTTGATGAGCAGGTACTGCTCGCCCCGCTTGTCATAGGCCCGCTCCTGCATCGGACGCATACCGAGCGCATTAGCCTTGGTTGATGCTCCGTTACGCGCATACGTAACAGATACGGAGGGGACGCTCCGAGGTTTGATGTTGTTCATGAGGAAGGTCTCGCTTCGGTGCTGTGTTGTGCCGGCTTTGCTGTCATGTGATATGGCCATAACGCCGGCCGCTGTTCATGACACGAACCTCCGCCAGACGGTCACCGAAAGATGTTTCGAAATCGTCCGCCTCCAATGCCCTCATGACGAATCGACCTTCGGCTCGTTGGAACAAAAGGACCTTGCCATCGTAGATGTCGAAACCATGCGTTTCCGGGATCGGCAGCGAGATCTTCTCCATCATGTTGTTCCCTAGACGGAGGTTGTTCGCTACGGGCTCGCCAATCGGAGTTTCGAAGACAACCTGCCCGATGACGGAGTTGGCTGGCAGGTCTGCCGGAGGGTTAAACCCAAAATATCTGGACATTCCCCGAGGAAAGTCGATCTGGTTACCTGGGCGATGAGGACCGCGATTCTTGGTGACATACCCTGCCTCGATCCAGAAGACAGGTGTCACAGCATGGTTGACTTCGACGTTGGGCTGGTTCTCAATGACCCGCCGAAAAAAGGAGGTACTCCATCGCTCCTCGTAAACATCCAAGATATCGGCAACAGGTGTGGCCTGTTCCCATAGAAGTTCGGCTGCTACGAGGGTGGGACGAAGCACTACGTCGAACTCGTTGATGCCATGCGTGATAACGGAGGCACCTGCTTCGACGCTCTTGCGAAGGCCATTCGACGAAAAGTTTCCGGAACCAACTACTGCGCCAGACAGCCCGGCCTCTTGGTTCAGCAGCATGACCATCTTGGCGTGAAAATCGCGCCGGGGGACAAAACCGCTTTGGTCTAAAACATACATCCCATCGTGAATCCTGACGTCCACGTTCGGTCGCGAGCACAACAATCGAAGGGCCTGCGGCTGGGTGCGACCATAGTCAATGCCAAAGAGCCATCGCGAAGGTGTATCCGCCCAGAAGTTTCCGCCAAACGTCAAATCGAACAAGGCGGCGCCAGATTGGGTCGCATAGGCGTACAGCCCCAGGAAGCCGGTGGCTGCGATCTCTCCATGGATGCGTAGAATCTCCGATAGCGTGGTCGGCGCATTCGCGTCGCGGTGTAGGAAAGTCGAAAAATTCAAGATGCCCCCCAATTACGCTCGTTTGACTCGACGCTGCCCGGCACCCGCTTGACCGGACATGCGTGAATAAAGCTCAAAGAGTTTTTCAAGGCGCTCCGTGTCATTCTTGAATAGGCGACCTATATAGATTCTCTCCACGATTTCATCGTTACGCTCATGTGCACGAAGTAGATCTGTCGGCATTGCGTCAGGCGCATAGAGTTCGGCAAGAGTCTGCGGGTAGTGGCGCTCACGCGCTAGCAGGATCTTTTGTGCGCATCTGGTGAGGTCATCGATATTCTTCTCTGTCAACTTAGGCAGTGGGAAGGTATTCCAGCCGATGGTGTTCGAATACCGGAAATCGGTTTTCATTTTTCCGCACACGGTTGCAATCCACACGAGATGAAGTCGTGACGCCAATACCGCCAAGTTCCATAGCGGCGCGTCATACAGCGCGAACAAGAGATCGCTAACGATCACGCTGCCGTCTAAAAGGTCCACAGGCAGGTATGGTCGGCGCTCCGACGAGACTTTCGCCACGACAAGCGAATGCTGCTTAGCGGTACCGGCAATTTGGACGAAGCGATGAGGCCGTGCCGCGAAGTCGCGGGTAGAACTGGCAGCACTTGACAGGCGAAAATTCCGAACTTGGTCCAACACCGTCTTCAGGTAGGGGTGTTGCTGCGCATAAGGCGCATCGTCGTCCTCAATCCACAGGCACCACCGAGGTTTTCCCTGGATCATCTGTTCAGAGCCCATGTACGGGCGAACAAAGCGTTCGAGTTCGGGGTGCTGCATCAGCACACGTGCTCGTTCCCCGCCGTCTAAAACAAATGCACCACCATCACGCGGCATGTTGCCAAACAGCATGGGCGATACAGTAGAAATCGGTCGACGCTCCTGCTCCACCGAGTTGACGCGCCCCGGCACAAGGTAGGCATTGATGTAGTCAACTTGCCGCTCCTGCACGGAGCCATCCTCACTCACGGAGAACAACCGTTTAATAGGTTGTGGCGTGGACGAAATACCCACGATGGCCACAGTCACACCAGCGTTATTGCTTGCGAGATTGGTCCACTTGAAGGATGTGTGCGCGAACACGATCTGGTGTCCGGTGTTAAAAATTGCAGGCCACAAAATAGGAACCTGCAAGCCTTGGCAGATTGAGTTGGTAGAAACGAAGGCAGTGGCCGCATTAGTGCGCTCGCCATATGATGCAGCCTTCATGAACCACCCGGCAACGTAGTCCAGAGATTTCCACGCGACACCGCTGCGTTCGAAGATCGCCTTAAGCTCGCCCTTCTGTTCGTCTGACTGCCACTTGCTTCCCAGATACGGCGGGTTGCCACAAATATATGTTTCGCCCCCTTCGTTCTCGAAGTCGATCTGGGCTTGGTCCAGCGGCGAGCTGAACAGGTCATCCGCCTGCAACTTCACCCCCGTTCCAGTCGGCGGGCAAACGCTCAACCAATCAAGACGCAGCGCGTTGCCACAGGTGATCCAGTTCTCATTGCGCAGGGGTAGGAACTCGGCCAGAGCCAGCTTCTGGCCCCGGTACAGCACGTCGCACTGGTACTCGGCGATGACCAGTGCGAGGCGGGCAATCTCCGCCGGGAAGTCGCGTAGCTCGATCCCGCGAAAGTTGGTAAGCGGAATTTCTGATGCACGATCCGGCTCGCCGCGCCGCCGGTTGATCTCGGCCTCGATGGCCCGCATTTCCTTGTAGGCGATGACTAGGAAATTGCCCGAACCGCAGGCCGGGTCGAAGACCCTGATCTTGGCGATGCGCTTGCGCAGGTTGAGCAAGGTGCGCGGGTTGTCGCCCGCCTCTTCCAGCTTGGAACGCAGGTCGTCGAGGAACAGCGGATTCAGCACCTTCAGGATGTTGGGGACACTGGTGTAGTGCATCCCCAGCTCGCCGCGCTCCTCGTCCTCGGCGACGGCCTGGATCATTGAGCCGAAGATGTCAGGGTTGATCTTGGTCCAGTCCAACCCGCCGACGTGTAACAGGTAGGACCGGGCGATCTTGCTGAATCGTGGCGCTTCGTCGCCGCCAGAGAACAACTGCCCGTTGACGTAGGGGAAGTCTTCGGCCCATCGGGGAACCTTGGCGGCGGCCCGGTCCTCGCGCTTGGTGTTCATGGCACGGAACAACGTGGCGATGACCTCGTGTGTGTTGGACGAGTCCTTGGCGCTCATCTGCGCAACGGTTTCGGTGAAACGGCCCTTGCCGACGAAGATGTCGGTGTCCTCGGCGAAGAAGCAGAAGATCAGCCGCGCCATGAGCTTGTTCATGTCGTGGCGGCGCTCCGCCGTGCCCCATTCAGGGTTGTCTTTCAGCAGTTCGACGTACAGACGGTTCAGGCGGCTGGTGGCCCGAATGTCGAAGGCGTTTTCGCTGATCTGGCGGACGGTGCTGATGCCCGCCAGCGGCAGGAAGAAGCCGAAGTGGTCGGGAAAGTCCTTGAAGGCACAGGCGACGGTCTCGCCGCTGGTCAGGTCCTCGGCCTCGAAGTCCACGCCATCGGTGGCGAGGATGAACTTCGCCTTGGCCTTGGCCGTCGCCGGGCTGGCCTTGAGAGCGGCCAGCGTCTGGGTCACCCGCCCTGCGTCGCAGGTCAGGATGTGGATGTTGCTGGTCTGGAGAACACCGCCGAGGTCGGACTTGTTCGACGCCCCCGCGCGCAGGCGCTTGATGGTCGTCGCCTTGTTGCCAAAGGCTTCAAGGAAGGCGTAGGGGAACTCTGCGGGGTCAAAGGGCTGCTCCGCAAGGTCTGTGATGGCCTGTTCGATTTCTACGGCGTTCATGGGCGTGCAGCCTCCCCTCGGAGCGAGGCCGCCTGGTTGCTATCGTTTTTCGGGGCGCTCATGTCTTGTCCTGCGTTTTCTCGGCGATCTGCGCGGCAATCCAGCGATCCAACTCGCTGCGACGAAACCGCCAGGTCCCTCCGAGCTTGAAGGCTGGAATCTCGCCCTTCTGAGCTAAGCGATAGACCGTTCTTTTCCCGGCTTTGAGGTAGGCCGCGACTTCCTCCAGCGTCAGGATCTCGCTCTCGACTTCACTCATCTGAAAACCATCTGGTTTGGTCTTTCGTGACTTTGGATTGCCAAGTTTGCCCAATTCTACCAAAGGGTGGTAGGCGCTAGCCAACAAGAAATCCACCAGGCGTTGCGCGAATGTCGGCCAGCGCGACCAACAAATCCGGTCATGCCGTAGTTTCCATTCCCTGCGGCGCGAAGCGAGGGCGCGCCACAGCATCTGGCTATCCGCTTCAACGGGGAATGGCACGATGGGACAGACCAACCGCCGCGCATCCGCATGGCCTTCGCTGGCCGTGCTGTTGGCCGTGTTGCTCTCGGCCATGCAACCCGCCATCGCCGCCGACAGCCTCGCCTCGGAGCGTGAGCAACTCGCCGCGCTCACGCGCCAGCTCGACCTGATCGACCGCCTCGCCGAGCACGCCGCCAATACCGCTCCGCAGGAACGCGCCCGCTACCATTTCGACTACGCCCGACTGCGCGCCGACCTGAAGCGCGTTCGCGCCGGCCTGCAGGACTACCTCGTGCCCCAGCGCGCCCAGCCGCGCGATCCCGTCCCGCTGGCCGGCGACTACGTCCGCCGCGACCGCGCCGACGACGAGGAGCCGTCGCCATGACGCCCTCTGCCGATCAGGTCGCCGCCTTCCAGGCCAACGGCGGCTTTGCGCCTTCGGCCGTCTCTGCCGTGGTGCTCGCTTTCGTGTTCGCCGTGTTGCTGCTGTGGGGCGTGTGGGCCATGCGCACCGCCTACGTCGGCTGGGCCGAGCACCGCATCACTGAACGTCAGTTCCTCGCCGTCGTCGTGCGCTTCGTGGCGATGTACCTGGTGCTGACCTTCTTCCTCCTCTCCTGACCGTCACGAA
>Ga0075012_10006629_pt1 | contig 10483 bp, 6 predicted proteins | sample All_14_2_FD_71474 | JGI IMG/M metagenome (GOLD analysis project Ga0075012, IMG submission 71474) | Freshwater microbial communities in response to fracking from Pennsylvania, USA - Allegheny Zone_MetaG_DW_15 | ecosystem: Environmental > Aquatic > Deep subsurface > Groundwater > Drilled... | reverse complement strand
CTCCTTGACCGCACGCTCCATGCGCAGCAGGCCGACGCGATACTGGTTCTCCAGCAGCTCGCCCACCGAACGCACGCGGCGGTTGCCGAGATTGTCGATATCGTCGATCTCGCCCTTGCCGTCCTTCAGGCCGACCAGCGTCTTGATCACCGCGAGGATATCCTCGGTGCGCAGCGTCGTCACCGTGTCCTCGGCATCGAGGTCGAGGCGCATGTTGAGCTTGACGCGGCCCACGGCCGACAGGTCGTAGCGCTCGGGGTCGAAGAACAGCCCGCCGAACAGCGATTCCGCGGTCTCCAGCGTCGGCGGCTCGCCGGGGCGCATCACGCGATAGATGTCGGACAGCGCCTGCTCACGCTCTTCGGCCTTGTCGGCCTTGAGCGTGTTGCGGATCCAAGGACCGGTCGAGATGTGATCGATGTCGAGCAGTTCGACGCGGTCGATCCCGGCCTTGTCGAGCTTTTCGAGATTCTCGGCCGACACTTCGTCGCCCGCCTCGATATAGATTTCGCCGGTCGACTCGTTGATCAGGTCGAACGCGCTGTAGCGACCGAAGATTTCCTCGGTCGGGATCAGCAGCGTCTCAAGACCGTCCTTGCCGGCCTTGTTCGCGGCGCGCGGGCTGATCTTCTGGCCCGCGGGGAACACGACTTCGCCGGTCTTGGCGTCGACGATGTCGAACATCGGCTTCGCGCCGCGCCAGTTTTCGGCTGCGAACGGGATCTGCCAGCCATTGGGACCGCGCACATAGGTGACGGTGTTGTAGAAGTGGTTGAGGATGTCCTCGCTGTTCAGGCCCAGCGCATAGAGCAGCGTCGTGACCGGCAGCTTGCGCTTGCGGTCGATACGGACGTTGACGATGTCCTTGGCGTCGAACTCGAAATCGAGCCACGAACCGCGATACGGGATCACGCGCGCTGCGAACAGATACTTGCCCGACGCATGGGTCTTGCCGCGATCATGGTCGAACAGCACGCCCGGCGAGCGGTGCATCTGCGACACGATCACGCGCTCGGTACCGTTGATGAAGAAGGTGCCGTTGCCCGTCATCAGGGGCATGTCGCCCATGTAAACGTCCTGCTCCTTGATATCGAGCACCGAGCGGGCATCCGTATCGGGATCGACCTCGAACACGATCAGGCGAAGGGTCACGCGCATCGGGGCGGCATAGGTGATGCCGCGCTGACGGCATTCCTCGACGTCGAACTTGGGATGCTCAAGCTCATAGGTCACGAAATCGAGCTCGGCCGTGCCGGCGAAGTCGCGGATCGGGAAGACGCTGCGCAGCGTCTTTTCCAGGCCCGACACATAGCCGATCGAAGGATCGCTCCGCAGGAACTGTTCGTAGGATTCGCGCTGAACCTCGATCAGGTTCGGCATCTGCACCACTTCGTGCAGGTCGCCGAACACCTTGCGGATGCGGCGCTTTGCGGTGCCGCTTGAGCCCGCGCGGCTTGCCGCGCCAACTTCGATCGCTTTGGTTGCCATGTGCTGTAATCGCCTTCTCAGCCTGAATTTGGCCCGGTATCCGCCGGGACAGGCACGCACACAGACGCCAAAAGGGCCGAGCGATTCCCTTCGTCGAAACGGGGAAAAACTCAGCCTCTCAAGCGTCTATGATACCCGTCCGGTCCATTCGTACGGCACGCTGCGCGACGGCGTGCCATGTCCCGACCGGTCGGGGCAAGGACGCGATATAGGCAGGGCGGGGGACAGTGTCAAACGCACGCGGGTTAAGGCTTGCTCAAGCACGGACCTTCGTCTAGCCAGCCCGCTCGCTGCCCCTGTGGCGAAATGGTAGACGCAGTCGACTCAAAATCGACCGCCGCAAGGCATGCTGGTTCGAGTCCGGCCAGGGGCACCAATTGGCGCAAAAGCCGTTGGCAATGGATGAGGTGAAAGCCGGAAACTGGCCCCGTACCGCCCGCGCTGCCCGCAGGTCTCGATGAATCTCACGCTATTTGTGACGTCCGGCAACGCCTGACCTCAAGCAACGTCGGCGACCGCGATCTGGGTGATGAACAGCCCTAGGCAGATGCCACTAAGCCCCTTCGGCTTGTGCATGCGCACCTCAAGCGCCTCGACCGGCTCATTCAAGTCGAACGTGATCGTGGCGAGTTGGCGATCCACGAGCGCCGCGACCGTTGTCGCTGCGATGTGCGGGTGATCGCGAGCACAGACATCGAGCACGAACGGGCGCATCCGTACACCCGGAGCAAAGACCAGCGTCGCGACATATCGACCCGCTGTCAGCGCGACATACGGGCCATAGAGTATCACGCCCGACTCGGATCGACGCAGGCGAAAACCGCTCGCGTCTTGTCGGGCGCCGGCAAAGTTCAGACGTCCGACCGGCGGATCCGATGGCAGGATATCGTGTCCGAAAAAGCGATCATAGCCGCCCGCGGCCGGTGCGGCGCGCGCGATAGCGGGGGGCGCGGCAACGGATCGCTCCAATGACAGCGCGTTGCGGTTGCGCAGCTTGTCGCGAAACACGCGCGCGATGGTCGTACGCACCACCGGCTCGGTCATTGCCGCGGTCAGCAGCGCATCGGCCACCGGGTACAGCGCGCGCGGCACCGGCCGTCCCATCTCGTCACAGCATAGCGTGGTTCGCGTCTGGTAATCGATGCACAGTCGCATGTCCTGTCGTGCCACCATGGCTGCGCCAAGCGGCCAGCTACGCCAGCTGTTGACGGTGAGCGTATAGTGGACCCGATCCTGCGGCACCGGCTGAGTGGTGAGGTCATAGCCGCGATAGCCGGTGGCCCCGCCGGCGTCGGGAGCAAGGTCGACTTCGAGCAGCGATGCGACGGTCGGCGCAATGTCGATGGTCGATACCAGTCGCGCCATGTTGGCTTCCAGACGCGCGCGGCGTTCGGGTTGCAGGCGTGCGGGCGGCTTGATCGCGAACAAGGGGCGCGTAACTGGCCGCGTCAGTCGGGTGAGCCGCGATGTTGCCGCACCAATCGCTGCCGCGTCAGTGCCGGAAGACTCGCCATGATCGCCCACGGTAACGATCAGCGTGTCGTCGTAGCGCCCAGTCTGGCGCAGTGCGTCGAACACGGTGCGATGCGCCTCCGCGACAAGATAGGCTGCCCGCTCCCGGCGGTCGATAATATGGTCGGGTATCGGCAGCGGACTGTCATTCTGGAACGGCAGGTGCAGTGCATAGGTGTACAGGACGATGAACAAAGGCCCCTGCGTTTCCAGGATGCGTTCGCGCAGCAGCGATGCCATCAGATGGTCATCGCAACCCAGTTCGTGCGCGTAGGGCAGGCCGGTCGTTTCAGGTGTCGCCAGATGGTCGATTGCACTGGCGGGATTGTCGTGCCCGAAAAATGCTTCGAAATTCGCCCATCGCAGCGTCGATGCCGAGTAGAACATGGTCGTCATCCCGCGTGCCTTTGCGAGATCGAAGATAAACGGCATCTGGTGCAGACGCTCGGTACTCTCCTCCGGGGCGCAGCCGGTGAACAGGCATGGTACGGCAATGTCGGTGCAGGAACTTGGCGTGACCGGGTCGATCGGCCGCAGCCATTCCGCTGCGTCCGGGCTGGCCGTGCGGATCGCATCGACCAGATCGACGCCGCCATGACAGGTGACATCTGCGCCCGCCGATTCGTTGAGGATGATCAGAACGTGGCGCGCTGCATCGGGCGTGGCTGGGCGCCGCACAACGGCATCGTGCCGGTCCGCAAACGCCAGCGCTCCGGTCGGTAGTGAACCCTGCTCGGTCAGGAACTGAAGTTCGGCGCCGCGGACCTCCGTGTTGCCGTGCGCGCGGCGCGCGGCGATGTACGCACCGCTCGCCAGCATCCCTAGCGCCGCTGCCAGCCACAGCAGCCCATCGGGCGCTGCGGCGCAGATGGCCATGATCGCCATCGCCCCGGTCACCAGCAGGATCAGCGTGTCGAACGGCAGATAGCTTCGGGTAGCACGCAGGATGTTACGCGTTGCGCCGGCCTCCGCCGTGATGAACGACATATGCCGGACCACTTTGAACACCGGCAGGCCAAGATATTTCCACGCCATGAGCACCGCCATTTCGACGATGGCCCAGATCAGGCCGGCGGCGGCGGCGAACAGGATGGCTCGGGGTGCGGTGAACATCTGGGCCAACAGGGCAACCGAAGCGAGCAACAAGGAGAGCCGTGCTGCCCGTCCGGCGAGGTGCATGCGCGCTTCGCGGGTGGCGTCAGCATCGGGTCGATAGTGACAACTCCATGCGACATGACCAATCACTGCAAGGGTCACAACCCCCGTGGCCGAGAGGAGCAGGTCAGTCAGCATCGGCTAGAACGTCGGGTCTCGAACTGGTACACGCCAGGCCGCGTGTATTGGGTATCCCTGTCGTTGACAGCGATCGTGCGCGGCCATACGACCGCTCTCCTTTTGATTCAATCCCTTGATCGCCGCCGATCTAGGCACGGCCGCACGCACGCCGGGCTGTCCGAACCGCGGTCAAATCTCGACTGGCCTTTTCGATGCTCCGCTCATGGCTTGACGCCTATGCCATTCTCTCGCCACGCAAACAGCGGCAGGCGTGGCTGATGCTGGGGATCCTGGTGCTCGCATCGCTGCTCGAAGTTGCGGGCGTCATTTCGATCATGCCGTTTCTGCTGGTGCTGGAAAGCCCGGCGCTGGTCGAAAGCAACCGGGTCGTCGCCACCCTGTTTCATCAGGGGGGCTTCGGCTCGTATCACGCCCTGCTGACGGCGCTTGGTATCACCTCTTTTGTTCTGCTCCTGCTCGCTGCGCTCGTCCGGCTCGTGGCGCTCTATGGCCTCAACAGCTATATTCATGGCTGCCGGCTGGATATCAGCTGCCGTCTGTTCGAGGCCTATCTGCGACAGCCCTACGGATTTTTTCTTGCGCGCCACAGCGGCGACATGTCGACGATGGTGCTGAGCGAGGTCGACGCATTCGTCGACAATACCTTGATGCCGATGGCGCAGATCGTCAGTTCAGCCTTCGTCCTTGCCATATTGGTGCTGCTGCTGGTCGCGATCGATCCGCTGACCGCGATCGTGGCCTCATTGGTGATCTCGATTGTCTATCTGTCGATTTACCGGGTCAGTCGCACGCGGATTGCCCGCAGCGGCGCTGACCGGATGGAGGCCAACGGCAAACGGTTCGAGGTTGCGAGTGAGGCCTTTGGCGGGATCAAGTCGATCAAGGTGATGGGGCTTGAGCCCGTCTATCTGACGCGGTTCCGCCTGCCGTCGCTTGTCGCCGCGCGCAGCATCATCCTCAACACCACGCTGAGTCAGATTCCGCGCATCGTGGTGGAGGCGACTGCCTTTGGATTCATCATCCTGCTCGCCCTGACATTAACGTTGCGCCGGCAAGATCCGAATGACGCTGTGCTGCCGCTGCTGGGGCTTTATGCCTTTGCGGGATACCGGATGCTGCCTGCGGTGCAGGCCATCTATCAGAACTTCAACAATATGCGTTTCGGGGAGGCGGTAATCGCCAAACTCTACGCCGATATGCGCCTTTGCCGTGTCGACGCGCGCGACGCGAACGCCGTGTCGGCCCCCCTGCTGAAGCACGATCTGACGCTGGAGGGGCTATCCTATGCCTATCCCGATCACGGCGGGCTGGCAGGGCAGCGGGCAGGGATACGCGATATCGATCTGACGCTGCCCGCCGGACAAAGCCTGGGCATCATCGGTACGACGGGCGCAGGGAAGACGACCCTGGTCGACGTCATCCTGGGGTTGCTGGTGCATGACACTGGCCGGATCCTTGTCGACGGCACCGCGATCACCGATGCCAACCGGCGGGCGTGGCAACGCAGGATCGGCTATGTCCCCCAGGACATTTACCTCAGTGCCAGCAGCGTCGCGGAAAACATCGCATTCGGGGTCGATCCGGACCAGATCGATCATCGCCGCGTCGTCGACGTCGCGCGGATGGCGCATATCGACGCCTTTATCACCGCGCATCTCCCGCAGGGCTATGCCACCGCAGTGGGTGAGCGGGGCATCACCCTTTCGGGCGGCCAGCGTCAGCGCATCGGCATTGCCCGCGCGCTGTATCACGATCCCGATCTGTTGGTGTTCGATGAAGCCACCAGCGCGCTCGACAATGACACAGAAGCAGTTGTGATGGATGCACTCAACGATCTTGCGGGCAAGAAGACGATCATCATCATCGCGCATCGCTTGACCACCATCGCGCGCTGCAATCAGGTCATCCGCCTGGAGCAGGGGCGGGTGGTCGGGCGAACCGTGGCGGGTCGTGATGTCGCGTGCCTGGAGGCGGTGTAACCGGTGACAATCTGGCTCCACATTACCGCATCCTATTTCTGGTCGCGTCCCCCGGTCGGGGTGATCCGGGTCGAGCGCGAGCTGTTCGCGGCGCTTGACCGGCTGGGTGAAGCGCAGCTCCGCTACTGCATCTTCGTGCACGGCGAGCTGTATGAGGTCGATCGGGCGGCGCTCGAATCCAATGCCGTAGCCACCGAACCGCCCAAGCCGTCGAAACCGTGGGCGATCATGCGGACCGCAATGTGGGAGGGGCTCAAGGCAACCATCTACGCGCTCGCCCGCGAAAGCCGTCGGGTCGAAAGCGCGCTGGAATGGGTTCAGTCGGTCCGACGTCAGCAGGCACATCGGCGAATTCGTCGCCCGCGATTGCCGGTGGCCGATATTGCGCCCGGCGACACGTTCCTGACGGTCGGGATCGATGCCACGCTCGATTACGCAACCCTGTTCGACGCGGTCGCCAGCAGACACGGTGCGCGGATCGTCGGCTTTTGCCACGACATCATTCCGGTCCTGTTCCCCGAATTCTGCGGGCGAGGGTCGAAGGCGGAAATGTCAGCCTATTTTGCCGCACTGATCCGCGCGAGTGCGCTGCTGCTCTGCAACTCGGTGGCCACGCGGGACGACTTGCTCGACTTTGCAGAGGATCACGGATTGCATCCGCCTCCGATGGCGGTGGTGCCCTTGGGATGCAGCCTGCCCGCCGAAGGCGAGCTGATGCCGCATGAACTCGCCCAGCTTCCGGAGGGTGACTATGCCCTGTTCGTGTCGACCATCGAACGGCGCAAGAACCACCGCCTGCTGTATGACGTCTATGCGGAAATGGCGGATGATCCGGAGTTTGATCGTCTGCCCACCATTTGTCTGGTCGGGATGCACGGGTGGCGCGTCACTGACCTGCTCGAAGACATCGCGCTTAATGAAAAGGTGCGCGGAAAATTCCTGTTCCTGACACACGTGTCGGACGCGATGCTCGCGCGCTTGTATCGCGACGCGCTGTTTTGTGTGTATCCATCGCATTATGAGGGCTGGGGGCTGCCCGTTTCGGAAGCGCTTGCGTTGGGCAAGGCGGTCATCGCGTCGGACGCCGGGGCTTTGCCAGAAGCCAGCGGTGGGTGCGCGCTCCACCTCAGCCCGTACGACACGCGCGCTTGGCGCGATGCCATGATGCGGATGGCGCGAGATCCCGACTGGAGGCGCGAGTGGGAAGAGCGCGCGCGCCGCGATTTCAGGCATCATGACTGGGACCATGCGGCGCGCATCGTTATCGACACGAGCACGCCTCTCGCTGTTTGCCCGTGTCGGGATCATGCCCGCGACCTAAGCCTCCGCCCGCAACCCCAAATCTGCTATTGCGGCGAGTGACGATCAAATGGCTCAAATTCGCAGGGATCCGGCACTGTCTGGAGAATGTGGCGACAGCCTGTGGAGTGGCTGCTGTCGGGCAAATTGATTGATGCAAAGCCCGTGGCGTTCACCACGCCGATCGCCACAGGCCGCCGCTCTGTTTTGTGAAAGTGTCGCCGCACCGCCAGTTTTCGAGACTCATGCGCGCCACGGACAGGCTGTGACCCGCCCATTATTTGCTGCGTCGAACCGCTATTCTCCAATGATCTGCGTGCCCAGTTTTGCCCCCTGTGGGGCACCATTCGTCAACGCGGCCTCACACGGGTCATTGTCGCTTGCGCGCAATCAGGTCGATGAGCGCCGATTTCCCCGAATGACCCGCTCCTTCGTCGATTTCCGCATCATAGGATCGGATGAGCTCGATGTCCCATGCCGAAAAGGCGCGCTGCAGATAGTCGTGCGAGTAAAGGTTGTCGATCTTGGATGGGCCGCCGGTCGCATAGTGCAGTTGTTCTTCGCGATAGCCTTCAAGTAGGAAAATACCGCCGGGCTTCAGCGATCGATGGATGCCGTCGAAGATCGCTTCGCGCAATTCAGGACCGGCGAATTGGATGAAGATGCCGACGACCGAGTCGAAGGCGGCTTCGGGCCATTGCCAGGTCGCCAGATCGGCCCGCTGATACGCCACATCGACTCCGCGCTGCTCGGCGAGGCGTTGCGCCTTCTCCAGCGCTTTTTCAGAGACATCCGTGGCGAGCACGCAATGTCCGCGCTCGGCCAGGAAAACACTGTTTCGCCCTTCGCCATCGGCGACCGCCAGGATGTTCGAATTCGGCGCAAACCGATGCACTTCACGCGCCAGAAAGGCGTTGGGCTTCACCCCGAACAGATATTCATCCGAAGCATAGCGCTCGTTCCAAAATGCTGCCTGATCCGGTTCAGCCATGTGCTTGGTTCCGATTGTCGATAGAGCCGATTGGACTTCGGGAGTGACGCCCGCCTGTTGCAACGTGACAGGCGGGGCCGGTGCAAACCGGCCCCGCCTTCAACTTGTCGATTGGGATCGCGCTCAATCGATCTTGACCGTCCGCAGATAGGGGCGAAGCGTGGTATAACCCTGCGGGAAGCGGGCATGCGCATCTGCGTCGGACACCGACGGAGGAATGATCGCGTCCTTGCCTTCGCGCCAGTCGGCAGGCGTGGCGACGCCATGCTTGTCACTGAACTGCAGGGCATCGATGGCGCGCAAGATTTCATCGAAGTTGCGACCGACACTCATCGGGTAGGTCATCGTGAGCCGGATCTTCTTGTTCGGATCGATGATGAAGACCGACCGGACCGCTGCCGTCTCGCTCTGATCCGGGTGGATCATGTCATAGAGCTTTGCAATCGCCAGGTCGGCGTCCGCCACGATCGGAAATGTGAGCGTGGTGTTCTGCGTGTCGTTAACGTCCTCGATCCACTTGGCGTGTTCATCGGCCGTGTCGGTCGACAGGCCGAGCGGCTTGACGTTGCGCTTGTCAAACTCGCTGGCGAGCTGCGCGGTGCGTCCCATTTCGGTGGTGCAGACCGGGGTGAAATCGGCCGGATGGCTGAAGAAGAACACCCAGCTGTCACCGGCCCAGTCATGGAGGCTGATTTCGCCGATCTGCGTGTCAACGGTGAAGTCGGGGGCGATGTCGCCGATGTGAAGGCTCATGGGATTTTCCTTGCTTCTGGTTGGTGTGCCTGACCTACGCCACCGTCGCGACCGGAGCCAATTCAAATTATCGATTGCACTAAGTGATAAATCGAAGTGGTCGATTTCGGCCGTCACAATACCAAAATTGCCAATTTTCCGGCATTTCGATTAATACTAGTCGTTAAATGAAGGGCCGGCCTGCTGGTGCGCTCACGCTTTCAGCCACAGCCGGATGACATAGGCGACCACGCCGAGGGCGGAGACGCTTGCGAGCCAGATCGCGACCATCCATCCAAGCCGCTGCAGCAGCGGGCGCTCGTGCGGTTCGGGCATCAATGATACCCCTCGTCCGCCACCTTGCCGCGAAAGACCCAGTACGCCCAGGCCGTATAGGCTATGATCAGCGGCATCGTGATCGACACGCCGATCAGCATGAAGATCTGACTGCGTTCGGGCGCCGCGGCGTCCCAGATCGTCAGGCCCGGCGGGACGACATAGGGCCACATGGTGACGCCGACGCCAGCCATGCCGAAGAAGAACAGTGCAAGGCTGAGCCAGAATGGCTTGCTGTGCCGGTCCAGCGAAAGGGCTCTCAGCAGGGCAATGGCGATCACCGCGGTCAGGATCGGGACCGGCGCGGCGAAATAGATTTCGGGTGCGCTCAGCCAGCGCGCCGCATATTCGGCGTTCAGGGACACGTTGTACAGGCTGACCCCACCCATCAGGATCAGCGTTGCCCACGCCGCCCGCTTGCCGAGTTTGCGCGCATGATGCTGGCTCTCGCCATCCAGCTTCCACACCAGCCAGGTCGCGCCGAGCAGGGCGTAGCCAGCGACCGTGCCGAGCCCGGTCAACAGCGTGTAGGGGGTAAACCAGTCGAACCAGCTGCCCGCATAGGACCGGTCTACGACCTCGATCCCCTGAAGCAGCGCGCCCAGCGTCATGCCTTGTGCCATCGCCGCGACCAGCGAGCCGCCGGTGAACGCTGCGTCCCAAAATCGGCGATGGCCGGGATCGCGCCAGCGATACTCGAATGCGACCCCGCGAAACACCAGCCCGAGCAGCATCGCGATGATCAGCGGATAGGTCGCGGGCAGGATCACCGCATAAGCGAGGGGGAAGGCGGCGAACAGCCCGCCGCCACCCAGCACGAGCCATGTCTCGTTGCCATCCCAGACCGGGG
>Ga0075012_10006625_pt1 | contig 10488 bp, 9 predicted proteins | sample All_14_2_FD_71474 | JGI IMG/M metagenome (GOLD analysis project Ga0075012, IMG submission 71474) | Freshwater microbial communities in response to fracking from Pennsylvania, USA - Allegheny Zone_MetaG_DW_15 | ecosystem: Environmental > Aquatic > Deep subsurface > Groundwater > Drilled... | reverse complement strand
CGCATGATCGCGCAGGCAATGCCCATCCTCGAGCAGCATGATCCGCTCCCCGGCCAGGGCGTCGGGGGAAATCGCCTCCAGCACCGACAGGCGATGGCCGGGCGGCAAGGCGACGTGGAAGGGGTCCTCGGCGATGTCGACCGATTCGATCTCCCCGCAATCGCAGGGCAGCGCGAGGAGGAGCAGGTCGAGCCGCCCGGATTCCAGGCTTTCGACCAGGCGGTCGGTGATGTCCTCCCGCAGCCAGAGCCGCAGGCGCGGAAACGCCTCCCGCAGGCGCGGCATCAGCCGGGGCAGCAGGAATGGCCCGATGGTCGGAATGGTGCCGAGGCGCAGCGGCCCGGTCAGCGGGTCGCGCGCTGTCTCAACAGTCTCGACCAGGGCCGTCAGCGCGGCGAGCGCGGTGCGCGCCCGCCCAACCAGTTCGCGCCCGAGCGGCGTGAAGACCGGCCGCTTGCCCCCCGTGCGTTCGAGCAACGCGGCGTCGAGCTGGCGTTCCAGGGCGAAGATGCCGGAGGACAGGGTGGACTGGGTGACGGCGCAGGCAGCGGCGGCACGGCCGAAATGGCCATGCTCGGCGAGTGCGACGAGGTAGCGAAGCTGCTGGGGACTCGGCAGAGCGGTCATGGGCCGTGAAGATTACGCTGAAGATGCATGACACCAGGGGGCGGATTGCAACGCGGCCATGCCCCAGGTGAAGAACGACTGCACGCGAGGGATGACGGGTACGGCTGGAAAATTGGAGGGGCTCTGCCCCTCCAAACCACCCCGCCAAAGGCCCACGGCCTTTGGAAACCGTCACTTGGCACTGCGCGGCGCGGGCACCCCGTCCCCTTCCGGCGCGTTCGGTGCGCCGGGGTAGGTTTCGGTATGGGACCTGCCGGCGGGCCCGGCGCCACGTTGAGGTTTCCAGAAGCGCGCTCCCATTCGCGTTGCCCTGCAACGTGCATGGGAGCCGGTGGGGAGGCGAGTCCGAGAAGGGCAAAGCCCCTCCCGGTCCAACCGAAGCGTCTATGCCGCGTCCGCGCCGTCGCCGCTGCCGAGGCTGACCAGCGCCTCGCGGTCCAGCAGCTCGATGCCGGAATGGCCGTGCAAACGAATCCAGCCGCGCTTGCGGAAGGCGGAGATCGCCCGGCTCACCGTCTCCAGCGTCAGGCCGAGGAATTCGCCGATATCGGCGCGCGTCGCCGGCAGGTCGAAGACAGGCCCGGCACGGCCGCGCCGCTCCTGCGCCTCGGCAAGCGAGACGAGGAAGGCCGCCACGCGCTCCTCGGCGCTGAAGCGCCCGAGCGCGAGAATGTGATCCTGGCTCGCCGCCAGCTCCTTCACGCAAAGGTCGAGGAAGCGGCGCTCCAGCGCCGGATAGCGGCGGAACAGCTGCTCCAGCCGTTTGCGGTCCAGCCGGCAGACCGTGCCGCGGGTGAGCATCTCGGCCCCGAAGGCATGCTCCGCCGCCGGGGTGAAGCCGAGGATGTCGCCGGAGAAGCGGAAGCCGATCACCGACTGCCGGCCATCCGGCAGCACACGGGTCAGCCGCGCCATTCCTTCCGTCAGCGTAAAAACGTGCCGCGCGGTATCGCCCTGGTGGAAGATGGTGTCGCGCGCATCGAGCGACAGCCGCTCGCTCTCGCCAGACATATCGTCGAGCGCCGCGACGTCGAGCGGCGCGCACAGGCCGACCGAGCGCGAACCACATTTCACGCAGAGATTGGCCTCCGACCCGAGCCCATCCATCAGCGCCCGGGTGCTGTCGAGAGGATGCATATCGTGCGTTCACCTGGCTCGGCGGGGTGCGTGCCCGCGCTATCCCCGTGGCCGGTCGGCCACGGCCGCACTCTCCTAGTATTGTTGAGGCACATCAAGATGAAACACGTGCTGGCATGGATCACGGCACTGACAGATCTTCGCCGTGGTTGCGTCGCCGCCCGGACCACCGAAACTCGCACGCGACAAAGACTCGGAGGATGACCGCCGTGACCCAGGCTGCGCCCGCATTTCGTCTCGACGGGAGAAGAATTCTCGTGACCGGCGCATCGCTCGGCATCGGGCGAGCGGTTGCGCTCGCAGCCGCAGCAAGCGGCGCGGTCGTGACGCTCTCGGCACGGCGGCGGGACGGACTGGAATCGGTCGCCGCCGAGATCGCGGCGTTCGGCGGCACGGCGACGGTGCTGCCCTTCGACGCCGCCGATCCGGCCGCGATCCGGGCTGCGCTGACGGATGCCGGCCCCTTCGACGGGCTGGTCAACAATGCCGGCAGCGTGACGCGCGAACCCTTCCTGGAGGCGACCGAGGGAGAAATGGATCGCGTCCTCGCCCTGAACGTGAAGGGAGCGACACTCGTCGCGCAGCTCGTCGCGCGCGGCATGGTGAAGGCGGGGCATGGCGGGTCGATCGTCAACATCAGTTCGGTCGCCGGGCTGGTCGGGTCGCGAAACCGCAGCCTCTATGCTGCGACGAAACATGCCGTGATGGGGCTGACGCGGGCGATGGCGCTGGAACTCGCGCCGCATGGCATCCGCGCGAATGCGGTCTGCCCGGGTTTGGTGAACACGCCGCTCGCCGCCGATCTGATGGCCGATCCGAAGGTCGTCGCGGCGGCGCGCGCGCGCATCCCGCTCGGGCGCATCATGGAACCGGAGGACATCGCGGGCCCAACGGTGTTCCTGCTGTCGGACGCGTCCTCGGCCGTCACCGGCATCGCGCTGCCGGTCGATGGCGGCGTGACGGCGGAGTAGGCCCCATGCCCGTCACCGTCCGCGCCTGCGGCGCCGCCCGCACCGTCACCGGCCTCTCCCTGCTGTTCGAGACGCCGCGCACGCGCTTCCTCGTCGATTGCGGCATGTTCCAGGGCCCCAAGACGCTGAAGGCGCTGAACTGGGAACCCTTCCCCTACGACCCGCGCAGCATCGCCGCGGTGCTGCTGACGCATGCGCATATCGACCATTCCGGCCTGCTGCCGAAACTGGTGAAGGATGGCTTCCCCGGCCACATCCATGCGACCGCATCCACGGTCGATCTGTGCTCCGTCATGCTGCCGGACTCCGGGCATGTGCAGGAGATGGAGGTGGATCACCTCAATCGCCGCAACCGCCGCCGCGGGCGCGCGCCGGTCGAACCCATCTACACCGCCGCCGATGCTGGCGTGGCGATCCGGTCCTTCCGCCCCGTGCCGCTGGATCGCTGGATCGCGCTGGACGCACTGCCCGGCGTGCGGGCGCGCTGGTGGAATGCCGGGCACATGCTGGGCTCGGCGTCGATCGAGCTGGAATTCGCCGAGGAGGACGGCGCACCGACACGTATTCTGGTGTCGGGCGATCTCGGCCCCGACTGCACGGTCTTCCACCACGATCCCGAAGGGCCGCAAGGCATCGACCACGTCTTCTGCGAATCCACCTATGGCGACGAGGACAAGCCCTGCGTCGGCCACGCCGAACGCCGTGCGCGGCTCGAAACCTTCGTGAAGGACGCCGTGCATCCGGACGGCGCGCTACTGATCCCTGCCTTCGCCGTCGAGCGCGCGCAGGAGATCTGCTGGGACCTGGTCACGCTGATGCAGTCGGGCCGCATTCCGCAGGCGCCGATCTTCGTCGACAGCCCGCTCGCCATCCGCGCGACGGAGATCTTCCTGGACCACGCGGCGGAACTCGATCACGGCCCCGATGTGCGGCGCGCCCTGCGATCCCCCTTGCTGCACCAGACCGAGACCGGCGAACAATCCCGCCAGATCGCGACGGTCGAAGGCTTCCACATCATCATCGCCGGGTCCGGCATGTGCGATGCCGGGCGCATTCGTCATCACCTCAAGCGCTGGCTCTGGGCGCCGGAGGCAACGGTACTGCTCACCGGCTACCAGGCGGAAGGCACGCTCGGCCGGTTGCTGCAGGAGGGCAAGCGCGAGGTCCGCATCCAGGGCGAGCCCATCCACGTCGCTGCGCAGATCCGTCAGATTCGCGACTATTCCGGCCATGCCGATGCGGTGGAACTCGCCGCCTGGCTGCGCGCGCGCGGACCTGTCGCCGGTGGCGTATTCCTGGTGCATGGCGAAGAACCCGCGATGCAGGCCCTGGCGCAGCGCGTCGTCAGCGAAGGCATCGCGCGCGAAGGCCAGGTGATCATGCCCGTGCTGGACGATCGCTACCTGTTGCCGCGCGGCGGCGCGCCGGTGCGGCAGGAGGTGACGCGGCGGCGCAGCGATCCCGCCTCGGCCGGGCATCCGGACTGGCACAACGCCCGCGCGGCGCTGCTGCTGGGCATCGACGAAGCGATCGAGAAGGCACCGGATGCCGCCGCGCGGGACCGGTTGATGGGCGCGCTGCGGCGGGCGCTGGAGACGGCGTGAGCAATGGTGGACCAGAGAGGGGCTTTGCCCCTCTCCGGACCTCTCCCCACCAAAGGCCACACGGCCTTTGGAAACCGTCACTTGGCGCTGGGCAGAACAAGCTTTCGCAACATCAAAGCACTCGATATGCCCGGCGCCAGGCTTCCGTTCTGCACCGCGCCCATCGCATCGTTCACCATGTCGGCTGAGCTTTCCCGCCCAACACCAGACTCAAGGTGTCCAGAGGCCTTTCGGCCTTTGGCGGGGTGAGGCTTGGAGAGGGGCGGCGCCCCTCTCCAATCGCCCGTCGCACGAGACGCGCTCAGCCAGCCATCCGCAGCACCTCACCCGCGCTGACGCCCGCCTCCCGCAGCGCGCGGATGGTCGCGGCCTTGTCGCGCTTCGCGAGCCGCCTGCCGCTCGCATCCAGCAGCAGCCCATGATGCGCGTAGCGTGGCTCGGGCCAGCCCATCAGGGCTTGCAGCAGGCGATGCAGATCGGTCGCGGGTTTCAGATCCTCCCCGCGCGTCACCAGCGTCACGCCCTGCAGCGCGTCGTCATGCGTCACGCAGAGATGGTAGGAGGCCGGTACATCCTTGCGCGCCAGCACCACATCCCCGAACTGCGCGGGATCGCAGCGCAGATGGCCGACACCTTCCTCGCAATAGCAGAGCGGTGTCGCGACCACCGCCAGCGCCGCCGCCATGTCGAGCCGCAGCGCATGCGGTTCCCCGCGCGCGATGCGGGCCGCGCGTTCGGCCGATGACAGAAGCCGGCAGGTGCCGGGATAGAGCGGCCCATCCGGCCCATGCGGTGCGGCGGCGCTTGCCGCGATTTCGCGCGCGATGTCGGCGCGGGTGCAGAAGCAGGGATAGAGCAGGCCGCGCGCCGACAGCGCATCCAGCACCATGCGATAGTCGGACAGATGCTCCGACTGCACCCGCACGGGGCCGTCCCAGGTCAGGCCGAGCCAGGTGAGGTCTTCCAGGATCGCCTCGGTGAATTCGGGGCGGCAGCGGGTCGGGTCGATGTCCTCGATGCGCAGCAGGAAGCGGCCGCCGGCCTCGCGCGCGCGGCGCCAGGCGAAGGCCGCCGAATGGACATGGCCGAGATGCAGGTATCCCGTGGGGCTCGGCGCGAAGCGGGTAACGATGGCGGTTGCGCCCATGCGTCACACCCGGTAGCGGGCGAGGAACAGGCTGGGCAAGGGGGATCGCGCATGGATGGGCTGGACGGGCCGCGCTTCGGGCCGAAGGACGGCGATGCGCCAGACGCGCTGGTGGTGCTCGTCCATGGCTTCGGTGCGGATGGGAACGACCTGATCGACCTCGGCGCTATGTGGGCGGAGGCGGTGCCCAGCGCGCTTTTCGTCGCGCCGCATGCGCCGCAGCCCTGCGACGGCATTCCCTTTGGCCGGCAATGGTTCCCGTTGTGGGGCCGGTCCTCGGCACAGTTGGAAGCGGGTGTGGAAGCCGCGGCCGCGACGCTCGGGCGCTTCGTAGCGGAAGAGGCAACGCGGCTCGGCCTGCCGCCCGGCCGCGTGGCGCTGATGGGCTTCAGCCAGGGCGCGATGACGGTGCTCGAGGCCGGGCTGCGCGGCGCCCTGCCCGACGCCGCCTGCATCCTCGCCTATTCCGGCGGGATGATCGGCGCGGATGCGGCCTCCGACCGCATCGTCAGCAAGCCCCCCGTCCTGCTGGTCCATGGCGAAGCGGATGAGGTCGTGCCCGTCGCCGCCACGCGCCGGGCCGAATCGGCATTGATCGATGCGGGCGTGCCGGTGCGCGCGCTGTATCGCCCGGGGCTGGGACATGGGCTCGACGAAGTCGGCCTTGCGGCCGGCGCGGAGGTCCTGCGCGGCGTGCTGTCCTCAACATGACAGGCAATTGAAACCTCTCGCGCGAGGCTTGCGACACCCCGCGCCGCATGTCATGCATGCGTCCGATACGCGGCGGCGCCACATCATCTGGGGCCTTTCCGCCGGTCAGGCCCCAAGGTCTTGTTGGCGCTCCGCTGGAAGGAGCGGCGCTTGCCTGACGGCGGACAGTTCTCCGGTGGTCAGTCCTATCCGGCACTCGTGCTGAATGCGGATTTTCGGCCGCTCTCCTATTTCCCGCTTTCCATCTGGTCCTGGCAGGACGCGGTGAAGGCGGTGTTCCTCGACCGTGTCTCGGTGCTGAGCGAATACGAGGTGGAGGTGCATTCCCCCTCCCTCGCCTTCCGCCTGCCTTCGGTGATCGCGCTCAAGGAATTCATCCCCGCGGCACGGCGGCCGGCCTTCACGCGGTTCAACGTCTTCCTGCGCGACAGCTTCGAATGCCAGTATTGCGGTGAGGGCCGCCCGACGCCGGAACTGACCTTCGACCACGTCATTCCCCGCTCCCGCGGCGGGCGGACGAGCTGGGAGAACGTCGTGACCGCCTGCGGGCCCTGCAACCTGCGCAAGGGCAGCCGCCTGCCCCGCGAATGCGCGATGATCCCGCGCCAGGAACCGCGCCAGCCGACGTCGTGGGAATTGCAGGACAATGGGCGGTCGTTCCCGCCGAACTACCTGCATGAATCCTGGCGTGACTACCTGTACTGGGATGCGGAACTGGAAGGCTGACGCGCCTTCCGCCGTTCCCGGAGAATTGCGCATGGTGGGCGTCGAGAGACGGGTGTTGCTGGGCGGCCTCTCCGCGCTGGGCGGGTGCAGCGAGCCCGGCATCGCGCAGCCCTCGGTGCCGGGCGGCGCACCGCCAGGCGATGTCGTCCGATCGCGAATCCCGCGCCTGATCGCCCGCTATCCGGACCATCTCTCGCGCGCCGAGGGCGACACGCTGGTCTGGTCCGACGGCACGCGCATGCCGATCGGCCTGGACCAGCCTGAGCGCCCCTTCGCGGCGATGCTCGCCGCCGCCACCATCGCCGACCAGCTCCGCCAGACCTACGAACCCGGCCCGATGGCGCATCCGCCGCCGCGCGACCACAGCCCGGGCCGGCTGCGCAACACCGCCTTCTTCGTGACGATGTACGGCGATTGCCGGCAGGGCGAGGCCGCCCTTCGCCCCGTCACCTGGATGCCGCGCACCCGGCCGCAGACGCTGCGCGTGACCACCGTCAACGACGTCGCGTCGCGGCTCGAACGGGTGATCGATGTGCTGGAGGCGATGCCCGACCGGTTCAAGGCGTATCTCGTGCCTTCTGCCGGGACCTACAATTGCCGTGCCGTGGCGGATACCGGACTGCCCAGCGTGCATGGCTTCGGCGCGGCCATCGACATCGCCGTCCGGCAATCCGACTACTGGGCCTGGGCGCGGACCCGCGGCGACATCGCGTACCGCAACCGCATCCCGCCCGAGATCGTCGAAGCCTTCGAGGCCGAGCGCTTCATCTGGGGCGGCAAATGGTATCACTACGACACCATGCATTTCGAATACCGCCCGGAGCTCTTCGCCTGACGCTGCGCGCCGGCGTCACTGGGCCGCGGTGACCGGGGCGGCCACGGGCGCCACCTCCCGCCGTGCGGCGAGGATCACGATGAAGGACGGCCTGCCATAAGGAGCAGGCAGCACGCGCCCCTGCCCATCCACCGGAAAGCGCCGCAGCGCCACCATGCCCTGCACATTGCCGCCGATCGCCTCGACATAGCCGTCCCGCGTGCGGATCACCACGTCGCAATGCATCGGCCGCGGACTCCCGCGTTCCGCGATGCGCGCCGTCCAATGCGGAAGCCGCACATAGGCCCTGTCGGCGCAGAGAAGATCCCCATCCACCGGCGCGTAGTCCTCCGGCGCCTGGGGCAGGTAGGCGGCGTGTTCCGGGTCGGAATAGGCGCGCGTGATCACCGCATCGATGTAGCGCGCATGGCGGGAGGAGGATGGCAGGTCACTCTCCGGCACCCCCGCCCGCCGCGCCACGGAGGAGATGAAGGCCGCCGACCAGGCCGGGTAGTCGTAATAGGCGATGTCGTCCAAGCCGTAGATCACGGGCGGCGCGCCGACGGGCCCGCCATCCTCGCCCTCGCCCGCCAGTTCCGCGTTGATGCGCTGTTCGAGGGCCGTCAGGCCGGCGCGCCGGTTCGCCAGCTGCTGCGCGATCCGCCAGCCGCCCGGCAGCGTGTTCCAGTAGGAGAGCAGCATGTCGAAGCGCTCGGGCGTCGCGGAGGTATTGGCCGGGCGCACATCCGGCCAGCCGACGATCACGGTGCGGCCCCAGGCCTCCCATTCCGCATAGGCGGCGCGGGCCAGCGGCGTGGTGGGCGGGGTGTCGACCGTGGCCGGGGACCGCGGCCCCGCGCAGGCAGCGAGGCCGAGCACCAGAAGAAGAACGCGTATCGGATGCATCGCGGGACAATATCGTCGGATGGGCTGCGTCTCGCACAGATGCGCGGCCTTCGCCAGCCGCTGAATCACACGGCGCGCGGTGGAAGCCGGGAAAGATGTTCGTCCGGTCGCCTTGATGGGCAAGGGCGATTGGAGAGGGGCTCTGCCCCTCTCCAAACCTCACCCCGCCAAAGGCCACAAGGCCTTTGGAAACCGTCACCTGGCGCCGGGCAGCTTGTCAGGAATGACCGCCGAGACCCGCTCCTGCGCCCGAAAGGCGTTGCAAGGGAGTGGCATGCGTATCGTGCTGGGCGCCAGGTGCCGGCGGTCCAGGCCACACTGTGGCTTGGCGGGGAGGTTTGGAGGGGCGGCGCCCCTCCGATCGCGCCCGGGCCGATCTGTCCGAGCCATCGGCAACGCTTCCTGACCGCCACGCATGGGGCACAGCCGCTCGCCTCTACCCCGCCTTCGCCTGATACGCCCCGACGCCGTCCCCCAGCTTCGCGTTGTTCTGCTCGCGCAGCCGCGAGGCGGCTTCGTCGTAGAGGAAGGGCAGGAAGGCATAGCGCCGCCCCGCCGTGACGGGCAGCGCCTGGTGCAGCAGGGAACAGGAGAACACCACCGCCCCACCGGTCGGCGCCCGCCAGGATCGCGGCCCGTATTCGGGGAAGCGCAGCTCGCCGCCTTCGAACTCCTCGGCGTTGAGGTTGATCGTCACGGCGAAGCGGCGATGTGCCGTGCCGGCCGTGGTGTTGTCGCGATGGGCGCCGAAATGGCCGCGCTCGGCCGAATCGTAGCAGGCGACGATGTAGCGCTCCATGCGGGTCGCGTGGAAATGGTGGACCTTCAGAAGCTCCGGCACGATGCGGCGCAGAATGGCATTGCGAGCGGCGGTGCGCAGGCCCTCATCCGCGATGGCGCAGTCGGCGCGGCGCTTCAGCGCGAGGTCGAAGACGCCGACGGTCTTGCCGTTCACCTCCCGCATGAAGCCGGAGGGCGTGCCGCCCTGTTCCTCGTAATGCGCGATCAGGGCGCGGCACAGCCCGGGGTCGAAGATGCGCGGCAGCACCAGCACCGGCGGCGGGATGTCGATGCCGCCATGCTGCACGGCCGGCGGCAGGGCGGCGATGTGGTTCAGCATCGCCTCGACCTGGCTGAGCGGGCGTGTCTCGATCACGCGCAGCATGGGATCCAGCAGGACGAAGGCCGGGGCGTAGACCTCAGACCCCTCGATCCGGTCCGGATCCTTGCGGATCACGCCGTAGTCGCGACCGACCTTGCCGTTCAGGTCGAACAGGAAGCGGATGCCGGGCAGCGAAGGCTGGACGCGCCCCTGCTCGCGATCGGCCGGATCGACGCTGATGCCGAAGAAGCAGGCGTTCTCGTCATCGAACAGGGCGCGGCGGGCAGCTACCGCGGCCAGCGCGGCCTGTGCCTCGGGCCGCGCCACGGACCCGATGAAGGCCAGCAGCACGTAGCGGCCAGCCACGGAATGGAAGGCGTAGTTCGGGTTGTCCGTGGAGGGCAGGGAGAACCAGGGGGCGGGATCGCCAGGGTGAAGGGTCATGGCGGGGGAAGGCTATTTCGCGCCGGGGCCGTTCGGCAACGGGCATCATCCCTTCACCGCACCGGCCGTCAGCCCCGCCACGATGCGGCGCTGGAAGACCAGCACGAGCAGGATCAGCGGCACCGTCACGATCACCGACGCCGCCATGATCCGCCCCCAGGGCAGTTCGAAGCTGCTCGCCCCACTGATCAGCGCGATGGCGACCGGCACGGTGCGCATGTCGTCCGTCAGGGTGAAGGTCAGGGCGAAGAGGAACTCGTTCCAGGCGGCGATGAAGGCGAGCAGCCCGGTCGTCGCCA
>Ga0075012_10006624_pt1 | contig 10488 bp, 13 predicted proteins | sample All_14_2_FD_71474 | JGI IMG/M metagenome (GOLD analysis project Ga0075012, IMG submission 71474) | Freshwater microbial communities in response to fracking from Pennsylvania, USA - Allegheny Zone_MetaG_DW_15 | ecosystem: Environmental > Aquatic > Deep subsurface > Groundwater > Drilled... | reverse complement strand
GGTGCACCATCGCGGCGGTGGATGATCAACCGTCAGATGCCCGGAGCTGGCAGCCGTCGGGATTGAGTACGTGCAGGTCGATCACGCCTTCGGTGTCGAAACCATATGCCGCAGCCGCAGTTCCGAGGCAGATGGCGACGGTCCCACCCGCACGAAGGTCCAATCCGCGAAGACGGGTGAGACGGTCCGGCTCGTCACCGGCGTAGACACCGGGCCACACCTTGATGAGCTCACCCGCCCTGATCAGGGTATCGAGCCGGCTGCGACTCAAGACGTTCAGGAGTTGGGCGGTAGCGGCTACTCCACCCTGGCGTGCGAGCAAGGCGGCGACGTCGTCAGACATACTGCCGATCGTCGGTGGGGCAGCGCGGCCCGGTCGACTCCCGCCAACGAATCTGTGGATAGTTCGGCGATTGTTAATGACGCGACCGCGGCGAGCGTGCGCGAACTCGGGTCCGGCAGCGGCGTGTCCACCAACAGACACGCACGCTCGCGGGAAGGGGTTAGCAGCCCTTCAGGCGCACGGCGAGATAGTTCGAGACCTCCGAGATCGCCACCCGCTCCTGGCTCATGCTGTCGCGCTCGCGAATGGTGACCGCGTGGTCGTCGAGCGAATCGAAGTCCAGCGTGACACAGAACGGTGTGCCGATCTCGTCCTGGCGACGGTAGCGCCGCCCGATCGCGCCGGCATCGTCGAACTCCACGTTCCAGCTCTGGCGCAGCTCGGCGGCGAGATCCTTTGCCTTGGGCGACAAGTCGGCGTGCCGCGAGAGCGGCAGCACCGCGGCCTTGACCGGCGACAGCCGCGGGTCGAGCTTGAGCACGGTGCGCTTGTCCACTCCGCCCTTGGCGTTGGGGGCCTCGTCCTCGGTATAGGCGTCCACCAGGAAGGCCATCAGCGACCGGGTCAGGCCGGCCGCCGGCTCGATGACGTACGGCGTGTAGCGGGTGTCCGAAGCCTGGTCATAGTAGGTCAGATCCGCCCCGGAAGCCTTTGCGTGGCTGGACAGGTCGTGGTCGGTGCGGTTGGCGATACCCTCCAGCTCACCCCACGGGCTGCCGGCGAAGCCGAATTTGTATTCGATATCGGTGGTGCCCGCGCTGTAGTGCGACAGCTTCTCCAGCGGATGCTCGTAGAGGCGCAGATTCTCCGGGTCGATTCCGAGGTCGATGTACCACTGCAGCCGGGTGTCGATCCAGTACTTGTGCCACTCGGGCGCGGTGGACGGCTCGACGAAGAACTCCATCTCCATCTGCTCGAACTCGCGGGTGCGGAAGATGAAGTTGCCCGGGGTGATCTCGTTGCGGAAGCTCTTGCCGATCTGGCCGATACCGAACGGCGGCTTCTTGCGGGACGTGGTCACCACGTTGGCGAAGTTGACGAAGATGCCCTGTGCGGTCTCGGGTCGCAGGTAGTGCAGCCCCTCCTCGGACTCGATCGGCCCGAGGTAGGTCTTGAGCATCATGTTGAAGTCACGCGGTTCGGTCCACTGGCCCTTGGTGCCGCAGTCGGGGCAGACGATCTCGGTCATCGACACCGAATCCGGGTCATCGAGATTCTTCTTCGCCGCGTACGCCTCCTGCAGGTGGTCCTGGCGGTGCCGCTTGTGACAGTTCAGGCATTCGACCAGCGGATCGTTGAACACCGCGACATGCCCGGAGGCCACCCACACCTGCCGGGGCAGGATGATCGCGCTGTCCAGCCCGACGACGTCGTCGCGGCCGGTGACCACGGAGCGCCACCACTGCTTCTTGATGTTCTCCTTTAGCTCCACCCCGAGTGGCCCGTAATCCCAGGCGGACTTCGTACCGCCGTAGATCTCGCCCGATTGGTAGACGAGGCCACGGCGTTTCGCCAGGTTTGCAACGGTCTCAATGATCGAGGAAGACGGAGCCACGGGTCGACAGCCTAGCGATGAGACCGCGACGCCGGCGCCGCGGAGTCCCCGGCGGGCCATTGACATGCGCAGACCTGCATGTAATCTGTGTCCATAATGAAAATCGTTTCCACTACTGACGGCGCCGCCGAGGTGCACGAGCACGCCGGCGAGCCGTTCTGCGAGCTCCCGTCGCGGGAGATCCTGGACATCACCGGTGATCTGCTGCGCGCGCTGGCGGCGCCCCTGCGCATCGCCATCGTCCTGCAACTGCGCGAATCGCAGCGCTGCGTGCACGAACTGGTCGACGCACTGGACGTGCCCCAGCCCCTGGTCAGCCAGCACCTGCGGATCCTCAAGTCCGCGGGCGTGGTGGCCGGGGAGCGCAGCGGCCGCGAGGTGATGTACCGCCTCGTCGACCAGCATCTGGCCGAGATCGTGGTCGCCGCCGTCACCCATGCGTCCGAGGATCGCGCATGAGCGCGCCCGTGCGCTCCACCAAGCAACGCGCGGCGATCGCCGCGCTGCTGGACGATATCGCCGACTTCCGCTCCGCCCAGGAACTGCACGACGAACTGCGCAAGCGTGGCGAGGGCATCGGACTGACCACCGTGTACCGCACACTGCAGTCGATGGCGGTCGCCGGCCAGGTCGACACCCTGCGCACCGACACCGGTGAATCGGTATACCGGCTGTGCTCGCAGCACCACCACCATCACCTGGTGTGCCGGATCTGCGGGGCCACCGTCGAGGTGGAGGGCGGTGCCGCCGAGGTGTGGGCCGATCAGGTGGCGGCCGAGCACGGATTCACCGACGTCAGCCACACCATCGAGATCTTCGGCGTGTGCGCCGGCTGTGCGAAGGTCAGCTGACCCGGACGAACTCCAGCACCGCGCCCAGGGTCAGCGGGGCGAGCTCGATCTCACCCGGGGCGAACGGGTCCACCCAGGCCATCTCTTCGATCTCAGCCCCCGGTGTGGGCGGCCGATCCAGGCTGACCAGGAAGAGGTCCGCCGCGACCCGGTACCCGGGTTCATTGGCCGCCGCGGCATCGTGGTGCCCGAGCGGGCGGACCGAGTCCGCCACGATATCGGCGCCGAGCTCTTCTCGGATCTCACGGTGCAACGCCTGCACCGGCGTCTCCCCCGGTTCGATCTTGCCGCCGGGCTGCATGAACGCCGTGGTGCCCCGTTTGCGGACCACCAGCACGCGATGACGGTCGTCGAGGACGACCGCCGCGACGATCCGGATCACCGCGTTCACGTCAGCGTGCGCCGCACGTCGGCACCGGTGGACAACACCATCATGATCAGCGTGCCCAGAGCTTCGTCGGAGAGCCCGGATCCCGGGAAGTTGTAGCGCAGCAGCACATCCGCGCTGCCCTGCTTCTCCGCCAGCGACACCGTCCCCAGCAGCGTGCCCCGGGTGTGCCCGGCCACCTTCGTGCGCAGCTCGTCGTCGAGCGGCAGATCCCAGGCCAAAATCTGGTTGAGCGAGACCATGTCCAGCCCGTCACCGACGCTCACCACGCGCAGCGAGGCGAAGGTGCCGTCATGGTGCACGGTGAGCGCACCGTCGTCCTCACGGGTGGCCGGCAACAGGGCCTCGGCGACGGCGACGAGGCGCTCCGCGAGATCCACGTTAGGCCCGCCCGAAGCGGCGGTTGCGGTTGACGTACTCCTCGCACGCCGCCCACAGGTCGCGGCGGTCATAGTCGGGCCAGAGTTTGTCCTGGAAGACGTACTCGGCGTAGGCCGCCTGCCAGATCAGGAAGTTGCTGGCGCGCTGCTCCCCCGAGGTCCGGATGAACAGGTCGACGTCGGGGATGTCGGGACGGTGCAGGTGCTTGGCGAAGGACGCCTCGCTGATGCGACCGGGGTTGATCTTGCCCGCGGCCGCCTCCTCGGCCAGTTGCCTTGCCGCCTCCACGATCTCGGTGCGCCCCCCGTAGTTGACGCAGTAGTTGACCGTGATGACGTCGTTGCCGACGGTCATCTGCTCGGCGATGTCGAACTCCTTGATGACGCTGCTCCACATGCGCGGCCGCGAACCGACCCACCGCATGTTGACACCCATGGCGTCCAGGTTCTCCCGGCGGCGGCGCACCACCTCACGGTTGAAGCCCATCAGGAAGCGCACCTCTTCGGTGCTGCGCTTCCAGTTCTCGGTGGAGAACGCGTACACGCTCAGATGCTTGATGCCCAGTTCGATGGCGCCGCAGGTGATGTCGATGAGCACCGCCTCGCCCATCTTGTGCCCCTCGGTGCGGCCCAGCCCCCGCTGGGTGGCCCACCGGCCGTTGCCGTCCATCACCACGGCCACGTGATTGGGGACCTGGTCGGCCGGGATCTGCGGGGCGACCGCCTTGGACGGATGCTGCGGCGGCCGGGAGAACTTGCCGTTGGTACGCGGCGGCAGCTCCGGGAACACCACCGGCCACGTCGAGACGTCCGGAAAGACCGGGTAGTCCTCAGGCGCCGGGGGCAGCTGCGGGTAGGTGGTCTTGCCCCGTTTGGTAGCCATGGGGCATATCCTGCCCGAACGTCCCCGCGCCGCGTTCAACGGCCGCGCTATCAACCCGGAAATATGCCTTCTGCTCTTCCCGCCAGCGCGCATCGCCACGCTCCACCAGCGGCAATGTCCGCAGTTTGCGTTCCAGATGCCACTGCAGATGCGCGGCGACCAGCCCGCTGGCCTGGCTGCGATGCGATGCGGTGGAGGCTTGCGCGAACTCCCAGTCACCGTCGTGCAGGGCCGTCATCAGGTCCATGACGGCCTGCGCGGGGGTCGCCGCACCCGACGGCCGGCAGTGCACGCACACGCTGCCACCGGCGGCGACGTGGAAGGCCCGGTGCGGGCCGGGCGCCGCACACCGGGCACATGCGGTGAGCGCCGGCGCCCAGCCGGCGATCCCCATCGCGCGCAACAGGTAGGCGTCCAGCACGAGCTCACGAGGGCGGCTGCCTTCGGCGACCGCCCGCAGCGCCGCCACCGTCAGTCCGTGCAGCGCCGGCACCGGGGCATGCTCCTCTCCGGCGAGCCGCTCCGCGGTCTCCAGCATCGCGCAGGCGCAGGTGTAGCGGCCGTAGTCACTGACGATGTCGACGGCGAACGCGTCGATGGACTGCACCTGGGTGACGATGTCGAGGTTGCGCCCGGGATGCAACTGAACATCGATGTGCGCGAAAGGTTCCAGTCGCGCCCCGAACTTGCTGCGGGTGCGGCGCACCCCCTTGGCCACCGCGCGGACCACGCCGTGCTCGCGGGTGAGCAGGGTCACGATCCGGTCGGCCTCGCCGAGCTTGTGCTGGCGCAGCACCACCGCTCGATCCCGGTACAACCGCATCGGGACAGTCTGTCACCGCGCGGTGACAACGACCGCACCGCAACGCCGGATATCCTCGAGATCAGTATGGTTCCCACCCCGAGAACGCCCACCAGCATGGTTCGCACCCCCAGATTCCCCACCCTCACCCAGTTGCAGTACCGACTCGCCAGCGGCTCGACGACATCCGAGAACTTGGTACGCCAGTCCCTGGATGCCATCGAGGCCAGCCAGCCCACCCTGAACGCCTTCCGGGTGGTGCTGACCACTACGGCGCTGGCCGAGGCCGCCGAGGCCGATCGCAAACGTGCTGCCGGACAACATCTTCCACTGCTCGGGATCCCCATCGCGGTCAAGGACGACGTGGACGTGGCCGGGGTACCCACCCGATTCGGCACCGATGGCGAACTCCCCGTGGCCAGTGCGGACGCAGAGGTGGTGCGCCGCCTGCGGGCGGCCGGCGCGGTGATCGTCGGGAAGACCAACACCTGCGAGCTGGGTCAGTGGCCGTTCACCAGCGGACCCGGATTCGGCCATACGCGTAATCCGTGGTCGCGCGAGCACAGCCCGGGCGGCTCCTCCGGGGGCAGCGCCGCCGCAGTGGCGGCCGGCCTGGTGACCGCCGCCATCGGCTCCGACGGCGCCGGCAGCGTTCGGATACCGGCCGCCTGGACCAATCTGGTCGGGATCAAACCGCAGCGCGGACGCATCTCCACCTGGCCGCTGCCCGAGGCCTTTAACGGCATCACCGTCAACGGGGTGCTGGCCCGCACCGTCGCCGACGCCGCCATCGTGCTCGATGCCGCCTCCGGTAACGCCCCCGGCGACCTGCACAAGCCCGCGCCGGTGCAGGTCTCCGATCATGTGGCGCGCGCTCCCGGCCCGCTGCGCATCGCGATGTCCACCGCCTTTCCGTTCAATTTCTTCCGCTCCGAGCTGCACCCGGAGATCGCCGACGCGCTGCGGGCCGTCGCCGATCAGCTGGGCCAGCTCGGGCACACCGTCATCAAGGCCGACCCGGACTACGGGCTGCGGATGTCGTGGAATTTCCTGGCCCGCTCCACGTCGGGCCTCATGGAGTGGCAGCAACGCCTGGGATCGGGCGTGACATTGGACAAACGCACCGTGAGCAACATCCGAACCGGCTGGCTGCTGTCCCAGCACACCCTGCGCAAGGCGCGGGCGGCCGAAGCGCAGGCCCAGCGCCGGGTCGGTTGGATCTTCAATATCGCCGATGTGGTGCTCGCCCCCACCACCGCGCAGCCGCCACCGCTGGTCGACGAGTACGACCGCCGCGGCCCGCTGGCCACCGACCGGGCGATGATCCGCGCTTGCCCGGTGACCTGGCCGTGGAACCTCCTGGGCTGGCCGTCGATCAATGTCCCGGCGGGATTCACCTCCGACGGGCTGCCCATCGGCGTGCAGCTGATGGGGCCGGCCGACAGCGAACCGCTGCTGATCTCCCTGGCCGCCGCCCTGGAGGCGGTGAACGGCTGGACGGTCAAGCAACCGGAACCGTGGTGGGACCGTGCCGCGCTGACGTAAGGTCACCCCCTATGACGAACACCCGCCGTTGCGCGACGGCAGTCGGCGTGGCCACCTTCGCCGCCGGGGCGATGCTGGCCGCACCCACCGCGAACGCTGACAACCGGCGCCTGAACGACGGCGTGGTCGCCAACGTCTACACCGTGCAGCACAAGGCCGGCTGCGACACCGAGATCAAGATCAACCCGAAGTTGCGCCTCGCCGCCCAGTGGCACACCAACGACGTGCTCAACAACCGGGCCCTCAACGGCGATATCGGGTCCGACGGCACAACCGTCGCCGACCGAGCACGCAACGCCGGCTACGCCGGGGCCGTCGCCGAGACGGTGGCGATCAACCCGGCGCTGGCGATCAGCGGTATCGAGCTGATCAACCAGTGGTATCACCGGCCGGACTACTACGCGATCATGGCCGACTGCTCGAATGTGCACATCGGCGTCTGGTCGGAAAGCCTGCTGGACCGCACCGTGGTGGTCGCGGTGTACGGCAAGGGTGATGGCGCACCGCCGGTCCCGTCGGATATCCGCGATTTCGGCCAGGTGCCGGGCTGGACGCCGTAACCCTCAGAAGCCCAAGCGCCCCAACTGTTTCGGGTCACGCTGCCAGTTCTTGGCGATCTTGACCCGTAGATCCAGGTAGACCTTGGTGCCCAGCAGCTTCTCGATCTGCAGCCGGGCGGCGGTACCGACCTCACGCAACCGGGCACCGCCCTTGCCGATGATGATGCCCTTCTGGCTGTCCCGTTCGACATAGAGGATGGCGTGTACATCGATCAGGTCGTCGCGACCCTCCCGGGGGGTCACCTCGTCGATGACGACGGCCAGCGAGTGCGGCAGCTCGTCGCGGACCCCTTCGAGCGCGGCCTCCCGGATGAACTCGGCCATCAGGACCTGCTCGGGCTCGTCGGTGAGTTCCCCGTCGGGGTAGAACGCCGGGCCCGGCGGAAGCTTGCCCACCAGGACGTCGATCAGCACGTCGAGCTGCTCACCCCTGGTCGCCGACACCGGCACGATCTCCGCGGTGCCGCCGGTCAATTCGCTGACCGCCAACAACTGGGCGGCCACCTTCTCCTTGGGCACCTTGTCGATCTTGGTCACGATGACCACCAGCGTGGTCCTGGGGGCCACGGCGCGGATTTGGTCGTAGATCCACCGGTCACCCGGCCCGATCGCCTCGTCGGCCGGCAGGCACAGCCCGATCACATCGACGTCGGAATAGGTCGCCTTGACCAGTTCGTTGAGCCGCTCACCGAGCAGGGTGCGCGGCCGGTGCAGGCCCGGGGTGTCGACGAGGATGATCTGGAAATCGTCGCGGTGCACGATGCCGCGGATGGTGTGCCGGGTGGTCTGCGGCCGATTCGACGTGATGGCCACCTTCTCGCCGACCAGCGCATTGGTCAGCGTCGACTTACCGGTGTTCGGGCGGCCGACGAAACAGACGAAGCCGGAACGGAATTCGCCGCTCATACCGGGTTGCCCGCCCGGTCGGTGACGATGACCGCGGCCGACGGGGACAGCTCGGTCACCGCGCCGACCCCCGGGTCCTCGGCCGACCCACCGACCAGCACCACCGACTCCAGTCCGGACGCACCGCTGGACACCGCCGCGGCGACGGCGGCCTGCAGTGCGGTCAGGCTCAGCGCCGAAAGCTGCACGGGCGCCCCGGCATAGGTGCGGCCGTCCAGATCGCGCACCGCCGCCCCCTGGGCGGCTTCCGCACGGGCCATGGCACCGCGAGCCAGCACCACCAGCTTGCCGTCCTCGGCGTCGAGATCGCTCACGGGTCCTCCTCCGGTGGTGCTTCCGGGGCGATCAGCACCGTGCCGATCCGCACCCGGCCGCGATGGTCCGGACCGCCCTCGGCCCGCATCCGCAATCCGTTCCAACTGACCTGCGCGCCCGGCAAGGGCACCCGACCGAGCTCGTGGGCCAGTAGCCCGCCGACGGTATCGACCTCGAGGTCCTCGTCGATCTCCAGATCCTCGTACAGTTCGGTCAGGTCCTCGATGGGCAGCCGGGTGGATACCCGGAACCGGTGGGAACCCAGCTCTTCCCACGGCGCCACCTCGTCGGCGTCGTATTCGTCGTTGATCTCGCCGACGATCTCCTCGAGCACGTCCTCGATGGTGACCAGACCGGCGATCGCCCCGTATTCGTCGACCAGCAACGCCATGTGCTTGCGGTCGCGCTGCATCTCGCGCAGCAGGGTGTCCAGCGGTTTGGAGTCCGGCACGAACACCGCGGGGCGCATCACCTCGCCGACCCGGGTGTCGACGGGCCCGTTTGCCTGGTGGCGCGCGGCGACGGCAGGAGATTCGGTGCGGGTCTGGGCCACCAGATCCTTGAGATAGACCACCCCGACGACATCGTCGACGTTCTCCCCGATCACCGGCAGCCGGGAGTGCCCGCTGCGCACCGCCAGCGAGAGCGCCTGTGCCGCCGTCTTGTCGGACTCGATCCACACCATCTCGGTGCGCGGCACCATCACCTCGCGCGCCGGGGTGTCACCGAGTTCGAACACCGACTGGATCATGCGGCGTTCGTCATCGGCCACCACACCGCGCTGCTGGGCCAGATCGACCACCTCGCGCAGCTCGATCTCCGAGGCGAACGGCCCGTTACGGAAACCGCGACCCGGCGTCAGCGCGTTACCGATCAGCACCAGCAGCCGGCTGATCGGAGTGAGCAGCACCGAGATCGCGTGCAGCGGAAGGGCCGACGCCAGCGCAATCGTGTAGGCATTCTGCCGGCCCACGGTTCGTGGACCGACACCGATGACCACGAAGCTGACCACCACCATGGTGGCCGCCGCGGCGAACAGACCCCAGGCCACGCCCAGGTAGCCGTCCAGATAGGACACCAGCAGGACGGTGGCGCTCACCTCACACGTGATACGCAGCAGCACCACCAGGTTGATGTAGCGGGGACGGTCCAGCAGCACACCCGCCAGTCGGCTCGCGCCGGGCCGCTCCTCGCGGACCATCTCCTCCACACGGGCCAGCGAGGCGGTGCTGATCGCGGCGTCCACCGCGGCGAACAGCCCACCGAGGCCGATGAGCAGCACTGCACCCAGCAGCGGGGCGAGGCCGGTCACTGCTGGTCGAAGTATCGCGACTTGTCGAGCAGTCGGCGATCCTTCTCGTTCTGCAGGTCCTGGCGGTAGGACTCCACTTGATCGGCAACCCATTCCTCGAGCAGGCGACGTTGCAGGGCGAACATCTCCTTCTCCTCATCGGGTTCGGCGTGGTCGTAGCCGAGCAGGTGCAGCACACCGTGCACGGTGAGCAAGGCCAGTTCCTGCCCGAGCGAGTGCCCCGCCTTCTCGGCCTGAGCGGCGGCGAACTCCGGGCACAGCACGATGTCGCCGAGCATGGACGGACCGGGTTCGGCCGCATCCGGTCGTCCGCCGGGCTCCAGCTCGTCCATCGGGAAGCTCATCACATCGGTCGGCCCGGGCAGGTCCATCCACCGCATGTGCAGATCCGCCATCGCCGCGGTGTCCAGCAACACCATGGACAGCTCGGCCGCCGGGTTCACATCCATCTGCGCGATGACGAACTTGGCGACGCTGACCAATTCCTGTTCGGAGACATCCATCCCCGACTCGTTCGAGACCTCGATACTCATGCGGCTCCCTCGCAGGCTCGGGTCCCGCATGTCATCTGTTCATTCGCTCCGCAAGCGTCGCTCATGCGGCTCCCTCGCAGGCTCGGGTCCCGCATGTCATCTGTTCATTCGCTCC
>Ga0075012_10006623_pt1 | contig 10488 bp, 6 predicted proteins | sample All_14_2_FD_71474 | JGI IMG/M metagenome (GOLD analysis project Ga0075012, IMG submission 71474) | Freshwater microbial communities in response to fracking from Pennsylvania, USA - Allegheny Zone_MetaG_DW_15 | ecosystem: Environmental > Aquatic > Deep subsurface > Groundwater > Drilled... | reverse complement strand
GGTCGCGCCGCGGAAAGCATCGTGAACCAGGCGGCCATAGTCCGGATAGCGCTGATCGATCACCGCCCGCCCCTGCCGCATCAATTCATCCTTGGCGGAACCGAAAGAGGCGGAGCGGACATGGTGGATATAGGTCGCATCGTCGATGACATGCCGCCAACCCGCCCGCACGGCGCGCATGCAGAAATCATTCTCCTCGCCATAGCCGCGGGGAAAGGCCTCGGCGTCGAGCAGGCCGACCGCATCGAGGGCATCGCGCCGGACATAAAGGCAGAAGCCGTTCCCAGTCGGGACTTCGGGATAGAGCCGGAGGGATGCCTGGCCCAGGGCCCGCCCCAGGTCGGCGAATGAAAGCCCGTGCGGCAGGCTGTTGGCGACACCGATTTCGGGTGCGGAAAACGCCCCGGCATTGTCCGAAAGGGCGGTGGCGGTCGCCACCATGGCGCCCGAATAGGCGGCCTGGCGCAATTTCCGCAGCCAGCCGGGCGTCACTTCGGTATCGGCATTGAGGAAGACAACATCGGCGCGGCCGGCAAGGCCGATCCCGCGATTGACCGTGCGGGTGAAGCCGAGATTGACCTCATTGGCGTGAATCTCGATCCCTCCACGCCCGTGGTAGCGGGCGAGGAGCGGCGCGATACGCGGGTCCGGGCTGGCGTCGTCGATCACGATGATGCGGCCGCCGCCATGGGCCAGCAGCGATTCGAGACAGACCTCGACCTCTTCTGGCGCATTATAGACCGGCACGACCACCGCCGGGGGCAGGTCGAGCGCGGCAAGGCGCAGGCGGGTTTCCAGGGCCTGGCGCGGCGCGCCCCCTTCCCCGCCCGCCTGCAGGCGGCCCCACCAGAAAACATCGAGCGGCGGCCGAGGCAGATAGCCTTGTCCCCGACCGACGCGCAGATATTGCACCAGCGGATTGCCTTCGACCGGCCCTTTGTAATTCTCCACATACCAGGCGGGATTGAACCCCGGCCCGGGTACGCGCCCTTCGCGCCAGCCATGGCGGAGGTAGTGATGCACGGGGTCGGTGCGGCTGCGGGCGATATCCGGGTAGATCCCGCGATACCATTCGGCATCGAAAAGCGGGCTCTCGCGGAGGAGCACGCCATCATCCGCGGGCAGCACCGGTGCATCCGGGGCGGGCATCGGCGGCAGGTCATCGGCGAGGCCGGCGAGGAAGCGCCGGTAGGTGTCCGCACCGTGATCGAGTGTCCAGGCTTGCCGCAACGTCCGGCGAGCCCCCTCGGCCAGGCGCCGGCGCAGGGCCGGATCAGCGATCAGCCGCTCGATCGCCGCGTGCCAGGCAGCCGGCGTATTGGGCACGACCAAGGCATTCTCGCCATCGACCGCGATATCGGCATAGGTCTCGCCGGCGGAACAGACGATGGCCAAGCCCAGGGCCGCATATTCGAGGAACTTCAGATTGCTCTTCGCCCGGTTGAAGGCGTTGTCAGCCAGGGGAATGATGCCGATGTCCCAATCCACGATCCGCAGCAGCCAAGCGGCGAAATGGGGATAATCATTGCGCTGGGGCAAGGGCACGCGCCGGCCGAAGGGCGGCTCGATCCGCTGGAATGCCCCGACCACCTCGATCCGCAAGGCCGCACCGTGCCGGGCTTCGAGGTCGCGCATGGTCTCGGTTACCAGGGCGATGTCTTCATCGTGGGTCGGGGTACCGATGTAACCGATGCGAACCACGGGCGAAGCCGGCGGCGCCCGCTCCTCGTCCAGGTGCCAGAGCCCGGCATCGAGGCGGTTCGGCAGAAGCACGACCTCACGGGCGACACCGGCAAAGCGTGCGGCCAGGGCGGGGGTCGAGACCGTCACCGCGTCGGCGGCGTCTGCGACCAGGCGCACCCGTGCGGCGATATCCGCAGCAGCAGCCGGTTCGATATTGCGCCGGCTCAGGCCGCCGACATCGAGGAGATCATCGTCCACATCGTGGATCAGACGGCCGCCGGCATCGCGCCAATCCGCCAGCCAAGCCTTTAGAATGTCGAGATCGATGCCGGCGACATCGCGCTGGAGCACGGCAAGCCCCGGATGAGCCGGATCGGGCAAGGCCCCGCCGCCATGGACAACAACATTCCACTGCTGGCCGATGGCCTCCACGCCGAAGGGCAGCAGCAGGCGGACGAACACGGTCCCCGGGGCCCGCCGCCCCTCGGCATAAGCCGGGGCGACCAGATGCAATCCGGGCAGACCGGGCTGGAAGCGGCCCAGCCATTGCACCGAGCCCTGACCGTCGGGCAGGGCATGGCGGCCCTCGGCGCGGCCAAAGCGCAGATAATGCACCAGGGGATTCACGCCCCGCGCCGCGACATCCGGATAGGTCCGGACATAGTGGCGGGTATCGAACAGCGGCGATGGATTGCGCAGCAGGCGCGCCCCAAGCCAGAGGAAATGCTCGACCGGATCGAGCGCCAGCAGGCCGACGTCCGGATATCGGGCCAGATACCAGGCCGGATCGAACAGGCCCGACGCCGCGACAAGCTCGAGATCGGCCGGATTGACCAAGGGGCGCCGGGGCGCCGGGCCCTCGCTCATCGCCTGCTCCGGATGAAATGCACGAGGGGATTGAGCCCCCCCGCCAATTCACCGCGATGGTCCATGGCATAGCGTCTGGTGTGAAACTGGGGTGATGGGTCGCGCCCCTCGGCGGCGCCATGTTTCACGTAATGCTCGATGGGATCGACGCCTGCGGCGGCGATATCGGGGTAGGATTCGTAATACCAGGCCTCGTCGAACAGGCCGGATTTCCGGATTTCCCGCACCTGGCGCCCGACCGATGGCTTACCGACCCCGAGCCAGGCGGCGGCATTCAATGCCCGCCAGGACAGCGAAGCCTTCAGCGCCTTCAAGCGCCCCTCCAGTTCCTTGATGGTCTCGTCCTGGGCGGCCAGCTTGACCTCGCGGTCGCGCAGCAGACGCGACAATTCGGCGATTTCCTCGAAGCGGGTCTTCAATTGGGCCAAGAGGTCCCGGTTTTCCTGGCGCAGGGCCGCGATGGTTTCCTTCGGCGGGCGGCCTTCGGTATCCACATCGTTGCTCATCGATTCCCCGCTTCAAGACAAACGCTCAACCGGCACCGAAATTGCCACATACGGGGCCGGGGCTGCCAGCCCCATGCTCGCCCCGGGGCTTCGGGCCCGAAGCGGCAGGCCCCGCCGCTTCGCCTTGAACGCCGATAGCGATTTATGGATACTCGGCGGGCGAATGGCTCCGGCCCGGGCTCCGCCCCGGGACCGCGCCAGGAGGAAAGGTTCGAGCAGTCTCATGGAAATCAGGTCTCTGTCTATTCCCGACGTGAAACTCGTCATCCCCAAGCGTTTCGGCGACTCACGCGGGTTCTTCATGGAGACCTGGAGCCTGCGCACCTTTGAAGCCCAGGGTATTCCCGACCGGTTCGTGCAGGATAATCACTCGCTGTCGGCGACCGTCGGCACCATCCGCGGCATCCACTACCAGAAGGCCCCGACCGCCCAGGCAAAGCTGGTCCGTGTGGTGCGCGGTGCGGTTTACGACATTGCCGTCGATCTGCGGCGGGGTTCGCCGACCTTCGGCCAATATGTCGGGGAAACCCTGTCGGCCGAAAATGGCCACCAGCTTTATGTCCCGATCGGTTTCGGCCATGCCTTCTGCACGATCGAACCCGATACGGAAGTCGTCTATAAAGTCTCGGACTATTATTCGCCGGCGGATGACGGCGGCTATCGCTGGGATGATCCGACCATCGGCGTCACCTGGCCGCTGAACGGCGCCGAGCCGACGATTTCCGCCAAGGACGCCACCCTGCCCTTCCTGGCCGACCAGGAATCGCCTTTCTGACGATTTGTTGTCGCGTTGCAGATTTTCAAGATTTTCAAGGATTGATTGATGCGAATTCTTGTGACCGGCGGTGCTGGTTTTATCGGCTCGGCCGTGGTGCGTCATGCCGTGCTGAAGGCTGGCCATGATGTCCTCAATGTCGATAAATTGACCTATGCGGCCAGCACCGATTCCCTGATCCCGGTTGCCGGCCGGCCGAATTATGCCTTCAGCCAGACCGACATCTGCGACCGGGCCGCCATTGCGCGGCTGTTTGCCGACTTCAAGCCCGAGGCCGTGATGCATCTCGCGGCCGAAAGCCATGTCGATCGCTCGATCGAAGCGCCGGAGGATTTCATCGAGACCAATGTGGTTGGCACCGCCCGCATGCTCGATGTCGCGCGCCACTATTGGAACGGGCTGGACGCGGCGGGCAAGGCCGGCTTCCGCTTCCATCATATTTCGACCGACGAAGTCTTCGGCGCGTTGGAATTCGACGATCCGCCCTTCTGCGAGACGACCCCCTACGACCCGCGCTCGCCCTATTCGGCCAGCAAGGCCTCGTCCGACCATTTCGTGCGGGCCTGGCACCATACCTATGGCCTGCCGGTGGTGATCACCAACTGCACGAATAATTACGGCCCCTATCACTTTCCGGAAAAGCTGATCCCCCTGATCATCCTGAAGGCGCTGCACGGCGAGCCGCTGCCCGTCTATGGCAAGGGCGACAATATCCGCGACTGGCTGTTCGTCGAGGACCATGCCGAAGCGCTGCTCGAAGTGGTGACGCGGGGCCGGGTGGGCGAAACCTATGCCATCGGCGGCAATGCCGAGCGGCGCAATCTGGATGTGGTCGAGGTGGTCTGCGATCTGGTCGACGAACTGGCGCCGGCCCTGGCAGGCGGCAAGCCCCGGCGGTCGCTGATCGGTTTTGTCGCCGACCGGCCAGGCCATGACCTTCGCTATGCCATGGACACCAGCCGCATCAAGGCGGAACTGGGCTGGCAGCCGTCGCGCAGTTTCGAGCAGGGCATCCGCGAGACAGTCGCCTGGTTCCTGGCCAATGAAGCCTGGTGGCGGCCGCTGCGGGCGCGCTATGCCGGCCAGCGCCTCGGCAAGGCAGGATGAACGCCATGGCCGGCCCCCGTATTCTGGTCTTCGGCCGCACTGGTCAACTTGCCCAATCGCTGGCGGCGGCGCCTTGGCCGGCGGCCGCCACGGTCACGGCCCTCGGCCGGGAGGAGGCCGATCTCGCCCAGCCGGCCAGCCTGGGCGCGGTCGTGGCAGCCCATGCCCCGGACTTGGTGGTCATTGCCGCCGCCCATACGGCGGTCGATAAGGCCGAGACCGAGGAAGCCCTGGCGACCTTGATCAATGGCGAGGCGCCGGGCGTCATCGCCGATGCCGCCGCCCGGCGTGGGGCCCCGGTGATCCATGTTTCGACCGATTATGTCTTCGACGGCAGCAAGACCGGTTGGTATGAGGAGACCGACCCGGTCGCCCCGCTCGGCGCCTATGGCCGCTCCAAGGAATTCGGCGAGCGCCAGGTCCGCTCGGCCAATCCGCGCCATGTGATCCTGCGCACGGCCTGGGTCTATAGCCCCTTCGGCAACAATTTCCTCCGCACCATGCTGCGCCTGGCCGAAGCCCGGGACCGGGTGACCATCGTCGCCGATCAGCAGGGCTGCCCGACCACGGCCGGTGAAATTGCCCGGGCAATCGCCGCCTTGACCCCGATGGCCCTGGCCGGCGACGCCGCTTTCGGCACCTATCATGCCAGCGGCGCAACCGATACCACCTGGCACGGCTTTGCCGAGGCGATCTTTGCCGAACTGGCAAAGCGTGGGCGCAAGCGTCCGGAAAACGCCGCCATTCCCACCAGCGCCTATCCGACCCCCGCCGCGCGCCCGGCCAATAGTCGCCTGTCGTGCCGGCGCCTGCACGATTCCTTCGGTCTCAGGCTTGCCGGTTTCGAGCAGGAGATACCCAAGGTGCTGGACGCCCTGCTCTGACCCGATCCCTTGCCCCGGCCGTCCGTCAGGGTGGAAGGCCGGCGTCGCTCAGGCTCAGGGCCTGAAGCCGCGCCTGTTCCGCCATCCGGCGCCGGCGGTCTGGGTCATGGGCCAATGCGATGATCGCGTCGGCCCAGGCTGCGGGGTCATTGTCCAGCAACAGGCCATCGATTCCGTCGCGAACGAAGCCGACGTAGCCGACCGAGCGGGAATAAAGCCCCACCGCACCGAGGCGGGCGAAATCGAAGAATTTGGTATTGCCGCGGCCGATGTTGAAGCGGCTGGGCAGCAGCGGCGCAAGGCCGATATCCCGGGCGTGGCTGGCCGTAAAGGCCAGGTAATTATGCCAATGCAGCGGGTGCTGTACCGCGACCCGGGGAATCCCCCTGAACAGCAGTTTGACCTTTTTGTCACCAAAGAATTCGAAGTGAATGTCGTCGGTCTGAGCTTGCACGTTCTCGACCACGGGCCGCAGCCAGAGGACCTCGCCTCGATGGGAACCGCTGCCGTGATAGACCACCTTGACCAGGGCGCGCCGCTCCAACAGCCAGGCGGCAGGCCTCGGCCCGACCACCGCTGGCGACAGATCGGCGTATTTGCCGGCAAGGGCGGGCGTCGAGACCCAGAAGCCCGAACAGCAGGCCGGCAGCCAATGGCGGTAAGTGGTCGCCAAGCGCCGGACCCGGCCGGCATAATCCTTCGGTAACTCCCGAAGAGTCAGCGGGTCGAGCAGGTCGTCATCCATGAAATAGATGAGTTCCGCCAGCCCGGCGACCCGCGCGGACAGCAGGATACGCCAAGGCTCGGGCAGATAGCGCAAAATGACCACGGCATCGCCATCGCGCAGATCGGCGCTATCGGGATTGCCGGCAGCCATGTCGATGGTGACCAGGGGAAGACCCGGACGCTGCCGCGCGAAGGCCGGCAGGAAATAGTCGAGAGTGGGGCTGGGCCCCAGATGCAATACCACCAGCCTTTGGGCCGGCCCCGGATAGGCCGGCCGGCCGGTCCGCCTTCGCCACCGGGCCAGAAGCGCGAAATGCGGAAGTTGAAGACGGTCAGGCATTCTTTTCCCAAGGCAGACAGACACGCGGCGCACGGCTGAGCGAAAAGTCGGGCCGCCCGTAATTCAGATTCGGATTGTAATATGGATCATGCTCCAGGCAGTGGGCCCAGCGCATGCGCATATAGGCGATTTCGGCGAGAGCCTGCGCCTTGCGCTCGGCACTCTTGTCCCGGCCGCGCGAGACGGATTCATGATGATAAAGCTCGGCATGCGGGGTCCAGATCACCCGCAAGCCCCGTTCCCGCACCCTGAGACAGAAATCGACATCATTGAAGGCGACCGGCAGATTTTCGGCATCGAAGCCGCCGAGATCGAGGAAGAGGTCGCGCCGGGTGAGCAGACAGGCCGCCGTCACCGCAGATACTTCCTGGGCGACCAGCGCCCGGCCCATATATCCGGGCTCGTCGCGGCCGATCCGCGAATGCATGTGATCGGCAAGGCCACCAGGCCCGACCGCATCGCCGGCATGTTGCACCGTGCCATCGCTATAAAGCAACTTCGCCCCGACCGCGCCCACGTCCGGCTGCATCAGATGGCCGAGCATGGTTTGCAGCCAATCGGCCGAAATGACTTCGGTGTCATTGTTCAGCATACAGATGAATGTCCCCCTCGCCGCCTGTGCCGCCGCATTATTGATCGCCGAGAAATTGAAGGGGCGGTCATAAGGCAGCACTCGGACTCCGGGCTCGCGGCCGACACGGGCCAGATAGGCCCGGGTTTCCGGCCTTTCGCTCTGATTATCGACAATGATCAGTTCGATCGGACGATAGGTCGTCAGCGCCAGCACGCTGTCGATACATTTTCGCAGGTGCTCCAGGGCATCCCGCGTCGGCACGATGATCGAGACCAGCGGCAGTTCAGCCGGCAGGGCATATTGAATGCGCAGGGTCCCCTGGCGCCCCCGAAGCACCTCGGCCGCCAGTCCCAGGCGTTGGAGATGGGCGATGACCGGGGCGGTTTCGCGGGCTGGCCGGCCGGCAGCGGACGCCATGCCCACGGCATAGTGAAAGAGGACGGCAGGGATATGGATGATCTGTGCCGGTACCAGGGTTTCAGTCGCCCGCAGCAGGCGGTCGTGCTGGTTGTCGGCGCCGGCAGCCTGCTGGTCGATGCCCCGGCGCAGCGCGGCTGTATAGCCGATATAATCGATCGCGCGCAGCAATTCGGGCGACCAGTCGGGCTTGAAATGGGGCGCCTGCTGCCGCCCCTCTGCATCGAGATGGTCGTGGTCGGCATAGACCGCCGCCGCATCCGGCGCGCCTTGAAGGGCGGCCGCGAACCAGAACAGGGCGTGGTCGGCCAGGATTTCACCCGCCTGCACCGTGATCACCCAATCGTCGGCCTCCGCGTGCACCGCCGGCAGGGAGGCGCCCGCCGCCAGGATCCCCGCCGCCGGATAGCATTGCCGGTCGATGGACCGGGCGGTCAGCCGGGCCGCTTCGCCCTCGGCTGGCCCTTCGATCCGGATGAAGAAACTCGGCCGGCGCTTCAAGCGGCGGCAGGCGGTATGGATCTGCCGCCGGTCCCGCGCGGACAGATCGGCGAAATGATCCAGAAAATGCTCGTAAGGCAGGACGCCCGCCTGATCGCGCAGCAGCCCGGCGACGACGAATTGTTTCGACATCGGGCTGAAAAAGCGGCTGTGCCCCAGGCCGACCCGGCGGATAACCCGGGGCGAATGGGCCCGCCGGACGGCTTCGATACGCCGGGCCATGATATAGAAGCGCTCGAAATAACGTGGCCGGGACATGGCCGGCGCCTTGACCTGAAAGCGCCCGGGCCCCCCAAGCGGACAAAGCCAGACCCGGCGGACACCGGGCCCTAGGCGGATCAATTCGGCGATATTGCCCTTAAGGGTCAGCGGCAGGTCGTGGACCGTCGGCGCTTCCCCGATCTGGCGCTCCACCAGCAGGCGGGGACGCAGTTGGGTGATCGCCCCCTCCAGCTGCATCGTCAGCAGGATCCAGCCCCGGGGCCAGCGCTGGCCCTCGGGCAGGCGCAATTCGAGGCGGGCATCGGGCCCGTCCCCCATCTGCCAGCCGCCGACGCCGGCCGGCGTGACAGCTTCGCCGGGCACGAGATCGAGCGGCACGGCCGGCCGGGATTTCGTCGCTTGGATCACCGGATGGGCCCGGTCCATGGGACAGAAGCGGTCATCAGATCGCCCCCCCGATGCCGGTCTTGATCCAGAAGCGGCGCAGGCCGCGCCACAGGCGGCGCTGAAACGTCGGCTCGGAACCGCCACCCTGATCGCGCCAGCGGGCGAGGTCCAGAACGGCCTGCTCCGCCGTCGTATAGCCGCCGGAGACCCTGTTCACATAAGTCGGATAGAGGATGATGGCGCCGGCCACCAGCGCATCGAGCGACAATCGAGCCCGGCGCCGGGGCATGTCCAGACGATCCTCGGTCAGGCCCCAGCCGGCATAAAAGGGACGCCCGTAGCAGGTGACCGGCTTGCCCCGCATCAAGGCTTCAAAGCCCGAAAGCGAGGTCAGGGTATGAACCGCGTCGACCGCTGCCAGCATTTGCGACATATCGGCCTCGGTTACCAGTTCATCGAAGAAGGCGCGGCCCCGATCCAGGGATGAATCGCCGCTGCGCAACCCCGCGACCACATCGGGATGCGGCTTGTAGACGATATGGGCATCGGGCCGGGCCGCCCGGACGGCCTGCAACAAGGCAAGATTGGTGTTCAATGTCCCCGCCCCGAAGCGGATCGAGGCATCGGTCTGCACCTGCCCCGGTACCAGAATGATTTCCCGGGACAGCGCCGGCCGGGCCCAGGGAGCGGCCGGCAGGGAGTATTTGGTAATATTCAGGTCGAGGATGAGGTGCCGCAGACGGGCCGCCCGCTCAAGCAGTTCCGGCGTGAAGGCCGTCGTGTTCAGCAGTGTTTCGAGGTCGGAGGGGGCGGTTGCATCGAAATAGATGCCACTGCGGTCGAACACCCAGGACAGTGGCTGCACCAGGTCGATGCCAAGGCCGGACGAGCGCAGAAAGCCGTCCTCCACCCGGATCGCGCCGGGCGGGGCCGGCCGGCGGCCCCAGACCACGGGCGTCGCCCCAGCCGGCGGGGGCCGGCGCAGGCTGCCGAAACTGATGTCGCTGCCGGCGGCGAAGGCCCGCAGGATCTGCTGCTTGCGCGGGGTAAAGCCCATGCCGTACAGACGGGCAGGCAAACGCTGGCGCATGCGGCGCTGCAACCCCATCCAATCCACGAGGCGCTCGACAGTACACCGCCGACCGGTTTCCGGGTCGAGATAGCGGGGATAATCGACCAATGTGGCGTGAACCAGCGCTTCGAGCGACGCCCGCCCACGCCGCGCCGGCGCCGGCAATTCATCCGTCGTCAGACCCCAGCCGGCATAGAAGGGCATGCCGAAACAGCGCACCTTCCGGCCCCAGATCAGCGCCTCGAAGCCGAGTTGGGAGGTAACGACATAGACCGCCGCCGCCCCCTCGATCAGGGGCACCGGATGGTCAAGGCCGGAAATCACGGTCACATCCGGCATGGTCTGGAGCACTTCGGCCGAGAAATGCCCGGCCTTCCGCCCAGCGACGACATCCGGATGGGTTTTCAGCAGCACCCGGCATCCCGGG
>Ga0075012_10006622_pt1 | contig 10488 bp, 13 predicted proteins | sample All_14_2_FD_71474 | JGI IMG/M metagenome (GOLD analysis project Ga0075012, IMG submission 71474) | Freshwater microbial communities in response to fracking from Pennsylvania, USA - Allegheny Zone_MetaG_DW_15 | ecosystem: Environmental > Aquatic > Deep subsurface > Groundwater > Drilled... | reverse complement strand
GGACTTGGGCGAGTTTCCGGTCATGCCTTATGCCGAAGCCATGCACCGCTACGGTTCCGACAAACCCGACCTGCGTGTGAAGCTCGAATTCACCGAACTGACCGACGTGATGGCCGACGTGGACTTCAAGGTGTTCAGCGCGCCCGCCCAAGCCAAAAACGGTCGCGTGGTGGCCCTGCGTGTGCCCGGTGGCAGCGACATCAGCCGCAGCGAGATTGATGCCTACACCGAGTTCGTCAAAATCTACGGTGCAAAAGGCTTGGCTTGGATCAAGGTCAACGACGTGGCCCAGGGCCGCGAAGGCTTGCAAAGCCCCATCGTCAAAAACCTGCATGACGCGGCCATTGCCGCCATCCTGCAGCGCAGCGGTGCACAGAACGGCGACATCCTGTTCTTCGGTGCCGACAAGTCCAAGGTGGTGAACGACGCCATCGGTGCCCTGCGCATCAAGATCGGCCACAGCGCGCTGGCCAAGAAGCAAGGTTTCTTTGAAGACCGCTGGGCACCGATGTGGGTGGTGGACTTCCCCATGTTCGAGCAGGACGAAGATGAGGGTCGCTGGAACGCCGTGCACCACCCCTTCACGGCCCCCAAAGACGGCCACGAAGACTACATGGACACGGATCCTGGCAAGTGCATTGCCAAGGCCTATGACATGGTGCTCAACGGTTGGGAACTGGGCGGTGGTTCGGTGCGTATCCACCGCGCCGACGTGCAAAGCAAAGTGTTCACGGCATTGAACATCAGCAAGGAAGACGCACAGCTCAAGTTTGGTTTCTTGCTGGATGCACTGCAATACGGTGCGCCTCCCCACGGTGGCTTGGCCTTCGGCCTGGACCGCCTCATCACGCTGATGACCAAGGCCGAGTCCATCCGCGACGTGATCGCATTCCCCAAAACCCAGCGTGCCCAGTGCTTGCTGACCCAGGCTCCCAGCTTTGTGGACGAAAAGCAGTTGCGCGAACTGCACATCCGGCTGCGCAATTCAGATTTGGCCAAAACTGCCTGAAGCGGCTGACTTTCCCCAAAAAAAGCGCTGATTCAGCGCTTTTTTTTGGCCATGATTCCCGAGCGGCTGAATGCGGAGATGGGTGGAACCATGGTGGCTCACCGGGGTCATTCTCAGTGAAAGCCTGGCGAAGTGCTTGCACTTCCCTGCTATTCTCACCCGATCTGTCAACCTCAAAGGAGAGAAGTTCATGACCGACTACGCAGCAGACACCAACGCCAGCAAAGAACGCCTGGTGGCCGATGTGAAACAGGTGATCGCAGACGCCGAGGAGCTGATGCTGGCCACCGCCCACAACACCGAAAGCAAAGTGGTGGTGATGCGGGAGCGCATGGCCGAGAGTCTCAAAGAGGCGCGCCACAAGCTGGCGGACGCCGAAGATGCGATCAAGGCCAAGACCCGTGAAGTGGCCCGCGCCACCGACGACTATGTGCATGAGCATCCCTGGAAAGCCATCGGCGCTGCAGCAGGCGTGGGCTTGATCGTTGGTCTGCTCATTGGTCGGCGCTGAGCGCGGATGGCCCCGCTGTGACTGAACGACCGGAGATTCCGGCCGCGCCGCCGTTGGCCAGTTCCCTCAAAGGACTGTTGTCCAACGGCTTGGGTCTGCTGCAAGTCCGATTGGAATTGTTTTCGGTCGAAGCCCGCGAGGAGTTGGCGCGTGTCGGCGGTGCGCTGGCCTGGGCCGCCTGCGCATGGACATTTTTCAGCCTGGGGTTGGGTTTCCTGTCCATACTGATCACGGTGGCCCTGTGGGAGAGCCACCGCCTGCTGGCTCTGACGGCTTTCTCGGTGCTGTTTCTCACGTTGGGCGGGGTGGCCTTCTGGCTGGCTCGCCAGAAGGTTCTGACCGCCAGCCGTCTGTTTGAGGCCAGCCTGGCCGAGCTGCAGGCAGACCGTGAACAACTCCGTTCCTGAGACATGGCCATGCCCACTTCCTCTCAGTCTCTGAGTCACCGGCGTTTGCAGCTGCAGCAACGGTCCCGCGAGCTGCGCGAACAGTTGGTCCAGGATGCCGAGGTATTGCAACCTTGGCTCGGCACGGTTGACCGGGTCCGCTCTGCCGCCCATTGGTTACAGCGGCATCCGCTGTGGGTGGCGGGGTTGGTTGCTGCCTTGGTGGTGGCCAGGCCACGCCGGGCCATCACCTTGGGTCTGAAGCTGTGGTCTGGTTGGCAAATGTGGCAGCGCGTCCGTGCCACGCTGGGCGGCCCGCTGCGACGGTCCTGACCCGCCTCCAGACCATGACTGGGTCCTGGAAGATCCCGGAGTCGGTGCTGGTGGTCATTCACACTCCCGCATTGGACGTGCTGCTGCTGGAGCGGGCCGATGCGCCAGGCTTCTGGCAGTCGGTCACCGGGTCCAAGGACTGGGTGAGCGAAACCTGGCGCGACACGGCCGTTCGAGAGGTTCGGGAGGAAACGGGACTGGATGCATTGGCCTGTGGCCATGTGCTGAGCGATTGGGGGCTGGAAAACGTCTATGAAATCTACCCGGCCTGGCGTCACCGTTATGCACCTGGGGTTTCCCACAACACCGAGCACCTTCTGGGTCTTTGTGTGCCTGCGTGTCGGCCCGTTGTCCTGGCACCCCGTGAGCACACCGCGCAGCGTTGGTTGCCCTACAGGGAGGCTGCAGACAGTTGCTTTTCCCCTTCCAATGCTGAGGCCATACTCTGGTTGCCCCGTCTGGCTTGCTGCGGTGCCTGATGCTTTCAGACGCCGCAGCCATGCTGGCATGATGCGCCCATGAGCACTTTGCGCATTGCCACCTACAACATTCACAAGGGTGTCCAGGGTTTGGGTCCGGCCCAACGGTTGGAGATCCACAACCTGGTGCATGCCGTCGAGCAGTTTGACGCCGATCTGGTCTGCTTGCAGGAGGTGCGCTCCCACCACCACAAGCTTGCTCGCCGGTTTGCCCATTGGCCGGAGCAGGGTCAGGCCGATTACCTGCTGCCCGAAGGGTACGAGGCCGTCTACCGCACCAACGCGCTCACCCGCCACGGTGAACACGGCAACGCGCTGCTCAGCCGTTGGCCTGTGCTGGCCACCGGTCACGAGGACGTGTCCGACCACCGGTTCGAGCAACGGGGGCTGTTGCACGTCACTGTGCGGGTGAATGACATGCCGGTGCACGTGGTGGTGGTTCATTTGGGGCTGCTGGCTGCCAGCCGCGAGCGGCAGATATGGCGGTTGGGGCAATACCTGACGCGTGAAGTGCCGACCAGCGAGAGATTGGTGGTGGCCGGTGATTTCAATGACTGGGGCGGCCGGTTGCACCAGCCCATGTCGGCACTGGACCTCCGAACGTTCGAAGGCATCCGCCTGGCCACCTTTCCGTCCCGCCTGCCGGTGTTGCACCTGGACCGTATCTACGTGCGCGGCCTGACACCTCTCAACGCCCAGGTGCCCCATGGCCGTGCGTGGTCACGCATGTCCGACCACTTGCCGCTGATCGCCGAGTTCGGGATGTAGCTTGGCATGGTGACCCCCACCCGACGGTTTGGTGCAGGCCCCTCTGCCGATCTCCCCTCCACGTTCGGCCGCCCGGTGAGCCGCATGCGCGGCCCGCACCGCCTGGGCCTGCTGCCGGGTGGGACGGCCCTGTTTGCGGCACTGGTCCAGGCCATGGACGCGGCCAAAAGCTCCATTCACCTGGAAACCTACATTTTCGATTTTCGGGGAGGACCGCTGGCGGTGGCCGAGGCCCTGGAGCGCGCAGCGCGGCGGGGACTGAGCGTGCGCGTGGTGGTGGACGGCGTGGGCACCGGCCCCATCCCTGCCGAATGGCGCACCCGCTGGGCCGCAGCCGGTGTGCAATGGCGGATCTATGCCCCACTGGGCCGATTTGGCCTGCTCATTCCCAGCCGCTGGCGACGCCTGCACCGCAAACTGTGTGTGGTGGATGGGGTGCTGGGTTTCTGTGGGGGCATCAACCTGCTGGATGACCATGTCGATCCCCGCACCACACTGCCTTTTCCGCGCTTCGACTTTGCCTTGCGCTGCACGGGGCCGTTGGTGGAGGACATGTCCGAGAGCATGCTGCAACTGTGGTGGCGCATGCAGGCCGTGCGCAAAGCACGCCAGCGGGAGTTCAGGGCCGCATGGCGGGCGTTGCGCGCAGCGTCACCGGTGGGAGACTTTTCGGACTGGCTTCTGCCCGAGGGCGCGTGGGGCCATGAGCGGCGTGTGCATGCCCGATCCACACCACGCACGCCTCCGCCTCTGATCGACAACGCCCAGGCCATGCTGGTGCTGCGCGACAACATCTGGCACCGGGCGGACATCGAAAAGGCCTACCTGAAAGCGATCGGCGAAGCGCGGCGCGAAGTGATCCTGGCCAACGCCTATTTTGTGCCGGGTCGCCGCATGCGTCGGGCATTGGTCATGGCAGCACGGCGGGGAGTGAAGGTGCACCTGTTGCTGCAAGGCCAGTACGAAGGGTTCATGCAGTACCACGCGGCCCGGCCGGTGTTCAAGCAACTCATCGAGGCCGGGGTTGACGTGCGCGAATACACCCCCAGCGCCCTGCATGCCAAGGTGGCCGTGGTGGACAGCACCTGGTCCACCGTGGGTTCGAGCAACCTGGACCCCCTGAGCCTGTTGCTGGCCCGTGAGGCCAATGTCGTCACCACCGATGCGCGGTTTTCGCGCGACCTGAGGCACAGGCTGCACCAAGCCATGGAACACGGCTCCCGGGCCATTGACCGCGAGGCCCTGCTGGCCCGGCCGTGGTCGCAACGTGTGCGGGACCGGGTGGCCTTTGGCCTCATGCGGGCGCTGCTGTTCCTCAGCGGTCACCGCTATTGAAAAACCACTTGAAATATCAAAAAAATAGCTACAAACCCAATTCCATAAAGCGCAATAGGCCTAAAAACCTTAAGTTTATAAGGCCTATGTGTGCGCATCAGTTCCCAAAGTGACCGGGTGGTAGCATTTCACCCACGGCGCACACACGCGTTTTTGTCAACCGCTTCCAACCCCAAACGACCATGACACCTGCTGATGACGATGAGGGCACCCCGGTGTCCGTCAAGATCCGGGAACGCATCAAGGCCTCTCGCCAGCGCTTCCATTCCAACGACAACATTGCCGAATTCATCGAGCCCGGCGAACTGGAGCACTTGCTCGACGAGGTCACGGTCAAGATGCAGGGCGTGCTGGAGAGCATGGTCATCGACACCGAGAACGACCACAACTCCAAGGACACCGCCCGCCGCGTGGCCAAGATGTACCTGAACGAAGTGTTCAAAGGCCGCTATGTCAAGGGCCCCGAGGTCACCGAGTTCCCGAACGCCGAGCACCTGAACGAGCTGATGATCGTCGGCCCCATCACCGTGCGCAGCGCCTGCAGCCACCACCTGTGCCCGGTCATCGGTCAGGTGTGGATCGGCGTGCTGCCCAACGAGCACACCAACGTGATCGGCCTGTCCAAGTTTGCCCGCATGGCCGAGTGGATCATGGGCCGCCCGCAAATTCAGGAAGAAGCCGTGGTGCAGCTGGCCGACCTCATCCAGGAAAAAACGTCTCCCGATGGTCTGGCCATCGTCATGGAGGCCAGCCATTTCTGCATGGGCTGGCGCGGTGTGAAGGACATGGACAGCAAAATGATCAACTCGGTCATGCGCGGTGTGTTCCTGAAAGACCCCAACCTGCGCCGCGAGTTTTTGTCCCTCATTCCCAGAAAAGGTTGAACGCCATGCTGATCCGACTGCTTTACGTGAGCCGTGCCGTGGACAAGAACGACAAGTCCGCCATTGAGGCTATTTTGGCCAGCGCCCGCAGCCACAACCCCGAAAACGGCATCACCGGCGTGCTGTGCTACGGCGGAGGCATGTTCCTGCAGGCCATCGAAGGCGGGCGCACGGCGGTCAACGAGCTGTACGCGCAGATCATCCGCGACCCCCGCCACACCCAGGTGCAGCTGCTGCACTACGAAGAGATATCCGAACGGCATTTCGGTGGCTGGACCATGGGGCAAGTCAACCTGGCCAAGCTCAACACCTCCATCGTGCTCAAGTACTCCGAACGTCCCGAGTTCGATCCCTACTCCGTGTCGGGCAAGGTCAGCTTGGCCTTGTTGGAAGAGCTGATGGCCACGGCTTCCATCGTTGGCCGGGTCTGAGCGCCGAGGTTCACCCATGAACTGGCTCAGGCGACTGCCCGGTTTCCAGAAGTCACCCGCCGGGGCCGAGTGGACGCTCTGGCGCAAGCTGCCGCACATCTGGCTGTGGGGCACCTTGCTGCCTGTGGTCGTGGCCATGGGGTGGCACCTGGCCGCCCCCGATCAGCCCACTCCTGCCCAGGAACGCAGCTTGTTGCTGGTGGACTACGTGGCCGCTGGCGCTGTGGTGCTGCACTGGACGCTGGTGCTGACCCTGGCCATTGGCGTCGCGATCGTCATTCTGATGAAGGGCCCGGCCTACGTCGCTGACGCCTACGAACTCCATGACAGCGACCGCCCGGGCTGACCCGCCCAGGCCAATCTTGGCGCCCGGACCGGAACCCGACCCTGAACTGCTGGGCTGCGACTTCTCCAGCAGCCCTTCGTCCCGGAAAACCATAGTGATCGCCTCCGGTCGCCTGCTGGGGGGGGTGTTGCAGCTGCAGCACACCGAAAGCTTTGCCAGCCTGGACGACTGGTCGTCACGCCTGCGGCAAGGCCCGTGGGTGGGTGGCTTCGACCTGCCATTTGGCCTGCCGCGTGAGTTGGTGCAGGCCCTGGGTTGGCCCGGCACCTGGGAGGCGTGTGTGCGCCACTTTGCCGGGTTGCCTCGCCCTCAGCTGCGCGACTTGTTCAAAGCGTTTTGTGACGCGCGGCCCGTGGGGCACAAATTCGCCCACCGCGCCACCGACCGGCCCGCCGGTTCCAGCCCCAGCATGAAATGGGTCAATCCGCCCGTGGCCTGGATGCTCCATGCGGGTGTGCCCCCGCTGCTGGCGTTGGGCGCCGAATTCCCTGCCCACGGGTGGGTGGTCGGCGTGCCGCCATCGCCCGGTGCCCCCCGCACGGCGCCTTCCATGGCCGCTCCCCGGCGCGTGGCGCTGGAGGCTTACCCCGGTTTGCTGGCGCGCGAGTTGCTCGGCGGCGCACGCAGCTACAAAAGCGACGACAAGGCCCGCCAGACCCCCGAACGCCTGCTGGCGCGCAAAGACATGTTGACCCAGCTGGAGCAAGGGCGCACCCGCCTGGGGCTGCGCCTCAAGCTCACCCCTTCCCAAGCCGACGCGCTGGTGGCCGACGCCAGCGGCGACCGGCTGGACGCGGTTCTGTGTCTGGTGCAGGCGGCCTGGGCCTGGCGAGCTCACCGGGCCGGTGCCCCTCGGTTTGGTTTGCCCGCTGACGTGGACCCGCTGGAGGGTTGGATCGTCACCGCTTGATGTGGCGCAAGCCCCGCCCGCGCTGGCGTGGAACAATCCGGGCCCTTGTTCACCACCCCCGGTGGCACCAGCTCCTCGCCACAAGCCAAGGCACCTGGCCGCCCCCCGACCTCAGCCATGTCCACTCCCGCACCCGAGCCATCTCCGGTGGCCCCACCCAAACCCAGCCGCCACCGCCCCTACGAAGACGTGCAAGCCTTGTTGGCTGGCACGCTGTTCGTGGCCCTGGGGGTGGTGCTGTTTCGCCAGGCCGGGTTGTTGACCGGCGGCACGGCGGGCATCGCCTTTTTGCTGCACTACGCCACGGGGTGGAATTTCAGCCTGGTGTTTTTTGTCATCAACCTCCCGTTCTATGTCCTGGCATGGCAACGCATGGGGCGGGTGTTCACCTTCAAGACCCTCGTGGCGGTGTCGCTGCTGTCGGCCTTTGCCGAGGCGATTCCACACTGGCTGGGCATTGCGTCCCTGTCCACGCCGTTCGCAGCCGTCATGGCTGGGCTGCTGGCGGGCACGGGCATGCTCATCCTGTTCCGACACCGGGCCAGCCTCGGGGGTCTGAACGTGCTGGTGCTGCTGTTGCAGGAAAAGCGCGGCTGGCGTGCAGGCCATATCCAGATGGGGCTGGACTGTGCCATCGTGCTCACGGCCATGGCCTTTGTGCCCTGGTCGCAAATTGCCTGGTCGGTGGTGGGGGCGGTGGCCCTCAACCTCACACTGGCCATCAACCACCGTCCTGGCCGCTACATGGCGGTGTGACCGCCAAACCCTGGCGTCGACGCCGGGACCAGGTGGTCAGGCTTGCAAAACCCTGACCCCGGCAGGGGTGACGGTGTTGGTGAATTAAGTCAATCGTTTGATTTAATTTAAAGTGCTGACATGCCAGACACCCTATCCCCACCCGAGCAGGGCAGCCGCGCCGACGGTGACGCGTCACGTGCCCGCCTGCTGCATGCGGCCGTGCGCCTCTTCGCCGAGCTGGGCTATGCCCGCGCCTCCACCCGCCAGATTGCTGCCGCTGCGCAGGTCAACATCGGTGCCATCAGCTATTACTTCGGCGACAAAGCCGGTCTGTACCGGGCCGCTTTCACCGAGCCCATGGGCAGCGCCAAGGACGACATTCCCCTGTTTTCCAGCCCCACCATGTCGCTCCGGGAAGCGCTGCACGGCCTGTACACCGGCTTCACGCAGCCCCTGCGGCAGAGCGAGATGGTGCAGCAGTGCACCCGCCTGCACATGCGCGAAATGGTGGAACCCACCGGCCTGTGGGCCGAGGAAATCGACCACAACATCCGCCCCTACCACGAGGCCCTGACCCGGGTGCTGGGCCGCCACCTGGGCTTGGACGCCGCCGATGACGACCTGCACCGCCTGGCGTTTGCCGTCATCGGGCAGGGCGTGTTCTTGTTCGTGGGCCGCGAAATCATTCAGGCCATCCGGCCACAGCTCATGCACAGTCCCCAGGCCATCGACGACTGGACCGCGCAGATGGTGAACAACGCGCTGGCCATGGTGGATGCGGAGCGCCAGCGCCGCAGCTTGGCCGCTCCCCCGCCTGCCCGCACCGAATGAAAGCCCCCATGAACTCAGCATGTGTCTCGCGCTGGCTGCTGGCCGCGCTGCCCCTGTCTCTGGCCGCCTGTGCGCTGTCTGTGCCTGCGCCAGATGTGCCGGTGACCCTGCCTGCCCAATGGCAGCCCTCCATCGGCCCCGGTTTGCCCCACCAGGGCCAGCCCGCCGAGTTGCAAGCCTGGTGGGCGCAGTGGAACGACCCGGTGCTGCTGGCCCTGCTGGAGAGTGCGCAGCAGGCCAGCCCCAGCCTGGCCACCGCCGCGACCCGCGTGGCCCAGGCCCGCCACGCCGTGGTGTCTGCGGGTGCGGCGCGCACCCCTGGTGTGAACGCCAGTGCAGGGCTGGGGCGCGGTGTGGGCACGGTGGACACCCCTGCGCTCACCCAGGCCAACCTCGGTTTTCAGGCGACATGGGAGCTGGACCTGTTCGGTGGTCTCAGCGCCGCCGCCACGGCTGCCGACCAGCGCCTGCAGGCCAGCCAGGCCCAGTGGCACGAGGCCCGCGTGGCCGTGGCCGCCGAGGTGGCCCGGCAATACACCGGTTGGCGCTCGTGCCAGCAAATGCTGGCCATCGCCCAGGCCGATGCCCGGGCGCGCCACACCATTGCCCGCCTGACCGACGAGCGCGTGCGCGCCGGGTTCGATGCCCCTGCTCACGCCGCCCTGACCCAGGCCAGCGCGGCCCAGGGCCGCATGGGCGTGACGCAGCAGCGGGCCCGCTGCGACGCCGCGCTGAAAGGCCTGGTGGCCCTCACCGCCACCGACGAAACCACCCTGCGCCAGCAGTTGCAGGGGCACACGGTGGAGGTGGATGCTTCTGTATCAGGAGCTGCTTACGCTTACTCTGAAAGTACAAAAAGCATTTTTGATACTCAATTTTCTCGGCTGCCAACGCCCACCTTGCCCCAGGTGCTGCCTGCCCAGCTGCTGTCCCAGCGGCCCGATGTGTTCGCTGCCCAGCGCAGCGTGGCCGCCGCGAGCGCCGATGTGGGCAGTGCCGAGGCCGACCGCTACCCCCGCCTGAGCCTGAGCGGCCAGATCGCGACCGGCAACACCCGTGGCGCCGGGGGGGACGGCAGCACCTGGCAGATTGGGCCGCTGCAACTGGCCGTGCCGCTGTTCGACGCCGGGCGCCGTGCGTCGCAGGTCAAGGTGCAGCAGGCCGCCTACGACGAAGCTGTGGCGGCCTACCGAGCCACCGTGCGCACGGCGGTGCGCGAGGTGGAGCAGGCCCTGGTCGAGCTGCACAGCACCGCGGTCCGCCAAACTGACGCGGCCACCGCCACTCAGGGCTTTGCCCGATCGCTGCAGGCCGCAGCCGATCGCCACCGTGCGGGACTGGGCAGCCTGCTGGAACTGGAAGACGCCCGCCGCAACGCTCTTGCGGCCGAGCTGGCGCTGGCCGAACTCAGCCGTGACCGCCTGCTGGCCTGGGTGGACCTGTACCGTGCCTGGGGCGGCGGCTGGTCGGCCACGCCGGTGGCGGCTCAGCCCTGAACCCGGTCCATGCCACCCCACCCAACCATGC
>Ga0075012_10006621_pt1 | contig 10491 bp, 12 predicted proteins | sample All_14_2_FD_71474 | JGI IMG/M metagenome (GOLD analysis project Ga0075012, IMG submission 71474) | Freshwater microbial communities in response to fracking from Pennsylvania, USA - Allegheny Zone_MetaG_DW_15 | ecosystem: Environmental > Aquatic > Deep subsurface > Groundwater > Drilled... | reverse complement strand
GTTCGAGGCCGACATGGAGATCAAAGACCTGAAAACCGGCGTCCAGACCCCCGTCGATCTGGCAACCTGGCTACCCGAGTGAAAAGTGTGAGCTATTTTACAGACACTGGACTTTGGACCTACGTAGGAGTATTATCCGAACAGAAGGTAGGATAAATATTGCATATGTTGCAGAAAGCTTGTCTCTTCGCAACCGCTCTGGTGATTCTGGTGATCCTTAACGCGCCCATTGAATGGCCTGCCATCCAAACTTTGGCAGGCTGGTCTCAAGGCTACTGGGGCTCCCTGATCAGTCTCGCGTTTGCTATGCTGACTCTTCTCCCCGCCATGCTCACGCTGGGCACGGGGGCGGCCGAGAGCCTCTCGGCCCTGAGCTTCGCGCTGTTCTTCTGGGGACGTTTCCAGGTGACGCACGATTGGCTTCCACTCTTGATCTTCGCCCTGGGCGGCTTCTTCGTCGGCGTTGAAGTCTTGCTCGTTCCCGGGCTGGGTAAGCCGTTCATCCTGGGCGCGCTGTGTATCTCCGCGGCCATCTTGAAGTCTTATCCTGATCACAACCAGGGCATGCAGGCCCTGATGGTCGCTTATGCCTCTTTAGGTAGTGGACTCTGGTTGGCACTCAAGTTCTTGCCCACCAATCCCCTGACACGCCGCTTCATCGCGCTCAAGCCGCCCACCGCGGCCGAATCGCAGTTCGATCCGGGAGCCGCCCTCCAGTGTTTGGTGGGCAAGTCCGGACAAGCCACCACGGCTCTCAAGCCGAGCGGCAAGGTGATGATTGACGGCCAACTCTATGGCGGACGCACCAGCAAAGCGTTCGTGCCGGTCGATAGCCCGGTTCGTGTGGTAAGGGTCGAGAGCAACCAGCTCATCGTCGAAGCGACCGAGTAACTTTCCACACCTGTCCCCATCGTCGAGAGGAGAATTATGTTCGAAAATTTGATTGGATTGGGCTTCACAGGATTTTTTTTCCTCCTGATAGGCATGTCCGTGGTGATGCACTTCATCCCCATCCCGCTTTGGATCGCCTGCTGGCTGTCCAATCTGAGAGTCGGCTTGTGGGAGCTCTTCAGTATGAGGGCATTCCGTGGCATCTCGCCCCACGAAGTGGTCATCCCCTTGATCACAGCGAAATTCGCCAAGGTTCCCGTGACTCTGACGGAAATTCAACAACATAAGATTTCCGGCGGTAACGTGGATCGCGTGATGGCGGCTCTGATCGCCGCCTCCAAGGCCAATATTGCCCTGGATTGGAACACGGCTACCTCCATCGACCTGGCCGGACGTGACGTGCTGCAAGCGGTGCAGACCAGCGTCAATCCTCGTGTGATTCAGACCAAGTTGATCGAAGCGGTGGCCCAGGACGGCATTCAAGTGCAGGCCATCGCACTGGTCACCGTGCGCACCGACATCGCCCGCCTGGTGGGTTCGGCCGGTGAAGATACCGTGCTAGCCCGCGTGGGCGAAGGCATCGTAACGGCTATCGGCCGCGCCCGCGACTACCGCGAAGTGCTGGAGCATCCCGACAACATCACCCAGGCGGTGGAGGCCACCGGACTGGACAGTGGCACTGCCTACGAAATCTTGTCCATCGACATCTGCGAAATCGACGTGGGCAGCAACATCGGCGCTCGTCTGCAAATCGACCAGGCCAACGCCGATAAGCAAATTGCTCAGGCTCGCGCTGAGCAACGCCGCGCGGAAGCAGTCGCGCTCCAGCAAGCCATGCGCGCCAAGGTGCAGGAAATGAGAGCCAAGGTGGTCGAGGCCGAAGCCGAGGTTCCCGGAGCCCTGGCCGAAGCGCTGACCAACGGGAATTTCACCGTGGGCGACTACTACAAAGTCCAGAACCTCATTGCCGATACGCGCATGCGTGAGGGCCTGGCGGGCAATACCGCGCCCGAAACGACGCGGCTGTCGTAAGGAGAGTATCAAATGCCTACATTTATTATTCTGGTCTGCCTGGTTGGCTTCTTTTTCTTCGCCTACTACTTTCCGGTAGGCCTCTACCTGAACGCCATCTCCAACGGCGTCAACATCAACTTCTTCCATTTACTGAGCATGCGCTTCAAACGGGTGGATCCGGCGGCTGTAGTCAATCCGCTGATTCAGGGCCGTCAGGCCGGCGTGGACCATCTCCACGAAACCGACCTGGAAGCCCACTATCTGGCTGGCGGCAACGTGCAGCGCGTGGTTCGCGCGTTGGTCGAGTCGCATAAAGCCAAAATCGACCTCAACTTCCAGACCGCTGCCGCCATCGACCTGGCCGGACGCGACGTGCTCGAAGCAGTCTCCATGATGATCAATCCGAAAGTCATTCAGACCGCCTCGATTTCCGGAATGTCCAAAGACGGCATTCAGGTTTCGGCCACCTGCCGTATCACCCTGAAGGCCAACATCCAGAACCTGGTGGGCGGCGCCGGCGAAGCCACCGTGCTGGCCCGCGTGGGCGAAGGTATCGTGACCGCCATCGGTTGCGCTCCCACTCACAAGAAGGTGTTGGAAAATCCCAGCATCATCTCCCAGACCGTGTTGTCCCGTGGTCTGGACCAGGGAACGGCTTTCGACATCCTCTCCATCGACGTGATGGACGTGGACATCGGCCGCAACATCGGCGCCCAACTGCAGAAGGATCAGGCCGAAGCCGACAAGCTGATCGCCCAGGCCCGCGCGGAGCAACGCCGCACCGAAGCGGTGGCTGCTGAGGAAGAGATGAAGGCTCGCGTTGAGGAAATGCGCGCCAAGGTGGTGGAAGCCGAGGCCCGCGTGCCGCGCGCTCTGGCTGAGTCGATGCGTCAAGGCCGCTTTGCTTCCACGGTGGTGAAAAGCTAATGGATGCGGTGATGAAAATCCTCAAGGAGCTTGAGCGTCAGGGCCAGCAAGCACGCCAGGCCCCGGTTCAAGCTCCCCCGGCGGACACGCGTGCTCAGCGTCGCCAGGAAGGCCAGGATCGCGAGCGCGCCGCGATGGACAAAGCTCAGTCCGAATCGGGCGAAGACGCCGAATGGCGTATTCCCCCGGATGCTCAGCCCAAGGCCGCCTGGACTCGCCAGCGCATCGTGGACGCGCTGGCTCTCACGGTAGCACTGGGCCCGCCGCCCGGACTCGATCTCTAGCAAAACAGGCCGCAAGGCCTGTTTTTTTTTTGAGTGGAAAAGAACCGCTGGCTTCGCACCAGCGACAGGGAGTATACTCGAGATTATGATGAAGATGTTGAAGTCTAAGGTCCTCTTCCTGGTCGGAATGGTCGCTCTCCTTTGGGGTCTGGAACTGGCCAACGTGCTCTCGGGCGGCCAGATCGACAACTACGGCGCCCTCTACCCTCGCACCGAAATCGGCCTGGCTCAGATTTTTAGCTCCCCTTTCCTGCACCTCAATTGGACGCACCTGATCGGCAACACCATGGCGCTGATTCCCCTGGGTGTGCTGATGCTGGTGCAACGGGCCTTTCTGCCGGTGATGCTCATTAGCATGCTGCTGGGCGGATTGGGCACCTGGGCCTTCGCCACCGGCCCCTCCTTGGGATTTTCCGGTGTCCTCTTTGGCTTCATGGGCTTTCTGCTGGCTCGCGGAATCTACACTCGCAAGCCCCTGGCCATCATCATCTCGCTGATTACTTTCAGTTACTTCAGTGGCGTGGCCTGGGCCGGCCTGATTCCTCAGACCGGCATCTCCTGGGCCGGGCATTTCTGGGGCTTTGTTGGTGGCCTGGTGGCCGCCAAGCAGCTTAAGAAGTAACTCTCCTCACCTCCTACAGGCTATGCAGTACCTACAAATGTGTAGTATGCTGCCCGGCGGGGTATGAAACCCGCCTTAAGGAGGTGAATGGATGTCAGATAAAGAGGGAGCTATTGAGGTGGAAGGCACTGTGGTAGAAGCCTTTCCCAATGCTCGATTCCAAGTAGAACTGCAGAATGGCCACAAAGTGCTGGCCCACGTATCCGGAAAGATCCGCCGCCACTTCATTCGTATTCTTCCGGGAGACAAGGTGACCGTCGAACTGTCGCCTTACGATCTCACCCGCGGTCGCATTACCTACCGCTATAAATAAAAAGGAAGCGACTGCCTGGCGCAAGAACCTGCCGCACCCATCGTAAAGGGTGCAGGGGGGCGATTTGTCTCCCCCTGAGACCCCCCACTCTCGGAGGTTCCAGTGAAGATTCTCTTAGCCGATAAACTTCATCCCCAGTCGGTGCAGGCTTTACAAGCCATCAGCGGCGTTGAAGTCTTAAATCAACCGTCGCTCGGGCCCGACGACTTGCCTCAAGCCATTGCTGGCGTGGAAATTTTGATCGTTCGCTCGACCAAGGTCAACGCGGCCACGATCGCGGCCGCCGATCGCCTTGGTCTTATTATTCGGGCGGGTTCTGGCTACAACACCATCGACGTCGAGGGTGCGTCCGCCAAGGGCGTATACGTCGCCAACTGCCCTGGTAAGAACTCTACCGCCGTGGCCGAGCTGGCCGTGGGCTTGATGTTGGCCCTGGATCGCAATCTGGCCGATAACGTCAGCGACCTGCGCCAGGGCAAATGGAATAAGGGCAAATACGGCAAGGCTCAGGGCTTCAAGGGACGCACCGTCGGCCTGGTCGGATTGGGCGCCATTGGCCAGGAGACGGCCGAACGGCTGCGGCCCTTTGGCGTCAAATTGTTGGCCTGGTCGCGTTCGTTGACGCAGCACAAAGCTGAAGCCCACGGCCTCGAATATGTGCCCAATCTGATCGATCTGGCCGGACGCTGCGATATCATCAGCCTGCATCTGGCCTTATCCGCCGATACGCGTGGCCTGATCGGCAAAGACTTCTTTGCCGCTATGCAAAAAGACGCGTTCCTCATCAATACTTGTCGCGCCGAAGTGGTCGACCAGAAGGCCTTGCTCGAGGCCATGCAGACCAAGAATATCCGGCTGGGCACGGACGTCTTCGAGGGCGAACCTTCCGGGAAAGACGGCGAATTTGTCAGCGAGATCAGTCAGCATGCCAATTGCTACGGAACCCACCACATTGGTGCTTCCACCGACCAGGCCGAACTCGACACGGGGCTGGAAGCGGCGCGCATCGTCAACGCCTTCGTCAACGGTCAACCCATCCCCAACTGCGTGAATCTGCGCAAGCCCCCCACCAGCGCTTCGGCCATCACCGTGCGCCACCAGGACCGGGTGGGCGTGTTGGCCGGTGTGTTTGGAGTTCTGAAGGAGAACGGAGTCAATGTCCAGGAGATGGAAAACCTGGTCTTCTCCGGCGCCAAGGCCGCCAGCGCGCGCATACTGGTGGAAGACGCGGTCTCTCCCGAGGTCGTGGCCGCCCTGGAAAAATGTGACGGCGTGCTCCACGTGGGCGCAACCAGCTTATAGCCGGAAGGACGCTACCAAGCCGGACAAGAAACGGCACTGCGTCAAATCGAGAGGAGTCAAGGAATGATCATCCACGAGTACCAGGGGAAAGAGCTGATGAACCAGGTCGGCATCCCCACCACCAAGGGCAGGGTGGCCGCCACCCCGGCCGAGGCGCGCGCTATCGCCGCCGAAATCGGCAAGAAAGTGGCTGTCAAAGCTCAGGTCCACATTGGTGGACGCGGTAAAGCCGGCGGCATCAAGTTGGCCGAAACCCCGGATGAGGCCGAAGCGGCAGCCAAAGCCATCCTGGGCATGGACATCAAGGGTCTGACCGTCAACAAGGTTCTTGTGGAAGAGTGCATTGAGATCGAGAAAGAGTTTTATCTCGGCATTACCCTCGATCGCGACGCCGGCACCCACGTGGTCATGTTCAGCCCCATGGGGGGCGTGGACATCGAAGAAGTGGCCGTGACGCATCCCGACCAGATCTTCAAATGCCACACCCACCCCTGGCTGGGAGTGCAGGATTACGAGATCCGCGAGATGCTCTACAAGACCGGCCTGGACGCCAAGATTATCAAGCAGGTCCACATGTTCGTGAAGAAATCCTTCGAGCTCTACCGCAAGTGGGATTGTGTCCTGACCGAAATCAATCCGTTGGCCGTGCTCAAGGACGGCCGCGTGGTGGCCGCTGACGCCAAGATCAACTTTGACGACAACGCCACCTACCGCCACCCTGAGCTGGAAGCCATGCGCGAAGTGGCCGAGGAAGATCCCCTGGAGCGTTCCGCTAAGGAACGCGGCCTGAACAACTACGTCCGTCTCGACGGCGAAGTGGGCATCATCGGCAACGGCGCCGGCCTGGTGATGGGCACGCTTGACATCGTGGCCCGCGAAGGCGGCAAGGCGGCCAACTTCCTGGACGTGGGCGGCGGAGCCAACGCAGCTCTGGTGGCCAACGCCTTGGGTCTGGTGCTGTCCGACCCCAACGTGAAGGGCATTCTCTTCAATATTTTCGGCGGCATCACCCGGGGCGACGAAGTGGCCAAGGGTATCGTGCAAGGCGCTCAGCAGGTGGAGATCAAGGTTCCGCTGGTGATTCGTCTGTCGGGCACCAACGAAGCCGAGGGACGCCAGATCCTCAAAGAGAACGGCTACGAAGTAGCCGCCACTATGGAAGAAGCCGCCAAAAAAATCGTGGCCCTGACTCGCTAAAGGAGAGACGACAATGAGTATTATCATCAACAAAAACAGCAAGATCCTCGTCCAGGGCATCACCGGCAAGGAAGGCATGTTTCACGCCAAGCAGATGCTCGAGTACGGCTCTCTGGTTGTGGGCGGTTGCACCCCCGGTAAGGGCGGCACCACCGTTCTCGACAAGCCCGTTTTTAACACGGTGGCCGAAGGTCGGGCCAAGACCGGCGCCGACACCTCGATCATCTTCGTGCCTGCTGCCGGCGCCGCCGACGCGGTGCTGGAAGCAGCCCACGCTGGAATCAAGACTATCGTGTGTATCACCGAGGGTGTGCCCATTCAGGACATGGTCCCGGTGGCCGCCGAGGTCAAACGCATGGGCGCCCGTCTGATCGGGCCCAACTGCCCGGGCCTGATCACTCCCGGCGAGTGCAAACTGGGCATCATGCCCGCGCACATCTTCAGCCCCGGTCCGGTCGGCTTCGTTTCCCGCTCGGGAACGCTGACCTATCAGGCCGTGGATGAACTGACTCGCAACGGTCTGGGCCAGTCCACCTGTGTGGGCATCGGTGGTGACCCCATCATCGGCACCAGCTTCCTCGACTGCGTCAAGATGTTCCTCGATGACCCGGCCACGAAAGCCCTGGTTCTCATCGGGGAAATCGGCGGCGGTCAGGAAGAAGAGGCTGCTCGCTACCTGGAAGGCAAGAATATTCCCTGTGTGGCCATGATTGCGGGCCGCACCGCACCTCCCGGCAAACGGATGGGCCACGCCGGCGCCATCGTCTCGGGCGGTGTGGGCACCGCCCAGGGCAAAGTGGATGCCTTCGAAAAAGCAGGCGTGCCCGTGCTCGATACCACCCAAGAGTTGGTGGCCGAACTCAAAAAGCGCATGTCCGCCCTCAAGGTCTAGTGCTGAAAATCTGCCCCGGTCACTTTGACCGGGGCTTTTTTTTTGCAATCGGGAACCTCCCCTTGGGGGTCGGGGTTGGTTTAAAAGGGGACTCTCGAGGGCTTCCGTTAATTGAAAAAAATTCTGCGAACCCTTGAATTATGCCGTCCGGAAGGAGAAAGTGAAAAAGGTGGCGACGGGGTGCTTGCCATGCAAAAATGACTGTGCTATACTCCGGCCAGACCTAAGACCGGGACACAAAAGCCCGTAACAATGGGCTTCCCGAGTTCTTCCCAAGCCAAAATGCGCGCGACGAATGCCTGAGCCCAGAGCCAGTCGCGTCAGACTTACAGGAGGCACGACCCCATGACGATGACCACTGAAATGTTCTGGAAACTGTTTCAGTCCACCGGTTCCCTCGAAGCATATCTGCTCTATAGACAGAACCTGGACTCCCGCTCAGGCACCTGACCCGCGAAAGCCCAAATTGAATAGGAAAAAGGCTCCAGCGTGGGCCTTTTTTCATTTCTCGAAGGGGGCCTGACCAGGGGGCCAGGCGAAGGAGGCAATGATGAAAAGAATTCTACCTATTTTGCTCGGCGCGGCTCTGCTGCTGCCGGTGGCCCAGGCGGCCCCCCCCAAGGGCAAAGAAGTCCAGATGTATTCCAAGAAGCTGGACTTTGACGAAAAGCACAAGAAGGTCCGCCTCATCGGCGACGTCAAGATCAGCACCGACAAGTATACGATGACGGCTCCCTACGCGGAGTTCTTCACCGACAAGAAAATCGGTGAGTTTCAGGGTGGCGTGAAAATCACCGGGGAGGGCACCACCGCCACCGGCAAGCGCATGAAAGTTTTCTACCTTGAGCAGCGCGCCGTGCTCAGTGGCAACGTCAAGCTGGTCAGCACCAAGGGACCGGGCGGCGCCACCGGCGCTCCCACCACCATGACCGGCAACGAGCTCGAGTATCAGTGGGGCAAAGGTTACGGTGAAGCCCGCGGCGGCGTCAAAGTCGACCAGGGAGACCGTCACGCCTTTTGCGACAAAGCCATTTATTATCGCGACCAGCAGATGGTCTACATGCAGGGCAATGTGCGCGTGGAACGCGGCGACGGCGATTGGTTGACCAGCGAGCGCGCTCGCATGAACCTGGCCACCAACGTGATTGAAGCCGATGGCGGCGTCACCGCGCGCACCCTACTGGAAGAGAAGAACAAGCCCAAGCCCGTGGAGACTCCCGCCGGTCCGGCCGATCCGGTGCCCATGGAGCCACCTTTCCCCATGGAAGTTCCCACCACCCCTCCGCCACCCCGTCTGCCGGGAGTGGATGAATGAAAAAGACCCTGTTGGCCGCGGTTCTGCTCTTGAGCGGCCCGGCCCTGGCCCAGGAAGCCGCCTGGACCCTGAGAGCTCAGCCCCAGACCGCGTCCAGTCCCAACCTGACCCCTCAGACCACTTACGCGAATGCCTTCTGGGCTTTTTCGTTGGCCGAAGCGGCCGGGCGCGACCCGGCTCGAGCCAGCGCCAATCGTGCTCAGGCCAATCAATTGGTTACGCCCTACCTGGCCTGGCTTCAGGACTATCCGCGCGTCCAGGATGTGCACGGCCAGCGCGAGCCGGCCTGGCTGCACGGAGAGGCCGATCAGGCCGCTCTGGTCACCCTGGCCTTGATCGAGTTGGACCGGGCCACCCCCGACCCGCGCCGGCGTGAGCAAATCAGCCAGTTTGCCCAGGGACTGGCCCAATTACATCACAGCAACACCCAGAGCTATCCCTTCGGGGCGCATACCTCTTTCGACAGCGCCCGGCTGGACAGCCCCGCCTACGCCCCGGGTAGTGAGTCCAAAGCACCCGGAGCGTTGTGGCGCCCGGATCGTAGCTTTCAAGTAAAAGCTCTGGCTGCGGCCTCGCAGTACGTCGGCGACAAGAATCTGCTCGAAGAGGCACAAACGGAAGCTCTGGGGATCTGGGCCCATCTGGCCACCTCCGGTCGCTGGATCTGGGCCTTTGTGCCGCGTCCTACCGGAAAGTCCGCGGTCTTGGGACCGGCTACGGCGGTGGACAACTTTCTGACCCTGGAGTCGGTGACTCACAGCGAAGTTTACGCCCTGCTGGCCGGTCTCAGCGCCCACGACGGCCTTTCCGCCACGGCCCAGGGCGAGGATGAAAAAGCGGCCCAGGAATGGCTCAAGGAGCGTACCAAAAACAACCCCTGCCAACGTTTCATGGGCTTCACCAATAGCAGCGACCCGGTCAGTTACCAGATCATGGAGGCCGAGCAAGGCCGAGCTGTAAAGAAAGCCTTCGATGTGATCGAGGTTTCCTATCCCGACGGCGAACCTGGCCAAATGGTCAAGGTGGGGCGCGACCAGATGTTCTGGATGCGCTTTGACATCGAGCGCGAGGACGATTACTTTTTTTATCTGATTTTCCTGAAAAGTCGCCTGGAGGGTGGTCTGGTGTCGGTGCTGATGCGCATCGACGGCGACAAGATTTTCCAGGTCAACCTGGGCGGCGCCAGCGACCCGTACGTGGATATGGACTTTGTGGACGGCCCCCGGCCATTGCGCGCGGGACCACACAGTTTTGGTATTCGTTTCGCCGGGTTGCTGATGACCCAACCAGCCATCCTTGATTCGGTGCTGGCCTGGCCGGTGGTGGAACGGCGCTTTTTGACCAATGCTAGCGGGCGCAAACTGCTGGTGCTGCACAATCTATCCAAGACCACCGCCAAGACCACCTACCCGGAGGTACACAGTTGGCCTCCCGAGAACGTCCAATGTGTTGACGGCAGCGGGCAGCCGGCCAAGTTGGAGCGCTTGACCGACAAGCGCCGGCGCAAGGAATATTTGGTATTGCCTCCAGGAGGCCTGGCCTGGCTGGAGTGGCAGGAGGAAAAGTAGTGGACCTCAATCACGCTCTGACCGAGCAACCTAATCCGGAAAGCGCCAACCTGGACAAGATGAGCGCCCTGGAGATTCTCAGCCTCATGAACCGCCAGGACCACACGGTGGTGGCCGCGGTCGAGAAAGCTCTTCCCGCTCTGGCCGCGCTGGTCGAGGGCGCGGC